>Ga0302326_10000245_pt1 | contig 158839 bp, 135 predicted proteins | sample Palsa_T0_3_FD_202264 | JGI IMG/M metagenome (GOLD analysis project Ga0302326, IMG submission 202264) | Peat permafrost microbial communities from Stordalen Mire near Abisko, Sweden - Palsa_T0_3 | ecosystem: Environmental > Terrestrial > Soil > Palsa > Peat permafrost | place: Sweden: Abisko... | reverse complement strand
TTGATGGACAACTTCAAGATGGATTGGGAGTATGAACAGGCTCAGGATGGAAACATTGCGCTGACGGGCGAGATTGATTTATCCCAGGGTCTGGAATTCGTGGTTGCCGTGGCATTTGGGCGCAGCGCCCGGAGCGCTTCGACCGAGCTTCTGCAAGCCCTGGCCACGCCTTTTGCGCAGCAACGTGAGAAATACGTAAATCAATGGCAGCGCACTCGTTCCGAAAGCGATTTGAGCGCACAGACCAAGGATGGCGCGCATCTGGTCCGTCTGAGCCAATGTGTCCTATTGGCGCATGAGGACAAGACGTTCCCCGGCGCGTTTGTGGCCTCTCTCAGCATTCCTTGGGGCGAGACCAAGGACGACAGTGATCGCGGCGGATATCATCTGGTCTGGGCGCGCGATATGGTGCAAACGGCCACGGCGCTGCTCGCCCGTGGCCGCACCGAATCGGCCTTGCGCGCGCTCATCTGGCTGGCGTGCATCCAGGAAGCTGATGGCAGCATGCCGCAAAATAGCTCGGTCACGGGCGAACCATTTTGGAAAGGCATTCAACTGGATGAAGGGGCTGTGCCGATTCTCCTCGCGTGGCGCTTGCGGCGGGCGGGCGCGTTGCGGCAGTTCGATCCTTGGACGCTCATCGCGCGCGCGGCCAGCTATTTGATTCTCCACGGTCCTGTGACCGCGCAGGAACGGTGGGAGGAGAATGCAGGTTACTCGCCTTCGACGCTGGCCGCGATCATCGCCGGCTTGGTCTGCGCGGCTGAATTTGCGCGGGATCGAAAGAAACAGATCGCAGCGGATTTCCTGCTCGCCTACGCGGACTGGCTTTCCTCGCGCCTCGAAGCATGGACGGTCACGGATCGGGGTGAGCTGGTGAAAGGCAAACCCCGGCACTACGTGCGCATCACGCCCGCCATCCCGCAGCAGGCTGACGGGACAGTTGATCCCAATACTGCTCTAATCGAAATTGCCAACGGCGGCGGTCAACACCACGCCCGAAATATCGTCGGCGGGGATTTTCTGCAGTTGGTCCGGCTGGGTGTGCGTGCGGCGGATGATCCTTTGATCGTCGATTCTGTCGCGGTCATCGATCATGTGCTCAAACACGATCTGCCGCAAGGCCCGTGCTGGCGCCGTTACAATCACGATGGCTACGGACAAAAGGACGATGGGAGCGCCTTTGACGGGACAGGTGTTGGCCGCTCCTGGCCCATTCTGACGGGCGAACGCGGTCATTACGAACTGGCCGCCGGACGCGATCCCATGACGTTCATCGAGGCGATGGAGAAATTCGCGAACCTGGGCGGCATGTTGCCGGAGCAGCTTTGGGACGCGGACGACTTGCCGAAAAGACACATGAAGTTTGGCGGCCCCACTGGTTCAGCGATGCCGTTGTGCTGGGCGCATGCGGAATACGTTTCCCTCGTGCAAAGCGCTCACGACGGCGTGTGTTTCGATCGAGTCGAACCGGCCTTCCAGCGCTACGTCGCCAAGCCGGTAAAAAATATCCACGAAATGTGGAGTGCGTGTCATCCTATTCGCCATATCCCGCCGGGACAAATTCTGCGCCTCATCGTCGCGGCGGACGCAACCGTCGTCTGGTCCGCCGACGGCTGGGCAAGCACCAACAAGGCGGACACCACTCCGATAAGCGCGCTGAATGCGTGGTTCGTGGATATTCCCACGGAGAGCTGCCTGGACGGTTCGGTCATTGAGTTCACTTTCTTCTGGAAAGAAGCCCGGCGTTGGGAAGGAAGGAATTATTCAGTCGAGGTCCGCAACCAACTTAAGCGGTCTCCGGTGACGCGGAAATCCCAGCGGGGAGAAAAGGGGCCCACGCTCGCAAAGGTGAACCGAGATATTGACAAACCATAAGCGAAGAAGTTTCCTCAATAATAATGCAAGCCAGTTTCAGTCCCATCTTTGATCCTGCTTCCTCGCAAACTGCCGCGATTTCCGGCCCGTTCATGGTGGTGCTGGTTATATGCGCGGTCATTCTGGCGATCGTCGCCGGCATGGTGTCATGATGCAAAACAGCGCATATTTATTTCTGGCTCAGGGATCCGTCCTACGGGTGTTGAATCCTGGCTCACCTCAAGCCCGTTCAATTTTTAATCTGGGCATCGTGGCGGCCATCATCTTTGCGCTCATTTTCGTCATCGTCGCCGGAATCATCGTTTTTGCCCTCATGCGCTTCCGCTGGCGCGAAGGCGAACCGGACCCGCATCAGCTTGCGGGCAACAGGAAGATCGAGATCGTCTGGACGGCGATTCCGTGCGTGATCGTCGTGGCGCTTTTTGCGCTCACGGCACGCGCGATGCGATTGTCCGACCCTCCGCCCGCGCCGGAGCCGGACCTTGTCGTGACCGGCCATCAATGGTGGTGGGAGGCACGTTATCCAAAGTCGGGCGTCGTGGTGGCGAATGAATTTCACATCCCAGTGGGAAAGCCGATGTCCCTTCGACTTGAAGCGGCCGACGTGTTGCACGAATTCTGGGTGCCGGAACTGGCGCGAAAAATAACGGCCGTCCCGGGCATCCGAACCATATATGGCTTGAGGCGGACAAACCGGGAACCTATCTCGGCATCTGCTCGGAATTCTGCGGAACCGAGCATGCCTGGATGCATTTCCTGGTCGTGGCCGAGCCGGAAGCAGAGTTCGATGCATGGGAAAAAGCGCAACTGCAGCCCGCCGCCACGCCGACCGATGGTTCAGCCGCGAATGGATTCGCGCTTTTCCAAAACACGATCTGCGCAAGTTGCCACGCGATTAACGGAACCGCGGCACGCTCCCAGGCCGGCTCTGATCTCACGCACTTCGCGAGCCGCCGGCAGCTCGGCGCCGGAATCGCCGACAACACGCCCGAGAATCTCTGTCGCTGGTGGGTATTCTCTTAATTGCGCTGCCGTTCATTTCCAATCGCGGCGAACGCAGCCCGAACCGGCGCCCGTGAGCCATCGCCGCCGTATTGATGATCGTCCTTATGATTGCCGCGTTGTGGGCCGAGGGCGTGAAATCACCATGGTCGCCCAATTTCAAAGCGCGACCGCTGGCGCCTTCCGTCGTGGGAGCGACTAACGGACCGGTCTTTATCGGCGCGCAATTGTTTCATGCCAAAGGCTGTTTGAACTGCCATCTGATTGGGGACGACGGCGGACGCCGCGGCCCTGATTTGACCGATGTGGCAAGCCGGTTGCCAAGAAGCCAGATGATTTTGCGAATTTCCAACGGAGGCGTGAACATGCCGGCCTACGCCGCGAATCTCACGCCTGCGGAAATGGACGCGCTGCTGGCCTTCCTACAGTCACGTAAAATTTAGCGGCCCTGATCATTAAAACATGATAAATCTCCCCGCCAGACGTTCCCCAAAGAAGTGTGATTGTCCCAGATAAGCCAGGGCAGGGTTTTACCCCATAGATAAAACTCAGCCCACAACGTAAAGTTATGTGTCGATGTTTTTCAGGCGAAGCCTCTATGGTGGACTGAGCGCGAGCACACTTTTGCCGTCATGTTGGCGGCGCAAACCTATAAAAACAATGGGTTGAGGAAGCATTAAGGAACGAACAGTTCCAGAGGAGTTAAATTATGAAAAATTACACATCAGTCTATAGGGTCGGTCTCATTGCGCTTGCGACATCGGTCGTGTCCATTGGCGTTCCTCGGAATCTCGATGCGGCGGACGGCACGCCTTCGGCCAGCGCGCCGGCAACCGTGACCACGCAGTCTCCGGCATTCCCATTGGGCGTGTCTGAGGTGGTCAAAATGTACCAGGGCGGAATCGGGAAGGACGTCCTTGTAAGCTATATTGAGAATAGCGCTCTGCCATTCCATCTCACGGCGGACGGAATTATTTATCTGCAACATTTGGGTATGCCGAAGGAGGTCACAAGCGCTTTGATTCTCCGCGACGGTGAATTGCAGAAACAGGCGGTTGCGGCCGCCCAGCAGCGGGTTCAGGCTTCTCAGCAACAACCGGCGGGCGGAGCGCCCAGCTATAATCAAGCCGGCGTCGGCAACACGGCTCCGCCAGTGCCGATGCCCAGCACACCGGCGCCCGTCGTTTACCCATATTCGGAGAGCGCGCCTCCTCCAGTTTATCCCGACTACAGCGCTTACCCTGATTATGATTATGGTTATCCATATTACGGCCCCGGGCTCGTGATTGGCGGTGGTTATGGTTGGGGATGGGGCGGGTATGGCCGCTATGGCGGTGGCGTCAGAGGCGGGTATGGCGGGGGCAGTAGAGGAGGGTTCGGCGGGGGTGGCAGAGGTGGAATGGGCGGGGGTGGAGGCGGACATGGCGGTGGTGGACACCGCTAAGAAGCGGCGGGCGTTTACCTCTTCCGACGGTCCCGGCAACCGGGTAGGGAGAACACCCCATAGCGATGGAAAGGATTCAAGGCTTATTGTGGATGCCACGAGAACACTTTTGCCGTCAGGTTGGCGGCGGGTCCAAACAAAAAATAAGAAATCACACAAAATTATGACGACACTCGAAGTCAAAGGCGACTGGAACATCACCAAGGGCAAGTTGAAGCAGAAGTGGGCCAAACTCACGGATAGCGATCTCCAATATATTGATGGCAAACAGGATGAGTTGGTTGGCCGCATTCAGAAACGCACTGGTGAAACTCGCGAAGCGGTGGAAAAAATGATCAAGGAATCCTCCGACGGCTCATCCTGCTGCTCTCATTAAGCCGGCATTCTGAGGCTGCGGACGCGCGATCATCGGATACACTGAACATGAAAGACAACGTTTATAAATTGATCGAACTTACCGGCACCTCCACCACTTCCGTCGAGGACGCCGTTGATAAGGCCATTAAACGCACGCACAAGACCATCAAGAACTTGTGCTGGTTCTAGGTGGTCGAAACTCGCGGCGCCATCACCAAGGGAAAGGTGGATCACTGGCAGGTGACCATAAAAGTCGGCTTCACCGTGGAAAGTTGAGCGCGGCCCGATATGGAAATGTGCGAAGTAATTTTATACATTTATGACCCAAGAAAACATGACCTCAGATTTGAACATCACTCGTGAAAAGATGATCCAGTTGCTGAACGAGGATCTCGCCGGAGAATACCAGGCAATCATTGCCTATACCGTGTACAGTCAGGTGCTCAAGGGCGCCGCCTATACGGACATTGCGCGGCAGTTGGAAGTCCATGCCGGGGAAGAACTGGCGCATGCCATAAAAATCGCCAAGCAAATTGATTATCTGGGCGGCATGCCGGGAGTGCTGCCCAAGACGGTCAAAACGTCGCATGACCCCTTAGAAATGCTGCGCGCCGATCTGGAGAACGAACGGGAAACGGTGGGGCGTTATCGCGAGCGCATCCGCCAGGCCGAGGCGATGGGGGAATTTGCGTTGAGCGAAGCATTGCGCGCCATCATCGTGCAGGAGCAGGATCACGAAATTGATCTGGCCGCGGCGCTGGGCATTGATGTGCCTCCCGCCATCGCGCCTCCAGAACAGAAACATGGTCGAACCCAACTCCAGGATACCCATGCCCCAAGGCGATAAATCAAGCTACACGAACAAGCAGAAGCGCCAGGCGGAACACATCGAAGCGGGCTACGAGAAAAAAGGCGTCAGCACGGAGACGGCGGAGGCGCGGGCTTGGGCCACGGTCAACAAACTTTCCGGTGTCAGCCGGACGCCAAAAGCGAACAGAAACGAACCGCAAAGAACGAAAGAATTATTATGCTGAGCAAAGCCGGAACACTAACGGGTTACAAACTGGACAGCCTTGACGGAGAAATTGGGAAGGTCAAAGAATTCTACTTCGATGACCGGCACTGGACCATTCGCTATCTGGTCGCAGACACGGGAAACTGGCTCACCGGCAGGCAGGTGCTGATTTCCCCGTATGCGCTGGTGGCCGTGATGGCGGAAAAGCGCCACATCACCATCGATTTAACCAAGAGGCAGATCGAGGACAGCCCATCCTTGAACAGTGACAAACCCGTCTCCCACCAATTCGAACAGGCCTTCTACGGGCATTATGGATGGCCAATGTATTGGGACGGTCCCTATCGGTGGGGACCGTATCCCTACATTGTTCGTGACCGTGAAAAATGGAGGGAATTCGCTCAAGGCGAGAAAGCGTGGGATCGCCATTTGCGGAGCACCTACGGTGTGAGTGGTCATCACATCCAAGCCTTGGACGGCGAAATTGGCCACGTCGGGGATTTCATCATCGATGACGAGACTTGGGCGATACGTTATCTCATCATCGATACACATAACTGGTGGCCCGGGAAAAAAGTCCTGGTTTCACCGCAATGGATCGAGAGCGTTAGTTGGGGCGAGAGGAAGGTCTTTGTCAATCTTTCCCGCGAAGCCATCAAGCAGTCCCCAGAATATACGGAGGAGTCTCTATTGACTCGAGATTACGAGATCGGACTGCATCAACATTACAATCGCCAAGGATATTGGGTCGATGAGCTGGCTGCCCACGAGAGCTCCTATTAATGAAAAGCACAAATGGGAAAAATAATGGCGGAAGATTGAAAGCCGAAGCGGGTCTTTGGGTTGACCATCGAGAGGCTTTGATCGTCGTCCTGTCAGAAACTGGGGAAGAAACAAAGCGCATCCAATCTAATGTGCAAAAGCAGCTTCGCCGCACCGGCGAGCCTTCCATTGGCCGGTTTGAATACCAGGAAGTTCCTGCCGATGATTCGCGCCAGAGAGCTTACTCCGGGTATCTCGCGCGCTACTACGACGAGATCGTTGACTATCTTCGTGATGCTGGAGCGGTCTTGATCTTTGGTCCAGGCGAGGCCAAGGGCGAACTGAAAAAGCGATTCGAGAAGGAGAAAACCGGCGCTCACATCGTCACGATGGAAACGACCGACAAAATGACCGAGCCGCAAATTGTGGCTCACGTCCACCATCACTTTGACCTTGAGGCCCTGGATCATTTGACTTAAGCTCGGTAGGATAGTGCCTGGCTTGTTCGTGGTTTTGGGCGAGTCTGGCTCAGTAGTTCCTTGCGCGGCTTCTGGGCCGCCCACTGGCGCAGTGGCCGGTTGAATTCCGGTGGTTGCTTTCGCCTGGGTTTTGCCGGCGGCTGGCACGGCTTGTGGCGCCGCCTTGAGCCAAGGATTTTGGAGACGTTCCAAGTAACTGGGCATCTTTAATCCCGCGAGGTTTCTCTTTTTACCTCGTGAACTGTACTGTTGTTAGAGGCTGATGAAGGCTCGACAAGGGGCCTTCAAAGGCATGTGTTTTTTGAGCAAACTCTTGACGTGCGTTTTCACCGTGCCTCGGTGATCCCCAGTTTGATCCCAGATGACCTGGTTGCTTTTGCTATCGGCGACAAGGTTTAGAGTACGCCAAGTACAGCGCGGCGACCCTTGTCTCGCGACGCGCATTGGGCAAAAGTTAGTGGAGAATGTGGGCCGTCCCGTACTGACCGAGCGTGAGCTGGATATTTTGGATTCCGTAAAAAAGGAATCACGCTGAAACCATTTTCAGGAACTCGCTTGCAGCGCGGCCGGGCGGACGTTTTTTCGGCCAGACGGCCACGATCTTCCGCTCCGGTTTCGGCGCCGGCAGGGAACGATACGCAGGCAGGTTCGCCCGCTTTTCCTGCAAAGCCATGGCCGGAATCAATGAGATGCCCAAGCCCGAATAAACCAAGGCTTGAATGGTTTCCAGTTGCGCGCTCCGAAAACTGATGCTGGGACGGACACGGCGCCGGTCGCAGAAGCTTAACACCTGGTCACCGAGGCAGTGGCCTTCCTTCATCACGATCAGTCGTTCGCCCTCTAAATCGGCTGCGCTCACCGTCCGTTTGCGCGTGAGTGGATGCTTCGGTGGCAGGGCCAGCAACAGTTCTTCGGCGAAAAGTTCATGCACTTCGAACCGGTCGTCCTGAATCGGCTGGCTGGCCAGGGCGAACTCAATATCACATCGGTCTGCCAGCTCGAGAAGTCGCGCGGTCGTGTTTTCCTCAACCAGGATCTCCACGCCCGGATATTTTCCGGTGAACTCTGCCAGGGCCTCTGGAAGCAGATACGGCGCGATGGTCGGCAGCACACCGAACGTAAGGGTGCCGCGCAACAAATGCCGCGCCTCGGTCGCTTCGCGCTTCGCCACGTCCGCTTCTTCGAGGATGCGAACCGCATGCGGCAGGAACGCTTCGCCGTGAGGCGTCAACTTCACCGCGCGCTTCATGCGATCAAAGAGCCGTTGACCAAGTTCGTCTTCGAGCTTTCGAATCTGCTGGCTCAACGAGGGCTGCGCGACATGGCATTGTTCGGCGGCGCGCGAGAAGTTTCCTGTGCGCGCCACGGCCACGACGTATCGGAGTTGATGCATTTCCATAGGCAACGCCTATGATAACAAAAGGAACAAAGTATTTCAACAATAGCTGACCTCCTGTTTTAATGGCGATGGATGAAACAGTAATTATGGCTAAAAAACCTTGCCCACAGAATTCAATAAAACCGACCTAAGGAGAGAACACATGTCAACCGAAGCCAAATGCCCTTTCCACCACGCTGCCGGAGGCGGCACATCGAACCTCGACTGGTGGCCGAACCAGTTAAAGGTCGAACTCCTGCACCAGCATTCCTCCAAGTCCAATCCCATGGGCGAGGACTTCAACTACGCGAAAGAGTTCAAGAGCCTTGACCTGGCGGCTGTGAAGAAAGATCTCGCGGCGTTGATGACCGACTCGCAGGATTGGTGGCCGGCGGACTTCGGTCACTACGGAGGTCTTTTCATTCGTATGGCGTGGCACAGCGCCGGCACCTACCGCACAGGTGACGGCCGCGGCGGCGGCGGCAGGGGTCAGCAGCGCTTCGCACCACTCAACAGTTGGCCGGATAACGTCAGCCTGGACAAGGCGCGCCACCTGCTCTGGCCGATCAAGCAGAAGTATGGCCGAAAGATTTCGTGGGCCGACCTGATCATCCTCACGGGCAACGTCGCCCTGGAAACGATGGGATTCAAGACCTTCGGTTTCGGAGGCGGTCGAGAGGACGTCTGGGAGCCGGATCAGGACGTCTATTGGGGCAGGGAGACCAAGTGGCTCGGAGGTGACAAGCGCTACTCCCACGGTTCCGAGGGCGTCGCCAAGGAGGGATCGGTGCTCATCTCCGACGACACGGCGAATGGGGACACGCACGGGCGCAACTTGGAGAATCCGCTGGCAGCGGTGCAGATGGGTCTGATTTACGTCAACCCCGAAGGGCCGGACGGCAACCCCGATCCCATTGCTGCGGCGCGCGACATCCGCGAGACCTTCGCCCGCATGGCGATGAACGACGAGGAAACGGTGGCACTCATCGCTGGCGGCCATACCTTCGGCAAGACCCATGGCGCGGGGCCTGCGTCCAATGTGGGGCCTGATCCGGAAGCGGCGGGCCTCGAAGAGCAGGGCCTGGGCTGGAGGAGCAGCTTCGGCACCGGCAAGGGCGGCGATGCGATCACCAGCGGCCTGGAAGTCACCTGGTCCGCCACGCCGACCAAGTGGAGCCAGAGTTTTTTCCAAAACCTGTTCGGGTACGACTGGGAACTCACGAAGAGTCCCGCCGGGGCGCATCAGTGGACGCCGAAGAATGGCGCTGGAGCCGGCACCGTGCCGCACGCCCACGACTCGTCCAAGCGGATCGCGCCTTCCATGCTCACGACCGACCTCGCCCTCCGGTTCGATCCTGCTTACGAAAAAATCTCGCGCCGTTTCCTGGAGCATCCAGATCAGTTCGCCGACGCATTCGCCCGGGCGTGGTTCAAGCTGACGCATCGCGATATGGGACCGCGCGCGCGCTATCTCGGCCCGGAAATTCCCGCAGAAGAACTCATCTGGCAGGACCCCATTCCCGTGGCCACGCAACCATTGATTGATTCGCAAGACATCGCCTCTCTGAAAGGCAAAGTCCTGGCTTCCGGTCTGTCCGTCTCCGAGCTGGTTTCCACCGCTTGGGCGGCGGCGTCCACGTTCCGCGGCTCCGACAAGCGCGGCGGTGCGAACGGCGCTCGCATGCGCCTGGCACCGCAGAGGGATTGGGAAGTCAACCAGCCCGCGCAGGTGGCGAAGGTGCTCAAGACCCTTGATGGCATTCAGAGCGCTTTCAACAACGCCCACTCTGGCGGCAAGAACGTCTCGCTGGCGGACCTGATCGTTCTGGCCGGTTGCGCAGGCGTCGAGAAAGCTGCGAAAAATGCCGGTCACGAAGTCACGGTTCCTTTCATACCGGGTCGCATGGATGCCTCGCAGGAGCAGACCGACGTCGAGTCCTTCGCCGTGCTCGAACCCATCGCGGACGGCTTTCGCAATTACCTCAAGAGCAAATACACTGTACCGGCCGAGGCGCTGCTGGTGGACAAGGCGCAATTACTGACCCTGACCGCGCCCGAAATGACGGTGCTGGTCGGAGGCATGCGCATCCTGAAAACCAACTTCGGAGGGGCGCAGCACGGTGCCTTCACCAAGCGACCGGAGGCGCTGACCAATGACTTCTTCGTGAACTTGCTCGACATGGGCACGGAGTGGAAACCGGTCTCGAAAGACGCGGACGTCTTTGAAGGCCGCGATCGCAAAACGGGTGCATTCAAGTGGACCGGCACACGTGTTGACCTTGTCTTCGGTTCAAACTCCCAACTCCGCGCTCTGGCTGAAGTCTATGGAAGTTACGACGCTGAGAAGAAGTTCGTCCACGACTTTGTCGCGGCCTGGAATAAGGTGATGAACCTTGATCGCTTCGACCTTGCGTGAGCTCTGACCTTTATCGCAACCAACCTCTGTTTTAAACGGTGCCCTTGTTTTTGAATTCGCGCAAGGTGTTGTGGGGACATTATGATCGGCGCCGTGTCTGGATTATTTTATCGGCTGCCTCGGAATGTCATGGCGATCTTCAATGGTCGCAATCTTCTGTGGCACGCGGCAGCCATCGCTTTGACGATGGTGATCGTCACCTCCGGCGGTGATTGGGCTTATTATCGGTGGACTCGGGCAGAAGCGCTTTTTGTGCTGGCCCTTCCAGCCCTCAGGCTCGGAATGTTAATGCCTATCCTCGGACCTTTGGTCGTCTTGTTTGCCGGCGAGGCCGCAAAGAACCGGCGCCTCATCACGACCGCTTGGGCTTTGGGGCAGGCAGCCCTTCTCGCGTATCTGATCACCTCTTGCTACAAGGCCATAACCGGACGTCGCCCGCCGCCATTTCACGGACATGTTGGAACGCTTGCCCTGGGCGGTGGTGCGCTGACGGACTCCAGCCACGGCTTCCAATTTGGCTTTCTGAAAGGCGGCATCTTTTGGGGTTGGCCATCGGGGCACACCACTGTGGCTTTTTCAATGGCGATCTGCCTGATCATGCTTTATCCCAAGAACAAAGTAATTGTCTTCTGCGCTTTGGTTTACGCCTTTTACATTGGGCTCGCCGTCTCTGTGACGATCCATTGGGTTTCCGAATTCGCCGCCGGAGCCATCATCGGCAGCGTGATCGGTATGACAGTTGGCAGAAGTTTCAGAACTCAATCATGAGAGGCTCGCCGACACGATTGAGCAGGCTGTTTGAATCGGTGAGACTGAAAACCTTGCCCTTGGATGACCCAACACGGTTGAATAGGCCCAATAAACCAATGAGCAAGGCGATTGGGTTGGCGATGGTTTGCCGACCTTGCAATCTCAAGGCCGTATTCGCTATTATTCCTCCAATGCAGTCCTGATCCTGTTTATGCCAAGCAAATCAAAAATCCAATTGTGTCCCGTGCAACAGAGCGCGCTGGAATCGATGATGAGGGGGTTGCAGATCGGTTCAATATTCCGCGTGTGGGGTGGCGTGGGTCGCGGGAAGACCACGGTATTGCGAGAGGTGCATGAGCAGACTGGCGGCGCGTTTCTCGGCATGAAGGACTTTGTGGCCGCATCCAGCCTCAAACATCCGATGGCGTTGGAAGAGACGCTCTTCAGTCTGGTTCTCGACGCCTTGAAAGCCCATCCAGTGGTCATTCTCGACGATTTGCACCTGCTCGATCTATTCTCCGCCGGCTGTCACTTTTATCCGCGTTCCGGTTATTTGAATTCCGTGATCATGGGGCTATGCACCTACGCGCTGGAATCGGACCGCAAGTTGATCTTCAATGTGGACGTGGAAGAAGTGCACACTACTTCCTGAAAGCGGTGGAGGGCGTAAGGGAGAACAAACAACGTTATGCCGAGGCTGAAGCCCAGGCGCTCCTGAAACCAAAACCGTCCATGTCGGGTATTTCCAGCTTCGTGATGCGCCAACTCTCCGCGCGTGAGAGCGGTGGCGAGTGAGACGCAGTTTTGATGCAGAACTGAAGTAATTGATCCAAGACGCGTGCAGATGAACCCCAGCGGCGAACGACCGGAAGATTGACCGTGATGTCGCTCACACATCGTTTGGACGCAACTTGAAAACAGTTACCCTCAATCACCATTTTATTTCCCCAGTCCAGACGATCCTCAGCAACCTGTTGGGGAACAGTCGTTGACCCGTGCCTTAAACCGGATTACGCACGCACGCTCCGATGAAAGCGGTCTGTAAAAGAGTTTCAGATCCCAAGCGGTCCCCGATTGGGAAATCGCGGCCCGAATTGGTCACAAGACCCAAGGGCGCACGATTCAGGATGTCTATGATTTCCAGGTGATAGTTGATAATGAACCACTTACAAAAATAACATTCACACCGCGACAGGGTGACTGAATGGGGTTCAGAAGGTCGTGAGTCCAAATCTCACCGCCCCGACCATTTTTCTCCTGCGCCCGGCGTGCCGGACCGACCCCGAAGGATTGGGGCTTGTCACGGTGCCAGCGTCAAAAGCTTGCCGAAAGGCGCGGGGCCGGTGATGGCAAGCCCTTTGACCTTCGCGCTTTCGTTCTTAATCGTGGAAGATAGGAATGTGTGGCCGCCTGGCATCGCGCCCAGGTACATTTGGTAGTAATCTACTTTGGCCTTTTCCTTGGATTTGAAATAGTTCAGGCCAAGCAAGGCCGCTGGCGCGCCGGCGCTCCTCGGAATGCTTAGGACCAGGAGATTGAGCGCGGAGAGGGTGCGATCCGTGAGTTTTGGCAAGGCTTGTTCAATGCCGCCGGCCTGGATGATCTGTTCGAGCGCCCATTCGCTGTCCACCTTTCGATCCGGCAAGCGGTCCGGCTCCACGGCGCCGTTGTGCGCCAGAAAAAGAATCTCGCGGTCCGTGGAGGCGACAAACGGATGCGAAAAAATGGGGCCTGCCAACGTCGGATCGCTGGCGAATCTTCCGTGGAAGATGGCGCGGATTTCCCCATCCAGCCTCGGCAGCAGCGCGTCGTCGTCGTAAATTGATTTGGCCGTGCGGTAGTGAAAGAGGCCGTTGGCGGCGTGGATGACATAGCCCCAACCATGACAGTGACGGGAGCAGCCGGTGGCGATGCCCGAGAGGGTGGGATCATCGGCGCAGGCGCGTTTGAGGCCGGAAAGCAACTCGCGCACATCCGCTTCACTCTGGCCCGCATAACCGAACATTCGACAAGCCATAAAGGGGCATGGTACTGGAGAAGAAGGTTGCTGGTCAATCTTGCGCGCGCGGCATCTTGGTTTTACATTTGGCACTGGCTCCACTACTCTAAGCAAATGACGAAAAGGACGAAAGCGACACAAGATGTTCGCCTGGGTTCGCCGTGAGTTGGCCCTTTGGTCATTTTCGTCACTTTATAGTCCTTTCGCAAATCAGACAATTATGATCGAGCACTTCATTCCACCACATGGGGGTTATGAAAAACTCCTCTCCTTTCAGAAGGCTAGAATCGTTTATGACGGCACGGTCAGATTCTGTGAGCGGTTCCTCAAGAAAAGCGACCGCACTTACGACCAAATGGTGCAGGCCGCGCGATCAGGGAAACAAAATATTTTGGAAGGGAGCCAAGCCTCCGGCACTTCCAAAGAAACGGAAATCAAGCTAACGAACGTCGCCCGCGCCAGCTTGGAAGAATTGCTGGAAGATTACCGCGACTATTTGCGCGTGCGCTGCATTGAAGAATGGACCAAGGAACACCGTTTCGTCCGTCGTCTTCGCGAACTAAACCGCGAACCTAATGCCACCTATGACACTTTCAAGAAAGGCATCGAAAATCCTGACCCGGCCATTGCCGCCAATGTGATGATCGGGTTGATTAAGTTGACAAACTATCTTCTCGATCAGCAGCTTCGCCAGTTGGAGAGGGCGTTCGTCAAAGAGGGCGGCCTGCGCGAGCGCATGACCCGCGCCCGGCTCACGGAAAGGTCCAAAGCCCGCTATGGTTGACCAAGCGGTCATTTACGGGTTCAGCTTCAGCCAGGCGCGGATGCTGCCGGCTTGCGAATTGTTCGGGTCCAATTCCAAGGTCTTGAGAAATTGCTCGCGCGCCAGCTTCGGCTGGCCAAGCTTCCCGGCGTACAAGCTCCCCAGCAGCAAGTGGGCGCGCGCCTCGTTCGGGTGCCGCGCCAGGAGATTGTCCAACTCATGCACGGCATCCTCGGTGTAGCCCCGCTTGTGCAGCGCCCAGGCGAAAGCATAACGGGCCTCGGCGGAGTCCTCCTGCAACGCCAGCGCGCGGTGCAAGGCCTCCAACGCCATCGGGTAGTCGCGCGCATTGAGCGCGGCCAAACCAAGCCCATAGCTGGCGTCGTAATACGTCGCATCGGCCTCGGCGGCGTCCTTGTAGGCGCGGATGGATTGAGTGATGTCGCCCGCCTGTTGCGCGCGGATGGCCTCGGCCTCCAGGCGTTTGGCCAGGGCGCGGTCTCCCGGAATGGGTGTGACCGGCGGCGGATACTCGTAACGGCTGCCCGCAGGCACGGGCGGCGGCTCGGTTGCAAGAGCCGCGCCGGAATCGGCGGGCTTTGGTTTTCCTGAAAACCAATGGAGCGGATTCAAACGCTCGGTGATCTTTTTTCGAGGCGGGGGGGCGATTTCGGGCACGACCGGCTCGGGCGCCGAATTTGAAGTGTTGACAGTGGAGGGAATTTCAGGGGTCGTCTGCGCCGTGGAGGATGGGGCGGAAATCTGCGCCGACGCGGTGGCCGCGGCCGGAGGCGGCGCTGGCGCGGCAGTTGGCGCTGGAACCACGGCCTGGGCCGGCGGTGATTCCGCCGGGAGCGGTTTTGGCACGGCGGCGGCCGAGTTGGAGGGCGTCGTGTTCACCTTGGACGGCGCCGGGACCGAAACGGGCGTGGGGGTGGGGGCGGAAGCGTGTGAGGGAGCGGGTTCCGGCGTGATGATGATACGCTGTTTCACATCCAGCTCATGCGCCAGTCTTGCGACCTCGCTGGCATGAGGCGGAGGGGGCTGGATCGTCAAGTATTGGCGGTAGAGATTGAGGGCCTGGGTGGGCTGGTTGAAATACTGCTGGGAGAGGATGGCCATATTGAGCATGGCGGGCGCGCATTGCCTGTCGCGCTGCAGCGCCAGAGCGAAGTCCCTTGCGGCCGCATGAAGGGAGTCAGCGCCGGACGGACGGCGTTGTAATTCGATCATGCCCAAGGCGTTGGCAGCGTAGGCCGAAAGGCTCACCGCGTCCGCATTTTCAAAGTCCCGGCGGGCGGCGTCCAGGAGCCGGCTTCTTTCCGCGCCGGTCTTTTCCAAAGCGTAATGGAATCGGGCCGTTCCCAGCCGCAAATAGCCTTGAAGGTCTCTGTGGCGCAACGTGACATAGCTGGTGAAATAGTCAATGGCGCCGGGGAAATTGGTTTGCTGGCTGCGCAGGCAGCCGAGGTTGTAAACAATGGCGATGTTGTCGCGGTCCAGATTGAGCGCCGTCGTATAGGCTCTGGCGGCGTCCTCGAGCCGTCCGCTGTCCTGGCAGGCCAATCCCAGGAGGTTCCAGGCCTTGGCCTGCACGGCATGGGGGGCGTCGCCCAGAATATGGGTGGCCTCTCGCAACTCCACCACCGCGTCGGCAAGGTGTCCCGCCTGAATATCGCGCTCGCCCTGGCGCAACTCCCGGGCGCCGGGCGGCGCGCAGGCCGTCACGAGCATTCCCACAGTGGCGACGACAGCGAGGTTGTAGTGGCAGCCACGCCGTTTTGTTGTCGTCATCATTGCAGAGGGTGGTAGCATCCGCCGCTGACAGTGTCAAGAGACGGTCATTTTACATTCGGTCGGAAGCTCATCCTCTGCGGCGCGGGCCTCATTTGGGCGGCCTGCGCGGCGGTTTGGGCCCAGGATGTGCCCGGCATCGGCCCGCCGCCCGCGCGCGCTAGAGTCGTGCAGGTGGAGCACCCTGGCGCCACGGTGGCTTTTCTAGCGCAACCGCTGATTGTGCAGGACATGGTGCGGCGCGCGATCTTGCAGTGGACTGGAAAAGCGGATGTAAAATCGGCCTGGTTGTCGGTGGTGTCGCCCAAGGACGTGGTGGGCCTGAAAGTCTATTCTGGTCCCGGCGCCAACAGCGGCACGCGGCCGGCGGTGGTCGAGGCGGTGGTGCAGGGCCTTTTGCAGGCCGGGTTGCCCTCCAGCAACATCGTGGTCTGGGACCGGCGGCTGGTAGATTTGCGGCTGGCCGGCTACCCCGATTTGGCCAGCCGGTATCACATCCGTCTGGCGGGAAGTTCGGATGCCGGCTATGACGAGAAGGTCTTTTACAACAGTTCGATCCTGGGCGCGCTGGTGGCCGGCGACCTGGAGTTTGACTTGCGCGGCGCCACCACCGGCAGCAATTCCTATGTCAGCAAGCTGGTGACCTCCGGCCTGACCAAAATCATCAGCATCGCTCCCCTGCTCAATCACAATTTGGCCGGGGTCTGCGGCCATCTTTACAGCCCGGCCATGGGCAGCGTGGACAACACGATGCGCTTTGAAATGAGCGCCCAGCAACTGGCGCAAGCCGTGCCGGAAATCTACGCGCTCCCGCCGCTGATTGATCACGTCGTCCTGAACATCACGGACGCCCTGATCTGTCAATACCAAGGCGAACAAGTGAGCCTGCTTCATTACTCGACGGAGTTGAACCAAATCTGGATCAGCAAGGACCCGGTGGCGCTGGACACGCTGGGGATTCAGGAATTGGACCGGGAACGGCAGGCCAAGAACATTGAGTCGCACGGCGACAATCCGGAGCTTTATCAAAACGCGGCCCTGATGGAACAGGGCGTGTGCGACCCGGCCAAGATCAAGCTGGAGATCGTCAAGTAGGTCAGGATCAGGAATCAGAAGCGGGCGCTGGCGGCGACGCCGTAGGCGCCGGGGTCGCCCGGCTGGAGCACGAGCGTGGGATAGCCCAGGTTGAGGGCGTTGTTGTAGTAATGTGTGTCAAATATATTCTTAGCGAAGAAATAAACCTCGAAATGCCCGCTCTCGTATCCGATCTGGGCGTTGACCAGACAGTAGGCATCCTGTGTGACAGGACCGCTGGCAACGTTGTAGGAGTCGTCCAGATGGTAGCGCCCAACGCCGATGACCTCGCCGTGAATGTAAAGATGCCACCACGGCAGACGATAGCGCGCCGAGACATTGGCGGTGAATTCCGGCACAAAGCTGATGGGCTTGCCGTCTAGGTCCATCGGCGTGGTCCCGGTCAAGCTGACCGCCGGCGGTTCGGTGAAGCGTGAGTAACGAGCGTCGGTGTAGCCCGCGCCCGCCGAGACATCGAGGCCCTTCACCGGCTTGGCCGTCAATTCCAATTCCGCGCCGTAAAGATCGGCGCGCTGGGCGTTGAGCATGTAGGCCTCCAGCGGATCCGTCGGGTTGAGGCGGTAGGTTTGATAATCGTCGGCCACGGTGTAGAACAAGGCGGCGTTGGCGGACAATTTGTTGTCCAGCCAGGACGATTTGGCCCCGACCTCAAATTGCCAGTCGCGCTCGGGACTGAATTTGCTCAAGGAGGGAGTGTCCACGTTGGGATTGAATCCGCCGCTTTGGTAGCCCTCCGTCACGCTGGCGTAAGTTTCGAGGGTGGGTGCGAAGTGCCAGGCGAGGGCGAATTTGGGCTGCGCCGCCGTGAACTCATCGGACAAATTAGCGCCGAGAATGAAGCCGCCTTCCGAGGGTGGATAGAAATCGGCGCGCTGCATGTTCCGGTAATCGTAGGTCAGCCGCAATCCGGCCGTGAAATCCAACTTCTCCCACATTGTGTAAGTGCCTTGCCCGAACAGCGCGTAGGTTTCGCTCTGCGAATCTGAAAACGTCGGATTGTCACCCACCGGAAAAGGAGCGGCAAAGCCGATGCTGCCGGAATCATTGCGGAGATCCCCGTTGGCGTAGTAGAGGCCGGCGCGCCACTTCAAGGCCGCAGTGGGGTCCGGCGATTCCACCCTCAATTCCTCAGTCCATTGGTCGAGCCTGGGGTTATTGAAACCGTCCTCCCCGTTGAAAGCCGAGAAATCGAAATCTTGCAGGAGGCTCTGCTGCCACTGGCGATGCGTCGTGACCGAAGTGACCTGAACGGAATCGGCTTCGTATCCAATTTTGAGCGCTTCATCCAGGTTGTCCGTATGCACGTAACCGTTGAGATTGCGGGAAACATTGAAGGGACTCATGTCCGAGCCGGGCAAGTAGGTGGGCACGAACCCGTCATTGTCGCGTCCGGCGTTGGCCGTGAGCGCGATTTCCCACGGATCACTGGGCGTCCAGCGCAACACGCCGCGCAGGGCGAGCGTGTCTTGCGAGTCCGGCTGGTCGTGGAGGGTGTTATTATAGACGAAACCAATGCGCGTGGTGTCCAGCCCGTTGACGCCAAAAAAGAGTTTGTTGGTCACGATCGCGCCGCCGACGCCGACCTGGTAATCCTGGGCGTTGTAATTGCCGTAGCTGGCTTCGGCGTAACCGTGCGTCTGGTTTTGCGGTTGCACGGTCAGCACGTTGATCACGCCGCCCACACCGCTGGCGCCGTAGAGTGTGCCCTGGTCGCCGCGCACGAATTGGATTTCCCGCGCGTCGAACAGCGCCAGCCCGCGCGAGTTGACGTCAAAGTAAGGCACGCCATCCACATAAAGGCCGACCACCGGCTCGCCGACGCCAAAATTATTCTCGCGAAAGCCGCGAAAGGAAAACTTGGGCGACCGTTCATTATTGGCATCGAATACCGAGAGGTTTGGCGTTTGCGCGGTTAAATCGCGCGTGGAGGTGATTTCCCCCACCTGGACCTCCTGGCCCGACACGACGGTGGCGGCGCTGGAGCCGGACTGCGGAATGGCGGTGACCGCCGCGCCGGTGACGGTGACGGGAGCGAGTTGGGCCGGGGAATTGGAGTTTTGGGCGAATGACGGGATGGCGCCCAACGACGCGCACGTGACAACAAGCGCGCCTATTGTTCTCATACTTGGGCGAAACATGCGCGGATAAAAACAGATTCAACCGCGATGGCAAGAAGATTTCCACACCTCAACCGCCCTCTTTCCAGTGTTGAGTCCTGAATGCGGAGTCTAGTCCCAAAAACGTTGCGCCTCGCGATGCAAACGTGCAGATTTAGCGCGCCCAAGCCACCCTTCATTTTCGGAAACATCTCGGTGCGCACGCGGTGCAACTCGAGCGCCGCCGCTGCGGAGTTTTCACAATGTTCAAGACAAGTGACGAGGATTCCATCCTCGCAAGACTTGACCAAACACCAGATAATCGGGATCGGGGTAAAACTCACGTCGAGACGGAAGATTGATTGCATCTCGGCAGCTTTCACGAAAAGCGTTCTCACCACCGTCCCAGCCAATAGCTCGCAATTTCGTGAAATTCTCATCGTGGAAAGCGATTGAATAATTACGTTTGATTCCGAGCAGGCCATGATCGAAGGCACGATGATGAATCGCGCTGAGACACAGACCGTTTTTAGTTTCGTCGGTTCCGCGCTCGTGCTCAATGGGAATGATGTGAGCAGCGTCGAGAAGATCCAACTGGACATCACTTGCTGCGCAGCGGTGTCCGTAAGCGGCGAGAACATTCTTTCTAAACCTCGTGTCGCGGACCTTTCGCTGAATCTGCTCCAGCACCGTTCTCCTTGGGCCTGCGGGAATGTCTTGAATGTTCATCGTATTAGTGTCCGCGATTTGAGTAACAGCCAAGATGTCCTGCGGATGCTGCGCGCTGCCATGAAGTGCTTCTAGTTCGTTGACGTAGGTCGCGAAAAACTCCGGCAAGAAAGCAATGGCGATTTCGTTGTTTTGTCGAGTCTGGGGATAGAACTCCGTTTTCTTGGCGTGCTGCAAAGTTTCCCGACGTATTTGGAATGAAGGTGATCGTCCGCTCATCGATATTCGGTGCTTCGTTACATCGAAACCAGCAAACATCCTCTCATCCTCGCTAAATCCGAGCACCAATGTCTTTGAACCGCTTTCGATAGTGAAACGATCAACGCCGGTAACTTGAATGCGAAGCTCGTTTGGGTCTCGCGGATAGCCGCCGTGGGTGAGATTCCAGATGTAGCAAAGGAAGATCACCCTGTTGTCATCGCGATACATCGAAATGCGGAATGGGTGACTTCTGTTCAGGACGATCGCGTCCCATCCGGATGCCTGAATGGACTTCAGTACATCTGTGAGCATCTCTGCCTTGCTAACCTTAGCCATTAGGCTTGCCTTTTGCGGTTCTGCGCTCGCGGTCTTCCATAAGCGCCAACTGCTGCGGTCGAGGAGACTGATGTGATAAGTAAGTCATCTTTTTCAGTTTCTTATCGGATTTTGGCGGCCGTTTGAACCCCCCATCTGCGGCGAGTGGGGGGCCCTCGAAACTATTCCAACAACCACCCGGTTTGGAAATTCGGTAAAAATCTTTTTCTCGTCCATCCGCGATTCTATAGGATGATTCAATTATTGCTGGTGCCGGGGCGTCTTCTCTCTGAAAGCGGCCGAGTGCGCCCTGCAAATAGTCGTCGCGGAGTTCGCAACAAATCCAATGCCTGTTGGTGCGCTCTGCCGTTTCTCCAGTAACGCAGCTCCCAGCGAACGGATCTACAACGAGGTCGTTGACATCAGTGAGCATTCGGATGAAAAACTCGGGAACCTCGCTCGGGAAGCGTGCCGGGTGGGGTCTCAGCTTCTTGTTGGCGCAATATCGGATGTATGCAGAGTTGCTCTCGGTGTGCGCGGCCGCAATCAGATTGGGTGGAATAGAGCCACCATTGTCATTTTGAAATTTATCAGAAATGTCGTGTCCAGATGGTCGCATCTGAGGTTTATAACCATGAACCAGCAAGTCTTTCATGCTGTCCGAATAAGGTTGAAGGACACGTCTGTTACTCGCTTTGGGCCAGGGTGTCGGAGATAGCCACCAGACGCAGTTGATGGCGTCTTTTACTCGGACGCGGCGGACCGTGACCCATTCCGCCGGAGTGGGAAGTCGCGCTGGATTCCACCAGAAGAATTCTTGCGCGAGGTAGAACTTCGACTCTTTGCAAAGCGAGATGAGGAGTTCATAGTGGTAGAGGCTACGTGTAGGCTCTCCGGCATTCCACGCGCCGCCGATATCGATCACCAGAGAGCCGTTGGGCTTCAGAACGCGTTTGAAAGCTTCCGCGAACGGTTTGAACCACTCGACATATTTATTTGCATCTACGTTTCCATATTCCTTCTTCCGCACCAAGCCGAAAGGTGGACTTGTCATGATCAAGTCCACAGACACAGGTCTCAATCGCGTCGTGAGCAGATCGAGCGAATCACCGTGATAGATTTCTCCTCGCACTGTCGAGTGAAACAGCTTGAGCGGCGGGCATTCTAACGTTGCGGATTTTTGCGGCATGATTCGAATAAATACAAATTGTAAGCACGATGAGTCTACCCAGCAATCTCAATTGTCTTCAAAGGGCAAACTATTAGTATTGGCCGTTTTTTTGTTTTCATGCGCGGTTTTAATTGGCGGCGAGGCCAGCAGAAGGGCCAGCCATCCAGCCAGAAATGGGTAGCGTCCGATGGCCTTCATGCCAAAGGCGGCGGTTCGTAGGTCAGTCCATGCGCCTCGGCCACGGCTTTGTGCGTAAGCTTGCCGTTCATCACGTTGATGCCGCCGATCAAGGCCGGCTGGACCTGGCACGCCTCCTTCAATCCCATGTCCGCCAGCGTCTCGATGTAACGATACGTCACATTGGTTAATGCCTGCGTGGCGGTGCGGGCGTAAGCCCCGGGCATGTTGGCCACGCAGTAGTGGATGACGCCCTCCTCGACATAAGTCGGATGATCGTGCGTAGTGGGGCGCGAAGTCTCGGCGCAACCGCCCTGATCAATGGCGATATCTACCAGGACGCTGCCGGGTCTCATGCGGCGGAGCATCGAGCGATGAATCAATTTGGGCGCCTTGGCCCCGGGCACGAGCACCGCGCCGATCAACAAATCCACCGTCGGCATGAGATCGCCCAAATGGGCTTCGCTGGAAAAAAGCGTGTGCGCCGTGTGCAGCGTGATGTCCAGAAAGCGCATCCGCTCCAAATCCACTTCCAGAATAGTCACGTCGGCCCCGAGGCCGGTGGCCATGCGGGCGGCGTTGATGCCGCTTGCGCCGCCGCCCAGGACGACGACCCGCCCCGGCAACACCCCCGGCACGCCGCCCAGCAACACGCCGCTGCCGCCATTATGCTTGGCCAGGCAATAACCGCCGACCAAAATGGCCATGCGTCCGGCGATTTCGCTCATCGGCTCCAACAAAGGCAGTCGGTGATTGACCTCAATGGTTTCATAAGCGATGCCCGTCACGCCGGATTTGAGCAGGGCCTCCGTCAAGGCGCGATCCGCCGCCAGATGGAGGTAAGTAAAGAGTATCTGGCCGGGGCGCAGCAGGCCGAATTCGGATGCCTGCGGTTCCTTGACCTTGACGATCAGGTCGGCCTTGTGAAAGACGGTGGCGTGATCCTGGGTCATTTGCGCCCCGGCGTGTTCGTAATCGGCGTCGGGATAGCCCGCGCCGGCGCCGGCGGAGCGTTCGACGATGACGCGATGGCCGCGCTTGGCCAGTTGATAGACAGCCGATGGCAGCAAGGCCACACGATGCTCCTGAAGTTTAATCTCCCGCGGCACGCCAATAATCATAAATGGAAACTAGGGTGATACCGAAACTTGGGTCTTGATCGAGGCGGCGATGAAGCATTGTTCGTGGGCTTTGTGATGAAGGCTCTCCAACTCGGCCGCGGTGGGTTTCTTGCCCCCGCCCCAGGCGATTTTTGGATGCAGCGTAATCGCGCTGACCCACGGCACACCTTTCTCATTCTTGGTCATCACGCCGACCGCCTCGTCCTCGTAGCTGTCCATCTGGAACTGCGCCTTGCCGGCAAGGTAAATGAAGGTGAGCATGTGGCAACTGGAAACCGCCGCCACAAAAGCCTCCTCCGGGTCCACGTTGGCGGGATTGCTCATGGGCGGCGGCACCACGGCCGGCGAGGCCGAGGCGGGCACGACAAAGCCGCCGTCGAAGGTCCAAGTGTGCTCACGCGAATATCGGCCCTTGAGAAAATCCGGTCCGCTGCATTTCCAACGGATGATGGCTTTGTATTCAGACATCTTCCCTGCTCCATACCCAATCCGGCTTGGAATTGTCAAGTTGCGGATTGGATTAAGATTTGCGCCCGCAAAGGCCCGATCACCGCCGTGGCGACCGAAGGGGACGGGGGGATAGCTAAGCTGGCCGACGACGTGATTTATATGCCGCCGACGCTGGAGCCGTTAGTATCCGATCCTGGCCAGCGTGCCCTTGCAACTTTTCGCCTATCATACAGCGGTTCTGCGCGGCTGCGACGTGGACAAGCCGCCCAACCTGGCCAAAAGCGTGACCGCAGAGTGAGGGGATTTTTGCTCTTAACGCTTCATTGTTTCCACCAAATTGCGCCAATTCTGACATGACCACTCGAGCGATGGTGGAATCGGAGGCCCATTTTCCCGACCCAAACACCTCTTGGCCAGTGTCTTGGCGGCATCCGCCACAGATTTGTCGTGCTTTTGTCTTGGACCTTCCCTTAATTCATCGGTCGTGCCGGTAAGCAGGAATTCGATCCAGTTCTCAATGCGATCCTTGGCGAACACGAAAACCACTTGGTCGAATTGTTCCCTTGTAATTCCATCCTGCTCTGCGGCTGTCCAGAATCGGGCCTTCAACTCTTCGCCATTCTCCACGTCATGGTCTAAATCCGCCCAGACCATCAGCGTCGTATCACCACCCATCTCAAGGCAAGCCCGGAGTTCTGAAGGCATCTTCGAGATCAAGTCGCTTCTTCCGCCGCAGGCATTTGTGCGGATAATGTTATTCCCCTGCCAAGGGCGAATCCATGCAGGATCAAGCGCCTTCAAGAGAGTGCGGATGAAAATGGGGTCGATGCTCCGTCCCTCCTTCCCCTCGTGGAGACAAATGATTTGGGTGCGGCTAGGCACGGACCCACCCCCGCGCGATTGCTTCGCCGGGACTAACGCCGCCAGGAGCCTTCAGGGGACCGATGCGTGTCTGGGATGTATGGTTGTCCCGCCAAAGGTAGCGACCGATATCGGTGCCCGCATTGCTCAGAATTTCGGGGTGATGAGAAATAAGGATGGCTTGATGGTTTTCGTCCAGCAATTCTCTCAGAGATAAGGTCCACGGCTGAAGTTCCGGCAAACCTACGTAATTGTCAGGTTCATCAATCAGGACGGTCTGTGACGCGCCTGTGGCCAAAGCGGCCCGAACCATGTAAAGCCCAACCAGGGCCTTTTCGCCATCAGAGAGTTGATCAAAAAAAAGAACTGAACCCCTGCTGTTCGAGCCTTCGAATCGGAGTTGCAGAGCCTTAGTGTTCAACCCAAAGTCGACCAGTCGGAAAGACTTGAAATCGGGCCACACGTTTTGGAGGGAGTCACGCAAAGAGTCCGTCCACTCTTGCTCCTGAGAAAGAGAACGGTACCAGGACGTGAGGTTACCTAAGTAGAGATCCGGGCGCCCAGATTCACCCTTGCTTTCTTTCTCCACGCCGCGTGGGCTCGGCCGCAAGATCAAAAGCTTGGTGACTGCTTGCTGGAGAATCTGGATTTCGCGCCGATCTCCAGCCGGCTGGATGGACCCGAGCGCGGCTTGGCGCCAGTCCAACGGAAAGCCCGAGGTGATGCCGCTCTGTTTTTGAAAACGAACCCCTTCAAGATCCCGGTCAAAAAGTTCTCGGTTGTCGCATGTGGCCCGTTCCCGCAAAATGCGTGGTTTCTCCGCGCTGGCAACTTGCTCGAGGTGAAGCACGTAATTGAAGGAGTGCCCCTCCGCCGTCACGCCGAGTTCGAATTCCTGCGTCGTGCTGTCAAGCCAGTTGGTGAATTCGAGGCGCTTGATGTCCCGTTCTCCCTCACCTCCCAGATAGCTGTCCCCGGTGGCAAGATCTCGGATCAGTTTGAAGACGTCGAAGACCGAACTCTTGCCCGCTCCGTTCGGACCGCAAATTACGCCGAAGGACTCGAATTGAGTTTCGAAGGCGAGGAGACACCGAAAGTTGTTCGCGTAAAGCCTAGTGATCACGGGCTCAAAATAGTGGTCTTCGGGCGGATGTCAATCTTGCCGGCGGCGGCGATGAGGGCTGTGGGGTTTCCATTGCGGCCATCCTGCATGCAATTCCTCCTGAGAAGCGTGTTTTTGGGGACAAACGTCCACGTCGCCGCTTAACAATTGACGATCTACCGTCAATTGCAGCGGAGCGGAGCCATAGACCGTGAGGCGGAAAGATCGGTCCGTCGGAAGCGACACCAGGAATTGCTCCAGCAACCGGCCCGCGGGCGCAGTCCAATCAATCTCGCCCGTCCACCAGTTTGCGGTCGAAGGCATTTTTGCGCGGGCCGATGCCCAAGAAATAAAGCGCCTGCTGAATGAGCCGGTTGCTGACTTCGGGGTCCTGGCTCAGGCGCCGCGCCAGAACCTGGTCTCGCGGACGCATACGCCCAGCCTCTTTGCGAAGCAGCAGACGAGCGGCCAGCCGTGACTTGCGCCACGCTGAATCCGGTCTTGGACCAGCTTGTTTCATTTCCAAAAACATAACTTGTCTCCCGAAACTTTGCAAAGTTTTCCGGAGGAGACGGCAGCCGTTAATACCTGATCTTTGCAAGGGACAAACCGCACTCCTTTCAAAATTCATTTTGAGCGCGAGCTTGGCCGATGTTAAAGACGATGCCATACGGGTCTCGAATGTAGCAACGCGGGATGGACGCGTCCTCTTCCAGGACGGTGCAACCGGCGGCGACCAGCCGCCGTTTTGCAGCCTGGACATCAGGCACGAGGAACTCAAAAACCGGCCCGTGCTCTTTGCCCTTTTCGACGTACAGACAGAATGCTCCCGTTTCGAAGCCCATCATCGTTTTGCTTCGGTAGGTGACTGGCAGACCAAGAACAGACTTGTAAAATTTTGTGGCCGCCGCCCAAGTCTCGGTGCGGATAATGACTTCGCGTGTGGATTGAAATTTAGTTTTCATAATAGGATTTGAGCATCTCTCCCCGTCATGTCGCGACTCCTTGCGGTCCCTGGCCCCCGTTGATGAGGAACAAAACCGCCATGCGCACGGCCAGTCCGTTGGTGACCTGATCGGTGATCAGGGACCGTTTGGAATCCGCAACGTCGCTGTCAATTTCCACGCCGCGGTTGATGGGGCCGGGGTGCATGATCAAAGTTTCCGGCTTGGTTTGCGCCAGACGGGCGCGCGTCAGGCCGAAGAGGCTGGTGTATTCGCCGATGCTCGGAAACATCGTCTTGCGCTGCCGCTCATGCTGGATGCGCAGCAGGTTGATGATGTCGGCGTCGGCGATGGCTTCGTTGACGTCATAAGTGACGCGGCATCCCAACTGTTCGAAGACACGCGGCACCAGCGTGGACGGGCCGCACAAGGTCACGCGCGCGCCCAACTTGGTCATGGCCCAGATGTTCGAACGGGCAACGCGGCTGTAAAGAATATCTCCCAATATGGTCACGTTCAGCCCTTCGATCCGGCCTTTTTTTTCCCGAATGGTAAAGGCGTCCAGCAGGGCTTGCGTGGGATGCTCATGGGCGCCATCGCCGGCATTGATCACGCTGGCCTCCAGGAACCGCGCCAGGAAATGCGGCGCGCCGCTGGCGCTGTGCCGGATGACAATGATGTCGGCGTTGAGGGCCTGGAGGTTGCGGGCGGTGTCTTTGAGCGTCTCCCCTTTTTTGAGCGACGAGGCTTCGGCGGAGAAATTGATGATATCGGCTGTCAGGCGTTGCGCGGCCAGTTCGAAACTGATGCGCGTGCGGGTGGAAGGTTCGACAAATAGATTGACCACCGTCTTGCCGCGCAAAGCGGGGACTTTTTTGATCGCCCGCTCGCTCACCGCCTTAAAGGCGCGGGCGGTGTCCAGCACGGTGAGAATTTCCTCCGCGCTGAGCGACTGGATGTCCAGAAGATGTCTTCGTTCCCAGGCCATGGCTAAGTTTTTTCCAGCGTCACTTCATCCGCGCCGCCTTCCTCCACAAAGCGCACGTCAATGCGTTCCAGGGCGGACGTTGGAAAATTTTTCCCGACAAAGTCCGCCTTGATCGGCAGTTCGCGATGGCCCCGATCCACCAGCACCGCCAATTGAATGCGCTTCGGACGGCCAAAATCGTTCAACGCATCCAGCGCCGCGCGAGTCGTGCGCCCGCTGAACAGAACGTCGTCCACCAGGATCACTGTTTTGCCGGTGATGTCGAAAGGGATGACGGTGGGCTTCATCTTGATGTTGGAGGCGTGCTGGTCCAAATCGTCGCGGTGCATGCTCACGTCCAACTCGCCGACCCGGACCGGGTGATTCCAAATCGTCACCAACGTCGCGGCCAAACGCCGGGCCAGAAGAACGCCGCCCCGTTGAATGCCAACCAGGGCCACCTCGGCGCTGTTTTCGTTGCGCTCGGCGATTTCGTGCGCGATGCGAGTCAGGGCGCGCCGCATGGCCGCCGCGTTGAGGATCACCGTGGAATGCGGCATAAAAAAAATCGAAGCGGCCCAAGGGATTTGGGCTGATTCGACGGTCGTTGTTGGATGTGCATTGCCTTGGCGACCTCACGGGATCGCATTAAAGGGCCGGCCGGAAAACCGGCGTCAAGACCCGGAATGGCCTGCGGGCGGCTGGCGGCTGCGGCGCCATTTGCTCCGGTGTTTAATGATCCAATCGGTCAGTGCCCGCTCAAAGCCGATATCGTGTCCGGCTTTTTGCGACTCGATCCACTTGTGTTTCATAATCTCCTCCTTTTCCGCTTCAAATTCGCGGTAGAGAGAAGACTTCCGCACCAAATCGTGGCCGTTGGAGGCTTGTGTTAGAGTTTGGGACATAATCGCATGTTGGGTTTGTTGTCTTGCGAGTAGCGACGGTGAAGCCGCAGTTTGTAAATTCATCATAAATTATACTGACTCCAAGCCGAGGGTTTTGCGGCCCTGCGGGCTGATCATGCTCTGATGCCAGGGCGGGTCCCAGACCAGTTCCACGTTGGCTTCCTGTATGGCATCGAGCGCCAGAAGCCTTTCCTGGACATTGCCCGCGATTTGGCCGCCCAAATGGCAGCCGGGCGAAGTAAGGGTCAACTTGACATTGGCTTGGCCGTCGTGGACACAAACGTCATAAACCAAGCCCAGATCCACGATATTGAGGGGAATCTCCGGGTCGAAACATTGCCTCAACTCGGCCCAAACCATGCCCTCCAACCCTCCCCTCGTCTCTCCGGTTGGTTCAATCCGAACTTTATCATGATCCGCGGAACAATCCATAAGATCACTTTGTAACCTAATCTAAACAAACCTGTCACGCAAGGATTTTGCGATATTTATAAATGCTTGAGCAGGAGCATCTTGTGGATTCGACACCACCACGGGCAATCCAGAATCGCCTCCGAGGCGGATTTCCAGGTAAATCGGTATTTCTCCAAGAAAGGGCAGGTTGCGCCGCCCGGCTTCGGCGCGTCCGCCGCCGTGGCCGAAAATTTCGATGCGTTCGCCGTTGGGGGCGGTGAAGTAGCTCATGTTCTCGACAAGGCCCAGGATCGGCACATTAACTTTTTCAAACATGCCGATCCCTTTGCGCACCACACCCAGGGAGGCCTCCTGGGGCGTGGTGACGATCACTCCCCCGTCCAGCGGCACCGTCTGGCAAAGGGAAAGTTGGGCGTCGCCCGTGCCCGGCGGCAGGTCCACCAACAGAAAATCCAGTTCACCCCATTCCACATCCGAAATGAACTGCTGGATCGTCTTCATAATCATTGGGCCGCGCCAGATCACCGGCGCATCGCCTTCGATCAAGAATCCCATGCTCATTAACTTGACCCCGTGGCTGGCCGGCGGCACGAGTTTCTCCGCCGCGCTGATGGTTGGCTTGTCATGAATGCCCATCATCAACGGAATGCTCGGTCCGTAAATATCGCAATCCAGCAATCCCACCTCCAACCCGAGGCGCCGCAACGCGCAGGCCAGATTCACCGAGACCGTGGATTTGCCCACGCCGCCCTTGCCGCTGGCAATGGCCACGATGCGCCCGAGACCGGGCAATCTGGCTTGGCGCGAAAAGGGGCTTCCGCCCTGGACGGGCGCCGTCTGGCCGGCAGGAGCAAGCACTTCGACGTGCATCCGCTCGACTCCGGGGACGTTGCGCAGGGCCTGCTCGATGTCGCCTTTGATTTGCCGCGCGATCCCGGCGCCGCCTCCTGTCAACTGCAAAGAAACGCTGGCCGCTCCGCCCTTCACGGCGACTTCCTTGACCAGGCCGAAGGAAACCACGTCGCGGGAGTAGCCGGGATATTTCACGGTCTTGAGGGCTTCCAGGATGGATTGTTGGGTTAGCATTAATGGATCGCCTCGCGGCGCAGGAATTGGCCGCGGCCAGGGGCGCCGACAAATTTTCCGTCCCGCGCCGCCACCTGGCCCCGCACGGTGACGACGTGCGGACGGCCTTCAATCTTGACTCCCTCAAAAGCGCTGTAATCCACATTCATCCGCTGGGTGGCGGCGGAAATTTTTCCGCGGTAGGCCGGATCATAGACCACCAGGTCGGCGTCGGCCCCGGGCTGAATGGCGCCTTTGCGCGGGAACAACCCGAAGATCTTCGCCGCTTGCGTGCTGGCGGTGTTGACAAATTGATGCAGGTCAATGCGCTTGAGCTTGACGCCATAAGTAAAGTATAAATTGACCCGGTCTTCCAGCGACGGGATGCCGTTGGGGATTTTGGTGAAATCATCCCGGCCCATTTTCTTTTGCGTCTTGAAATCGAACGGGGCGTGGTCGCTCCCCAGGGTGGAGATGAAGCCCTTGCGCAATCCGTTCCACAACACCTCCTGGTTGCGTTTCTCGCGCAGGGGTGGCGACATGACGAACTTGGCCCCCTCAAATTCCGCTCTCTCGGCGTCGGTTTTGTCGCACAGCAGATATTGGATGAGCGTCTCGACCCAGACGCGGACGCCGCGGGCGGAGCCGCGCAAGGCTTCCTGCAAGGCCTCCTCGCAACTCAAATGCACGATATAGACCGCCGCGCCGGTCATCTCGGCGAAGGTCATCAAGTGATGCACCCCTTCGGCTTCGACGGCAGGCGGGCGGCTCCAATAATGGTGCTGCGGGCCGGTCTTGCCCTCGGCCAGAAGTTTGGTTTGGAGTTCGAGGATGAGATCGGCGTTCTCGCAATGGGCGGTGGTGATGACGCCCAGTTCGCGGCCCAGACTGAGGGTTTTGTAAAGCTCCTCGTCGGTCACGCCCAAGGCGCCTTTATAGGCCAGAAACACTTTGAAGCTGCTGACTCCGCGTTGGACGATTTCACGAAAGTCCCGCTCCGCCTGGGCGTCGTAACGAGTCACGCCCATGTGGAAAGAGAAATCGCACGCGCTGTGGCCCTCGGCCTTGTCCTTCCAAAGCTCAAAAGCCTCCATCGGCTTCTCGGTCCGGCTGGGGCAGATCATCTCGATGAAAGTCGTTGTGCCGCCGATAAGCGCGGCATGGCTGGCCGTCTCATGGGTATCCTTGGCGAAGGTGCCCATAAAGGGCAAATAAATGTGGACATGCGGGTCAATGAAACCCGGAAAAACATACTTGCCGGAAGCATCAATGACCTCCGCTCCGGCCGGCGGCGACAAGTTCCTATCAATGCGGGTGATCGTTTCTTTTTCGCAAAAAATGTCAGCGACGTAACGCTCGCTGACCGTGACAATTTCGCCGTTCTTGATCAAAAGCGACATAACAAACAGTTCCCTTTCGTTTAATATTGGCGCAAGCCGCTCAACATTTCAAACGCTGAATGGATAAATCAAAATCGAACAAGAGCGAGCGCCGCGCGTCATCGCGCACTCTGATCTTTAGATTCTTTAGCTCCTTTAGGAGCGAAATCTTTGCAGACCAACCAGATCCAGTGGAGAACAAGCTCCGTAGGAGAGGCATATTCCAAGCGACCGCAAGCCAGATGTCGCCTCTACGAGGCTTCGCTCTTCAGAGGCGACGGTGTTCTACAAAGAGGTCGCGCCTACGGCGCCGGCAAAAAAAGGATGCGCACGTTGCATCACGCAGGGCGCGGCGGTGATTCGTTGAGGGTCAGGTCTGATGCCGCCGACCGCTTGCGCTCCTCCTCCGCCACGAACAGGCGCAACTCACCGGCGTTGCGAATGACACGACCGGTCGGCGGATGCGCCTTTTCCCACTGCCGCAGGTTTTCAACGAAACGATCAACGTCATATCCGGCCTCTCGAGCCAGTTTGTCTTTGACCGCCCACAACTCTTCCAAAATCGGATCAGGTTCCATAGCTTGATTCTCCCATCAATTCCGCTGGCGTGCAAACCTTCGGTAATTTCCAGCCCATGCGCCGGGCCTCTGGTTCTAGGCGCGTCAATATCTGCGCATTCGCCAGATGGCGGCAATTCCAAGTGAGAAGATAATCCACCGCGGCGGCTGCCGCAATGGCGAGATGCGAGGCATCGGCCTGCGCCTTCGGGGGCAACGCCCGTGTCGCGAGCAACGCTCTCATCATCTGATCCGCCTCTGCTGAAAACGGGAGAATGGTTAATTGTTCGAGAATGCCCAGTCGTTTCAAGGCCTCCTGCGGATCACCATCGCCAGCTTCACGCACCACCTCTGATGAGGCCACACAGACAAACTGATCGCGCCGCAGCCGCCACCAGTCCCGCGTAATCTGTTGGTTTGCGGCTATGATCAAGTCCCGGCTCGGGTTGCCCACGAGCAGACTGACAAAACTGGTTTCCAGATAAACGACTTCCATGCAGATTGTGTCGAATCCTAGCGCGGAGGAGTTCTTAGGCAAATTAAAATAAAACGGCAAAGGGGTCCTCGGAAATTGATAGACAAAAGCAACGAACACCCATTGAAGCAAAGGGGTCCTAGGAAGTTGGTATTCGTCCATTTCCTTAGCAATTTCCTAGTACCCTTCAGCCTCTTCGGCCTTCAAATACCAACTTCCGAGGACTGACCCTTCGGCCTTCCGATGTAGGTGCTTTTCGCCGGTACTCATTCACGAAAGCGGAGATTAAACTCCAAGTGTTCTTCACGAGCATCTCCCGTAATCCACCTGCTGGTTAGCGGCCAACAGGCCCTTATGGTGACAGTTTCCGTCCGTCCTGCAACTGCTGACTGAGTGTTCCAAAACGCCCCGTCAACAAAACTCATACCTTCGCGAAGATCACGAAGAAGAATCGACCAGAAAGGCTTATTCAAAACTTCGTGTTCTTCGTGTCCTTCGTGGTGAAAATTGGGTTGCGGCTTGCCGCGCTGCGTCTTGGCGTCTTTGCGCCTTTGCGTTAAATCCCGACAAGGGTGCAACGAGCGCCAAAATAGGCGGATTCGAGGGCGGAATTTGCAGGCATTTGCAGGTATTTGCAACTTGGCGTTTTTGCGGAAAGGAAGCTGGATGGGCCATATCTAAGGTTCGAATCCCCCTGGCCGGTCAAACCGAGTCAAACCCAGTCAAACCGAGTCAGGCCCTGAACATTCCGAGGGGCTCGCGCAGAGGCGCAAAGATCGCAGAGAAAGGACAAAACGCCTTTTTTGATACAAGCGCAAGTTACTATCTGGCAATGCGTTGCATCGCAAAATCCCCATTCCCGCTCTGTGTTCTCCGCGCCCTGATACGCGAGAAAAGTCCATCAGGAAAGTTGAAGTATGGCGGAATAAGCGGGGAGGTCTTGAAAAACTGTGAATTTCAGTATTTGCATTCCCGTCTAAACGTGTCAGAGTGTATTTGCGTGGCGCTCAGGCGCCTGTTCTTTGAAATAGGGGTTAGTGGTCAGGGGCCAGTGGTTAGCCCGCCTCGGAAGCGCCTGCCATCCATTGTGTACTGGACTTTCAGCAAGCCGTCGCATCGGCCGGGGCGCCCAATACCGCCTGATACCGGTCAATACCGCCTATTACCGCCTCCAAAAGAATAAAAAAAATGCGGCGCGTTCAAGAGTGGCAAATTTGGCCGGTTCAAGGCGGGCCAGATCGCCTTCAAATCGCGGTTAATCGCAGCTTGGCGCTCCCCAAATCCTGCCAAAGACACTTGAAATTTGGGCGTCGCGGCGCTCCTCCCTCCCAATGAGATTTCGGGAATGCCAGGCTCGTGGCCAGCCAGGGGCGGACCCTCACGAGCGTCCGGGCCGCTTCTGCTCACGCGCCGGGCTGGCCGCACGGCAAAAACTCCGGGAAAATCCCCCTAAACCAACCCAAAACGGACCCATGCCAGTACAACCCAGTACAAGTCAGTACAAGTGAATACAACCAATGAAAAAAAATTTCTTGAATCGTCTTTTGACCATGTGATCGCGGTAGGGGCGCGGGGACAACCCGTGCCCCTACCGCGATCCCAAATAAAAATCTGTTGCTTTCGTTTTGGCCCTTTGTAAGTTCCTCTCATGAAGAAACAGAAAAGCAGTTTTGAGAAGCATCCATTCAGCGCCTTGTCGCCTCAATCCCGCCGCGCGTTTTTGCGATCCAGCGCTCTGAGCATGGCCGCCGCGTCCTTGGCTTCCTGCGTGACCAAAACCGAGGCCCCCATCGCCGCTCCCTACGTCGGCAATGTCAAAGGGGCCAACGATGTGATTAACGTCGCTTGCATCGGCGTGGGCGGCCAAGGGGCGAGTGACACGGGGGATATCCTCGGGATGAAGGGCGCCCGCGTCGTCGCCCTTTGCGACGTGGACCTGGGACACGTGCAGGACATTGCGGCAAAAGCTCCCGACGCCAAGCACTACCAGGATTTCCGCACCATGCTGGCGGAAATGGATTCCTCCATTGACGCAGTGACAGTGACCATTCCCGACCATAACCATGCCATCGCCACCATGACCGCGCTCAATGCGGGCAAGCATGTCTTTTGCCAAAAGCCGCTCACCCAGACGGTTTGGGAGGCGCGGCAGGTGCGGAATTTGGCCAAGGCCAAGGGTTTGGCCACCCAGATGGGCAACCAGGGCAGCGAAAGCAGCGGATTGCGTCACGCCATCGAAGTTGTCCAGGCTGGAGTGATTGGCAACGTGGGCGAACTGCATGTTTGGTCGAATCGTCCGATTTGGCCGCAAGGGGTGGCGCGTCCGGATAGTGCGGATGTGTGGCCGGTCACGCTGGCTTGGGACAATTGGATCGGCCCCGCCAAGCTGCGTCCGTTCAAGAGCGGCGTTTATCATGGCTTTAACTGGCGCGGCTGGTATGACTTTGGCTGCGGAGCCTTGGGCGACATGGCCTGTCATACGGTGAACATGCCCTCCCGCGCGCTAAAACTCGGCTATCCCACCGTGGTGGAGTTGGAAGAATCGTCGGAGTTGTTTCCGGAAACGTTTCCCAAGACCTCGCGCATTCGCTTTGAATTTCCGGAACGGGAAGGCCTGGCGCCTTTGAAGTTTTGGTGGTACGATGGCAATCCGGGCGACGACAAAACGCCGGCCCTCCGGCCGCCTGCCGATCTGACCAGGGAGACGTGGGCGATCAAACCGCCGGAGGAAGGCAAACCGGAACGCTTACCGGACTCCGGCGCGCTGCTGGTGGGCGACAAAGGAAAGCTTTTTTCGCCGGACGATTACGGCAGCCAATCCTATATCATGCTCAAGGGGGAGAAGGAATACACGGATATACAGAAGCATCCTGCCGCCAAGGACGTGCCCAAGACCATTCCGAGGTCGCCGGGCCACAAGCAAGAATGGTTCAACATGATGCGTGGAGGCCCGCCGGCTTACTCGAATTTTGACATTGCCGCCTACTTGACCGAGATCATTTTGCTGGGCTGCGTCGCCTTGCGTGTCGGCACCGGCAAGAAAATGGAATGGGATGGCCCTAACATGATGTCTCCCAGCAACCCCGAGGCCGCCCAATATGTCCGCCGGGCCAATCGCCGCGGCTGGGTGGTATAAGCCCGAATATATGTGGAGCTTCGATGTTGCCATCATGGGCGGTGGCAGCGCGGGATACGCGGCGGCCCGCACGGCGGCGGCGGCGGGATTGAAAACGGCTGTGATCGAGGGCGGCAAAGAGGTGGGCGGGTTGTGCATCCTGCGAGGCTGCATGCCCAGCAAGGCGCTCCTCTACGCGGCCGAGGTGCTCCACCTGGCGCGCTCCGCGAAAACCTGGGGACTCAGGATTCCCAAGGCGGGCTTCGATTTCAAAGCGGTCATGGCCCGCAAAAAAGCCATGATCGCCGAGTTTGCCAGGGACCGCCGCCAAAGCTTGTTCGCTGGAAAATTCCGGTTCATTCGGGCGTATGCGAATTTCGTTGATCCGCACACGGTGGCGTTGTCGGATGCCATGGGCGACGCTCCGCAGTCTGTCAAAGCGAAACAATTCATCGTTTGTACAGGCTCCGTCATCGCGCCGGCGACCGTGCCGGGCTTGGCGGAGATCGGGTTTCTGACCAGCGATGACGCGCTGTCGTTGCGCAAGCTCCCGCGCTCGCTGATCGTTTTGGGAGGAGGCCCGGTGGCGGTCGAATTGGCGCAGTTCCTTGGCCGGTTCGATGTCGAAGTGACGCTGATCCAGCGCAGCGGGCAGTTGTTGAGCGAGTTGGACGCGGATGCCGCGGCCGTGGTGGAGAAGGTGTTGCGACGCGAAGGCATCCGTGTTTGGAACGACACGGCCTTGCTGGAGGCCTTTCGCCAGGGACGGCTCAAGGGAGTGGCGTTCCGCCGCCGCGGCCAAACCCGGCGAGTCGTGGCGGAGGACATTCTCTTCGCGCTGGGCCGCGCGCCGGCAACCGCCTGGCTGAACCTGGAAAAAGCCGGGGTCGAGACGGACTTCGGCCGCATCCTCACCAACGCGCACATGCAAACCAGCGTGCCGCATATTTACGCGGCGGGCGATTGCACGGGGCCGCATCAGATCGTTCATATCGCGGTCGAGCAGGGGGAGATCGCGGCGCATAATATCGCGCACCCCTCCGCCAAGCGGAGCATGGATGACCGGCTGCTGGTCAACGTGGTGTTTACCGACCCGCAAGTGGCCACAGTGGGATTGACCGAGAAGGCGGCGCGCGAACGGAACATCGCGTTCCGCGCCGCCAGTTATCCTTTCAAAGAGCACGGCAAGTCTCTGATTATGGAGGCGAAGGAGGGTTTTGTGAAATTGCTGGCTGATCCGGTTTCAGGCGAGATTCTCGGCGGCGCGTGTGCCGGCCCTCTCGGAGGAGAACTCATCCATGAGATCATCGCGGCGATGCAAAAGAGGATGACAGCGCGCGAACTGGCGCTGATGCCGCACTATCATCCAACGCTGGCGGAAATCTGGACCTACCCGGCCGCGGAATTGGCAGGCTTGTAACTTGCAGGCGGCGCGCGTCAGTTCCTTATTTGTCGTATTTCGCCTCGATATGCACGACGCCCTGCAAACCCCGCAAGCTGATCACTCCGCTGGCGGCGTCATATTTGTCCCATTTCTTTCCATCAACGGTAACTCTGATGATGGGCGATGCATCGGGATGCCTCAACTGAAGGAGAACCTCGCGCGGCGGAGGGTGCGAGGGAAGATTCACATTGGCCGTGATCCGGCCCTCGTTGACGGCGGAATTGATTTCGTAATCAACGTCGCCAAAGTGCGTGGGTGCGTTTTCCACGGCGATTCTTTTTCCATTCTCCAGCCAGACGCGGGGCGTGGCGCGGGCCAGCCAAAGCGTGTCGCCGTCTTCCTCGACCAGCATCATGCGCAGGCGCTCCAAAAAGCAGGCTTCCTCGAACACTTTGTCAAACGGCCCCGCCACCGTGTGCTCGCGAAACACGTAGCCTTCCGCGGGCACAATATCCACCGCGTATTGATTGAGCATGGAGCGGATGAAGTTCGGGGCGTCGCCCGCCTGGAGGTAAATGTTGGCGTGGCGCTCCAAGCCGCACTGGTACTGCCAGCTTGCGCGCGAAAACCAATCCTTGTCTGGGTCGAAACCGGGACTTCGTTCTACCACATGGTCATTCTCCAGCAGCAAACGATCCTCCAGCACATCCAGGTGACCCTGCACGCGCGGATCATCGGTGGAAAGCAGGCGCGCCGGGCTGATCAAGGGATCGGCCGATTGGACGGTGTCCCAGTAGAGGGCGCCGATGTGGCCCTGACAGCGGCGCCAGCCCCACGCGCCGGAGGCAAACCCGCGCACGTAGGGCGCAAACGGGATGAAGGAATGATACATGCCGTCGCGTGTCGCCACAACCGGCGTGAGAGCGATCGAACGATCCACCGACGACTCGATGTCCTTGCGGTAGGCTCGTGCTTGTTCGGCCATTTTCGCGCCGGCGGCGGGATCAACGTGCGCGAGCATCTCGGCCATCGAATTAACCGCCAGCCAGTAATAGGCCTCCGATTCGTAAAAATCCATGTGCATGATAAAGCTGTCCGGGGTCACGACGTGCGCCGGCAGCAGCCCCTTGTTCCAAAGCTCTTCGCCATTCGGAATGATATGTTCCACGAGACGCCGCTGACGCAGAATCCAATCCGCATCGGCCTTCATCCTCGGCGCATTGGCGGCGAGCCATTGGGCGTCACCGGTCAAACGATAGTGTTCGGCCAGCGCGAACATGATGGCTCCAGGCCCCATCGCATGAACGGCGTCCATCTGCCCGCCGACACCATCAGGGCCAAGAGCGTGAGTCAAAGCGCCCTCACCGTCGGAAAAAAGTCCGAGGGGACGGTCCGGTTTGGAAAGTTCATGGGTGCCCTTGGAGGAATGGGGCTGCATCGGCAGCTTGAGCCATTGATCGAGGCCATCGGCCGCTTCCTGGTGCATTCCCATGAGGTCGAGGGAACGCAAGATCATGTAGGTTTCCGAGGCGAGGACGCCAAACGGATAATCGTTAAAATGATATTTGCCGTCCGCATCTTTGACAGCGTGGCGCAGAAGGTGCCAGGCTCCGAGGTTCCATTGAGCCGTCAACTGCTCCGACGGAAGTTCGATTCTCATCCTCGGCAAGTAGGGTGGCTGGGGAAAGGCTGGGAGGTTGGCGCCGCGCATGGCTGTGACAGCCCCCTCCCATGTTTGCTCCGTGTGCTGCCGGGTGCGTTCGCGAATGGTGAGCGAATGTTTGCCGGCAAGTTCTGTCAAATACTGGCGCGCGGTGGCTGAGTTGGAGGATTGCCCCGGCGTTTCCTTCGGTCGTTGGGAAGCGCGCACAAAGAAGCCGAATTCGGGGGCCAGAATCGGTCCCTGCTCCAAGTCCGCCGCGCGGAAGGAGAAACTGCCGGATTTTGTCCAAACCGTGACAATGGTGCGAGCGACATCCTCCTCCGGAGAGTGGTAAGGCCAGGTCTTTCGCAAGGACGCGGAACCGATGTAGAGCAGGTGGAAACGAAGGCCGCGCCTGGAACCGAGCACAGCGGACGAACGCCAACTCTGGGCGCTGGTCATCTTTGTGCCTGTGTCGCCGTCCAGCGGGGCCACACTGGAAAGCCGCCCGTCGTAGGTTTCCAGTCTGCCGCTGTAATCGAGTTTGTCGCGGCCGGATTCGTAGCCCCACTCGATTTCCACGTCCATTGGCTTCCATGTGTCGGGCGCGTAGGCGCGCAACTCCGGCACGGCAAACGCCGCAGCCGAATTGCTTCCACGCACGGAAACGACCACACCCCAAGTATCCAGCGGAATCTTGTAGGAATATAAGCTGCCGTCGGGGCTTATCTCCGGCATTGCGGCTTGCTCCAACGTGCGGGGATTCCACCAAGTGTGTGCCTTGTCATCAGCGCCGTTGAAATAGGCTACGTCCAATTCCTCCGGCGACGGTTTGCGCTTGGCACTCTTCGGCCAGAAGAGGTCCAAATGATCCACGTGGCGCACTTCCTCCCACAGCAGTCCGCACAACGCCTGTTGCACAGCCGGCGCATTCACATCGAGCGGATCAGTGAAGGACATATTGGCGCGCTGCATGAGGAGGAGCCACGCTTCCGGCGGGTTTTGCCCGAGGGCGCGGTCGGCGCGGTAAAGATAGGCGCTGGAGGCGATGTCGGCGGGCTGGCCCGACGAATCGTCAAGACTGGCGGTGACAGATGGCACGGCGACGACCAGAACGCAGGACATGAAAAGCGCGCGGAACATTATGATGCGGGACATTGTCTTGTAATATGATGATTATCGAGCAAATTTGACACAAATAAATTCCAATGCGCCCTCCGAGTTTCCATCTGTCGAACGACGCTCCCGCAAAGATCCCGACGGCCATGATGCTCGCGGCCATGCTAGGGATGCTCGCCCTGCCCTCTTGGACAGCGGCACAAGACCAATCTGGCTTGGCGTTGCCGCCGGGTGTTAAAGCGGTGTGGGACCCGGCCAAGGCCTGGCGCGAGACCACGCCAACCCGCGAACGCCTTTGCCTCAACGGGCTGTGGCGTTGGCAGCCAGCCTCGGATAACGCCCTGCAAGTGCCCACAGCGGCCTGGGGTTACTATAAGGTGCCCGCCTGCTGGCCCGGCATTCAGAACTACATGCAGAGCGATTACCAGACGCTTTACCCCGACGCGAGCTGGAAGAACACGAAGTTGGGCGAGATTCAGAGCGCTTGGTACGAACGCACGATCACTATCCCCCAGAATTGGGCCGGCCAGCGCATCGCCTTGGATGTGGAATATTTGAACTCATACGCGGTGGTCTATGTTGACGGCCGGAAAATCGGCGAGATCCGCTTCCCGGCCGGCCAGGTGGACCTCACCGACGCAGTCCGTCCGGGCGCCACGCATGTTCTAAGTCTGCTGGTGGTTTCGATGCCGCTTAAAGCCCTGATGGAGTCGTACAATGACACCAATACGCGCAAACAAAGAAAGGGCGCAGTCGAACGGCGCGGCTTGTGCGGTGACGTCTGGCTAATCAGTGAGCCGGCTGGAGCGCGACTCTCCGACGTTAGGATTGACACCTCGTTCCGCCAGAGTCAGATCACGTTTCAGGCCGGGCTGGAGGGGTTGGCGGCCGACGGGCGTTACAAGCTGCGCGCCCGCATCAGCGATCAGAGCCGCCAGGTGGCCGAATTCACAGGTCCATCGTTCGCTGCACGCGATCTGAAAGACGGCCGCGCGACGTTCACAGCATCGTGGAAGGCGCCGAAGCTGTGGGACATCAACACGCCCGAGAATCAGTATGCAGCCGAGGTGTCGGTCCTCGACGAAGGCGGACGGACGTTTGACACTGCAATGCCGGTCCGGTTCGGGTTCCGGGAGTTTTGGATTCAGGGCCGTGATTTCTACCTCAACGGCACTCGATTGTACCTGTCATTGGTGCCTTTGGACAACGCCGAAGTAGGAGCGGCGCTGGCGACCTATGCAGCAGCCAAGGAAAGCCTTCTGCGCCTGAAGAGTTTCGGAATCAATTTTGTGTACACACACAACTACCGCTGCGAGCCTGGCTCCCACCTGAGCTTCGCGGAGATCCTGCGCGCCGCGGACGACGTTGGGATGCTCGTTGCGTTGTCGCAGCCGCACTTCAGCGCGTACGAATGGAAAACACCTGACGCTGACCAAACGAACGGTTACGCGCGCCACGCGGAGTTCTACGTGCGGGTCGCGGGCAGCCATCCGTCCGTGGTCTGCTACGCGATGAGCCACAATGCCACAGGTTACAACGAGGATACAAACCCCCAGATGATAGATGGTGTGAGCGATCCTCGTGAGGACAGGTGGGCCAGCAACAACGCCAAGCTCGCATTGCGCTGCGAAGCCATCGTTAAGCGCCTGGACCCCGCGCGCATCGTCTATCATCACTCCTCAGGCAACCTCAGCGCGATGTACACTCTGAACTTTTACCCTAACTTCGTCCCCATCCAGGAGCTGGACGACTGGTTCGAGCACTGGTCAACCGCCGGGACCAAACCGCTGGTCCTGGTTGAGTACGGCGCGCCGTTTGGTTGGGATTGGACCATGTACCGCGGCTGGTACAAGGGCGTGCGCGAGTTCGGCAGCGCCGCCGTGCCGTGGGAATATTGCATCGCCGAATGGAATGCTCAGTTCCTGGGCGACGCCGCCTACCAGATCAGTGACCGGGAAAAACGCAATCTGCGGTGGGAGGCGCAGCAGTTCCGCCAAGGGCGCCTCTGGCATCATTGGGATTACCCCTACCCCGTTGGCGACGCGCGGTTGGACGAACTGCATCCGGTGCAGGCCGCTTACACGACCGACAATTGGCGGGCGTTCCGCACTTGGGGCCTGTCGGGCAACTCACCCTGGGAGTTCGACCGCTTCTGGAAATTGCGCGACGGGTTCCAACACCGCCGCCAGGAACTACCCGTGGATTGGGACAACTTGCAGCGTCCGGGCTACAGCCCGGATTTCATTGACCACACGTACGAGCGCTTCGACCTGGCTTATCAGAAATCCGACTGGGTCGCCTCGTCCACTGCCAAGTCATTGCTCCGCAATAATCTGCCGCTGCTGGCCTGGATCGCGGGCAAGCCCGAGCACTTCACCACCAAGGATCACACTTTCTACGCCGGCGAAACCATCGAGAAGCAACTGATCGTGATCAACGATTCCCGCCTGCCCGTGACCTGCGACGCCTCATGGTCGGCCGACCTTGCCCCTGCGCTTGGAGGCGCCAAGCAGCTTGTCATACCGACCGGCGATCAGGCGAGCGTACCTGTGCAAATCAAGCTGCCGAGTGACTTGACGCCGGGCGAATATCACGTCACCGCAAACTTCAAGTTCAGCACCGGAGAAACTCAGGAAGACTCCTTCGCGCTTCAGGTCATCCCGCGTTCGGCGCCGCCGCGCCCGGTCTCGAAGATCGCGCTCTTTGACCCGCCCGGCCAGACGACCAAATTGCTCGCTGATCTGGGCGTCGCCTGCCAACGGGTGGATGCCGCCGCGGATCTTTCGGGTTTCGACGTTCTGCTCATCGGCAAGAGCGCCCTGACTGTGGACGGCCCGGCGCCCGTTCTCAAGCGTGTGCGCGACGGGCTGAAAGTGGTTGTGTTTGAGCAGACCGCCGACGTGCTTGAGAAGCGGCTCGGCTTCAGGGTCGAGGAATACGGCCTGCGGCAGGTCTGGCCGCGCGTTCCTGACAGCCCGCTGCTGGCCGGCCTCAAGAGCGAAAATCTGCGCGACTGGCGCGGCTCTTCCACGCTGCTGCCTCCGACCTTGGCCTACACATTGAGTAAGAAGTATAACGGGGCGCCGGTGGTCACTTGGTGCGGATTGGAGGTGCCCCGGCTTTGGCGCTGCGGCAATTGGGGCAACGTTGCCTCGGTGCTTATTGAGAAGCCGCCGCGGGGTGATTTCCTTCCGATCGTTGACGGCGGCTATGCCCTTCAGTGTAGCCCGCTTCTTGAATATCGCGAGGGCCGTGGGATGGTCCTTTTCTGTCAAATGGACGTGACCGGCAGAACCGAGCGTGACCCGGCGGCCGAGACGCTGGCGGGCAACATTTTTCGGTATGTCGAGGCCTGGCGCCCAACCCTGCGGCGCACCGCGGTGTACGCCGGTGAATCCGCAGGCGTGGACTGGCTGAAGGCTTGCGGAGTGGAAGCGTTGCCGTTCAAAGGCGAGCCATTACTGAAAGATCACGTATTGGTGGTTGGACCCGGCGGAGGCGGAGAGCTTGCGAGTCACGCCACGGCCATTGGTGATTGGGTAAAAGCAGGCGGTCGCGTCCTGGCCCTCGGATTGGATGAGGCCGAGGCCAATTCGTTCCTTCCAACAAAGGTGAGGATGCAATCCTCCGAGCATATCGCTGCCTTCTTCACCCCTTTCAACGCCAATTCGCTGTTGGCCGGTGTAGCGCCAGCGGACGTGCATAACCGCGATCCGCGTGAGTTGCCGCTGGTAGTTGGGGGCGCGACTGCATACGGGGATGGGGTGCTGGCGACGACGGGCAACGTCGTCTTCTGCCAACTTCCGCCGTTCCAAGTGAGCAAAGTCAACCCCAGCCCGGAACAATTCAACTTGCGCCGCACTTTTGGGCGCACGTCTTTCGCGGTGAGCCGGCTGTTGGGAAACTTCGGCGTGTCCGGCTCGACGCCTCTGTTGGAAAGGTTCAGCGACCCGGTGGGCGGGTCCAAAGAGGCGTCGGTCGTAAGGAATGGTGATATCGGCCGCTGGCTCGAGGGCCTGTACCTCACCCGTCCTACCGAATGGGATGACCCGTATCGCTTTTTCGGCTGGTGAGCCAAAGCAGACGCGAAGACCGAAAGGCCCAGCGCAGGCAAGCCGCAACCTAAACGATGATGGGGATGGAAAAAGAAAAAGTAGAGAGGTGTCAGGGGAATCATTGTCAGGGGAATGAAGGGCAGCGAAATCATTCTGCGAGCTCATTTTCCCATTCCTCTGACAATCATTCCCCTGACAAACTTTCTTGAGAATGAATAATTTTGACACATTGCACTGCAAAGTTTGCAGGAGGAAATGGCGCACTGACAAAAGATCACCGAAATCCCCCCAGAGCATAAACTTGCCAAGCCTCCCCGATCAGCTTCAAAGTGACTCACGTTGAACGCTAAACACCAACAGATCAGATCGAGAGAGCACTGTGGAAGACAATGGGTGAAGATCGAACGCGTGATGCGACTTGCGATCTTTTTTTTATTTGCGGGATTTTCCGTCAATGCGGCTGACGCTGCAACGCCGGAGTTGGTATCCGAGGGACTCGCAGGCTACATCAGCATGAGCGTGCCGGCGCCTCCGGATGACTATGGCTTCGGCGTAAGCCTTTACGCCACGGCCTGGCCGCTGGTGGAATATCCCCTCCGCGACTTTCAGATCGGGCTGGCGTCCATCTGGATCGTGCCCGAAAATCGGAAGATCGAATATCCGCTGCTGCCGACAGGCACGGTGGCGCGTGACAACTGGCCGGAGCGAGGCCCGAGTTATCGCGATGTGTTTCAAACGATTGAGGGAGGACTAGGCTTTTGGGCCAGCACCCGTTTCGGAACTACCACGGCCAAGTTCCGCATGAACGGAACGCCTGACGGCTACAACCATGAGATTTCATCACCGGGCTGGGGTTTCGGCAATACCACGCCGCTCAAAGCGGACGAAATGGGCATCGCCCAGCTAAGTCCCTGGTTGTTGGCGCCGCCGGATGGGATGACATTTCGCGACGGAACTTGCGGCGAACTGCTCGGCTACGCCTGGATGGCATTGCCACTGACTGCAGCGAAAACCACCACCGCCGGGCTGCCGGTCAGCACAGGCAATCAGTCGTGGACCCTCTTCATCAATGCGCAGAATTTCAAAGGACCAGTGGCCTTTTATACGCCCGTGACTTGGAGCCGCATCTCCCGCCGGCATCCCCCGGCTGTGGGACGGGGTTTGGACGCCCGGCCCGGCTTGGTTACTGGCGGCGCGATTGAAGTGAACACCGTGCCGCGTTTCATCAGCCAGGATGCCAAGGGCGCCCGCTACACGCGCATCCCGCGTCTGCAATTTCCCGCGGACGCACAAGGCCGCACAATCCTGATCCATAACCTGACGCACTACTCGAAGGATGCGCTCTACCGACAAGTGGAGAGATGGCTCGCCGGACAGGAAGCGGCGTCCGGAATGTTCGATGAGAAAGGCGCCATAGTCTCGCCTTGCAAGGCTGAGCCATTGTCTCTGCGCCAGGGTTCAGAGAAAACGCATATCCGAGGATGCGAACAGTGGGTGGAAACAAGCGTCTTTGGCGCGAACACCTTCGGCCTGCAATGGAAACCGTCGGCGCTGGAGCCGTGGATCGGTTCGTTGCGGCGAGGTGTCCTGGCCGAATATTGCCGGCAGGAGGGCAAGGACCTTTTGGCGATCACGCCTAAGGAGGTTCCTGACGAAACCGGCTTGAGACAGGCACGCTTCGCGCCCGCCACCACGGATGAATCCTACACTTCACCCGAAGCGGCAGACAGCGTCTGGAGGAAACCCGGCCCGAAAGCCGGGCCTTTTCAAGCGAAACTCTCCGATGGGAGCGTCGTCACTTATTGGTGGTATCGCTTCATTGATCAACCCTCCATGCAGGACGCCGATTTGAGCGAGGCGGAGAAGGAACATCTGCAAGCCGTGGTTGAAAAGATTCACCGCGCTTGGACGATGGAGAAGGATTACTTGCCGCCGCCTGGGATCGGAACGCTGGCCACGCTCGATTCCGCCCTCATCGTCAAGCCGCCAAAAGGCCTGGAGATCGGCTACGTGCCCATTGTAACGCGGCAAGCTTCTCGCTGAAGACGGGGATCAACGCACAGGACATAATACCATGTTTGAATGGGAATGCAACTTTAAAAATGCAATCATCATTATTGCGTTACAGGTTCACACTCAAAGTGCGATTTCTTGGTGAATTGATTTCAAGCCAGAAGATCGCGGATGACGTGCCCGTGAACGTCCGTCAGGCGGCGGTTGACGCCGTTGTGGGGAAAGGTCAGCTTTTCGTGGTTGATCCCCAGCAGATGTAGAATGGTCGCGTGAATGTCATAGACTTCGGTGGGATTGTCGCGATCGGCCGGCTTGTAACCCCATTCGTCACTCGGTCCGTAACTCACGCCGCCGCGCACACCGCCGCCGCAGAGCCAATTGGTGAAACAGTAAGGATTATGGTCGCGGCCCTTGGAGCCTTGCGATGAGGGCATGCGGCCAAATTCCGTGGTCCACAGAATGATGGTGTCTTCGAGCATGCCGCGCTGCTTGAGGTCCTGGATCAAGGCCGAAGCGCCGCGAGCCATGCCCATGGCCAAAGGACCGTGGTCACGATGCACGTCCTCGTGCGAATCCCAGTTGCGCCGCGGGAAGCTGTTATCATTGCCCGACCAAATTTGCACAAACCGCACACCCCGCTCCAACAAGCGGCGCGCTGTCAGGCATTTTCTGCCAAAGTAATCGGTTTCCTCAACCGGGTTGATTTCTTTGTCGAAGGAAGTTTTCCCGTGGTCGAGTCCGTACATTTTGAGAATGGAGCGCGGTTCCTTGGAGAGGTCAAGAGCCTCGGGCGCGGACAATTGCATGCGGGCTGCCAACTCATAACTTCGGATGCGCGCCTCCAGGCGGGCATCGCCTTCGCGGGACTTGGCATGCTCCTGGTTAAGGCGTTCCAACAAATCCAAAGCGGCGGTCTCGCTCTTGGGCGTCAAGTAATCCGTTTTGCCCGGAAACAAATCCGCAATCGGGTTGGGCATCCCGGGGAAGATCACGGTCCCCTGGTGTTCGGCTGGCAAAAAGGCCGAGTCCCAATTTTTTGGGCCATTGGAAGCGTATCCGCGCTGATCCGGCAAGACCACAAACGCCGGGAGATTTTCATTCAATGTTCCAAGGCCATAACTGACCCAGCAGCCCATCCCCGGAAATCCAGGCACGGCAAATCCAGTGGCTTGCAGGTAGGTCGCGGTGGAATGAACGCCTGTTTTACCGACCATGTTATGAACAAAAGCGATGTCATCCACCACGGAGCCTAGATCGGCCACCACTTCGCTCAAGTGCTTGCCGCATCGTCCGTAAGGCCGGAATTCCCAGGCTGGCGGCATCCACGGGCCTAACCCGTCCTGAAAGGCTTCGACGTGTTCGCCAAAATCGGCCGGTTCGCCTTGGTGTTTAATGAGCGCCGGTTTGTAATCGAACAAGTCAATATGACTGGCTGCTCCGGCCATGAACAATTGGACCACGCGCTTGGCCTTGGCTGGATAGTGCAGCGCGCCGGTCAGGATTCCCGGCCGGCCCGCCTCGGCCCATGCCGTTTCCTTTCCAAGCATCCAGGCCAGCGCGATGCCGCCCAAGCCGCCGCCCGAACGCCAAAGAAACTGCCGGCGCGACAGCGGTGACAATCGCTCACGGCTTCGATGAAATGGAGAGAAGTTGCTCATTAGTGTCAATCTACGAAAACGAATTCGTTCAAATTCAGGATCACGCGGCAGGCATTGGCCAATCCGAATTGTTGCGCATAAGCTGTCAAATCCTTGCGCTCGCCGGCACGCGCCGGGCGGCCCAACGCCAATTCAATACCCAGACCAAGTTCGGATTCCAAACCGCCGCCGGCTTGCTCCAGGCGCGTTGCAAAATGCTTCGGCATGGCCAGCATGAAGTTGTCGTTGAGCAGCGCCAGCGCTTGCAGCGGGGTCAAGGTCTCGTCTCTTTTGGGGACGAGCATGGAGGGGTCCGCGCAATCCAGCGCGGTCAAAAAGGGCTGCGGCTGCGAGCGGATAATGAAGCGATAAATGGAGCGGCGGTGCGAACCGGCCTCCTCGGGATCATATAAATCATACCGATAATGCGGAGAGTTCTCAGGCTTCTCGATGACGAAATCCTGAAAACCCGGTCCATACATCGTCAAATCCAGGACGCCGCTGACCGCCAAAACCGAATCCCGCAGTTCTTCGGCCTCCAGCCGATGCCGGTTCATCCGCCAAAGATATCGGTTGTCACCATCAATGGCCGCCGCCTCCGGGCGGATGGTGGAAACCTGGCGATAGACAGCACTGGTCACAATCAACCGATGCAGACTCTTGAGCGATTGGTCGCCATCCCGAAAATGCGCCGCCAGCCAATCGAGCAACTCGGGATGAGTGGGAGTCTGGCCCATTTTGCCGAAATCATTGGGCGTGTCAACAATCCCGCGGCCAAAATGGTATTGCCAAACTCGATTGACAATGGAACGCCAGGCCAGGGGGTTTCGGCGATCTGTAATCCATTGAGCCAGGGCCAGGCGGCGCTCTCCTTCCGGCGCGTCTTTGGGGAGATCGAAGCGCGCGGGCAGCGCCGTCACCCAACTCAATGCCCCCGGCCCCATCACTTGGCCCGGTTTGCGCACGTCGCCTCGATTAAGAACGCGGATGACTCGCGGCTCGCCGCCTTTTGCACCGGTCCCCATGAAGCTGCCGCTGCCGTAATGGACGGCGCCGGCGTAAACATATTTGGGCTTGGGCAGTTTGGCCGCTTCCTTCTCAATTCCGTGGAGCGAGGCTTGCAGGTTGGTCAAGTCGTTTTGGAGAGCCATCACGGCAGGCTTGTCCAACAAGTTCTGTCTTTTTTCTTCCAACAACTTCAATTCCTGAGCGTTGGTTCCGGATCCGTTCGCGGCATAATAATAGCCATCCACCAGGTTTTCCCTCGCCCAGCGGGGAGGATTTTCGATGGAGTCCAAAGCGGTCACTTTTGCGTGGAGGGCGGCATTGGTTCCCCGTCCGTCCAGGACACTTAACTCTCCGAGGGAAAAAATATAATCGTTACTGCGCGGCGCAAGTTTGGTGGCGGTGACGCGGACGTAACGGGCTTGCTTGCCGTCCGCGGAAAAAATCTGGGGAATCGCTTTGGGGTTGGGAAAATCCGCCCGGGTCTTGTCGGCGACCGATTGGACGGCCGCATGAAACTCGGGATCGTCCGAGATTTCAATTTTAAATCGGACGGGAAATCCAAAACCGGCGCCGATTTGGTTGAAATCGTCGTAACTGGGGATCAAAACAATCTGGCTGATCGAAACAGGCTGGCCCAAGTCTGCTTGCACCCACTTGGCGACGCTGTCATTTGGCTCGATGGCGCTGTGATACCCAAATTCGGGCCGCTGTGCGCCGGCCTGGGCGGATTTTAGTTGTTCGATTTGCGTTTCCAACCGGGCCAATTCCGGTCCGGCCTGGTCATGAATTTGCTCGTCGAGCCTTTTGATTTCTCTTTCCAGACGATGGCGCTGGTCGCCCAAATTCCGGCGCTGGCGGGCGATGGCTGGATCGTCGTCGTACGGGCGGTCGGCGCGGTCAACCGCCGCGAAAACAGACTGCAGACTATAATAGTCTTCCTGCGAGATCGGGTCGAACTTGTGATAATGGCACTGGGCGCATTGAACGGTCATGCTGGTGAAGGTTCCGATGGCCGTCGTGACCATATCATCGCGGTCAAGGTGGCGCGCAATTTGGCCGTCAATCTTGGTTTCCGGCACTTCAGCGTGTCCGATCAAGTCCCAGGGTCCGGCGGCGATGAATCCGGTGGCTTCAATCGCATCGGCACTGTCGGGATGGAGCACGTCGCCGGCGAGTTGTTCCTGGACAAATTGCGCGTAAGGCTTGTCCTGATTGAAAGCGCGAATGACGTAATCGCGATAAGGCCACGCATTGGGCCGGGGTTGGTCTTTATCATAGCCGTGGCTGTCTCCATAATGAACGACATCCAACCAGTGCCGTGCCCAATGTTCGCCGTATCGTGGAGAAGCCAGCAACCGGTCCACCAACTTTTCGTAGCTCTGGGGATCCTTGTCTTGCAGAAACGCGCGAACTTCCTCGGGTGAAGGCGGCAGCCCGAGCAGATCGAAATACAATCGCCGGATCAGAGTCGCGCGGTCTGCTTCAGGGGAGGGCCGCAAATGAACTGCATCCAGGCGCTGGGCGACGAAGGCGTCAATAGGTGTGCGCGCCCAATGACGCGCCCAATCGCTAAACTTCGGCGCCGGCGGAGCGGCCAAAGCGCGGATGGACCACCAGTCCTGGTTTGCGGCAACCGGGTCTTTCTTCGCCTGGCTTGGACCGCCGTCACGATCTTTGGCGTCCAGCGGCTTGTCCAATGCGCCGGTGGCACCGGCGACATTGCAGATCAAGCCGACGCAAATCAGGCCTCCTGGCAAACTTGCGCCCTTGAACCAGTTTCCTATCCGCGATCCTAGCATAAAACTGTGCAGTTGACTGCATAGGCAGTATGGGGGTGCAGGGGCTTGGACACAAGCAAAAAGGAGTTTTACTTTAGGCTGAACCCGGCCCGCGGGAACGGGCCGGATTGGGGCAAGGAAAAGAGTCGGCGCGCTCAATTTGGCCGTTGACACGTTCGACTGAAACACGCATATTCCGTGCCCAAGAAGTTCGTTAAAAACAAGCGAGGATCATGGCATTACATCGAAAATCCAGCATCGCAATCATCCTTCTCGGCGTCTCGGCCTTCTTATTATGCTCCACGGCAGCCCGCGCGGCGATTGCCTTGCAAGATGGTCCGACGGCCATCACCTACACCGCCGGGGCCACTATCAGCCAGCCGTTCACGGCCACCACGGGAGCGAATGTTTTGGTGGTTTTGCTGACCGATCACAATGCCGAAAACGGCGAACCATCAACTCTGGCCTGGAACGGTCAGACCCTCATTCAAGCCATCTCGACTAATAACGGAGCCGGGACAAGTTCATTAGAAGGCACCTACCGCGATGTCACGATCTATTACCTCTTCAACCCCACGCCAGGCACGGCCAATATTACCGGCTCCGCCACTGGCGGAGTTGACGGCACCTGGCTGATGGCATACACCCTGAGCGGCGTCAACACCAGCGCGGCTCCCTTGACCGGCTCTGTCCAAAACGGCGACGCCACAAACGTCACATTCGATGTGGCGGGCGTTCCGTCAAACGCTTGGGCCGCGGTGGACGCTCTCTTATCCGCGGTCGGGGACACCCTCGCCATTACCAGTTCAAGCGGCTCTGTGTCCGCCCCCACCCTCAACACGCAGAACAACACGAGCACAACCATGGGTTATGTGACCGGCCTCACGTCAGGCATTTCCGCCTTCACGGCCACGGCGGGCGCCGCCCAAAAAATGGCCTTCGTCGGCGCCATCTTCACCCCGCTCCTCGACAATGATCCGATCCCTGGCGCGCCTGTCATCATCTCGCCCACCAATGCTCCCATCTATGCGGGAACCCCGGTGACGCTGACCGAAGCGGCCACTGGCCAGGGTCCGTTGTACTATCAATGGCAGACCGATGGCGGCGGCGGCGGGTTGCTGACCAACATCGCCGGGGCCGTGGAGACCAATTTGAGCGTGGACACCGCCGGTTGGATGGCGGCCGCGTATCTTTATGATGTGGTTGTCTCCAACAGCTTCGGCGTCTCCACGAGCAGCGTCGTCACACTAAACCTCGTCGCGGCGAGCGCGCCTCTGCTTGTTGCAGACATCGCGCCCAATCCCGCGCTTGATTTCGTTGGCGGCGGCCTGACGTTTTCGGCGGCCTTCATTGGAACACTGCCCATCTCCTACCAATGGGAGGTGAACACGGGGGGCGGCGCGGCGATTATTCCGGGCGCCACGAACTCCTCGCTGACTCTCGCTAATCTCCAACTGACCGATTCGGGAAGCTACACGCTGCTGGCGGCCAATGCGATTGGAGGCCCGGTTTCCACCAGCAAGGCGCAGTTGACCGTGCTGGCGCTGCCGGCGTTCGTAAGCGAGGTCATGCAAGACCAACCGATTGGTTATTGGCGGCTTAACGAGACTAACAGCACTGCCAGCGGGGAGTTGGAAGCGGTTGACATGACAGGACAATACGACGGGGTTTACGGCTCCGCCGTTATGGATGGGGTGGCCGGGCCGGATCCCGCTTCCGGCTTTGCGGGATTCGAAATCTTCAACACAGCGGCGCAATTCACCAACGGCGTCGCCAATTCGTTCGTCGCCATCCCGGAACTGAATTTGAACACCAACACCGTCACTCTCAGCGCGTGGATTTACCCGATGGGCACACCCGCCGAGTATTGCGGTTTGATATTTTGCCGCCCGGACGGGGACGCTTCCGGCCTTGACTTCACCACGGGCGGACAATTGGGCTACACGTGGAACCAAAACAACTCGGACACTTGGTCCTGGATGTCCGGCTTGGTGCCGCCTTTGCAACAGTGGTCGTTTGTCGCCCTGGTGGTCTCTCCGGACAACGCCATCATTTATCTTTGCAATACAAACGGGGTTCAATCCGCCACCAACGCCCTCGCCAGCGCCGCCGAGGCGTTCAATGCCGCCACCTTGATCGGCGATGATAATGCGGACGGCGGCAACGGTGGGCGGACTTTCAACGGGATCATGGACGAAGTAGCCGTGTTCAACTACTCGTTAAATCAGGACCAGGTGCTTGATCTCTACTTTAATGGATTGGCGGCCCCGCCCCAGGCCGCCATCCCGACGGCCGCGCCTTCCGCCCACTTGTTTGTCGGAGATTCGGTTGTGATTTCCGAGTTGGCCCTGGGCGTGTCGCCCTTTCAGTATCAATGGGAGACGAACGGAGTGTACTTGGATGGGGCCACGAATAGCTCCTTGGTTCTGACCAATCTCACGCTGGCCGATTCTGGCAACTACGGCGTGATCGTCATTGACAGTCTTGGCGCGGCCATGAGCGCGCCGGTCGCGCTTTTGGTGACGCTCGACACGAATCCACCGTTGGTTTTGCGGGTCTTTAACATCGGCGCCACGAATGTCGAAGTGGATTTCTCCAAGACGGTTGCGGTGACCAACGCCACCAACGCGGCCAATTATGCGTTCACTGATGGCGTTGTCATCGAGGCCGCCACACTCGCCACCAACAACTCGTCAGTCCTGCTCATCACGGCGCCGTTGGCTTACGGCAGCAACTACACGCTCGTCATCAATGGTATTCGCGATCGAGCTTTGCCGCCCAATACCATCGCCACCAACACCCTGGCCGGCTTCACGGCCTCGCCCTTGGCTCCACTGGACATCGGCAGCCCGGCCATCCCTTCCACCGACATCTACACGACTAACGGCGTGACTTATATTGACAGTGCCGGCAACTACATTGGAGGCACCAACGATCAGTTCAACTTTGATTATCAACTCCAGACCAGCAATTTTGACGTCACGGTCTGTCTGGCTGCGTTGGGTTTGTCCGAACTCTGGGCGCAAGCCGGCCTGATGGCCCGCGCCAGTCTGGATGTCGGCAGCCCGTTTGCCGCCGCCCTGGCCACGCCGGGCATGGTCGGCGATCTCTTCTCCGATCGCGCGACTACCAACGGCCAGGCTGTAACTTCGGGAAGCTTTCCTGTCAACTATCCCAACACCTGGCTGCGGCTCAATCGCATAGGCAATGTGTTCACCGGCTTCGGCAGTTACGACGGAACAAATTGGACGACATTGGGAACGGCGGCGATTGCCATGCCCGCCCAGATTTACCTCGGCGTGGCTGTGGCCAGCCACAACACCAACCAACTGACCGCGGCGCAATTTCTGAATTATGAAACCACGCCCGCCAACGCGGTGGTGGCCACGACCGTCAATCCCCACGAACCGCTTGGACCTTCCAGCCGCAAGACCGGGATTATCATTTCCGAGATCATGTATAAGCCCGCCCCGCGCAGCGATAGCAACAATGTGGAGTTTCTGGAGATCTACAATTCCTGTCCATTTTTCCAGGACATCAGCAGCTATCAAGTGACGTGCGCGGACATGAATTACACCTTTCCCGCCAACACGCTGATTCCCGGCGGCGCCTTTTTCGTCCTGGCCGCTTCGCCGCAAGGCATCGCCAATGTCTATGGGCTGACTTCCAATGTTTTTGGACCGTATAGTGGCAGCCTCAAGCATGCCGAGACCCTCGAACTGTTGGATGAACAGAGCAATGTGTTGTTGACGGTGCCCTACACCGATGTTTATCCCTGGCCGGTGGCGGCCGATGGCACGGGACACTCCATCGTGCTGGCCAATCCGACCTACGGCGAAGGCGATCCGCGCGCTTGGGACATTAGCGACCAAGCCGGTGGCTCCCCGGGCCGGTTGGACGCGTTCCACCCCAGCCCGTTGCGAACGGTCGTCATCAATGAAATCTTGGCGCATTCGGAAAATCCAGCCGTTCCGCAGTTCATCGAACTCTACAATCACAGCACCAACAGCGTGGATGTTTCGGGTTGTATTTTGACCGATGATCCAGCGACCAATGAATTTGTCATTCCAGAGGGCACAGTGATCGGTCCGGCGGGATTTGTTTCCTTCACGCAATCGCAATTCGGCTTCATGCTCAACGGGGAGGGCGAAACGCTTTACTTCATCAAGCCGGATGGGAGCCGCGTTTTGGACGCCGTGCAATTCGAGGCGCAGGCCGATGGCGTTTCCTATGGGCGCTGGCCGGATGGCGCGAACGATTTTTATGCCTTCACCACCAACACGCCCGGCGCCAACAACAGCGCGATTTTAATCGGTGATATCGTCATCAACGAACTGATGTATGACCCGATCAGCGGCAACGACGACGATCAATACATCGAACTCTACAACCAGGGAACCAATGCGATCAATCTGTCTGGCTGGCAGTTCACCGCCGGAGTTACCTTCACCTTTCCGCCGAACGCGGTCATCGGCCCCAACGGCTACGTGGTGGTGGGCGGGAACATCGCCCATTTGTTCGGCAATTACACCAATCTCAACTCCGGCAACACTTACGGCAACTATAGCGGAAAGCTGTCGCATTCTGGCCAACTGGTCGTCTTGTCCCAGCCCGAGTCCTATTTTGGAACCAACACCATCTACGTGGAGGAAGACGAAGTGGCCTACGGCATGGGCGGGCGCTGGGGAGAATGGTCCGCCGGTGATGGCAGCAGCCTGGAACTCATTGATCCGCATTCCAACCACCGCCTGGCCGCCAATTGGGCCGATAGCGATGAAACCCAAAAGTCTTCCTGGGTGGACATCGAGAACACGGGCGTGCTCGATAACGGCTCCAATTACGATGCCAGCATTGACTACGCGCAAATTGGTCTGCTTGATGTCGGGGAATGTCTGGTGGACAATCTCGAAGTTGATTACAACGGGAGCAACTACGTTTCCAACGGCACGTTTGAAAGCGGCTTGGGCGCCAACTGGTCCCTCCAAGGCTGCATGGTGCGTTCAAGCCTGGAAAACAGCGGCTATCAAAGCAGTTATTCCCTGCACATCCGTTGCAGCGACAAATTTTGGGACGGCGTCAATTCTTGTGAGGTGGCCTTGATTACCAACTCGATGGCCGCCGGCCAAACAGCCACGTTACGTTACAAGGCGCGCTGGTTGCACGGCTGGCCGGAACCGTTGTTCCGACTTAATGGCAATTGGCTCGAAGCGACGGCAGCGATGCCCGTGCCCGTCAATCTCGGCTCACCGGGCGGACCCAACAGCCAGCACGTCACCAATGCGGGACCGTCCCTTTATAACGTGACACACACGCCGACGGTTCCTGCCGCCAATCAGGCCGTGGTGGTCACAACGCAAGCGCATGATCCGGATGGAATACAAAACCTGACGCTTTATTACCGCCTGGATCCGGCAACCGAATACTCGGCTGTGGCTATGAATGACACGGGCACAGGCGGCGACGCCATCGCGGGCGACGGCGTTTTCAGCGCGACCATTCCCGGACAAGCGGCGAATCAAATCGTCGCATTTTACATCTCCGCCACGGACAAGCTGGGAGTGGCGACGCGCTTTCCAGCCTTGCGCGTCAATGACAACGAACCGGTGCGCGAAGGTGTGATCATGTTTGGCGACGGAAATCCGGGAGGCAGCTTTGGCGTGTATCATTTATGGATCACGCAGACCAATGTGAACCGCTGGACCGACTTGTCCGATTTGAGCAACGAGGGCAATGATTGCACTTTCGTCAATGACACCCGCGTGATCTACAACATGCAGGGCCACTATGCCGGCAGCCCTTACCATCAGGAATTCGACACCCCCAATGGCAGTCTTTGCCATTACAAATGGACCTTTAACGCAGACGACATGTTTTTGGGCACAACCGACTTCGACAAGATTCACCAACCGGGCAATGCACCCGGCGACGACGCCAGCTTGCAACGAGAGGAGACGGCCAACTTTTTCCTGCGCGCCCTCAAGGTGCCGTGGCTCTACAAACGCCTTGTGGCGGTCTATGTCAACGGCAGCCGCCGCGGCCCACTGATGGAAGACACCCAGGTGCCCGGGAGCGACATGGTGAAAGAATATTATCCGAACGACACCGATGGCTTCCTTTTCAAGATGCAGCCTTGGTTTGAATTCCCCCCTTTCCCGTCCGGCAGCACGATCGCCTTTAATGAGAACGAATGGTGTACGCTTAACTCCTACACCACGACTGGCGGAGTCAAGAAGGCAGCGTGCTATCGCTACAACTACGAGATTCGCCACACGCCCGATTCGGAAAATGATTTCACTCGCGTCTATTCCTTGGTGGACGCCGCCAATTCCTATGGCACGCCGGGCTACGTGGCCAACATGGAAAATCTGGCGAACATGGAAAACTGGCTGCGCGTATTTGCCGCCAATCACGCGGCGGCGAATCGCGACAGCTTCGGGGCCACCACGGAACAGAACCTCTACGGCTACATCGGCACGCAAGGCACAAAGTATTCACTCATGATGTTTGACTTCAACATTTGTCTCGATCATGGGGCTTGGGGGCCGGGACAAGACCTCTTTGCGGTCAACCCCGATGATCCCTACACCGAGGACATCTACGTCAACCCGACCTTTCTCCGCATGTATTGGCGGGCGTTGGGCGAACTGGTCAATGGGCCGCTCAACCTCGCCAACACCGCGCCTCTGTGCGACGCCAAATACAACGCCTTCATTGACGACGGCCTCAGCGTCGAGAATCCCAACTCCAGCATGCTGCCTTGGATTGCCGCGGCCCAGACCAGTATCGCTTCGCAATTGGCGGCGGTTAACCCCGCCAACTTTTCCGTCAATCCAAGCGTGACCCTCAGCAACAACGTCGCGTATGTCTCCGGGGTCGCTCCGGTCAACGTGGCCGCCGTCTGGATTAACGGCGTCGCCTACCCGCTGACCTGGACGAGCTTGGGCGATTGGACGGTGACGGTGCCGCTGACCAATGGAGCCAACAATTTGAGCATCGTGGGGGTGGACCGCGGCGGCCTGCCGCTGGCCGGGGCCAGCAATGCGTTGACCGTCAACTATAACGGGACAATTCCGTCGCCGGTCGGAAATGTGGCCATCAATGAAATCATGTGGAACCCGTCCGTCACCAATGCGGACTTCGTGGAATTGTTCAACAACTCCACCGCCGTCACCTACGATTTGTCCGGCTGGGAGTTCCAAGGCTTGTCCTACACCTTTCCGGCAGGCTCCTTGCTGCCGCCGCTGGGTTTTCTGGTTCTGGCGGCCAATGCCCCGGCCTTTGCGGCGGCTTACGGGGCGACAAACCTTGTGTTTGACACTTTTGATTCCATTCTGTCGCCCGGCCAACTGCTTTCTCTGGAGGAACCCAGCGGCGGCAGCAACCTGGTCGTGGCCCAGGTGCAGTTCGACGACGTTCCACCCTGGCCGGCCAATGCCGGCATTCCTGGCGTTTCCCTGCAATTGATTGATTCGCATCAGGACAATTGGCGGGAGGGCAACTGGAGCACTGGACAAACCAATCTGTTGTCCTCGCTCTGCACACCGGATGCCAGCAACAGCGTGGCCGCCAGCCTCCCGCCTTTCCCGCCGCTCTGGATCAATGAAGTGGAGCCGGACAATCTGACCGGCCTGACCAACAGCGCCGGACAACACGCCCCCTGGGTGGAACTTTATAACCCAAGCTCGAACGCCGTGGCCCTGACCGGCCTCTACCTGTCCAGTGATTATTCCAACCTTACCAATTGGTCTTTCCCGTCCGGCGCGGCCATCAGCCCCGGCCAATTCCTGGTGGTTTTTGCCGACGGCCAGACCAACCTCTCCACTTTGAGCCAATTGCATGCCAGCTTCGCCCTGAGCGGCAGCAACGGTTCGGTGGTTTTGAGCCGCGTTTTCAACGGCCAGCCCCAGGTGCTGGACTATGTCAATTATACCAACTTGCCGCCCAATTGGTCTTATGGTTCGCTGCCCGACGGCCAGAGTTTTGTCCGCGTGCAGTTTTATTCTCCCACCCCCGGTGCCGGCAACAACAACAGCGGCACGCCGCCGTCCTCGTTCATCGCGTACAACACGGACGGTTCCATTTACACTCAAAGCTTTGACTCCCTGCCGGACCCGGGCGCGAACTCGGTGGATACGGCCAATCCCGTGACCATCAACGGCGTGACTTATTCCCTGGCCAATCCGTTTGACTTTGCCTTTCCGATCTCGGCCACGGGCAACACTGGCGGCCTGGGTCTGGCCGCCATGTCCGGCTGGTATGGATTGACCGACCCGGCAGCCAGCGTGGGCACGCGCTTTGGGGCCACCGACGGCGACCAGACCACCGGCGGACAAATCAGTTTCGGACTGCCTGACAGCTCCAATCGCGCGCTGGGGCTGCTGGCCACCAGCACGACCGGTTACACGGCCATCGGCGCGAAGTTTATCAATAACACCGGCGCCACACTGCATTACATGAACTTGCAAGTGACCGGCGAAATCTGGCGGCAATCGAACGTCCCCAAGACCCTGGAATTTTATTATTTGCTGGATCCCACGGCAACCGCGCCGATGTCCACCAACGCCACCGCGTTTCTCCCGGCCTTCAACGTCTCTTTTCCAACCGTGGCCGGGGACGTGGGCGGCGCGGCGGTGGATGGAACCGCCCCGGCCAATCAAATAAGCCTTGGCGTGACCAACCAGCCCATTATCAGTTGGCCGGCGGGCGAGGCCCTGTGGCTGGTTTTGGAAATGGCGGATGCGACCGGCAAAGCCCAGGGATTGGCCATTGACAATTTGAGCTTCGCGGCCACCGCCCTGGCCACGCCGACGAATACCATCGCTCTCACTGTGCAAGGTTCATCGGCCAATCCATTGGTGCTTTCCTGGCCGGCCCCGGCGACAGGTTTTCAATTATATTCGGCCACCAATTTGACGCCGCCGGTCCTTTGGAGTCCGGTTGCCACGCCAGCCCTGCAAAGCAACGGAATGTTTTTCCTGACCATTCCGGCCACCAATGCCGCCGCGCAATTCTTCCGCCTGATGGGCCCCTGAATCGGCCAGGCTGTATATGCATTCGGGCGCAGGTCAAATCTCCGCTTCGTCCTCGTGCATGTAAACGGAGACGTTGGCGAAGCCTTCTTCGCTGGTGAGTTCCGACTGGAGTTCACTGGAGCGGGAAGTGTCGCGCAAGAGGAGGCGGTAAGTTATGTCGGTGCCTTCATTGGTTGACCGGCGTTCGCTGGCCAGATCAAGCCGGGTCGCGTGGCGCTTGAGGATCTGCTTCAGAGTCGGAAGCCGGGCGGTGACATCGCCGGTCACGCGCAGGTTCAACACGGCATCGTAACGCTGCCGCGTGCCAAAAGAGACAAACCGGAGGCAAAGAAAGGCAGCGGCGATGCCCAAGGCACCCAGGGCGCCCGTGGAAAACCGAGTGGTGCCGATGGCGATGCCTTCCATGACCGCCCAAAGGATAAAGATGGTATCGCGCGTATCTTTGAGCACGTTGCGGAAGCGCACGACACCAAAGACCCCCAGCAGGCCGAAGGCGACGAAAATATTTCCGGCCATGGCGAGCATGAGCATGGAGACAATGAGCGGCATGACGGCCAGCGCGCTGACAAACGTGCGCGAGTAGGAGAGCGCGTCGTGAGTCCACATATAGACAAAGCCCATGAACATGCCCACGGCGAACGCCAGGATGATGATGAACAGGACCATCAACGGGTCTGGATTGCCGGGCCAGACCGAGCGGGACAGGTCAGAGTGTTCGAGCATGTTGACAAAATCATTCATAGCACCAAATCCTGCTCCTGTTCCGGCAGCACTTGCCGGCGGCAGTGGAGCTGCTGCGCGAACATGCACGCGACATATTTGCAGACGGGAACCTGCCGGAGGTTGAAGATTTTGACCAGATCAAACATCCAGCGCGGCGCTTGATTGTCGAATTTTAACTCGAGGATGACGCCGTCCCTGGGCAACGGCGCCATATAAGGAGGCAGATAGGGACGCCAGCCGCGCTTGGGGACCTGCAACCGGCCGCTGCCGTCGTACCGGCTGCCGTAAATGTAACGGTCAAGGGTCACCCTCAGTTCTTCATCATCCGGCGACTCGTAGATTTCCCGGTAATAAGAGACATAAATGGAACCGCCGGCGCGCATCGTGTTGGCGAACTTCCAGAAATCATCGTTCACGTCCTGCCGGCGTTTGCCGTGGATGAGGTGGGTGGAGTCGGCCCAAAAGGGCTGGTTGGGCCAGCCGGCGGAGAGGATTTGGCGGACACCTTCGCGGGTCATCATCGCCCGGTCTTTGCAGATGACCTCGCTGACGCGGCGTTTGACTTCCAGAAAGGCCGGCCGCTTCCATTCGTCGTCATAGAAACGGATGCGCAGCTTCATCCTGTTCTTGACGCCGGTAAAGGCCTGCCTAAAGAAAAAGAAATCCGGTGAATCGAGGTAGAGGCTGATGACCGGGTGGCCGCGGATGGGGCCGGAGCCGTTGTGCTCGGAAGGACGAAGATAGCTGCTGAGAAAATCCGCCACCGCGACCGCGCGAGGTTCCTCGATGACGTATTTCAGTTCAAACCGGGCGCTATGTCCCATAAGCCTGCTCGAAACGCCGGGTCTCGTAAGTCAGAACCTCGGACGCCAGACGGATGCAGTCCAAGGGCCGGGGGCTGAAGACGGTCTCCTTGCCGAGCATGATGGCATCGGCGCGCTGACGGGCGATCAGCGACAAGTCGGAGAGTTCAGGCCGTTGGGGCAGGCCGGTGACCGCGAAAGTCTCCAGGATTTGAGTGGCGACGACCACCGGTTTGCCGGCGCGCCGGGCGGCGGCGACAAGTTGCTCTTGAACTTCCGGCAGGCGCTTGTAGCCGACAGCCAGACCAAGGTCTCCACGGGCCACCATGATGCCATCAGCGACTTCGATGATCGCCTCGGCGCACTCCACGGCCGCGACGGTCTCGAATTTGGCCATCATGCGGACTTGATCGCCGAGGTGTTTTCCGGCTTCCGCGCGGCCTTCGCGCACGTCCTGGGGTGATGCAATCAACGATAGAGCCACCCAGTCGGGTATAATTTTGGCTGCGGCGAACGCTTGCAACAAATCGCGGTCCAGTGGCGTAATGGCTGTAAAACCGCTGGAACTGTCGGGCAAAAAAAGGGCGTTGGACGATTTGAGCGGGATCGTTCCCTCGACCAAATGGGCTGCGACAACCCCGTCCTGGACTTCATCCACGACAAAGTTGAGCCTCCCGTCGCAAAACCACATGTGGTGATTCGGAGCCAGTTTAACCATCAACTCCCGCAGGCCGGGAAGCGGCACCGGCCATGCGCCGTTCTTGCCGGGATTCTCGTCCGTGTTCTCGGAATCCCAGAACAGCACTGAATCGCCTACCGCCAGTTGCAGGTCCTGCATCGTCCCGGTGCGCGGGCGGGAAGAGGGAAGGTCCAGCAGCAACTGGATAGGCAGGCCAGCCTCGGCCGCAGCCGCGCGCGCGGCGCGGGCGTTCTCCACGTGCGGACGCTGGCGATACCCGCACGGCAACCGGACCCAACGGACGCCGGCCTCGATGGCTTGGCGCACGTCTTGCTCTTTCTCCAATGTCGGCCCAAGAGTGGCCATAATTTCAGGCACTTTCCAGGTCGCACGACCGCGGTGAGCCGAATGAGATTCAGCGGTTGCGGATCGCCGCGCTGAGGAGGGTTTTGTCATACAAGTTGCAGTACAGATTCCATCCTTAATTTTACCGAAATGTAACATTTGCGTTAAAAAGGGCAAGCAAATTCAATTGCCTCAACAGGCGGAGGGCGCAAATCAGCAGCTGATTTGCGCCCGCCAGCCGGGTGCGTACTGCAACTCAAGGGGTGGTATCCCTACCGCAAGTTACCGTAACTTACCGTAACTTACCGTAACTCGCCGCGTCCTTGAGGGGCGGCAACCCTAAAACCGGCCGTTGATTTAGCCGCAAAAGTACGCAAAGATCGCACAGATTTAGGCTTGATTGACGCCCTTGCCGGCCGGGTTTGACCACTCGCCTGGCTCGCCGGGAGGTCCGCCCCACCAGTACGCAGGGGAGGGGCAGGCTTTGCAGAGCCGGTTTCCCGGTGGCCGCCAACCACCAGCCCATAACCCCTGTTATCCATTTCAAAGAACAGGCGCCGTAGCGCCGCGCCATAGATAGGCTACCATACTTTGATGGGAATGCCACAAACAAAATTCAAAAGATTTTCAATGCCTCACCGCTTTTTCCGCCAAACTTCAACTTTCCTGATGGACTTTTCTCGCGCAGGGCGCGGAGAACGCAGCGCGGCCAGCCGCAACCGAACCCCGATGTGAACAGGAGGCAACAGAGGAAACGGAGAGATGGACCATGTCCAGTGACGCTCTGTTCTCTCTGTTTTCTCCTGTTCAAAACATCTTGTTCCAAAACCAACCTTCCACGGCCTGGCACGGCCCGCAGGCCCAAACCAAGACCCTGCCGGAAGGAAAAGGTGCACGCAGAGGCGCAGAGGTCGCGGAGACGGACTGCATGGCGGACCCTCTTTCCTGTTTTTTCTCTGCGCTCTCTGCGCTCTCTGCGCGGAAAAAAAATCCTCGCGACTATGCGTGATTCTGACGGATTGCAGTGCAAAGAACGCATAGATAAGAACTTAGAGTGTTTGTTTTCTTTGTGAGCTTTCGCGTTCTTTTGCGGCCAATTCATCTTTGGTTGCGGCTTGCCGCGCTGGGCCTCTGCGCGAGCCTGTCTTTCCTTCTTTTTAACTCTGCCATACTTCCCCATCGCCGAGGCGACAAGGCGAAAAGACGGTCATGGGCAGCCGGGGGCGCAAATCTGTTATTGGCCAATTTCTTTTTCCAAGCCACGCTTACCCCGGCCCTCCCACCGGCGCGGGAGAGGGAGAATCGCCGGCTGCCCTTTGGAAAATCCCGCCGCCGGACTGGCCGGACGCGCATCCGCAAAAGCAGAATCGGGCGACATCTGTTCCTTCTCCCAGGGGGAGAAGGTCAGGATGAGGGCGAGCCTTTCACAAAAACAGATTTGCGCCCACAGCCGGAGGGATTGCCGCCGGCGGTCCTGCGGACGGTCGGGGATGCCGCGCTCCAAAATGATCAGGTCTCAGCCAATAACAGCAACGCGCGACGGTTTGGTTTGCCCAAGGTCGTGACGGTGGAGAACCCGGCCTGGCGAGCCAGCGACTGGATTTCTTCGCCGGTGAACCAGGTCTTGTTTCCGGGTGCGTGACGATATTTGGTTCGCGCCGCTTCATTCAAAAGGTCGAAGACCAAAAACCCGCCCGGCACGAGGGCAGATCGGGCGGCGTCCAGGATGGCCCGGCTTTGCTTGCGGCCATAGTGCGAGAGCAGCACGCCGCGCGAGAGGACCGCCCCGGCCCTGGGACAAAGAGACGGAAGTTCGAAGCAGTCACCAACCACGAACCTGGTCCTGGCCAGACGCTTGGCGCGCGCGGCGCGAATCATTTTCGGGCTGATGTCAATGCCGATCCCCCAAGCGAAAGCGGAAATCACTTCGGCCAGGACCAATCCGGTGCCGCAACCAGCGTCAATGACGCCATGGCCGGCGCAGAACCCGCGGCGTTGTGCGATGAGGCGTTGGACGAGGCGGTTGAACCGGCGGTAGGCGTCGTCCTCATTCAGATGACAGGCCGGGTCTTCCAGAGCGCGATCCCATGTATCGGCTCGCGCATCCCAGCGGGCCGCAATGGCCTCCAGACGGCGGCGGGCATAAATGGCTCGTGTCGCGCCCGTTCCTGACCGGCCACCGCTCATAACCGAATCTGATCTTTCAAGGCATTGTAGGTGGCGAGCAGTTCGTCGCGGCCGATGTAATCGCGCCAGTGCCACCGTTCGGGCATGCCAAGTTGCGAGGTGATGATGCGGCGAACCATCTGGGTGGGGACATCCCGGCCATCGTAGGCTCGACGCGCGCCGTCGTTTTCCTGGACGAAGAGGTAGCCGAATTCGGCGCGCCGAAGTTTGGCCATCTCCGAAAGCGAGCCGAGCAGGAGGTTCATCCTCCCAGCCAGGTGCGGGTGAATTTGAACCGGCGCCGGGAAAATGTTCAGATGCGCGTGATCAACGCAGCAGGCGCCTTTGCTCGAATCGGGGGCGGGGCCGTGCTCGAAGACCAGCGGCGCGACGCCCCAGCATTTGACGAGCGCCCGCCGGATGGCTTGCAATAATCTTTCGAGGTGGTCGAATTGCGCCGGCGGGAGGCGCGCCAGGGAAAGAATGTGTTCGCGAGTCAACAACAACAGGCCGCCTTCCATGAACTCGCCCAAAGGCGGCATGACGACGAAGTGTTCGTCTTCATACACCACTCGCCCAGGAAGACGGTCCCCCATCATACTGGCGAAAATGCTCAGGTTGTCGTCCTCGAACTCGGCACAAAACGGGCAATCAAAGCCCGTCCGGGCGGTGCGGTCAGTCGCATCGCCTTTATCCGGCGCAGCGGTTTCGAGGTGGAGTTCGAATATGTCGGTTTCCAAGGCGGCGAGGGCGCGTGCGCGGTGGAGCAGCAAAGATGGTTCTATCAAGGAACTCATAATTCCGAGCGTTGTCTCGGAAGGATCGGGGACGAACAAATCGGAGAGTGGCATCCGCTCGTTGTGAGGCGGACGGGAAAGGTCAATCCGGCCTTGAACAATGCCGGTCCAATTCCGCAAAGCGCCGTTAAGCCAGCAGCCAAGATGGCATTCCATCAAGGCTCGGTCGGAAACTCCGGTCAGGAGCCGCCGGAGTCCGGCGGCGCCGAGGCTGCGGAGGACCGTCGCGGTCAACGGCCCTGGGAACGGCGTGTAGGCCTCCAACACCACACCGGTGTCATCAACAAGCACGGGCCGGCCAAACAAGGCGGCGGCGGCGCGCGCCTTGGCCGTAAGTGTTTCGGCGAAGTCGAGGCTTTGGATTTCCGGAAGGGGCTGGTTGGGCGGCTCGAGCGCGAGGCGCAACCGCTCAAGGTCGCGGGCGAACGGGGCGTACTTCGCGGGGTTGGATGTGACCAGCGTGAGCATGGGTTTTTCTAGGCGCGGGCTCTTTCGCGAATTAAGGCCGACGCCCGTTTCGCCACGTCCTCAGGCCCGGCCTGATTTGCGTCGAGAAACAGCACTTCTGATCGTTGTCGTGCCAGCCAGCGGTAGAATTCCTGTTCGCGCGCATGAAAAACTGAAGTGGCCGTCAAATCATCCAAGAGCCGCGCCGCGCTGGTCTTGCGGGCGATGCGCGACTGGCAAGTCTCGAAGCTCGCTTCGAGAACGAGTGTGAAATCGGGCACGTGGATGTGGGCGGCGACAGGCCGCAACATGGCGAGCAAGGCTTCAAGCCGCTGGGGACTATCGGCGCCGTGAACCGCCAGAGTGGACCAAAGCGAGCGGTCCATCAAGACGAGCGCGTCGGGACGGCCCCGCAGAACACGCATCTGTTCGAAGCAGCCGCTTAGAAAGAACATGGCCGAAGCGAACCATTCCGCGTCGCGGATCATGCGGGTCTTGAATGAATTTGAGAACCAGGCCTTGTCGGTGCCCAGGCAGGCAGGCGCGGCGAGTTTGCGCGAGAGCAACCGGCACAAGGTTGTTTTCCCGGCGCCATTGGCGCCTTCCAGAGCGACCACAAATGGGCGGGAGGCATCCCGGCCCGCAAACCGGGGCAGGTGCAGCGGCTCGAGGGCGAGGCGATAACGCTCCTGATCGCGGCCACGCTTCATGCAGCAAGCACAGGCGCCGCGGGCCGAAAAACGTTCATGGAGTTGCGGGAAAGCGGCGTGGTATAGATGTATTCCGCGCCCGGTCCCGCCTTGTCGCTGCTGACGTAACCGGCCTCCTCCAGCGCGAAGGCCGTGTCTTCAAGCAATTGACGCAATTGGTCATGGCTCAGGTAATCAAATTGGATGTCGCCATCCAATCCGCCATAGCAAAAGCTCTCGAAAGCCTTGGGGTCCGCGATGCGAATGCCGAAGCGCGCAGGGTCGGTGTAATAAATGGTGCCGGGAAAAGGAATGAGCTGGTGGATGGAAATTTCGTGCGGGCGCAGGTCCAGCATGAAAGGAATGGACTCGTACTGATCTTCCAGCGAGCCGGGCAAACCGTAAATCCAACCGGTCTTCACTCGCAGCCCGGCGTCAAACGCCGCCCGGATGCCGCGCCGGATTTGCGCCGTGGTCATCCCTTTTTGGGCGTCGCGCAGAATGCGTTCGGAACCCGATTCGACGCCGAAATAAATACGCTGACATTCAGCCGCGCGCATCGCTTCGGCCACCGCGGCGTCCACGCGGTCCGCGCGCATTTGGCCAATCCATTTGACACCGACTTTGCGCGCGGCGCACTCCCTGCAAAATTCCAGGATGTCGTGTTTGCGCAACAGGAAGATGTCGTCGGCAAAAAAGATTTCGCGCGCGCCATAGTTGTCACGCAAGTGCTCCATTTCCGCGATGACTCTCTGGTGCTGGCGGATGGCCACGCCGTCATTGCGGACCGTGCCGGTGTAATTGCAGCAGAAAGCGCAATGGTGCGGGCATCCGCGAGACGCCAGCATCGAGTGATGGGTGTACTTGGGGAGATTGTAAAGGCTCCGATCCACGATCGGCAGATCATCCAGGGACGAGGTCTGGGAGTGTCCGGCCGTCCTGATGACTTCTCCCGCAGGGCCGCGGAAAAGAAGGCCTGGCAGGCGGCTCAGGTCCAATCCTTCGGCCAGACCGGCCACCAATTCGAGAATGACCGGCTCACCTTCGCCCAGGACAACGACATCGGCCCCGTCAGCCATGAGGTCGTCGGGAAAGAGCGTCGCGTGGATGCCTCCGGCCAGGACCCAGAGATCCGGGTGCAGTTGCTTCAGCCTGCGAATCTGCTTTCGGGCCACGGGGTAATTCGGCGTAATGACCGAGAAGCCCGCCACGTCGGGTTGAAACTCGGCGACAAGTTGAAACAGACCATCGTCTTCCAGGCCTTCGACGTTTTGGTCGAAGATACGAACTTCGTGCCCGTTCTCCTTCAGGATGGTGCCGAGGAACCCCACACCCAACGGGTATTCACGGTACATTTGCTTGGGATTGTAGGACCGTGGAGCGACGAACAGGACTCTCATCAGCGGACTCCTTCCAGTTTGTCATGGTGCAAGCACTGATTTCCTCGCGCGAGGAAAACGTCAATGGCCGGCCGGTCCTCATGATAAATGTGGCTCGATCCGATAAATCCCGACACGATGCCGGCTGGCAGATCCAGCCGTTCCGCCACACGACGCGCCAAATTTGCCAGGCAAAGGGCATCGGCATAGAATTTTTTGTAGGCATCCTGGCCGCGAGCGAAGTAAATGGTGCGAAGGACGCCGGCGCGAACCAGGAATTGAATAACGTTGATGCACGGCACTTTGCCGTCACCGCGGCCGCACAATGTCACCACCCCGCGTTTGCTGTGAGGTTCGGCTCGCAGGAGAGCAACGACGTCTTCAAGATCGTGCCGGCCACCGGGGCCTCGCATCAGGTTCGCGTAACTGTGCCCCAGCGCATTGGCTCCGTCCGCGAAAAAAACTCTTTCCATTTCGGCCATCATCCGGCTGTCTCCAAACTGCCGGATCAACTCGTCGCCCTCAGTCCTGGCGGGAAAAGAGACCCGCGCCTCGAGCAATTCAAGACTCTCGCCGTCCACGGCGATGCCGTGCTGAACGGTCGTCTGGACCAGATTCATCCAGGTTTCGCCCAAGCTCCCGAAGCTCAGTTCATTCACGCCAGCCGGCGCGGCTGTGAGCGAGTGATCGAAACTCATAAATGAAGCCGACTCGGGTCAGCGTTTTGTTTTCGGTCCGATAGCAATCTCATTGCATTCAATTTTGCGCCAGCCGAGGGAAAAATTCAAGTTTTCTTGTTGATTCCGGCGGCCAAGGCTTTTACTTGGGCGCGATCCAGAAGCTCCGGAAGGTGCGCTGGCGCATCGGCAAATCCCGGTTTGAAATGCCATTGACCTCGCGTTTCCCGTCGTCGCTCAGAATTTGCATCTCGCGCAGTCCCTTGTCGGGGTAGATGATGATTGCCTCCGGATGGTAATCTCCGAGGTCCTCCACCAATATTTGCTCCGGCTGGGTTCCAGCCCCCGCCCAGCGATAGAAACGGAATGGACCGCCACTGTCATACGGGCCTGCGCTGATAATGTAGGTTCCCTCATAGAAGGCGATGTCACGAATTCCCAGCCCGCCTAAATCCAACTGAATGGCGGGATCAAAGAGGGCGGTTTTCCCTTCAATGACCTCATTTGGATTCAGCAGCGGAATGAGCAGCGCCTTGCCATCCGGGATGGGATTGCGAAACCCAATGAGCAGATGTCCTTCCGGCGTGGCTGAAAGCCCCTCGATGTTCAAGGAGTCTGCCTGCTTGGGCGTGAGCCGCGCCGCGGCGGCAAAATGAAACGGCTCGAAGCGCGAGTCGCGGATTAAATCATCCAGGAGGGTCTTGCAGGGCTTTCCCACGGGGGTCACTTTCACTTCGCCATCCGCAACGCTAATGTCCGTCGCAAATAAACGGCAACGATTTGGCCTCTCCTTGCCATTCTTATTGCGGCCATGCGAGCCAATCCAAAAGGCGCGGTCGCCCATCCGCGCGCCGGCTTCCAGATCGGCCTCAAGCGACTTGCCGCGAACTTCCAGAAAAGCGTCGCAATCGAATTCCTTAATCGGCGCCCCGCCCGTATCATTGCGATACAAACGCAGGGTATTGTCCTCATCATCTGCCACCAGAAACAGATTCGAAGTAACTGCGACCGCCCCCGAGGCGTCGCCTTCGCCGGTGTAGAGTGTTGGCCGGAGCAGGGGGGAGTTTTGGCCGGCCCGGGCGCAAAGAGATATGGACAAAAGGATCAGGGCGACTCTGCGCATGGCCTAGAATGCCACGAGACGGACGGCTAGGCAAGGAATGGGTAGTGTCTTAATTTGAATTGGCTTTTTTCGCCCATACGCGTATTCTGTCGTGCGGGTGCGCGGAGTTGAACCACTGGCGGCAACCCCACCCATAAAATCCGCCGTGAATGCCTTCAGGGCATTTATCGTAGCGGACAAAAAGAAGCAGGATAAGGAAAAATGAAACCCAGACTTCTTGATTTATTTTGCTGTGCCGGGGGTGTTGCGGTTGGGTACGACCGCGCTGGATTTGAAGTTATCGGCGTGGATATTGCCCCGCAGCCAAACTTCCCGTTTGAATTTATCCACGCCGACGCAATGAGGCTTCCGATTGACTTTCTCAGATCGTTTGACGCCATACACGCCTCGCCTCCATGCCAGTCGTATTCCGATCTCGCCAAGCGCAATCGGAATGGCCATGAATGGCCACGCCTGATTGAACCTGTTCGGGAAATGCTCATTAAGACCGGCAAGCCCTACGTGATTGAAAATGTTGACGGCGCCCCACTGCGTAATCCAGTGGTCCTTTGTGGGACGATGTTTAAGGGCCTGCGCGTTTTGCGGCACCGTTTGTTCGAGGCAAATTTTTTGATTCTCGCGCCGCCTCACGGCAAACACCCTAAAGTTCACACTTTCGACAAGCGTAAATCGCACTATGGGAAAACCAACGATATGCGCGATTTTGTACAAGTGACAGGCGGGGGAAATTGCACCATTGTCGCCGCCCGGGACGCGATGGGCATTGACTGGATGAACAAGAACGAGTTGAACGAGGCAATCCCGCCGGCATACACGGAATTTATCGGCAGGCAGTTGTTGAATCATCTGCGGGTTTTAAAACAATGCGAAAACCAGGATCAAAAGAACGGATACGCCAATTCTTCCTTGCGAACGTTGGCAGGGTAGTCACCTCCATTGAAGTGCGCGACGCGGCCGGCCTTAGTATCAGCGAGTGGGCTAGACGATTGCGCGAACTACGGGGCGATGAGCATTGGCCTATTTTGTCACACCACGACAAGGCGGATTTGAAACCGGGCGAATACGTCTTGATGGAAACGCCGCCACCTAAACCGGCAATCAATTTTTCGCGCCCTATATCGGCAAAGCTGCGGGCCGAAGTACTCGACCGCAATGGATTCACTTGCCAGATGTGCGGCAAGTGTCCGGGCGAGATTGACCCGGAAACTGGGCGGAAAGTGCGTCTGCATATCGGCCACATAAAAGACAAGAGCCTAGGAGGAAAAGACGAGCTTTCGAATCTTCGTGCGCTCTGCTCAACCTGCAATCAAGGGGCAAAAAACATAACTACAGAGAAACCAACGACAATTTGGCTCCTTGGGCAAATCAGGCGAGCCGGCCAGGATGAGCAAAGGGCGGTTTACGATTGGTTGCGAGGCAAGTTTGATGGATAGATTCACCAGCGGAAAACGCTCTGAAATCATGGGAAAGGTGCGCTCGCGGGGCAACGCCACCACAGAGCTTCAAGTCTTGCGGATTTTAAGACGGGCCTCCATCACAGGCTGGCGTCGCCACTTGCCGCTTTTTGGACGACCGGACTTCGCCTTCCCAAAGAGCCGTGTCGCCCTGTTCATTGATGGGTGTTTCTGGCATGGTTGCCCGCGTTGTTATCAGGCCCCCAAATCATCGGCAGCCTTTTGGAGACGAAAGCTCGCTAAAAACAGGGAACGCGACAAGGAAGTTTCCAAGCAACTCCGCAAACGCGGTTGGAAAGTTCTTCGTGTCTGGGAATGCCAATTGAAAGCGCCAGCGCATTTATTGCGCCTGATTAAAAAATCATGTTCAAATTAAGACACTACCAAGGAATGAAGTTAGCTATCCGACGCCCCAAAGAGGATTGACCAGCGGCTTTGACCGGCGCATGATGCTGCGAAATGCGCATTCGAACTTTGTTGGGATTGGCCCTGTGCGCCACAGCCTCCGTTTCCGCCCAAACGACAAATCCACCGGCCAACATCCGGTTTCTTTCCATGCGGAACTGCCTTGATCTTGCGCTCAGTCACAACCTTCACCTGCAAATCGAGCATCTGACATACGCGATAGCCGGCAATGCGCTCAACGGCGCCTACGGCGTGTACTCCCCCAACTACAAGTTTGACGCCTCCGATGGTTTTGATACGATCCTGGGTGACGTTGATCCGCGAAAGTTCAACCCTTACTTCCCAACCGAACTTACCACCGAGCAAATGGGCTCGCATTTGAGCGGCTTGGCGCCCTTCGGATTCAGTTACGACCTCGGCGGCTTCGTCAAAAAGACCGGGGTCATCACGGACTTCACCTCCGACCCCGAAGATGCCGCCAACTTCCCCGATGGCATTCGTAGAACCAATTACTATAACGCCGGAGGCGGCCTGACCATGCGGCAGCACTTCTTGAAGGACTTCTGGATTGATTCCGACCGGGAAATCATCCTGACCCGCCGCACGGAGTTGAAGATGTCGGAGCAAGCCCTGCGTTTTCAAATCATGACGACTTTGCTGGCGGTCGAACTGGCCTATGACGATCTGATTGACGCCCGCGAGGAAATCGTGGCGCAGGAAGAGGCGCTGAAACTTCGCCGGGAATTTGTCGCGGAAACAAAGCGCCGCGTCCAAATCGGAGAGTTGCCGCCGCTGGACGACGCGCAGGCCGAAACCCAACTCGAAAACACCCTGACCGCGCTGACCGCGGCGCGCGAGGTTTTCGCCGACCGGCAGAACACCTTGATTGGTCTCCTGACGGATAATTACAAAGATTGGGCCGACAAGGACGTGCAACCTGCCGACGCTCTGCAAGCCCTGCCGGTCGAGATCAACCGCTCGCGCAGCTTCCAATCTGCGCTCAACAACCGGCCTGATCTTATCGAGGCCCGGCTGAACGTGCAGAAAACCGGCGTGATGGTGAAGTTCCGGCTCAACCAACTCTTTCCCACCCTCGACATGGTTGGCGGCTACGGCGGCACAGACAACCCAAGCGCCGGCAGCGCGCTCATCAGTGATATCTTCGCCTTCCGCACGGCATTCAGCTTCCACAACCCGGAATACTCTTACGGCGTAGTCGTCAGCTTCCCGCTCGACAACCTCACCGAGCGGGCCAACTACCGGTCCAGCAAGGAAGGCAAAAAGATTGCCCAACTGCAACTCCAAAACGCGGAGCAGGCGGTGCTGTTGCAAGTGGGGGATTTCATCAATCGCGTCGAGTCCCGTTTCAGCCAGGTGGGTTCGACGCACCAGGCGCGCATCTATGCGGAGGAGGCGCTGGACGCCGAGACCAAGAAATTCCAGAACGGTTTCGCCACCAGTTTTGAAGTGCTCCAATTTCAGCAAATCTTAACGGTGGCCCGCACCGCCGAAATCAGGGCCAAGGATGATTACAACAAGATACTCGCACAACTGGCTTTTGCGGAAGGAACGATCCTGGAGAGGCATCACCTCAGCCTGGAGGTGAAATAGAACCGCCCTGTTGCGGGTCGCGCCAGGCTTGAAGATTCTATCGGGCCGCATCTATCGTTGGTAGGAGTATCAAATCCACCAATTCACCGGGGCGGATCTTGAGGCTCGGCGGCACGCCGATGGACAGGGGCAAACCCAACTCTGAATTGGCCAGTCGCGTCGGAAGCTGCAATGCCGGCGGAAGAGGCTCGAACTGCGTTCCCACCTCAATGATCTTCGCGGCTCCGACCTGCCGGCGCGGGCCGCGTGTGCGGACTTCGACGCGCCCGCCCAGTTTAGGCTCTTCGAGAAGCGGCGGACGAAGATAACCGATAATCCGAACGGCGTTGGAAGGAGCGATCCCCACGATTGGCTCGCCTACCGTGACCGCCTCCCCGACCCGATGATAAATGACATCCACCATGCCATCCACGGCGGAACGCAGGGAGATGGGGCTTAACTCCGCCTCCGTCAACCGCAACTTGGATTCCTCGACGGCGATCGCCGTCTGCAAGGGTTGATCGGTCACCTTGGAAATTTCGGTCGTGTTGGTGGGTTGCAGCAGCCCGACCCTGTGGCCCTGGTCCTCCACCGACAGGACCAACTCATCCACTTTATTGCGCAAGCTACTTTGTTTTGCTTTGGCCAGATCGTAAGCGCGCTCCGAAACAATCTTCTCTTTGAACAATTCCTCCGTGCGATGGAAATCCGCTTCGGCGACCAGCAGATCGGCTTTGGCCACGCCCAGCTCGGCGCGCTGGGCCATCCAGTGCAGGCGCACTTCGCTGTACTCCATGGCCAGGCGCTGTTCGGCGGCGACGGGCGTCTGGCTGGCGCGAATCTCCTCGATCTCCGCCTGAATCACGGCCAGCGAGGAGGCCAGGATTTTCGGGTCCGTGACCAGCACCTGCCCGACCAGGTCACCCGCTTTGACCGTCTGAAAACGATTGACGAACAACTGCGCCAACATGCCAGGCTTGTAGCAACTGACATTGGCCGGAACCACTTCGGCTTGGCCCACCAGCGTCGGAGCCGAGGCATACTTCTTCCACAACTGCGCGAGGGCCAACAAAAGGCCGATGAAGAGGAGCGCAGGGACCAGGCGCTGCCGGACGTGCCGCCAGCGTTGGCGCCAAGGAATTGGAATGGGCCTGGGGGAAGATGAGGTCATCCTTGATTTTCAGCGTTCATCCGATGTTGGCGGGGAGTGTAACAGCGAATTGGCGCCGCTATCAACCAGAATCGAAGCTAAATTTACGCCGGCATTTCAGCTTGCATGTTGAAGTTACTCCCCAGCCCCTGAATCCCGCCTGCCATCCAGACAATCGCGCACGACTTGGGCCAGCCGGGTGGGCGGATAGGGTTTGGCCAGAAAGTTGAATCCCTCCAGCAACGCAATGTCCTTGCCCGCCATGCCGGGGCTGTAGCCACTGGTGTAAATGACTTTCAACTCCGTGTCTTCCGCCTGCAACCGCTCCGCCAACTGCCGGCCGGACATGCCTTCGGGCATGACCATATCTGTCAATAGCAAATCAATCTCGCTCCGGTGCTGTTCCCAGACCCGCAGGGCCTCGACGCCGGTGCGGGCCTGATAAATGCGGTAGCCGCACAATTCCAGGACACTGACCACCAACTCGCGGAGGGCCGGCTCGTCCTCAACCACCAGGATGGTTTCGTCTCCCCTGGACATGGCGGACGGACCCTGGGCCGTGTTCTGCCCCTGCGCCGACGAGGCGATTTTGGCCGGCTTGTCGCCAGCGGGCAGGAAAATGGTAAAGGTGCTTCCCCGGTCCACCTGGCTTTCCACCACCACCCAACCCTGGTGCTGTTTAATAATGCCATAGATGGTGGCCAGGCCCAAGCCGGTGCCTTTGCCCGGTTCCTTGGTCGTGAAAAACGGCTCGAACATGTGGCTCAACGTATTGGCATCCATGCCGCAGCCGCTGTCAGCCACGGTCAAACAGACAAAATGGCCGGGCCGCGCCTCCGGATTCAACACCGAGGAGACCGGTTCCAGCAGTTGCTGGGAAGTGCTCAGGACCAGGCGTCCGCCATTGCGCATAGCGTCGCGCGCATTGATGACCAGATTGACCAGGACCTGCTCGATCATGCCGACATCCACGCACAGCGTCGGGAGGTTCGGCGCGGAGTCAAACTCGAAAGCGACATGTTCGCCGACCAATCCGTGCAGCATGGGGCTGATGTGCTGGATGATGTCATTGAGATCAACGTAACGCTGTTGCATGACCTGCTTGCGGCTGAACATGAGCAATTGGTTGATCAACTGGCTGGCGCGTTCGGCCGCGGACGCGATCTGGCGGATGGAATTCTCGCTTTCGGCGGGCAGACCGGGCGTGTGGATGAGCAGTTCGGCGTGGCCTTGAATGATGGTCAGGATGTTGTTGAAATCGTGCGCCACGCCGGCGGCCAGTTGCCCCACCGCTTCCATTTTGACCGAATGACGCAATTGCGCCTCCAGGTTCAACCGCTCGGTGATGTCGTTGCCATAGCAATGCACGATCCTGCTGCCGGCCAGGGGAATGAAAGACCAGGAGATGGTGCGGTGTTGGATGGTGGTTTGCAGATTCATCCTGCTTTCCCCGCTGGCGAGGCACTCCAGGATGATGGCTCTGGCGTCCGCCGGCGCCATGGCCGCGGCCGTTTCAGCCCCGAGCGAGGCCGCCAGCCGCCGGCCGGCCTCGTTGCAATAGGTCATCGTGCCATCGGCCCCGAATTCCAAAACGGGATTCGGATCGGTCATCGGGAAGGCGGCCAATCTTTCTGTTTGTTCCTCCGGTTTCATCGTCGTTTTTGCGAGTTAGGGCGCCGGGGCGGCCACCGGGATTTCACGTTTCCGGGAGGAGTCCAGCGCGAGGCGCACTGTTTGGGCCAATTGGGCCGGGTTGTAAGGTTTGGAGAGAAAGAAGGCGCCCTGGCCGGCGTCCCCGCTGCTCTCGATCATTTCCTGGGTGTGGCCGCTGCTGAAAATGACGGGCAACCGCGGGTTGTCCTTGCGCAGTTTGTCAGCCAAATCGCGCCCGGACAAGCCGTAGGGCATGGCGATGTCTGTCAATAGCAAATCTATTTCATCCCGGCGCCCTTCCCACACGTGCAGCGCCTCCAGCCCGTTGGCCGCCTCCAAAACGCCGTAGCCGTGGGCGGTCAGGATTTCACGCAGCAATTCCTGCAACACCGATTCGTCCTCGACCACCAGGACGGTTTCCCGCCCTCCGCGCACTTCCGGCAACCCGGCTGCGCCCGCCGGTTGTTCCGGCGCCTGATCGGTCGCCGGAAAGTAAATGTCAAAGGTAGTGCCGTGGCCGAGCTTGCTTTCGACTTCGATCCAGCCCCGATGCTGGTTCACCATGCCGTGGACGGTGGCCAGGCCCAGGCCAATGCCTTTGCCAACATCCTTGGTCGTGAAAAACGGCTCAAACAAGTGATTGATGATCGCGGAGTCCATGCCGGAGCCGGTGTCGCTCACGCTCAGGTGAACGAACCGTCCGGCTTTGCGGTTCGATTTGGCGGGAATGTCCGCCGCGGCAAAACTGGTGTTCAAGGCCCGGATGGTTAATTGGCCTCCGCTGCTCATCGCGTCGCGCGCGTTCACTACCAGGTTGACGACGATTTGTTGGAACATCTCCGGGTCGGCCAGGATGCGCGGCAGCCGCGGAGCGATTTCAAAACGCAAGGCGACCTGTTCACCCAGCAGGCGGCCCAGCATTTCGGAAGTCAGGCCGAGGGTCTCCCGGACGTCCAAGGCCTTTTGTTGCATGACCTGCTTGCGGCTGAAAGCCAGCATTTGCCGGATGAGCTTGGCCAACCGCTCGACGCCCTCGGTGATGTGGGCCAGCGATTTGACTGATTCGTCCTCGAGGTTTGGATTCTCCATCAACAGGAAGGCGTGCCCCTGGACGATGGTCAGGATGTTGTTGAATTCATGGGCCAGGCCGGCCGCCAATTGACCGACGGCCGCCAGGCGTTCCTGGCGCAGCATGAATTCCTGGTTCTCCTGCAAGGCCCGCTGCGCCTGTTTGCGTTCCGACACTTCCTGCTGCAAGCTCCTGGTCCATTCTTCAATCAGTTTATGGACCTCGTCGTCCCGTTGCCGCAAAACCCGCCGACGCCAGCGTTGCGCCCAACGAACGGCGGCCACCACCAGCAAGGCCGCGACGATGGCGCCCAGGGCACAGATGGCGGCCCATGGATAAACCCGGGGCGGAAGCGCAAGCGCGAGCGACGCGAGTGGCCCATGCCGGAGTGCGTCACCGTTGCGAGCCGATGCGCGGAGACAGGCCAAAAAGACAGCCAGAAGGACTGCCGGAAAACGCCAGCGGTTTTTCGGCAGGCCAAATTTTTTCTTCATGTCCCGATACATCTCTCAGCGATTGCGGCAGTGTGTTGAAAACGAGCCTCTAGTGCTACAGGTTCGCGTTCCATCTTCAACTACAAATTGCAAAAAAACAACGAAAAACAGAGGAATCTTACAACCCAGTCATCCGCGGCGGACCTTGGAATCGCTTGCGCTCCGAACCAAACCAAGCCAGGAGCATCAAGACGGCTGTGCCGCCGAGGATTTTGACGGCGATTTCGTTCGGCGGCTGCACGCCAATGACAATCAGCCCGGCGCAGCCCAGCACGGAAATCATCGCCAAGGGACGGTAGGCCCGGCCCATCTGCCAGGGACCCATTTTGGTCCATGTCCGGCCATGAGCCAGCAAACCGGCGAAAATGGGCAGGACGTAGGAGATGTAAAGAAGAACGGTGGAACAGGCCGCAATGGCGGAGTAAGGCACCCACAGCATGAAACTCAGCGCCAGGAGCGCGCTGGTCCAAACGGCGGCGGCCGGGGTTCGCAACGCGGGCGAAACCTGGCGCAGCCAAAGCGAGCCGGGCAGGCCGCCGTCACGCGCGAAAGCATACATCATGCGCGAGACGGAAGTCACGCCGGCCAATCCGCAAAAATACTGCGCCAGGCCGATGTTGATGTAGAGCGCCACCGCCAGCGGTTTTGGCAGCACGCTGCCCATGATGAAGTAGAAGACGTTGTTGCCCTCTTTGGCCGCCTTGTCCATGTCGGGAATGGCCAACACGACCGCCCCCAACATGATCCAGCCAAAAATTCCCGAAACGGCGACGGACCGGACAATGCCGCGCGGGGCGTTGACGGCGGCGCTCATCGTTTCCTCCGCGGTATGCGCGGAAGCGTCGAACCCGGTGATGGTGTAGGCCGGCAACAAAAACCCCAGGGCGAACAACCACAACACATTGTTGGAATGCGGCAGCACGGGAGCGTCGGACGGCAGCCCGCTGTAATTCGCGAAGGTGATGAGCCGGGACCAATCCAGGTGCGGGGCGTACCACAACATCGCCGCCGCCAGGGCCGAGGCAATGACCAGGATCAGGTAGCCGCAGAAATCGGTCAGCAGCGTCGTCAATCGGATGCCGCGATGATTCAGATAGGCTTGCGAAAGAACCAGCGCCGCCATGCCGCAGTTTCGGAGCGCATCGGCATGATGCCCCGTCGGCCAGGGGAAAGCGCCGAAAAGGAAATCATAAGCTCCGGCGTCCACCGCCGCTACGACTGTGATGAGTCCGGCCAAATTGCACCAGGCGGTGACCCAGCCCCAACCTTTGCCGCCGAGGATGGAGGCCCAATGATAGAGTCCGCCGGCGGTGGGAAAAGCGGAGGCGATTTGCGCCATGCTCATGGCCACGACCATGGAAAAGAGGCAGAGCAACGGCCAGCCCAAACCAATCGAAGCCCCCCCCACTCCGCAAAAGCCATACTGAAACGAGGTGATGCCGCCGGCCAAAATACATATAATTGACATCGAGATGGCGAAGTTGGAGAAACCGGTCATGCGCCGCGACAGCTCTTGTTTGTAGCCCATGCGATGCAGCGTCCGCTCGTCCTCGGACAGGGCGGGAGAAGCAGGGGGACCCGGTCCGCCACCCGGCGGACTTAGGCGATTCTCGTCGGATTCCATGGTTTCAAAGATGGAGTGGCAGCCCATTAACCAACCGCCACAGAACAAACTTCGTCACACCATTGCGCCACTTTCCGTTCGATCGCGTCACGCACGTCGCGCGTCTGGGCGATCTTTGCTTCATGCGTCCCTTGAAAGCTGGAAGGGTCGGGAAAGCTCCAATGCAGCCGCGTCGTGGCCGCGGGAAAAATCGGGCAACGTTCGGCGCTGGCCTGGTCGCAAACCGTGATCGCATAGGAGAACGTGTCCCCCGATGTTATGAAATCGGTCACGGCTTTGGTTTGATTGCCGGAAAGATCAAGGCCGAGTTCACCCATGACCTCTACAACAATGGGATTTAATTGTCCCGGCTCAAGCCCGGCGCTGCGCGCTTCGAATTCGGCGCCGCACATTTGATTCAAGAACGCCTCCGCCATCTGGCTGCGCGCGCTGTTGTGAATGCAAACGAACAGGACTTTCCTTTTCATAGGGCGTTTTGAGGTTTCATGCAGCAGCCATCTTCGCGCACGCAGCGGCAGGCGAACACGGCCGCGCACGCGCCGGCTGGCGGCGCAACCAGGTAAATCCACACGTGCTCGAAATGGCCGGACAGGACCGCGGGCGCGAGGGAGCGCGCCGGATTCATGGAGGCGCCGCAAATCGGACCGGCGAACATCGCTTCCAGGGCGATGACCGCGCCGACGGCCACGCCCGTCGTGATGCCCTTTTCCTTCGCGCCGGTCGAGACATTGAGAATCGTCAGCATCAGAAAGAATGTCAAGACTATTTCAAAAACCAACGATTGCGTTTCCGAACCGGCCGGCAACGTCGCCCCGAGCAATCTGTTTTCTGGAAAAAGACTCCGCAGCAAACCACTGGCGAGCAGCGCGCCGGCGAGCTGGCTGGCAATGTAGGGAACCACATCGCGGCCTGGCAGTCGTCGCGCGGCCCAAAAGCCAATCGTCACCGCCGGATTCAAATGCGCGCCGGAAATGTCACCGACGGTGTAAATCATGGCCAGGACGATCAGCCCGAAAGTGAGCGCAATGCCAACGTGCGAAACCGCGCCGCCTGTGGTCTCGTTGATGACGATAGCGCCCGTGCCAGCGAACACAAGGGCGAACGTTGCGATCATTTCCGCGCCGCATCTTTTCATGGCGGACCAGATTGCCAGCTTCACTCGTTGCCCGCAACGCAAATGAAGTTGAGAATATCCGGGAATATCTGAAATTATCATGGAAATCAACGACTTACGTGAGTTCGCCCGCAGACCGATTGCCCAAAAACAGGACACCTGATCGCTTTCAAACAAGCGCCTAAACACACGGCGACCGGGCGGGATGCCCGCCGCGCCTGTACACGACGGAGGGTGAGCGGCGCCGAGCCTCAGGCCCCTTCATCGCTATGGACTTGCCATTCTCCCTTCCCTTTGCCCTTATTTCAAAGAACAGGCGCCGGAGCGCCCCACAAATTCCATACTATCATGTTTAGATGGGAATGCAACCACAAAAATTCACAATATTTCCAGTCCGACGCGATTTTTCCGCCGCAATTCGACTTTTCCGATGGCTCCTATCGCGCAGAGGACACAGCGCGGCGGCCCGCAACAAAGATGAATTGGCCGCAAAAGAACGCCAAGGATCACAGCGCGGCCAGCCGCAACCAAACACATTTTTTGAACATGAGGAAACGGAGGCAACGGAGTGATGAAAGATATAAAATGAGTCTCTGTTCTCTCCGTTTTCTCCTGTTCAAAAAAATCTTGTTAAAATGGCAAGATTTCAAGGTATTGCAGTGCAAAGAAACCCAACAATCTAAGTTCTTATCTATGTAGTGCAATATCCCGAATTTACTCATTTCTGACAAAACTTTTTCACCTCAAAGGTCACGAAGCATTGAATAAGCCCTTCTGCTCGATTTTTCTTCGTGCTCTTCGTGTCCTTCGTGGTGAAGACAGGGCAGATTTCCTTGGAGCTTGGGCCGCTGCCGCAATATGTTGTTCTGAAGTGACGATTGCGGAAAAACAGCGGCAACTGATGGCCACGCTTGGGGCCTTGAAAACCGCGCAGGACAGTTGCTCGGCCTGCCGTTGGAGCAGCTTGCGGCCCAGGTCGAATCCAACTTTTTGCGTCTCTTTGCCCTGAAATGAGCGCCCGTAAAACGCCGCCCACGCCGGCGAGGCCTTCCTCGCTCTGGATCGCCATCGCGCTGGCGCTGGTGACGCTGGCGGTGTTCTGCCCCGTGACAAGTTTCCAATTTGTCAATTACGACGACACCGATTTCGTCACGGCCAATCCACACGTGCAAGCCGGGTTGACGGCGGAGAGTTTCCGATGGGCCTGGAGCAGCGAAGTCGCGCGCAACTGGCATCCGGTCACCATGCTTTCGCATATTCTGGATTGCCAGTTGTTCGGGTTGAAACCGTGGTGGCCGCACCTGGTCAACCTGCTGCTGCACGCGGCCAACACCGTTCTGCTTTTCAGCCTGCTCAAACGCATGACAGGCGCGTTCTGGCGCAGCGCCGCCGTGGCCGCGCTTTTTGCCTTGCATCCCTTGCACGTCGAATCGGTTGCCTGGGTGGCCGAACGCAAAGACGTGTTGAGCACGCTCTTCTGGTTCTTGACGACCTGGGCGTACCTCCGCTATGCGGAGGAGTTCAAGGTTCAAGGTTCAAGGTTCAAAGTTTTTTATGGGCTGAGCCTGTTGTTTTTCGCGCTTGGGCTGATGTCCAAACCGATGCTGGTCACGCTGCCTTTTACGCTTCTGCTGCTGGATTACTGGCCGTTGAGACGGATGAAACCTGGCGCTTCGGTGTGGCGGCTGGCGGCGGAGAAGATTCCGTTTTTCCTCCTGAGCGCGGCGTTGTGCGTGAAAACATATTGGGTTCAGCAACAGGGCGGAGCAGTGCTGCGGTTGCAGGACTTCCCGCTTGGTTCGCGGCTGGGCAACGCGCTTGTTTCTTACGTGCGCTACATCGAACTGATGTTCTGGCCGCGCAACCTGGCCGGACTTTACCTTAGATCGGAGGAATGGCCGCGGTGGGAGGTGGCGCCGGCGGCTTTGCTGCTGCTGGCTGTGAGCGCGCTCGTCCTGACGCAATGGCGACGCCGGCCGTATCTGGCGGTCGGCTGGTTTTGGTATCTCGGGACTCTCGTGCCGGTCATCGGCCTCGTTCAGGTGGGGATGCAAGCCATCGCCGACCGCTACACTTACGTTCCACTGATCGGGCTTTTCGTCATCGTAGTGTGGGGCGGTTGGGACCTGGCCGGCGCCTGGCGCGTGGCCCGCTTCGCTCCCGCCGCGACGGCCATCGCGCTGGCTGCGTGCGCGGTTTTGACCGTGCATCAGGAGTTTTATTGGAAGGACAGCGAGGCGCTTTTCAAACGAATGATTGACGCAACGCCGAACAACTACATGGCGCGTTACAACCTGGGCAATCTCTACTCGCAGGAGAAAAGAACGAACGAAGCGATCTCCAATTTTACGGCCGCGATTGAGGGGGAACCCAATTATGCCGACGCCCACAACAACCTGGGCGGCATTTTCCTGGAGCAAAAACGCTACGACGAGGCGATTCAGCATTACCGCACCGCCGCGCGCGTCCATCCCGACTATCTCTATTACTTCAATCTCGCCAACGCCCTGGCCGACGCCGCCAGCGCCCGCCACGACACCAACGGATTTGCCGAGGCGGTGCAAACCTATCACCAAGCCCTGCAACTCAATCCCGGCTCCAGCGATGCGCACCACAACCTGGCCCTGACCTGGCAGGCGCAAGGCCGCGCCGGCGAGGCCCTGGCGGAGTTCGAACAAGCCGCGCGCCTGAATTCCAACCGGGTGGACACCTGGCAACAGTTGGGTTTCCTTTACGCCACGCACAACAGCATGCCGGAGGCGGAGAAGGCTTTCCGGGAACTTATCCGCTTGCAACCCAACAACGCCGACGCTTACGGATGGCTGGCCAACGCGCTGGGGGAGCAAAGCAAGCTGGCCGAGGCCGTTCCGTTCTACTTGACGGCCTTGAAACTCAACCCCGCCGATTGCAAAACCGAATTCAACCTCGGCCTCACCTTGTCGCGCCTGGGCAAGCGGGACGAGGCGGCGGAGCATTACCGCCAGGCGCTGCGCATAGACCCGAACTACGCCGAGGCGAAAATCGCATTGCGTCAACTGCAAAACTCGCCGTAATAGCCAGGCAGCCACAATCAACTTTGAAAACGCAGTTAAAGCCACGGATGAACACAGCGCGGCAAGCCGCAACACAATTGATGATGGGAATGGAAAACTAAAAAGCGGAGAGGCGTCAGGGGAATCATTGTCAGAGGAATGGGAAAAGGATCCGGCGCAACCTCATTCCTATCATTCCCCTGACCAAGATTCCCCTGACAAATTTTATCGAGGAGAGCGCAGCGAGGCAGAGCCGCAACCAAAGATGAATTGGCCGCAAAAGAACGCAAAAGATCACAAAGAAACAACAGGAAAGAAAATTGGCCATTTATTCTATCTCCGCGTCCTCTGCATTGCAAAATATTTGCATTGCCTCGCCCGCCGTTTTCTTCAACGTATTTGCGATGCGATTTGTTCAAACCATTTCCGCCATGCAACGCCACGCCAGGTTGTGGCAGGCGCTGCAAGTCCCCGTCGCGTTGGTGCCGACCATGGGCTTTCTGCATGAGGGCCACTTGAGCCTGATGGAACGCGCCCGGCGGGCGGCCGGCCGCAAGGGCAAAGTCGTTGTCAGCCTCTACGTCAACCCCACCCAGTTCGCGCCCCACGAGGACCTGGGCGCCTATCCGCGCGATCTGGCGCGCGACAAGAAACTCTGCGCGCAAGCGGGCGTGGATGTCTTGTTTGCGCCCTCGGACCGTGAAATGTATCCCGAGGATTTCAGCACTTATGTCGCGGAAGAGAGACTTTCGCAAAGAATGGAAGGCGCCGCGCGCCCGGCGCATTTCCGCGGCGTGACGACGGTCCTGGCCAAGTTGTTCCACATCGTCCAGCCGGGCGTGGCCGTTTTCGGCGCGAAGGATTTTCAGCAGGCCGCCGTGGTGCGAAAGATGGTGCGGGATTTGAACTTTCCCATGAAAATAATCGTCGGCCCGACCGTGCGCGAAAGTGGCGGATTGGCCGTGAGTTCGCGCAACCAATACTTGACGCCAGCCCAGCGCCGGGAGGCGGTCATTCTGTGGCGCGCCATGCAGCGGGCCAGGGAGGCGGTGGCGGAGGCCAGCATGCCCGCCGCCCGATTGGAGGAAGAACTGCGCGGCCTGATCGCCACCCAGCCTGGGAGCCGGGTGGATTACATCGAGTTTTTTGATCCGCAAACCTTCGCGCCAGTCCATGAGGTCAAGAGAGGCACGCAAATCGCCCTGGCCGTCATCATCGGCAAAACGCGCCTGATTGATAATGCCAAGCTTTAAAGCCTCCGCAGCCATTGACAAACCAGTCGAGAGTTTTATGCTTCTCCTATGACGAAGGTTTCTCTTGGCAAGCTCGCCGATTGGGTCAAGTACCAAGTGACGCACGGCGACTATGAGACAGACAGTGAAGTTGTCCGCGAAGCCGTGCGGCGGATGAAGAATTCCCAGCCCACGGAGCTGGCAACCCTGCAAAGTGCGATGGATCAAGCGGAGTGTTCCGGCTTCGAGAAGATGAGCCAGAAAGACTGGAAGCACCTGCGCCGCCTGGCGAAGGCTGGACTGCCCAAATGATTGAGCGCAGTTCCGAGGCTAATCTCGACCTCGCCGCGCATGTCCTTTATCTAAACCGCAATGCGGGATCGGAAATCGCGATTCGGTTTGTGGAGGCAACGGAGAAGGCATTGAATCGTCTCGAAGAATTTCCGTACCTTGGCAGAGTGAGGCATTTTCGCCAACCTGGTTTGCGTTCGTGGATGGTTCCAGGGTTTCGGCATTGGTTGATATTCTACCGGCCGATTCCGGGTGGAATCAGGGTTTACCGCGTGATTCACTCCGCCATGGACCTGAAGGCTCAACTGGGCGGGCGATGAAATACGGTTCTTTTTAACGACGCTGCGCACCGACCCTGCCAAAACCTTTTATACTCCTGCTGTAATTCCATCCATTTTTCATCCTTGCCAACGCCGGGATGGTCGGGCACTTCAGACGGACAGAATGAACTTTGGCCCTTATTCATTTCTGACGCTGTTCGCGTTTGCGGGGGTGGTTTTTGCCATCGCTCCACTCGCCATCGCATGGCTTTGGGCGCGCGCGTTTTCCCCGCGCAAATCCGGCCCCATCAAAAACGCCAATTACGAGTGCGGCCTCGAATCCCAGGCCACCGGCTGGGTGCAGTTCCAGTCCGAGTATTACCTGTACGGGATTGTCTTCCTGATTTTCGACGTGGAGACGGTTTTTTTGCTGCCTTTTGCGACGGCCTTCAAGGGGCTTTCGTTCGGGGCCTGCGCGGCGATGCTGATTTTTATTCTTTTGCTGGTGGAAGGGCTGGTCTGGTTGTGCGTCAAGGGTGTTCTGGCGCGGAAATGAAATTTTTATGATTGACGAAGGACTTCGCAACGAGTTGAGCAGGCAAGGCGTCGTGACCACGACGATGGAGGAGCTTTACAATTGGGGCCGGAAAAATTCGCTGTGGCCGCTGCAATTCGGATTGGCCTGTTGCGCCATTGAAATGATCGCCACTTCGATGGCCCGGTTCGACATCGCGCGCTTCGGGGCCGAAGTGTTCCGGCCCTCGCCGCGGCAGGCGGACTTGATGATCGTGGCGGGCACGGTGACCAAGAAAATGGCGCCGCAGATTGTGCGCCTTTACAACCAGATGCCCGAGCCGAAATACGTGATTGCCATGGGCGTGTGCGCGATTTCCGGCGGCCCGTTCAAGGAAGGCTACAACGTCCTCAAGGGCATTGACCGCTATATTCCGGTGGATGTGCATATTCCCGGCTGCCCGCCCCGGCCGGAAGCGTTGTTGCAGGCGCTGATGACCTTGCAGGAGAAGATTGACCACCAGCATCTCACAGGGGAAAAGCGCGCGCGCCATCTCGACGCGGCCGCGCCGGGTGAATTTCCCATCCCGGAATTTGGCAAACATGATCTCGAACCACCCAACAATCCGGCCCTCTGGCAGCCGCCGCCGATGATGCGCACCGAATGAAACCGCATGGAAACGCTCGAACAATTGAAAACCCGCATCGAAGCCGCGGCGCCCGGCGCGCAGGTGGACATCGTCCCTAACGGCTGCCCGGCCAGCCAGCCGTCGCTCCTGCTGGATGGCGGGCACGCGCGGGCGGTGGCGCAATTTCTGCGGGACGATCCCACGCTGGCTTTCGATTACGCCTCCAACGTGACCGGCGTGGATTGGCCGGAAAAAACGATCAAGGAAAAAATCAAGGTCAAGAAAACGGTGGAAGGCGTGGAAAAGGAAGTCGAGGAGGTTTGCGAGAGGAAAACGCCGGCTTATCTGGAGGCGGTTTATCATCTTTACTCGATGGCGCGCAAACACGGCCCGCTCATCCTGCGCCTGCGCACCGAAAACCGCGCGGACCGGGTTGCCCTGCCCTCGCTCACGCCAGTGTGGCGGAGTTGCGAATTTCAGGAACGGGAAATTTTCGATTTATACGGCATCGTCTTCGAGGGCCATCCCGACTTGCGCCGGCTTTTGATGTGGCCGGAGTTTACCGATCATCCGATGCGCAAGGATTACGTCGAGGCGGACGATTACGAATACGAGCCGACGCCGCACGAGGAAGTGCTGGCCAAGGCGCGCAAGCATTATCCAGGAGGGACGCCGGCATGAGCGCGTCCACAACCACGGTGGAGTTGGCCGAGCGGGCTCCGGAGAACCAGTTGTTGGAGGTCTCGCTGGGGCCGCAGCACCCTTCCACGCACGGGGTGTTTCGGATGGATGTCGCCTTGGACGGCGAAACGGTGGTCAAGCTCAAGCCGGTTTTTGGCTACCTGCATCGCAATCACGAAAAGATCGCCGAGAAATGCAGTTACCTTGGCTCGATGCCTTACACCGACCGCCTGGATTATATCTGCTCGCTGACCAACAATTGGGCCTACGCCCTGACGGTGGAGAAGCTGGCCGGACTGGTCGCGCCGGAACGGGCCGAATACATCCGCGTCATCCTCAGCGAACTGACCCGCCTGATCAATCATTCGGCCCTGGCCGGATTCCTGTTGCAGGATATGGGCGCGTTGGGGACGCCGCTGATGTACGCCTTCCGCGAACGGGAAAAAATACTTGACTTGTTTGAGTCCCTGACCGGCGCGCGCATGATGTGCAATTACATGCGCTTTGGGGGCTGCCGTTGCGACCTCCCGCCCGGCTGGATCGAGCAGGCCCGGAGCCTGGTCGCGGAATTTCCGAAGTTTTTGGATGAATTCGAAGCGTTGCTCACGGGCAATGAAATCCTGCTGGCCCGCACCGAGGGTGTGGGCGTGCTGCCGGCGAAATTGGCCGTCAACGCGGGCGTGACCGGCCCGATGCTGCGGGCGAGTGGTGTCAACTATGATATTCGCAAAGTGGACGCCTACGGGGTCTATGGCCGGTTCAAATTCCGCGTGCCGCTGGGAGAGCGCGGGGATGTGTTTGACCGCTACATGCTTCGCATTCTGGAAATGCGCGAATCGTTGAAGATTCTCGACCAGGCCATGCGAGACCTTCCCGGCGGCCCGATCATGGACCCCAAAGCGAAGCTGCGCAATCTGCGGCCCAAACCCGGCGAAGCTTATGGCCGCATCGAAGGCCCCAAAGGCGAACTGGGTTTCTACCTCATCAGCGACGGCGGGCCAAACCCTTATCGGTATCGCGTGCGCCCGCCGAGTTTGATCAACCTGACCATTCTCGAAGACATGTGCCTGGGCCAGACCATCGCGGACGCCGTGGTCATCCTGGGCAGCGTGGACATTGTGTTGGGGGAGGTGGATCGCTGATGAACGGCGCGGGCATCATCAAAGGCATGATCGAGACGGCGAGGAATTTCGCCGGCAGCTACCATGACTCGAAACGGCTGACCACCGTGCAGTATCCCGAGGAAAAACTGGCGCCGGTGGAAAACGCGCGGACGATTCCGTTCCTGGTCTATGACGGCGGCGACGCGATGCCGGGACTGCGTTGCACCGCGTGCATGATTTGCGAAAAAGAGTGCCCGCCGCAGTGCATTTACATCGTCAAAGACCAGGTCAAGAAACCGGATTTCGTGGGCAAGATGCAAATGCAGCCGAAGGTTTTCGACATTGATATTTCCGTCTGCATGAGTTGCGGAATTTGCGTCGAGGTCTGCCCTTTTGACGCGATTAAAATGGACCAGGTGTTCGAGTTGAGCACCAACGATCGCTTCGGCGGGTTGTTGTTGAACAAGACGCAATTGGCCAAGCCGAACGAGTACTTCAACAAACTTCATAAGACCGAGGCGTCGGAAATTGACGCGCGCCGCATCGAGGAAAAGCAGAAGGCCGAAGCCGCCGCCGCCGCCAAAGCTGCCGCGCCCAAACCGCCGGCCGCGCCAGGAGGCGCGAAATGAGCGGCCTTGACCAGATTTTTGTGGGAATCGGACATGGGTTGGCCGGATGGGCGCCGGCGTCTGTGCGTCCGCTGGTGGCAGCCGTCCTGGAAATCGCGGGCATCATGGCGGTCTTCGGCAGTTGTTTTGCGCTGACCACCATCGTCGAGCGCAAAGTGCTGGGCCGGATGCAGAATCGTTACGGCCCCAATCGCGTCGGTCCGTGCGGCCTGCTCCAGCCGCTGGCCGATGGCATCAAGATGCTGACCAAGGAAGACATCGTGCCATTTTCGGCGGACAAGACGGTGCATTTTCTTGCGCCGCTGGCCTTGACGGTGCCGGTCTGGCTGGCCTTTGCGGTGCTGCCCTTCGGGCGCAACATGAGCGCCATCGAACTTAATTCGGGCATTTTGTTTTTTTTCGCCATCGGTTCGGCCTCGGAACTGGCGGTGTTCATGGCGGGCTGGTCGAGCCAGAACAAGTATTCGCTGGTGGGTGCCATGCGGGCCATTGCGCAGATGATTAGTTACGAAGTGCCGCTGGTGCTGTCCACCGTGCCGGTGTTGATGCTGGCCGGTTCGCTTTCGCTCAACGATATTGTGGCGGCGCAAGGGACTTACACCTTCGGCGGTTTGGCGCGGTGGAATGTGTTCACGCCCTGGGGACTGGCCGGGTTGCTGTTGTTTCTCATCGCCGCCACGGCCGAATCCAACCGCTCGCCCTTCGATCTGCCGGAAGGCGAATCGGAAATCATCGCCGGCTTCCTCACGGAATACTCCGGGTTCAAGTACGCCCTGTTCTTTCTGGGCGAATATCTGGGATTGTTCGCGCTGACGGGATTGGCCGTGACGCTCTTCTTGGGCGGGTGGCACGCGCCGTTCCAATGGCTGGAATGGGCGCCGTCGTGGCTTTGGTTTGGCATAAAGTTCGGCGCGCTGATATTCCTCTTTATTTGGGTGCGGGCCACGCTGCCCCGTTTGCGTCTGGACCAATTGCTCAATTTTTCCTGGAGATTCCTGACGCCGCTCTCGTTGATCAATTTGCTGGTGGCGGCGGCCTGGTATTGGACCGGCGCCTGGAAATCCGCCGCTGCGCCGCCGGTTCGCTGGCTGCTGTGCGCGGCGCTCATCGCCCTCCCCTACCACTGGCTCGGCCAGGCGTTGCGCGGCGCATCGCCGCCGCCTCGCAAGTACAATTATGCTGAATGAAATCGCATTCTTGCTCCTCGCCTCGCTGACGCTGGCCGGGGCGGTCGCGGCCATGATGCTGCGCAATCTGGTGCATTGCGCGTTGTGCGCCGCCGGCGCGTTTGCCGGACTGGCGGCGCTCTATTTGCAGCTCAACGCGGAATTCGCCGGATTCGCCCAACTTTTGGTCTATGTCGGCGCGGTGGCGATCTTGATTGTCTTCACGATCCTGCTCACGCGCGGCGCTGAAATCCAACCCGGAGGAACCACCGCATCGCCCTCGTGGTGGATGGGCGTGCCGGTGGGCGCGCTGGTCGCGGCTTGTTTGGTGGGGTCCATCATGTCCAGCCCCAGTTTGCTTCGTCTCCCTTCGCAAAATGTCCAGGCGCCGGTCAAAAGCATCGGAGAACAATTGATGACTCAGTACATTATGCCCCTGGAAGCCATCGGCCTGCTCTTGACAGCCGCGCTGCTGGGAGCGGTGGTCATCGCCATGCGTGAGCCGCCAAAATCCGAACCCGCAGCCCGATGACCACGCCCCTGGCCAATTATCTGATTCTGGCCGCGCTCCTTTTTGCCGTCGGCCTGGCCGGCGCGCTGACCCGGCGCAACGCGGTCCTGGTCCTCATCGGCCTGGAGCTGATGTTCAACGCGGCGAACTTGAATTTCATCGCCTTCTGGCGTTTCAATCCCCATCCCGAAAAGCTCATGGGTCTGATGTTCGTCCTTTTTTCCATCGCCATCGGCGCCGCCGAGGCCGCCCTCGGGCTGGCGTTGGTCATCGCCATTTATCGTCATCGCCGCACGGCGCAAGTGGACCAGTTCGATTCGCTTAAAGGTTGAGGATGGAGTCCGTCATCAAATATCTCTGGCTCATGCCAACGGCGCCGCTGGTGGCGGCCGGAATCGGAGCCTTGCTGCCGAGACGCCAGCGGCTCTTAAGCGCGGCCCTGGCCATCGGCGCGATCAGCTTCTCCTTCGTGCTGGCGTGCGCGGCTTTTTTGGCCACGCTGAATTCGGGGAGGGCCGTGAGCAATTTTCGCTGGTTCGATTTCGGTTCCACTTCCGTGCAACTGGGCTGGCTGCTGGACCCGCTGGGGGCGGTCATGGCGGTCATGGTCGCGCTGGTGAGCCTGCTGATTTTTGTTTACAGCCTGGGCTACATGGCGAAAGACGAGAACTTCACCCGGTTCTTTTGTTTTCTGGCTTTGTTCGCCGCGGCCATGCTCGGCCTGATCATCGCCAACAGCCTGCTGCTGTTTTTTATATGCTGGGAACTGGTCGGATTGGCCTCCTACCTGTTGATTGGCTTCTGGTTCCAAAAACCGAGCGCGGCGGCGGCGGCCAAGAAAGCGTTTATCGTCACGCGCATTGGCGACCTTGGATTTCTGGTGGGAATGCTCTGGCTCTATGACAGGTCGGGCACTCTCCTTTTCTATGACGGCGGGCATGGCTGCCTGGAGCGAGCCGTTGCCGGAGGCATGTCTAGCGCCACCATGATTACGCTGATGATTTTTTGCGGGGCCGTTGGAAAATCAGGCCAGCTTCCATTGCACGTCTGGCTGCCCGATGCGATGGAAGGCCCGACGCCGGTGAGCGCGCTCATCCACGCGGCCACGATGGTCGCCGCCGGCGTCTTTCTGATTGCGCGCGTTTATCCGTTGATGACTCCCGATACGTTGCAAGTGGTGACGTGGGTGGGCGCCGTGACGGCGGTTTTTGCCGCCAGCATCGCCGTGGCGCAAAGCGACATCAAACGCATCCTGGCTTATTCGACCGTCTCGCAACTGGGTTACATGATGATGGGACTGGGCGCGGGAGGCGTGGCGGTGGGGATGTTTCACCTCACGACGCACGCCTTTTTCAAAGCGTTGCTCTTTTTGGGCGCAGGCTCGGTCATCCACGGCTGCCACGAGGAACAGGACATTCGCAAGATGGGCGGGCTGCGCCGAAGAATGCCCGTGACCTTCGCCGCCTACGCCGTGGGCATGATGGCGCTGTGCGGCGTGCCGTTGTTCTTCTCCGGTTTTTGGAGCAAGGATGCCATCCTTGACGCCGCCCAGCATTGGAGCGTTTCGCAAGCGCCCTTTTACCTCGGCCTAATTGGGGCGTTTCTGACGGCATTCTACATGACGCGCCAAATCTGCTATGTGTTTTTCGGCAAACCGGCGAACAGGGAGGCGGAGCACGCCCACGAAAGCCCGCCCGTCATGACCGTTCCACTGATCATTCTGGCGGCCCTGGCGGTGGTGGCCGGGTTTTTCGGAACGCCAGCCTGGCCGTGGTTCCAATCCTATCTGCAAGGTGGACGGGCCGAGTTCGATTTGTCAAAACTCGTGGAAGGGAATCAATCCCAGGTCATGCTCCTGTCCGCGGGCCTGGTCGCCGCCGCCATCGTCTTGAGCGGATGGATTTATGGCCGGGTGGCCTCCCGGCCTGCGCGTGATATGGATCCGTTGGAGGCGGCCCAGCCGGCCCTCTTTGCCTGCCTCCGGCGCAAGTTTTTTGTGGACGAGTTTTATGACGCCACTTTCGTGCGCTTGACAGCCGCGTTTGCGAATTTTTCCGACTGGCTCGACCGCGACGTTTGGGGCGGCCTGGTGCGGACTGTTTCCTGGCTGGTGCTGGCCGTGGCCCGGTTCAACCGCGGCGTGGACGAATCGGTGGTCAACGATGGCTTTGACGCCGGCACGGAAACCGTTCGCGATTCAGGAAAATGGGTGTCGCGCCTGCAAAACGGCCAGGTGCAACGGTATTTGCGCGTCATCGGCCTGGCCTTTTGCGGACTGCTCATCCTTTTGTTGTGGGGGGCGCAATGATCCTCACCTTCCTGACATTCGTGCCGCTGACCGCCGGCGTGCTGGTGGCTTTGCTCGGCCCGGACCGGCAGAAGCTGGGGCGCAATCTCGCATTCGCTGCCAGTCTGCTGGCGCTGGCGCTGGCAGTAGCGCTTTGGGCGCTCTTCGACAATGCGCGCGGCGGGTTGCAATTTGTCGAACGCGCTCCGTGGGTGCCGTCTTTGGGGATCGAGTATTATGTGGGCGTGGATGGATTGGGGTTGCTGACGGTGTTGCTTTCGGCCTTGATCGTGCCCTTCGCCATGCTGGCGTCCTGGAAGATCGGGAACAATCCCAAGCTCTATTTCTCGCTGGTGCTCTTCCTGGAGTCGGGCCTGTTCGGCACGTTCACGGCGCAGAATTTCATCCATTGGTTTGTTTTCTGGGAACTGAGCCTGATCCCGGCCTTTTTCCTGATCCGAATGTGGGGCGGCCCCAATCGGAGCAGCGCCGCCTTTCAATTTTTTGTTTACACCATGGCCGGAAGCGTGGCGATGCTGGCGGCCTTCCTGGCCTTGTACGCCGCCACCGGCGCTTTTGATTTTGCCCAACTGGCGCAGGCCGCGCATCGCGGCGGTTTGTTCGCCGGCCATAAGACACTGGCCACCGCCGTTTTTCTCGGCGTCTTGCTTGGATTGGCGGTGAAGGTGCCGCTGGTGCCGTTCCACACCTGGCTGCCGGCGGCCTACACGGAGGCGCCCACCGGGACGGCGATGTTGTTGACAGGAGCGATGTCCAAAATGGGCGTGTATGGATTCCTGCGCATTTTATGGCCGATCTTTCCCGAACAGATGCGCGCCTGGCGGCTGCCCTTATTGGTCCTGGCGGCGGCGACCATTGTTTTCCCCGCGGCCGCCGCCTTCGCGCAGAAGGACTTGAAACGCATGGTGGCCTATTCCTCCATCAACCACCTCGGCTACTGCCTGCTGGGCATCTTCGCCGCCGCGCGGCTGACCGACGGCACCGTGGCCTGGACCGATGAGCAGGCGGCGGCGCTCAACGGGGTGATGCTGCAAATGTTCAATCACGGCCTGACCGCTTCCGCTCTTTTCTATTTTGTCGGCCTGATCGAGCAGCGCGGCGGAGCCTTGCGCGGACTGAACGATTTCGGCGGCCTGCGCCAGGCCGCGCCGGTGTTCTGCGGGCTGATGGGAATCGCGCTTTTCGCCTCGCTGGGTTTGCCGGGCCTGAACGGTTTTCCCGGCGAATTCCTCATTTTCAAGGGCGCCCTGCAACTGGCATCGCTGACGGCGCTTTGTTCCATTCCCGGCCTGCTGCTGACGGCGATTTTTCTGCTGACAATTTTGCAGCGCGTCTTCAGCGGGCCGCTGCCGGCGAAATGGAGCGGCTGGCCGGATTTGACGATGGGCGAACGGCTGACGGCGCTGCCGGTGATCACGCTCATTTTCGTGCTCGGCCTTTTTCCGCAATTGTTGACAGGGGTGGCGAACCCGGCGGTGATGCAATTGCTGAAGCTGTTTTGAACCATGCTGGCCTGGACCATTTACATCTCGTTCCTCGCAGCGGCCTTCCTGATGTTTCTGCCGGGGGACAACCCGCGTCCGGCGAAGGTAACGGCCTTGCTGGCGGCCCTGGCCGGGCTGGCCTGCGCCTTGATGGGAGTCATCCAATGCCGCGAGCACGCGGGGGCCGGCGTGTTGACGGACGTGGTCAACGCGCCATGGATCGCGGAATTGGGCATCCGCTACCACCTGGCGGCGGACGGGATCAGCCTGGTGCTGGTGTTGCTCACGGGCATCGCGGCCGTGGCGGGCGTGTTGTTTTCGTGGAACGTCGAGACCCGGAGCCGCGAATTCTTCGCGCTCTATCTGGCGCTCATCGGCGGCGTCTATGGCGTCTTCCTGAGCGTGGATCTGTTTCTGCTCTTTGTCTTTTACGAGGTCGCGATCATTCCCAAATACTTTCTCATCGCCATCTGGGGTTCAACCCGCCGCGAGTACGGCGCGATGAAGCTGGCGCTTTATTCGTTTGTCGGCAGCGCCATGGTTCTGGTCGGGCTGATTGCCGCCTACGTGGTGGCGGGGGCCAAAACATTTGATTTGGTGGAGTTGGCGAAACATAGCCATTCTTTTCCGGCCGCTTTCCAGAATTGGGCTTTTATCGTGGTGTTCGTCGGCTTCGCCATCCTGGCGGGTTTGTGGCCGTTTCACACTTGGGCGCCGACGGGCCACGTGGCCGCGCCCACCGCCGCCTCGATGCTCCTGGCCGGGGTGGTTATGAAGCTCGGCGCGTACGGCGCCTTGCGCGTGGCCATGACGCTTTTTCCGATCGGACTTCACACCTGGCAGAACACAATCGCGGCGCTGGCGGTGGTGGGGATCGTGTATGGGGCGCTGGTGGCGCTGGTGCAGCAGGACTTCAAATTTGTCATCGGCTATTCGAGCGTCAGCCACATGGGTTTTGTGTTGCTGGGCTTGATGACTCTGACGCAAATCGGCCTCAGCGGCGCGGTCCTGCAAATGTTTTCGCACGGCATCATCGCCGGCTTGCTCTTCGCCGTCGTCGGCAGGATGGTCTATGACCGCACCCACACGCGCGATCTGGCCGAATTGCAACCGATGAACCTGAACCAGGTTCTGCCCTTCGCGGCGGCGACTTTTGTCGTCGGCTGCGCGGCCTCGATGGGCTTGCCCGGCTTCAGCGGGTTCATTGCCGAATTGCAAGTGCTGGTGGGGGCCTGGCAAACCTTTCCCGTGTTCGCGGTCCTCGCGGCCGCGGGCATTCTGGCGGGAGTCGCTTATACGCTGCGGGTTTTGCTCAAGGCCTTTTTCGCCGAGGGCGTGGTGGATGCGCGGGCCAGGCCGCGTTGCGAACGAATTTCCCTGCCGGAACGCGCCGGCGCGCTGCTGCTGCTGGCGGCCACTTTGATCGTCGGCCTGTGCCCGCGGCTGCTGCTGGATTTGATCACGCCGTCGTTGAACTCGCCGCTCATGAAACCGCTCTGGAAAGCAGGATTGCCATGAACCTCTACCTGGAATGCCTGGCGGCCCTGACGCCCGAAATCGTGATCGTCGCCACGGCTTTGCTCGTGTTGCTGGTGGACCTGGCGGTGGTGCAGGAAAAGGCCGCCGCGCATCGGGCCGCCTTGGCCGGAGCGATCACCTGCCTGGGGTGCTCGCTGGCGATGGTTTGGCTGGCGTTGATGCCGTGTTCGGTTCACACCGCCATGCTGGCCGTCAGCCCAATGACGCAATGGATCAAGCTGCCGCTGTTGCTGATGACTTTTCTGGCCGCCGTCCTGTCCTGGCATGAGCGCTTCACGCGGCACGCCGGGGAGTATTTCGCCATGCTGCTGCTGGCCGCCGCAGGGCTAATGCTGTTGGTAAGCTCGGACAACCTGCTGTTGATTTTCATCGCGTTGGAACTGTTAAGCATTTCGCTTTACGCGCTGGCCGCCTTCGACAAAGGAAGCGTGGCCTCATCCGAGGCGGCCTTGAAGTACCTTCTTTTCGGAGGCATGTCCGCGGCTTTCACTCTTTTTGGGATCAGCTTGATTTACGGGATTGCCGGCAACCTCCAGCTCGGTTTCATTGCGGCCCGGTTGCGCGGCCAGCCGGGCGAGCCGGTGTTTTACGCGGGCCTGGTGATGACGCTGATTGGATTTGCCTTCAAACTGGCAGCGGCGCCGTTTCATCTTTGGGCGCCGGACGTTTACCAGGGCGCGCCGACGCCGGTAGCCTCGTTCATCGCCTCCGGCTCGAAGGTGGCCAGCTTCTTTGTGCTGGCCCGGATTCTTCTGACGGCGTTTCCCAACGCGCGCGGGACGGCTTCCCTGGACGATTTTCTGCCGGGCTGGGCGCCGGTGATAATCGTTCTGGCGGTTCTTTCCATGGTCGCTGGCAACGTCGCCGCCATCGTGCAAACCAACGTGAAGCGATTGCTGGCCTACTCCGCCATCGCTCACGCCGGCTACGCCCTGCTGGCCTTGCTGGCCGGCCAGCGGTACGCGCTCTCCGCGCTGCTCTTCTACACGATCACGTATGCGTTCACCGTTTTGGGGGCCTTCGCCGTGGTGGGCGTGGTGGAAAACAGCGGACGGCAAGCCTCCCTGGGGGATTTTGCCGGACTGAGCCGGCGCGCGCCGTTGATGTCATTTTGCATGTTGGTTTTTATGCTCTCGCTAGCGGGCATTCCGCCGTTATCGGGATTTTTCGGCAAATTCTACGTCTTCACCGCCGCCGCCGCCGCGCCGCCGCAATTGAGTTTGCTCTGGCTGGTGGTGGTGGCCGTCGCGGCCAGCGCCGTTTCGCTTTATTATTATTTACAGGTGCTCAAGCAGATTTACGCCGTCGCCCCGCCGCCAACCTCATCGTGGACGCGCCCTGCCGTTTCCGCCCAAGTGGCCATCGTGACGCTCGCGGTCATTGTCATCGCGCTCGGCTGCGTCCCGGATTTGCTGCTGGGCAAGATCACCGCGCTGCTCAAATCCCATCCGTTTTGAACCGTTAACCAACCCGCCTGGCTTATTCGGTCTCGATTCCAGCGATTGTTTCAAGAAACTCCGACGGCGTAAGAGCCGGGATGGGCGATCCCGCAAAATCCGGAACGTTGCGGGTAATGATGTAGTCGCTGCCAGTTGCTTCCGCGACACAGACGACGAGCGCGTCTTCAAAATCTCTCAATGGCAACTGGCGGGCGCGTTGGAAGTTGGTCTTGTCAGATGGATGAATAACAAAGTCGGCCAGCAATCCGTCTATCGTTTGGTTTGCCAACTTAGTGCCCGACCATTTTTCGATGATGTAATGCAGCGTGGTGATGGCGTGACCCGGCAATACCGCCTCATATTCGCCGGTTCTGGCACGGTGCAGGACTTCTTCCGAAGCTTGGTAATGGGGCAAACGATTTTGAGCAACATCCAGCAGCACGTTCAGATCCACCGTGATCTTCATCGGTGTTTGTCAACAACGTGCTTCCGGTAGGCGTCGGAGGCGTCCACATCTGCCGGGACCGAGCCAGAGAATTTGACATTTTCCGGGTGAGGCGTACGCCGCGCCGTGCTTTGCAGCCGTCTGGCGTATCGCGTGAAAATCTCCGCCACGCTGGTCGCGTGTTCCTTGGCATAAGCTTCGAGGAACTCAGCTTCCTCTCTTGGCAGTTCAACTGTCACTTCCGTCGCTTTCATGGCGGTACTATGGCTTGTTTCGAGGGAATGTCAAAGTGGAACAACACGTCTGCCAGCGGGCGGCTCGGCTCGTGACGCCGGGCCTCTATGGTAATGCAGTCCTGCAAGTCTTCGCGCAACTCGGCGTCGGCGACCAAATAACTCAAAACACGATCACGCTCGATTTCCGGCAGAGCCTTTATCTCGGCGATGACTTCAGTGGCACTCATACTCTCAATTTAGCGAACGCCTGTCGCACGAGCAACTTGTAATTTCTCACTTTGTTAAACTCAACTTGGTGCGGGGTTCCTTGAGGCCGTAGTCCGCGCCCACGCGTGAGTGCGGAAAAATGATCGCGGCGGCCAGTGCCGCCAGCGCTCCGCACGTCAGCCAGAGCGCCGCCGGCGAAACGCCGAAAAGCCGCAGGCCCCATTGCGGAGCAATGACCAACGCCGCCGACCACGTCAGCGCATATACCCCCATGTAACGCCCGCGCAAATGCGCCGGCGCCAAGTCCGCGATATAAGCGGACGAAACGGGCATCGCCAACATCTCCCCAAAAGTGAAGATGACGACGCTCGCCACCAACGCCGCCAGCGAGTGCGCGAAGGCGTTGAGCGAAAATCCCGCCCCGATCAGCAAGTAACCCGCCGCCATCACCGCGCGCGAGGGGAATCGCCGCGTCAGCGAGGTCAACGGCAGTTCGCAGAACACCACCAGCACGCCGTTGAGCGAGAGAATCAGTCCGTAGGTCGCCGCCGGGAAACCCGAGTGCGTGACTTGCAGGCTGAACGTCGAGCTTATTTGCAGGAACACCAGCGCGATCAAAAAGGCGCCGCACAAGACGCGGATAAATCTCGCATCCCTAGCCACTGCTTTTATATCGTCGCGCCAGCCGCCTTCCTCCCGTCGAATCGGCAGACCGCGCGGCAACGCCGCCAGCGCAATCACGCCGAACAAGACCGAAGTCGCCGCGTCACCCGCGAACAACCAAAAATAACCGCGCGCGGCCAGGAAGCCCGCCGTGGCCGGACCAAAGGCGAACCCCGCGTTGAACGCCATCCGGTAGGCGGCGTAGGCCGTGACCCGCAATTCCGGCGGCACCAGGTCCGCCAGCAATGCGCTGCTGGCCGGGCGATACAACTCCCCCGTCAGCGCCGCCAGCCACGTGGCCGCGATGATGGCCGGCAGACTCCTGGATTGCGACAAGAGCACCATCGCCGCCGCCACCGAGAACATGGAGAGCGCGATGGTTTTGCGCCGGCCCATCGCGTCCGCCAGATGTCCGCCCAGGGCCGAGGCCATGATCGAGCCGAGGCCGTAGGCGCTGATGGCCAGGCCGGCGTCGTTGAGCGTGAATCCGCGCTGAGTCAAGTAGAGCGTAAGAAACGGCAGGACGAACGTGCCGAACTTGTTCAAAAACGTGCCCAGGAAAAGAATCCAGGCCGGACGCGGCAGCGCCCGCAAACGCGAAAGCAAGGTTGGTTCGATGGTGTTCATGGCAATAAAAAAAGCCTGCTGACCTTTCGGCAAGCAGGCTGGAAAAATTCTTGATGGGTCGCGCTAGATGGGTTCCTCCTGCTGGCCGGGATGATTGGCTTTAAGGGCGGTCTGCCAGGTGGGACGGGAGACGCGCCGGGACATCCGGACGGACCAGAAGCCGCGCATTGCGAAATAAATTGTTCCCGTCAGTTTCATTCAACGCGCGCAACCATGCCTTCACCCCTGGTCTGTGTCAAGCGGCATTTTTTGGGGCCTTCCGTAGATTCCAGCCAAAGAGATTGAAATTTTGATCATGAAAACCTTTCCGGTCTCCAACGGTTTTCGAATTCTCCGCGTCCTCTGCGCCTCTGCGCGACCATCTTCATTCGATTTCCTCGCTTGGGCTCGGCGGTTCAGGAAGCCCGTTGACGATGCGCGTGATTCCGTCCCTCGTTCGAGTGTGCATCTTGTAGGCGGTATCCACAACTTGAGCTGTTGTCTCGTTGGGTTCCATGATCCGGATTTTCTCGCGCAGAGTCGCGGAGGGCGCAGAGAAAGGCAACCGGAAATCGGGGGGGATGATATAATGAGATTATGAAATCAAGAATCTACAGGGCTTGGTCCCATAACCGTTTGTCATGGAGCAGAATCTCCCGCAGCAGCGGCACCGGAGGCGTGCCGTGGCGCAGAAATTCGTTGTGAAATTTTTCCAGCGAATACGCCGCGCCTTCCTGCGCTTGATAATCCTTGCGCAATTTCAGAATCATCAGCTTGCCCAGCGTGTAGTTCGCGTAGCCAGGATCGAAGGTTCCGCGCATTGCCTCGGAGTGCGCCGGTTTTTCTCCGTAATGACAATTGTCCATGAAAAACTTCGTGGCGTCATCCACTGACATCCCCTGGCAGTGCATCTTGATGGCCACGCACAGGCGGCAGAGCCGCAGCAGCGCCTCGTCCAGTTGCGCCATGCGATATTTGGGCGCCGCCGGGCCGGTCTGGCCGTAGCCTTCATCAATCAACATTTGCTCCGAGTAATGCGCCCAGCCTTCGATGTAGGCATAGCTGCCCAAGATTTTTTCCAGCCGCGTGGCCGGAGAGGCGTTCATGCACAGGAATTGCACGTAATGCCCCGGATAAACCTCATGGATGGAAACGACGTCGCTGGTAAAATAATTAAACGCGCTTAACCAGTCATCCTTCTCTTTCTCCGTCCAATTCGCCTCCACCGGCGTGACGTAATAATAGGCCTCCGTCGCCTTGGTCTCAAACGGACCGGGACTGTCCATCGAGGCAAAACTGCTCGCCCGCTCGAACGGCAGCGTCTCTTCCACGCGCGGGCGCACTTCCGAAGGAATGGAAACAATGTGATGGTCCACCACAAATTGCCGGATCGCCTCCAGGTCCTTCCTCGTGTCCGGGATCAGTCCTTCGGCGGTCGGATGGTCATGCCGGATCTGCTCGAAGACCTCCGCCGGCTTGAGCGCGGGATCAATCTTCGCCGCCGTCTCCGCGAACTGCGCCTGCTCCCGCCGCAATTCCGCCAGCCCGATTTGCAAAACTTCTTCCGGGGACTGCCTGATCAGCTCCCCCTCGCGCAGCATCTTGGCAAAGTTGTCGCGGCCCAAGGCAAACTGGCCGGTCGCTTTGGGCAACTTCTCGTCCTTCAAAAACTTCACAAATCCGCGCATCTCCGCCGCGGCGCGCTGGTCGGCGGCGGCGAACTGCGCTCGCAACCCCGCGTCTTTGAGGTCCTTGAGCGCCTCCACCAGGTCTTTTTCCAGAAAGTCCGCCGAGCCGTTGCCCACTTCAATCGCCGTTTCCACCCACGGTTTGGGCAGCGCATCCTCAAGATTGGCGCGTCCGGCCGCCACGACCTTTGGCGCTTGGTCGAGAACGGCGATGATCCCTCGCACCCGCTCTTCCAACGGCGCGAAATCCCGCTTGATATAAGAACTCACGTCCAGCGCCCCGGCGTAAGTCATCGGGTTGCGCGAATAGGACCCCATCTCCTGTATGCTGAACAACTCCCGCCGGATTCCCGCCTGCAAATTGCGGAAATCGAAATACGCCTGCGGACTCAGCGCCGCGGTCTTCACGCCGCCCAGCCGGCGATCGAACTCCTTGAGCCGGGCCAGTTCCCCGTCAATGGACGCCCGGCTGTAATCCGTGAGCTTCCCGTCGTACTCGTGCAATCCCAGTTGCATCGCTTGCAGCGGACGCCACGCCAGATAACCTGTCAAATATTCGTCAGCGAGCTGGTTGAAAGCCGCGTCCCCGCCGCCGCCGGCGCCGGGTTCCTGGCACAAGCCGGTGGCGCAACACGCCGCCAGCGCCAACAACAAAAGAAAATGGAGTTTTTTCATGGCTGCAAAACTGCCTCTACCATAATGCCCCGCCTCCGCCGCAAGCAAGAACGCAATGTTCCTTCGCATGATTCGTGACAGCGCCGTCACCACGACAAAGAGCTTGTGCCGTTCATTATTGATCCACGCTCATTTTCGTCGCTTTGTTAGACCGCAAAATCGGCTAAACAATCGCCAATTTTGGAATTGACACTACGTCCTTCAGCATGAGATGGTTATTCATGCAAACATTATCGCCCAAGTTGATTTGTCCGAGTTGCCGAGGAACAAAACTGGCCGCTGGCAAGTTCTGGGACACCAGCAAGATCGTTCCAGGTTGGATGCTTTCCAAGAGCAAGGACGCGAGCTATTCCATGACTTATTTTGTGTGTCGTGATTGCGGATACCTTGGATTATGTGTCAGCGAGAAAGAGCGGGCCGAATTAGATGCGAAATCCAATGAGGCCTAGCGATTCCGCGAACGCCAGACATCAGGCTGGGCTGGACTTAGCGCCTTTGCGTTGATATTCTTCTGCCCTATTGCACGGATGCGGCTGAGGGCCTGAAGGATGCCTTCCCCGTTACAAAAGCGGATTTGCGCCCGCCGCCTGGAATCTGCCGACTTGCTTGGATGAGGGCGCCTACCTCCCCGGCGCCCAAGTCGTGGCCAGGCCGACCTTGGTGATGTCCAGTTGTTGCAGAGTATCCAGCACGCTGACGACGTGCTGGTAGTCCACTTCGTCCGCTCCCTTGACGACGACGGAAAGTTCCGGGTTCGCCGCCTTGAGGAGGCGCAGCTTCTCCCTGAGCGCAGCGTGTTCGACGGGTTCGTCGTTGAGGGTGACGCGCCCGTTGTCGCTGACTTCGATGCGGTTGATCTTCGGCGGGGGCGATGTGGTTGCGGGAGGTTTGGCCGAGGGCAACGCCATTTCAAGATTATTCATCATCTGCGGCGTGGTGATGATGAAGATGACCAGGAGCACAAAGACCAGATCGAGCAGCGGCGTGATGTTCAGCTCGTTGAGCGTGCTGTGATGGGAATGGGCGGCCTTCTTCACAACGTCATTGCAAAAGGGGTTCGGTGGACTCCTGCACGTCGAAACGAATCAACACCCGCGATGGAAAGCCGCCCGGTGGTTGGCGATCCAACACCGGAGTGGCCGCGATGGCCTGGCGCACCGACGTGTCCCAGCGCGCGTTGCCGGAACTTTTCTTCCAAACCGGGTCGCTGATGTCTCCATGATGATCCACGTTCACTTCGACCTCGGCCACAAAATTGGCGTCGTCAATGTCCGGCGGGCGGTTCCACTTCGAGCGCAAAGTGTACTCGACGAATCCTTTGTAGAGTTGCACGGGATCGGAACTGGTCTGCACGGTTTTGCCGCCATCGAAGGCAAAGGCGGGCAAATCCGCCGTTGGCGGCGCGACGACCGGCGCGGCGGCGGCAACTGTCGCGGGTGGAGAAGCGTGAATTGGCTCGGCCTTGGGTTGCACGACTTTGGGGGACTCGGCCAGTTTGGGCGGCTCGGCCTTGGGCGGTTCCGCGTGGGGCTTCTCGGGTTCCTTGGGTTTTTCCGGAGGCTTCTCCCGCACCATCGAGACGCTGATTTTCCTCAATTGCTTGCCCAAGAGGCCTTCGCGGGCCGCAAAAAATACCAGCGCCAGAACGATCAGCGTATGAAAGGTAAATGAGATGAGCAAATTCACCTTCGTCGAATTTCCTTCCTCTCGGGTCTGCGTCTGTGGAATCATAAATCGGGCCTCCTTTTATTTGACATCTCCGGGTTCCGTGGCCAGATCTACCTTGGCTACGTTGGCTTGCTGACAGGCGTCCAGCACGGCGCGAATTTGCTTGTACTTGGCTTTCCCGTCGCCGCGCACGATGACGCTCAGGTCGGGGTCGTCTATGCGCAAAGCGGCCAGCGCCCCTTGCAAATCGGCCGGCTTGACGGCCTGCTTGTTCAGAAACACAGAACCGCCGGCTTCGACGGTAATGTAGTTGGCCTTGCGCGGCGGATCTTTCTGATGCCGGGAGGCGGTTGGCAGGGCCAGGCTCAGGTCATTGACGATGGGCGTGGTGGTGATGATGAAAATGACCAGCAGCACAAACGCCAAGTCCAGCAGCGGAGTGATGTTCAACTCCGTGAGCGTGCTATGGGCCGAATGAGAGCACTTCTTCATGACACCAGAACATTTTCCCGCTCCTCTGCCTGCCCGGCGCGACGCAAGGCCCCGGCAATCTTGTCCTCGATGTCACGATTATCCACGTAAGTATGCTCGATCTGCGTCGCGTAGCGGGTGGCGAACCCATCCAATTCCTGCGTGATGGCGCGTATGCTCGTGACCATGAAGTTGTAGGCGAACATGGCGGGGATGGCGACCAGCAGGCCGACGACCGTCGCGATGAGCGCTCCGGCCACGCCGGGCGCCATGGCCGTGAGCGAGGCGGAGTTGGCCCGGGCGATGCCGGCAAAAGTTTCCATGACGCCCCACACGGTGCCGAGCAACCCGATAAACGGTCCGCCCGCCACCGCCGTGGACAACACAATCATCCCTTTTTCCAAAGCCATGGCTTGCGCGGCGGCGGCTTCCTCCAGCGTCACCTTCACCGCCTCGAACGACGCGCTGCTCACGCGCACCTGGCCTTTGACGGTCACTGGGTTGTTCTGGAGATGGTAATCCAACTCATCCGCGCCGCGGATGTAGAGTTGAAAAGCGGGTGCGCCGTTGAACGCGCCGCCTTTGCGTTTGATGTCCAGCGGGTCGCGTGTGGCGCCGTAAGCGGCAAAGAATTTTCTGGCTGCCCGCCGGGCGATCCAGAGTTGGCGGTACTTGGTGATGATGATTGTCCAACTGAAAAACGACAGGACGAACAGCACGCCCACTGTGATCTTTCCCTCCATGGTGGCCTTTTGGAATGCAAACGTAAGCGTGTCGGAAGCGAACATTGGATGTATGGCAAGTGCGTTCATAGATTTTGGCGTATTACTTTTTCTCTGGCAGGATGACGGTGACGCGCCCGGCTCTTTGCGTCAGCGCGATGCGTTTGTCTTTTTCGGTGTCTCCGATGGATTTCTGAACATTGCCCACGGCGTTGGTGGACGCGTTTTCCATGATGGCGACGTTGTCATGGGCCACGTTGGATTGGGGAACGCCCGTGCTCGCGCCCGTGGCGTCGCCCGAAGTGGAAACCGAACTGGAAACCAGCGCCGCCGTGATCGAATCGCCGCTGACGCTGACGCTGCCGCCGCCGATGATGGTGCCTGAAACCGACCCCGAGGCATTGATGGCCACGTTGCCCCCGCTGAAAACGGTGACCGCCACGTTTTGCAGGGAATTTATGTTCACACTTTGGCTGCCCACGACCACTCCCGTGATGTCGCCCCCGGCCTTGAGCCGGATGTTGCTGCCAATGACGCCGGAGCCAGTGGCGTTGATGTCTTCGCCCGCGGTCAGGTCAATAAAATTGTTGCGCGAATTCGCGCCGTTGAGCGCGATTTGGATGATGCCGCCGAGGCTGGCGTTAATGCTCCCTTCGAGGGCATTGACGGTAATGTTGCCCAACTGCGCGTCAGAGCCGCCCACCGTTGTGGCCAAAATGCCGCTGCCGGGAATCGTGGCCGGAATGGTGATTAATTGGCCCGTCTTGGGGTTCAGTTCCTCCGCGACCAAAGTGACGTAGCCGGAGGCGCCAGTGCCGGCGTTGACGTCGCCGGTCTGGGAAAAAACGTTGATGTTCCCGCCGTCGTAGGCGGCGATGCGCGAGCCGTCAATATTCACGTCGTCCTGGGCGCTGACGGAAACGCTTCCGCCGCTGGTCGTGAAAATTCCTTTGGGCGCGTTGGGATCCCCGTAAGGCGTGAACTCGCCGCCGACGTCCACGGAGCCGCCCGATGTCAAATCTATATTGCCGAGCAGGCCCTCGTTGGCGATTTTCGACGCGGTCATTTCCAAATCGCCTTGAAGGGTAATGTTGAGGTTGGCGCCATAAGGAGAAATCGCGGCCAGGGCCGAATCGGGCGCCAGCACGGAAATGCCGCCGGAGATGCCCAGGTCCATGGATTGGGCCGAGATATTGAATTGGCCCGGACCGGCCAGCGCCAGGCCCTGGTCGCCCAAGGTTGCGTTCTGGCTTGCGGTGTACAACGCCTGAATGGCCGCCTGCTGCGTGCTGTCCAGCGTCAAGGGCCTGGTCACTGGAGTGCCGTCTGGATTTGTCTCGGGCAGCCCCAGGGAATTGAGGACAACTTCCGTCGGGTTCAGCAGATAGCTTAACGCGGCCGCCGTCATTTGACCGATATAAGTCAGCGTGCCGGTGGATGCGTTGTAACTGAGCAACTCGGTCACGGCGGAGTCGCCGCTGAGCGTGAACATCGCCGCCGGTAGGGGGTCGGTCAATGACACGCTCGTCTGGTCCCCGCGATAGGTGATGCTCCCGCCCACGTTGATGAAGGTCGTTTGCAGCGGCGAGACGTTCTGGCCGAGGAATCCAAAATTGTAGGTGTTGCCCGCCACAGTGATTTGTGCAAAAGTCGGCACCGTCAGGCCGAAGGAGTCAATGTCCCCGGAAATGTTCAACGTCACCGGGTTGGGGTTGTTTAAGTAGAGCGGCGTCAGAGCGTGTCCCTGGAGGAACGTGGAGAAACCGGGCAGCCCGCTGTCGGACATGACGATGCCGGTCAGGGTGATTTGCTGCTGTGTGCCGGACAAATCGCCGCCATCGCGCGTGGTGATTTGCAACGCGCCCTGGCTGGAGGGATAAAGAACAAGCGTATTATTGACCGTAATGCCTCCGGCCCCGGCGTTGAGCGTGAGGATTGGCGGATAAACCGGCGGCATGTCCTCGTTTTCGCCCGCGATGCGCGGCAGATTGGCTCCCGTGAGGGTGATGCCGTTGCCTGCCCAAAAATTCGCCGCCGCGTTGGCCGCGTAGTCGAATAGAAAAGACGTGCTGGACGGCACGGTTGGATTGCCGACGTTGCCGGTGAATTCCCCGTTGGGCACGCCAAGCTCGCTGCTGTTGAAAGTACCGTTCGGATTGCGCACCTCGCTGATATAAATGTTGCCGCCCGACCAGACGTTCCATGCGCCGTTGATCAAACTGAGGCTGACGGGCGTGGTGGAGGTGCCGATGCTGGCGCTGCTGTTGAGGATTTGCGGAGGCTGTCCATTCTGCACTTGCACGCCGGCCTGAATCGTGCCGGTTCCATTGGCCACGGTGAAGTTTCCGATGACCTCGTTGCCCGCCGTGAGCGTGACGTTGCCCGGCTCGCTTCCGTAAGCGCCAGAGGCGCCAAGCGCCTGGCCCGTGCTTGCGGTCGGCGTGCTGATAATGTCGTCTCCGGCGGTCAGTGTCACATCGCCGCCCGCGGCCGTCGCGATGCCGCCCACGGTCGGACTGACGCTGTAACCATAAAGGGAAAACAAGTAACCGCCATTGCCGGTGCCTGCGTTGATGTCACCCGCAAGCGAGGTCAGGTTGATGCTGCCGCCGCCGGTCGTGCGAATAGCGCCGTCGCCCACCTCGATGCTTTCGCCGGCCGTCATGGTAATCGAGCCTGCGGCCGTCTGCACCGAGCCGCCGTGGGTCTCTCCAGCGCCGCCGTTGAGGTAAATATTACCCGTGCCCGATTGCACCGAGCCGCCGGGGAAGCTCACTCCGGCCTGAAGATTCACCGACCAGTTATTGGCGTCCAGAATCTCCGAATTGTTGCCAAAGACGATGTCGCCCCCCGCCTGCAAGAGCAGTTGTCCGGTGGTTTCTTTGGTGCTGGCGCTCAAATTCCAGACTGTGCCCGACGCCAGCGTGATGTCGCCGGTCGCCTGAAGCGTGATTTGGGAGAAATTCATGTTGGCGAACGCGCTGTTCACGTTCAACGTCAGCGCGCCGGAGCCGCTGTTGTAACCCACCGTGCCGTTGCCGGCGCTGCCGGCGCCGGAAGTGGAAAGCGTGATGCTCGTCGGATCGAGCAGCAATTGGCCACCCAACCATCCCGCGTTCGCCGCGGCGCTCATGCTCGAATTTAAAGACAAGATGTTCGGCGCGCTGATCTCGACGTTGCCTCCGTTGCCGCCTTGCGCGCCGCCGGTGGTAATGACTTGACTGCCAACGCTGTCGCTGAACGTGTTGCCGGAACGGAGCGTAACACTGCCGCCGGGACTACCGCCCGGTGAGTCGTCGCCACGGGCCAGGATTTGCGAATTGGCGCCCAGGTTCAATTGGTCCGAAGCGACCAGCGAGATGACGCCGTTTTGGTTTTGCACCGAGTCGGCCTGGATGATTCCGTTCTGATTGACCACTTGAGCGTCGAGGGCGATTTCGCCGGCGTTGGCCGTGATCTTTCCGTTGTTATCCACCGATCCCGCCGGGATTTGCACATTGGCGCTGATCCCGCGGCCATCGGGACGTTCGCTCAAGAGCACGCTCTCGCCCGCGTAGAGGCCGACCTGCCCGTTGGGCGCGCTCAGACTGCCTTGATTATTGATTTGTTCGGCGATGAGGAAAAGCCCGTGTCCGCTGCCGGCGGCAATCTGGCCGTAATTGACGATGCTGGCCAGCGGGGGCATGCCGGTGAAATTCCAGCTTGAGCCAATGCCATAATCCGGCGGCAGCGGCGTGGTGGTGGCGATGAAATCGCCGCCGACTTTGATCATCGAGTTGGGGCCGAAGTAAAATCCAGACGCATTGGCCAAAATGACAGTGCCGTTGGCGGTCAGCGTGCCCCAAATCCTGGACGGGCTGGCGCCGCCGATGTTGTTGAGGACAATCGAACCGGCCGAGGGCTGAAGAAATGAGGTCGTTTCGCCGGACAAAATGTTGAAGCTGCTCCAATTGAGAACGGCGGCCGAACTGACGGTGATATCGAGTTGCGATCCGATCGCTTTCGCCGAGGCCGAGCCGGACACCACCGTCATGCCCGCAGGATTGGCTCGCAGCGAACCGCCGAGGCCGGCGCAGCTTATGAATGCGGCGCAGGACGCAAGCAAACGGATGTTGTGGCGGAAGTTCATAACAATCAAAATTGGAAGCCCAGGCTGAAGTAGCCATTGAGGCCGCCGGCATGCGTCAGTTGTCCATTGCGCAAGGCCCAGCCCAGCGTAAGCCGGGCCTCGAAACGGCGGGCTGCTGTCAAATAGACGCCAGGCCCCGTGCCCCATTCGTTGAGGACACCGGTGGTGGAGTCCTCCAGCCACGCCTGACCTACGTCCATGAACCACGAGGGGCGCACTTCCGCCGGCACCTGCTCGTGCTCATAAGGAAAATAGCCGACGTTGATCGGCGGGGCGCGCACGTCCAATTGCGCGCGCCAGCCGCAGTCGCCGTACGTTTCGCCTTCGCGGTAACCGCGCACGCCGCCGGTGCCGCCGAGCGGGAATTGCTCGTTGCTGATGATCGGCTCGCTGGCCCACTGCCCGCCGGCGCGCAGCAGGAGCGACCATTGCGAGGGCAATTGCTCCTCCCGCGTTGCTCCAACCTTGATCGTGGCGTAATTGCCGCCCGCCTCCTTCGATTCCGCCACCACCTGGAAATCCTTCCGCTCCGAGGCCAGCGCGGCCAGGAACAGATGTCCGTCAATGGTAAAGCTGGTGGTTCCGAAAGGGTCTGCGCGCGAGGCCGTCCAACCCAGCGAGAGCGGCAGATACTGGACTCCGACCCCGCTGTTGGCGGGAAGCGCATTGGTCGCATTCTGCGTCCCATTTGTAAGCACGGATACGTACTCCAGATTCGTGCTGAAGGTGCGGGAAACGTAGGACTTGAAGTCGAACCCGGCGTTAAATGAGGAACGGATTCCCTTAAAATCCTGCACGGGCACGGTCAGCCCCACCCCCAGGTTGTCGTTGAACGTCAAGTCCCGCTCGGCGCTCTGCTGGCTGATGTCCACGAGCACCGTGTTGGTAATCACCTTCAGCGGCCCGTAGCGCGTTGGTATTTCGGTGGCCGACCGGGAAGCATAGATGATCAATTCCGGCCTGCCGGTGGGAGACGGCATGTTGAATTGATGCGTGACCTGGTCGTAGCCAAAGGTCACCGGCAGGTCGTCGTAAAGTTCGCGCAGGCTCTGGCCGCTGCCCAAGGGCGCCCGGTAAAAGGCGCTGTAGCTGGCCACCGCCGGCTGGTCGTAAAAACGCGGCATGTAGTTGTCTGTTTTCATGGCCGTGGGTGAAAAGTCGTATTCCAGGCCGACTTGATGTTCGAGTTGCCAGAGATTGTTGTATTGAATCGCGCTATCCATGCGCAGCAACGGCGTGCCGGGAGTGGCTTTATCGTCGAGATCAAAGTGCCAGTGCAAAGGCAACCGATCTTTGACTTGCAGCGTCAAGTCGCTCGTGCCTGGCTCCGGCCCGGGAGCGACGACGGGGTAGATTTGCCGGTCGGCGTTGGCGTTGGCGCGGTCCAGTTCCGGCTGCAGCCAGCGGGTGTTGAGCAGCACGTTGCTGCGAAGGCTCGGCAAGGCGCGCCTCACGTTGTTGGTGCTGAAATAACGATTGCCCGCCACAGTGATGGCATGGAGCTTGCCTTCAATGACCTGGACGCGGACGATGCCGTTGGTCAGGTGTTGTTGCGGCAGTGTGACGCTGATGGTGGCAAAACCGAGGTTCCGGTAGAGCAATTGCAGTTCGCCCAAACCCTTCCGAATGCGCGCGACATCCACGGAGGGTCCCGTGTAATTGGTGAGCACGCTGTCAATCATCTTTTGTGGCAGCACCGTGTTGCCCTCGATCTCATACGCGCGCACGGCGAACACCGGGCCATTGTTGGTCCCGGCGCTCGCAGGCGCGGCGGCAAGATGCATGGCCGGTTCGGCCCAGGCCAGCAGTGCTGTCAAAAATAATATCCATCGCTTCATTCGTTGTGGTGGTCCTCTCGACGAGTGGCGGCCAGTGCTCCCCTGGCCGCGTTTAGGGTGATCGAACGACTTGGAAGAATCCGGTCAGGCTGGTATTGGTGGAGGTGAGTGAATCGGTCAGCCCGTCTCCTGGGAGCGGCCCGCTGACCACCGGCCACTGGGAAACCGGCGCGCCCAGCGTATTGGTGGATACCAGCGAGTAGTGACCACCGACCACGGTGGTATAGGAAACGTCGCTAATGTTTCCCGTCTCGGTGATGCCCACGATGCTCGGCGCAGGCGGGCCGGCCACAAAGGTGAGAATCCCGTTGGTGGTAATGTTGAACTGCCCCACATAGGTGTCGGGCGGCTCGGGAATGGACGTGCTGGGATGGACTTGCCAGAAATCGAAGCTGGTCGGAATGACCGACTCGACAATGAATGGCGACTTTCCGCCCAACGACGGCAGGTAAGCCGTATTGGGGTAAATCGCGTCGCCCAGGGTGATGCTGCCGGAAACGATCCAGTCGTAGGACGCAATCTGGTAGGCGGCGGTGGGATCAAACTCGTACCCGTTCGTGTCCGGGCTAGGCAACGCTCCGCCGGGACTGCTCGAAGTCGCGGTGGGAATCTTGTAAATAACCGGCCGCGTGCCCAGAGAATTGATGGTTGAATAGAGCGAGGATTGCCACGCGGTTGGCGTGACGCTGTAAGCAGTCGTATCCGGTTCGGGTCCGCTTACCCACGAACTGAGAGTGCTGTTCGTTTTGGCGGTGGTAGCGAGAAGAATCACGCTCACACCGGTCAAATCCTGGCCGAATATGTTGAGGACCGGGGTCACGTCCCATCCGCCGACCGTGCTGGTGTAACCGTTGGACTGGTTGAGGAACTGGGAAATATTGCCCAAGTCAAACTCGACGTCGTCGAAGCCGTTTTCCCGGAAGATGAGCAACACGTCACCGTCTTGATAAACCCAGGCCCGCGCCATCGGCGCCGCCAGCACAAGGGCCAGGAACGTCGCAATGTGGAGAATTCTTTTCATAGTGGTTCTGGTGTAAGGGTCAAATGCGCTGGCGGTTAATAGGTGATGAGGGTAATCGGGCCTCCATCCGTGGTCCGGGTCACTTGCATCCCGCTCAACGGGGCGAAATTACCCACAAAGAGCGACGAAGTGGTCTGGTAGGTCGCATTGGTCACCCCCGAAAAAAAGTTAGTGATGACCTGATACTGCGCGGCGCTGGGCGCGCCATTGCCGGTGTTGTAGTAGTAGTTCTCGAAGCCCCAGAGCGGATAAGTCCCGTTCTCCACGTTGGTGATCGAATACGGCACTCCTTCGTAGGCGAGCGGAGTGTCGCTGCTAATATCAGACGCAGCCACCGTGCCGATGGCATTGCCGATGGCCTTCACGAGCGCCCGGACGTTGGAACCGGATGACTGGCCCCCGGATGGATCGGGAACCGGCTGGCCCGCGGAGTTGGTCGTCCACGTCGAAATCGTTCCTGTAAAGTAGATGTTCGCGTCTGTTTCCGTCCGCACCGCGGAGGCGGTATTGCGGGCCACCAAATAAATAGGGTTGGTGCTCGTGCCGCCAAAAAACGAGATGGGCAGCGAGCCGGCAGAATTGGTGCCTGCGGCCCCTTCCAAGTACGCAGCCTGGCGCTGAGTCAGGTTGGTCACGCCCGCCATAAGGGGGGCGGCCGGGTAAATGATGAACGCGTAGGGCACCACCAAAGTCGGACCAAGGACGGTGAACCCGGACGCACTCAGCCCCACCGCGCCCGGAGATGCGCTGGAAACAACAACCGTCGGAGCCAAACCCGTGCCGCCGGCGGTCAATTCGTCATTTTGATTGGCCAGGTCTTGCAGTCCTTCGATGCCCCCCAGGAGCGAAAAGTGAATGGTGACTGTGCCCAGGCTGGGCTGTCCGGCAATGGTGCCGGTGTAATCGCGCACGGTGCTGTTGGTCGAAGAAATCGCGGCCGTGATGGTCCCTCCGTTTAGAACGTTGCTGGCCTGATCATAGAGGATGTTCTGGCTGGCGTTGGCGCCGACGAAGAATACTTCGGTGGTTTGGGCGCGCAAAGACGGGGCCAGAGCGAAGCTGGACAGCGCGAGTCCGGCGACGATATATTTGACGGTTTTAGGTGCTTTCATAGGTATATTGCAAAGTCCATGACCGCCGTCGCGTTCAGCAGCCTGGGCTTGCCACCAGGCAAGCGGCAAATTCGGGAGATGGAATTTCCCCGAATCGGGCGGCGTGGCCCGCTGCTTTGGAGAATCGGCGTTCATGGGAGTTTTCTTGAGGGAACTTCCGGTGAACCGGTCAGTCTTGGTGAGTTTGTGGATGTGTGTCTCGCCACCGCAGGCGCGGAAGGCAAAGTTTTTGACGAGGCCGCGAGGCGGCGCGCGATGGACAAAATGCTTCATCGCGGGGCTGCAGGATTGGGTCTATCCAGGCGCACTTTTTCGATCCGTTCAACCTGGGTGATGCGCGAGTCGTGGACCGTGATCTGCACAGTGCCGAATTTGAGCGAACTAACCTGTCGCCGAACCAGCTCCAGCCACTCCGGCAATTCAGTTTCCCGCTCCTGCCCGGTACTTTGTTCGATGTTCTTTTGCATGTTGTCGCTTCTTAAGGCAATATCATTGTAATGTTTATCTATATTATGTCAATAGACTTTATAGATTAATTTTGAATCCTATTTCGAGGATATAAACAAGGCGACATTGTATATCGTAACTCATTTGGACATAGCACTTTATGCGTGGAAGATCTACATTTACAGCCGCTGATTCTTAGGATAATCTATATTCAAACGGTATTATTTATTTGCTGTTCCGGCTCCATCCAAACGAGTCATCCCTGGCCATGCGAAAAGCTGCTGGATTCGCCATTGACGTATAGGGAGCCAAAGTGAAAGCCTGACGCATCTTCATATCCCTCGGGGGCCTCCGCCTCGATGGCCGGGCGGAAATTGCCCGCGATGCCCGCGATAAACAGCGCCAACATCGCCGGGAGCAATGCAGATTCCTTTTTCACACCATGATCAATACAAGTAGTGTTCATATCGAGTTCGCTTGATTAAGAATTTCCGGTGGACCCGGCAAACGTTCATCAATTTTCTCCTCATTGTCCTTTTGCATTTTGTCGCCTCTTAAAACATCATCATCATAACCTTAATCTGTATTATGTCAATAGAGATTATAGATTATTTTCAACTTTCGACAAAACCGACCGATTGTGGTGGTTTAAGAACTGCAAATCATTTTGAATCAGCGGCTTGCGTAAGGATCGTCCAACATAACCAGATGCGCGAGCGGAGCATAATCTATATTCAAACGGTATGTTTTAGAAATAAAACTGTCTGACATACGGTGCAATGGCGGCGTGAGACGGCGCATTGCACGGCAGGTAAGAGTGATTGCCATCAATAATTTATTGAAGCCAGCAGCAACGCAGTGCGTCCAATTATCTGGAACCGATTTTGAATGACTCAACATCGCACGAAGAACCAAAATAAGAAAAACTGCCCCTCCGCCTTGCCTGGCGGGCGGTTCTTGTTTTCGCTGCTTTTGTGCGCCGGGCTGGCGGCCATGGGCTTGCACGGGCAAGACTTGAGCGTCTGCAAGGGTTCCAGCACCAAAGTTTCCGTAGCCGATGGCATCAAAAAGATTACCATTGGCAGCGACAAAATTATTGACGCGAAGCCGCAGGATGACGGGTGCTCGGCGTTGGTCATGGGCCTGACCGAAGGGGCCAGCGATTTGCGCATCGAACGGTTGAAAGGGCCGGATTTGCTCTATAAAGTGGCCGTGCATTCCGAGTTCCAGGGAGCTATGGAGCAAATGAAGGAGATGTTGTCCGACGTGGTGGGTTTAAGAATCAAAGCTGTGGGCAACAAGATACTCTTTGATGGCAAGATCGAGTCGCAAGCCGACTTGGATAAAATCAAAAAAGTCGAGGCGGCCTATCCCGGGATGATCATTGATTTGGCCGCGTGCGACCAGCCAGAAATAGCGGCGGCAGTCAAAACGTGGATTCTCAAGGACTTGCATGAAATGGGAGTGGATTCAGTGGCCGTGCAAGTAACAGGGGACACCGTGGTCCTGGACGGCGTGGTCAGCAGCGATGCGGACACAAACAGATGCATCGAGAAGGCCAAGCTGCGCATGCCTAACGTCAAGAGCCTGCTGCGCGTGCAGCAGGTCATGATGGAGACGGACATGCAATTTGTGCAAGTGGACCGAGACACTGGTTCCTCTTTCGGCCAGAATCTTTTCGACAACATGATCACGATCAATCCGAGCTTTTCGGCGGCGAACACCGGGCGGCCCGGCCTCGGTCTGGTCGCCACCGCCACCTACAAAGTCAACGTCGCGCTGACGACAGCAAACTGCAAAAGCATTTACCAGGAGCAAATCAGCGGCGCCAGCGGCCAGGAAGTGGCCTTCAAGCAGGGCGGCACCCTCTATGTTCCAGGGCTTCCAGCCGTTCCTTATGGCGTCATCATCAGAGTCAAGCCGACCTTGCAGGGCAAGGACGAAATTCTGACCGATGTGACGGTGTCCATTAGCACCGCCGTCTGGTCCCAGGGACAGATAACGACCAGGGAATTCAACACCAGCACCTCGGTCATGTCGAAGGTTGGAGAGACGGTGGTGTTGTCCGGCTTTGCCCAGGCCCTGGGCACGGACAGCAGCGACAAAACCCCCGTCTTGAATGAGGTTCCGCTGCTGAATCTGCTTTTCGCCAGCAAATCCAAGTCCAAGTCCCACAAAGAGGCTATCTTGTTGTTGACACCGCGCCCTTGCACCACCGAAATGGCCACCGGCCCGGCCTTCAGCACCCAAAGCAAGGCCATCCTCAACGACGCTCAGTCGAAGTAACGGGATTACAGCCTCGTTTCGGACCGTGTTTCATTTCGTTAGGCCTTTTATTCGCGTTGGCGGCCTTTAAGGTTTCGCTGTTAATTTTTCGGCGGCAGCGAGTTTACGTTGGTTTGCATCGAACGTGAGGAATTCTCGCGCGCCCAAGCACAATGCGGTCGCCACGTGCAATACATCAAAGCTGCGATGTCCTCCCACCATGGTGTGGCGCTTGGAAAGTTCCTCGGCACTGCGAAGCACGATCTGAAACTGGCAAGGCGCCAGCACAGCCACGCCGCTCGCCAGGTCTGATTCAAACTGATTCAATGCCACTTGGGCATCTGCCAACGTAATGCCTTCGAGATGGTTTGCGGAATGTCGCCACGCTTGAAAGCGCAGAGCCTGGCGGAATTCATAGGCCAGCAATGCGGTTACGTGCAACGGTTCTTTCATAGTGGCTGCGTGCGTCGCTGCCGCCCGTGAATTTGATTGCTTCACGTAGAAGGCGAATAGGAAGCTGGTGTCCGGGTAAGCAGTCACGAAAGGTCTCCCCTGCTGGCCGCCAGACCGCGCGCCACCTCCGTCGCATCATAACTCGAATCGCCAAAATCCCGATTCAAGCGCGCCATAATGTCCGGCATTTTGAACCGGCGCGGTTTTTGCGGCACGGCGGGCAATAACCGCGCAAAAGGCTTTCCGCTTTTGGTGATCTCCACTGGCTCGCCTTCGGCAATCCACGAAGCCACGCGCGCAAAACGATTTCGCAAATCTCTGACGGTCGCTGTTTTCATAGTGATACAAATGTGTATCACGACCGCCAATCTGTCAATTTTTGTCTTATTGACTTTGAGGCTTGGCTTGCCATACTCGCCCAAAGGCTTGCTATGACATTCGATGCAGTCGCCCTCGACCACCCTTTCCTCAAAGGTTTCAAAGCCGAACATCTTGTACTTTTGGCCGCCAACGCTTTGCCGGCTCATTTCCAGGCCGGCGAAATGATCTTTCGCGAAGGCGAAATGGCCAACCGCTTTTACCTCCTTACCCAAGGGGTCGTCGTCATGGAGACATATACTAAGGACAGCGGCGGCGCCCTGGTGGACAAAATCGGCGCGGGCGACGTGCTCGGCTGGTCGTGGCTTTTTCCGCCGTATTACTGGCGCATGGACGCGCGGGCGGTTGAACCCACCAATGCCATCTTCTTCTACGGCACACGCCTCCGCCAGGAAGCCGATCTGGACCACGACTTGGGCTACGAGTTAATGCGGCGCGTGGCCGCCGTCGCCATTCAAAGGTTGCAGGCCGTGCGCGGATTCCCGAGGCAGCATCCAACCGCAGTATGATCAAAGCCAACACGTCCAACTCCGCCGTTCTTCGATGGGTGGAGGAAATGGCCGTCCTTTGCCAGCCGGACAAAGTCTTCTGGTGCGACGGCTCTGAATCGGAAAAGGAGTTGCTGTTGGATGAAGCAGTGTCGCGTGGCATTCTGCTGCGCCTAAATCAAAAAAAACTCCCCGGTTGCTACTATCACCGCTCCACGCCCGACGACGTGGCGCGAAGCGAAGACCGGACGTTTATCTGCACGCCCACGCCTGAGGAGGCAGGCCCGACGAATAATTGGGCTTCACCAGTCGAGACCTACAAAAGGCTCAAGGGCCTCTGTGCGGGCGCCATGCGCGGGCGCGTTCTCTACGTGGTTCCGTACCTCATGGGCCCGCTCGGATCGCCGCTGACCAAGGTGGGCCTCGAGTTGACCGATTCCATTTATGTCGTGCTCAGCATGAGGATTATGACACGCATGGGCCAGGTGGCTTACGAGCACCTGGGGTTGAGCGAGGATTTCAATCGCGGCCTGCACTGCATGTTGAACATGGACGCCGCCCACCGCTGCATCGCCCACTTTCCGCAGGACAACACGGTCATCTCGACCAGTTCCAATTATGGCGGCAACGTGCTGTTGGGCAAGAAGTGCCTGGCTTTGCGCATCGGCTCCTGGCTGGCCAACAAGGAAGGCTGGCTGGCCGAACACATGCTCATTCTCAGCGCCGAATCGCCGGCCGGCGAAAAAACCTTCGTCACCGCCGCTTTCCCGAGCGCCTGCGGCAAAACCAATTTCGCCATGCTCGTCCCGCCGCCTCATTTCGCCGGCTGGAAAATCCGCACCGTTGGCGATGACATCGCCTGGATGAAACCCGGCGCCGATGGCCGCCTCTACGCCATCAATCCTGAAGCCGGCTATTTCGGCGTCGCGCCGGGGACCAATGAGCGCACCAACCCCAATGCCATGGCCGCCATCGCGCGCGACACCATCTACACCAATGTTGCGTTGACGCCGGATATGGATGTCTGGTGGGAAGGCAAGAGCGACGAACCTCCGCCCGAACTGACAGACTGGAAGGGCCGCAAATGGGTTCCAGGCGGAAAAGAACCGGCGGCGCATCCCAACAGCCGTTTTTGCGCGCCGATGAAAAACAACCCGGCCTGCGCGCCGGAGGCCGACGACCCCAAAGGCGTGCCGATCAGCGCGATCATTTTCGGCGGCCGGCGCGCCACCACCATTCCCTTGGTGTATCAGGCGTTCAATTGGATTCACGGCGTTTATATCGGCGCCACCATGAGTTCCGAGACCACTGCCGCCGCCACGGGCGAGGTGGGCAAAATCCGCCGCGATCCCATGGGCATGCTCCCCTTCTGCGGTTACAACATGGGTCATTATTTTCATCATTGGCTGCGCATGAGAAAGAAACTCACCAACCCGCCGCGTATTTTCTACGTCAATTGGTTCCGGCGCGATGAGGCGGGCAAGTTTCTCTGGCCCGGCTTCGGCGAGAACATGCGGGTGCTCAAATGGATCGTGGACCGCACGCATGGCCGCGCCGACGCCTGGGAAGCGCCCTTGGGCTGGGTGCCGGGACCGCGCGACTTTGACTTGGGTGGCATGAAAGATTTCGACTCCAGCCGGCTGGCCAAAGCGCAGGAGATTGATATGGAAGATTGGCGCCGCGAAGCGCTCTCGCATGACGAATTGTTTTTCAAGCTTTACGCCGACCTGCCCAAGGAGTTGATCTTCCAGCGCGAATTGCTGGTGGCGCGCTTGTGATCATTCAGTTTTGGGTTCTTGCCCAATCGGTTATTTGCCGAACGTAAGGCGCCTTGTCGCGCGGCAGCAACTTCTCGGCGGCGGCGGCGAACTTTTCCAAGTCCTCCTTGCGATGCGCGGCTGCAAAAAACGCGATATAGCGCGCAATCACGTCGGTGTTCAGCGGGCAGAGCAAATACGCCTGTCTGAACGCCAATTCGGCTTCCCGTTCCATCTGGCGGCGTTCCGAGGTGCTTTTGGCGCGCATCATGCGCCAGGCATAAACTGCCCCATTGGCGGAGCGCAGTTTGGAAAAAAACAGGCGCGCGTTTTCATCTTTCAGAAATTCGGCGTCACCCTGAAAATCCTTGGGCTTGCCGACGAGGTCCTGGGCCGCCGCGCAAATTTCCGCCAAATCCATATCATCGTGGACGAGCACGCCGATCAAGCGCCGCGTCAGAAGCTGCCAGTATTCACGGTCGTTGCGCACCGTTTCTTCGAACAGCGCATCCGCAGGAGTGTGCCGCATTTTGAAAACCGGCCCGGCCGGTTCCAGGCGGGCATACATCCACTCCTCCAGGCGGTTGGGTTCCAAATAAATTTCGCGTTCCGGGTTATCGTTCACAATATCACGAACAAGAAGGGCCGTGATCGTCTGGAACGGAAGCTGCCCGCTGATTTGCATCTGGCCGTTAACCATCCGTATCTCCTCTCCCGGCAACACTTGCCTTGGTTGATTGGGAAATTGCTGGTCGTGCTGCCATCGCTGCGTCAGATCGCTGGCGTATTCGGAAGTGGCCTTATCCGCGGCGGCGGCGTCCGGCAGCTTGGCTTGTTGCCGGTAGAGGCCGCGCACGTATTCCAAATAGACGTTGTCAAACAAATTATCCTGCGACACGGTCATAAACGGCTTGCCATCCTCCTGCGAAGCGCTCAAGGCCGTGATGGCAATCCGGCCCGCGTCCGATCCGCTGATAAAAATGCCGCCGGACGGAACGACCTTGAAAACCTCGTCCGCAAAAAGGCGGATGAATTTCAGGTTGTAGGAAGGAATCGTATTGCAGAAAACTCCAACTTCCTGGACACGACCCCAAACCTCCGGCGCCAGCCGGTGCGGCCCGCTGGAATGCTGCTGGCGGGTGAGTATCCCCTGGAATAGATTTGAGGCGCCTTTCCAATCCGCCACAGACGCCGCCGAGAACATTTCCCAAACTTCGGGCGGAACTGGATTGTCCGAATCGCGGGAGGCCAGGTAAACCTGGTTGCTCTTGGCCGAGATGAACCGGGCGATGTCCGGGTCTGGTGGGGCCGCCTCCGCCTTGCAGGTAAGAAGCAGCGTACAGCATGGCAGAACTGAACCCAAAAAAAACAGGAGAGACAGGATTACAGGATTAACAGGATAGAATCCCGCTTCCGAAGCTGGCCCACCCGTACAAGCGATTTTTTTCATCCTGTTCATCTTGTTAATCCTGTCAAAATAATTATATGAGGGACGGAGTCATTTTCTGTCCCGCAGAATAAGTTCGGGATTGCGGGCGCGGCTGACGGCGGTGTCGTAGGAGATGAGGCATTTGCAGTACAATTCGTAGAGGCAATTATCCATCAGCGTCATCCCTTCCTTGCGCCCCATTTGAATGACGTTCTCCAACTGATGGAGCTGGTTTTCGCGGATCATGTTGCGCACGGCCCCGTTGGCGATGAGCATCTCGCAGGCCAGCACGCGCCGGCTGCGGTCGGTCGCCGTGAGCAAATCCTGGGCGATGATCCCTTGCAGCGAATTGGCCAATTGCATGATGATCTGTTGTTGCGCCGCGCCTTCAAAAACCCCGATGATCCGCTCCAACGCGTGCGACACGTTGGGCGAGTGCATGGTCGCCAGCACCAGGTGGCCTGTCTCCGCCGCCGTCAGCGCGGTGGCGATGGCCTCGTGATCGCGCATCTCGCCCACCACAATCACGTCCGGGTCCTGCCGCAACACGTGGATCAAAGCGCGATTGAACGAATGCACGTCGGTCAACACTTCCTGCTGCACCACCATGGCCCGTCTGTTCTCATGCACAAATTCGATCGGGTCTTCAATCGTCACAATTTTGCAGCGGCGCTCGCCATTGATGAGATCCACCAAGTAGTTGAGCGTGGTGGTTTTGCCCGCGCCTGTTGGACCAGTGACCAGCACGAGGCCGTTGGGCTTGCGCGCCAGTTCGTCAATTTTCTCCGGCAAGCCCAGTTCCTCCCGGCTGGCGATGCGATGGCCGCAAAAGCGCAAGCTCATCTCGGTGTGGCCGTTGCGGCGGTAAAACGTCGCGCGCACGCGGCCCGCCACGCGGTGGTGCATCGAGATGCAAAGCTCCCACTCCTCTTCCAGTTTCTTGCGCTGCTGCTCGTTCAGCAGGCCCTCCGCCATCGCGGTCAGTTCCTCCCCGCTCAGCGCGTCCTCATTGGCCAGAATAATTTCGCCGTTGATGCGAAAGGCCGGCGGCACGCCCGCGACCAGGTGAAGGTCCGAAGCATCAAGCTCGTTGACAGAGGACAAAAGCCGGTCAATGTGCGTCACGTTCATTTTTTCAGCCGCCGCCACCAACCCAGCAAACGATTGCCGGAGCCGCTCCCGGACAGGCGCGCCAAAGCTTCGGCGGCGGCGCCGTTTTGGCGGTTGAGTTCGCGGGCCTGGATGAAGGACTTTTCCGCCGCGCCCTTCAGCCCCAAGGCCTCCTGGCAGCGGCCCAATTCCAACCAGGGCAGAAAATGGCCCGGATTCCACTCCACCGCCTTCTGCAACAAGCGAGACGCCAGAGAATATTGCCCGTGCCGGACCCGGATGCGCGCCGCCTGCCAGGCCGCGACCCAATCGCCCGGCGCCAGCATCAGGGCCTTGTCAATACAATAATCAGCCAGGGTCTCCCGCGCCGCCAGCAACACCTCGCCCCGCGCCAGCCAGACATACGGTGAAGTGCCGTTCTCCGCGACCGCCGCGTCGGAAAAGGCCAGGGCGTTTTGCGTTTCGCCATGGCGGGACAGGACGACGGCCTTGGCGGCGAGCAAATCCGCTTCGCGCGGAAATCGTTCCAAAGCTCGATCGGCCCAAACCTGGGCCTCGGCGCACTGGTCCAATTCGATCAACATGCGCACCTGGGCTGTCCAGGCGGCGGCATTCTGGGGATTGAATTCGAGAACTTTGGCGTAAGAGCGCAGAGCCTGCTGAAATTCCGCCTCTTCGAAGGCCATCCGCGCCTCGTGTTCATAGAAGGCCTCGTCTTTGACAACGCCGGGCGGCTCGGCTGGGGTTTGTTCCCCGGCTTGGCCGCCGAACTCCAGGTTGACGAATCTGCTCATCAGGTCTGATGGATTGCCTCGCCCCATTTATATCCAGAGGCGTCCAGGAAAGCCAGCAGTTTTCACGCCGCACCAACGGCCTGGGCGCGGCAAGACAGTTTCATAGGATGAAGCCGTTCGGAGGTTCCCGACAGAAGCCAGGGGCAAAAATTGCCGCTTTTGGACGCGCCGTCTGATTTTTTATTTTTTTGAAGGCGGTATTAGCCGGTATTGACCGGTATTGGGCGGTATCAGGCGGTATTGGAGCCATCCTTTTGCCGCACCGTTAAACCGAAACCAGCCGAAAGTAGGCGAAACTAACCGAAACTAACCGTAAGTAACGGCGATTCCTGCCAAACGATACAGGTCACTTTTCATCGTTTTTCGTCCAATGTCAGAAAACTCTTCATTTTTAAAAAGATTTTTGCCACAAAGGAACGCAAGGAACGCATAGATAACAACTTAGACAGGTTGCTTTCTTTGTGATCTTTGGCGCTCTTTGGCGGCCAATCCGTCTTTGGTCGCGGCGTCAGATACGCTAAGTCCTTGGGTTTCGCCGGAATGCGTGAATTTCACGCAATGGCTTGCTGTTTTTTTTCGAAGGCGATATTAGCCGATATTAGCCGATATCGCCCACATCCACCCGTCCGCCACCTCGTCGGCGGACTCGTCGCGCCGAAGCTTTAGCGAAGGCGGAAGCCTCAGCGAAGGCAGGATTTCAATTTTCTGCTTTCTACTTTCCCTCCTTTTCCCTTCAAACTTTCAAAGAACAAGCGCCGGAGCGCCTTCAACACTCCACATTACCATGCTTTGCTGGGAATACCACAATAAAAATGAACAATATTTTTGGCAGTGGTGCCAGAGATTCTTTTCTATTCCTTCTTCGTTCTGCGCGTTGTGACAAGTCGTCCGCTGCCGGAGGCGAGGCGCAAACACTACAAACTTGCACCCGCCTGCTCCGCTTCGCGCAACGACCGGCGGTCGAGTTTACCAGTCGGAGTTCTCGGCAAGGCCTCCATAAACACGACATGCTCCGGTGTTTTGTACGCCGCCATGCGCGCGCGCAAACGCGATTAACTCCTCATCGGTGAGGCTTTGTCCGGCTTGGAGCACCACGTAAGCGACGACGATTTCTCCCCAGACTCGGTCCGGGCGGCCAATCACAGCCGCCTCCCGTATCAGAGGGTGCTCCACCAGCACAGACTCCACTTCCTGCGGAGAGACGTTGCTCCCGCCACGAATGATGATCTGTTTGGTTCGCCCGGCAAACCAGTAGTACCCGTCCGCGTCGCAACGAGCCAGGTCGCCGGTGTGGAACCAGCCGTCCCGAATAGCGTTCGTCGTCGCCTCGGGATCATTCCAGTAGCCGATCATTAGAACAGCGCTCTGGATGCAAATCTCTCCGACCTCCCCGAGCGCGACGTCGCGGCCTTCGCTGTCCAGCAACCGGATGCGCACGCCCTCGGCCGCTTGGCCCATGGACCCGACGCGAACGCGCCCCGGACGGTTGTAAATCAGCGGCGCTGCCTCCGTGGCGCCGTAGGCTTCATGCACGCTCCGGCCCATGGCGCGTTCGAATGCCTCTTGGAGCGCGGGTGAAACCGAGTCGCCGCCGCAGAAGTAGAACCGGCCGGAGCTTACGTCGTGCGGCGTCGCGCTTTGTGCCTGGGCCAAAGCATGGAACTGAGTTGGAAGACCCAACGTGCAAGTGCAGCGATGGCGCTGGAAGGCTTGCAGCACAGACATGGGTTCGATCCGAGGCAGAAGCACCACCGTGGCCCCATTGAGCAAACTGCCCAGGAACAGCATCGCAAAGCCGACTGTATGCGCCATCGAGGTAATCACGATTACGATTTGGTCTTCGTCCACTTGCAGGCCCCGCATCGCACGGGCGGTTTGTGCCAGTGTTTCGTGCGAGTGCGTCACGCCCTTGGGGTGGGCGGTCGTGCCGGAAGTATAGAGAATAGCGGCCACCTGACCGGCCGCTATCGCAGGAAGAGAAACTGGCGCCGGCAATGGCGCAAGAAGCTCCGCGAAAGGCCTCACACCGTCCACTGACGAGCCATCACCGACGAGATATAACCGCCGCAACTCCGCCAGTTGCTTCCGAACCCCCATCACTTCAGAGTAAAGGTCCGGCTGACCGATGTAACATGCCGCTCCACTGTGCCGAAGGACGTACTCAATTTCCCGCGCTTTTAGCCGAGTGTTGACCGGCACGGCGATGGCGCCGGCCTTCATGCAACCAATATAACCCAGGGCCAGTTCCGAAACATTGAGCAAGTGGAAGGCGACTCGGTCACCGGGCCTGATGCCGGCGCACAAGAGGCGTCCGACCACAAAATCAGTGAGACGGTCGAATTCGGCATAGGTCCACGATTGATCGCCGCAGATAACCGCGGGTTTATCAGGACTTCGATCGCACATCTGGCGTAAACCAGTGACAAGTGACATAGCATCATTTTGCGCTCGAAGCGAAGTGCTCCAGCGCGAGTCGAAAAAGCAGTTGCTGAAACGAGTCTGTCATACAGAATCGGCGTTCATATTTGGCGATTGGAAAAGGTTGCCATTCCCGGCCCATTGTGTCAATCAGCAAATCCAGAGCCTCACAAACGACTCGAATTGCAGGAGATCAGCTATTGCCTTTTGCTGCGGGGGACACTAAGCGCATTTTGATGAGACGGTCAAAACGTGTTTTGGAGCGCGAAGCGCCTCATCGAGGCTGTTCAACAGACAAAGGAGAAACGCGATCCATTGCAATGATAAAACCTTGGCGAAGATTATGGTGCTTTTATACCGGATTTTCTCAAGGTTGCGTAACACCCAGCCGTTGCATTAAGCTCGACACAGAAGAATGAGAAACGGTTTTGTCATTACAGATCGCTTTAAACCCAATGCCCACGCGGTGGTCTTTGAGGGCGACTGCCGGGAAATGCTCCGGCAGGTTCCCTCTGGCGCCATTCAAATGGTGGTCACGTCCCCGCCTTACAACTTGGGGAAGGAGTACGAAAGCCGTCTTCATTTGAATGAATACGTCGCTCAGCAGCGGGAGGTGATTGCGGAATGCGCACGTGTGTTGAGTGATTCTGGCAGCATTTGCTGGCAGGTCGGCAACTACGTTGACGCCGGTGCGATCATCCCGCTCGATTCGCTTCTTTATCCTGTTTTTGCCGATTTGGGCCTCAAGATGCGGAATCGTATTGTCTGGCATTTCGAGCATGGTCTTCACTGCTCACGCCGCCTCTCCGGACGTTACGAAACAATCCTGTGGTTTACAAAAGGAGATCACTATGTATTTGAATTGGATGCCATACGAGTGCCGCAAAAATATCCCGGGAAAAAGTATTTCAAGGGGCCAAAAGCCGGACAATACTCATGCAACCCGCTCGGAAAAAACCCTGGGGACGTGTGGACCATTCCCAACGTGAAAAGCAATCATGTGGAGAAGACAGGGCATCCGTGCCAGTTTCCGGTGGAACTGATCGAACGTTTGGTGCTTGCCCTCTCGCAGGAGGGTGAATGGGTATTGGATCCATTTCTCGGGACGGGGACCTCCATTATCGCGGCATTGCGCCATAAGCGACGCGGCATCGGCGCGGAAGTAGTTCGGAAATACATCGATCTGGCAAAAGCACGCATCCAGTTGGCTGCTGACGATGAACTTCCGGTCAGGCCAATGAATCGTCCGGTTTTTGATCCGAAGAACGCCGGTCGTAATTTGTTGACTGCGCCTTGGTTGACCGAGGAGCAGACCGAGGATCAAATGGCGCTCTTGGAGAGGAAAACCCCCTATCGCGCGCACAAATGAAAATTGTTCAAACCTACTCCCACTTGAACGGCTTGGAATATTTGTTGGTTCACAAGAAGAAGCTTTGGAACGAGGTGCGGTTGGTCATTCAATCGGTGGACGGGAACGCTTGCAAAACCAAGGTGAGCAAAGAAAAAACCATGTCAGGGGCATTACTCTACAGTCCGATAGATATGAATGGCGCGTTCTCGGATTTGCTGGTCAAACGCGGCTGGTCTGAAAGCCGAGTAAATTATTGGGTCACCAAGAGCGCACGGTTAATCCGCTCGACGCTTGCCAAAACCGCCAATGAGCAGAAGGCGGAAATCGAAGCCGCAGGAGAAACTCCAATTTTTAGCTATAATCAAACAGACTTTGTAAAAGACCGCGTGACCATTGAGGTGCAATTCGGGAAATACGCGTTTGTTGCCTATGATCTTTTCGTAAAGCATCTTGCATTTTTCGTGCGCGACCAGATCGATGTCGGCATTGAAATCTTGGCCATGAAGTCGCTCCAGTCGAAAATGTCGTCAGGTCCGGGTTATTATGAAGGTGAGCTCTACAATATCATCCGAAATGGCCGTGGTGTTCCCGCCGTGCCTCTCGTGCTGGTCGGGATCGAACCATAGAGACTCCCTTTTAAAAGACTTGACTTGGGCGGGAGAGGGGGTGAAAATCCGCGGCGGAAAACATGTCCAAGGCATGATTGGAATGCAGATTACCAGTGTCGTTCCAAGTTGAGGCGCACAAGCCCTCTGCCTTGTTTTAAATGATTGAACTATTAAATATGAAAACGAAAAAAAACGCGGCGAATGCCGCCTTGAAACCGATTGAAAAAACATCCACTTCCAGCGCCGCGAAATCCACTTCCGGCGCTCTGACCACCATTGATGTCAAAATTGATGTTGGCTTTGGCAACGCCGTCTTTCTGCGTGGCCAGGGGTCCGGCCTGACTTGGGAACACGGCGTGCCGCTGGCCTGTGTGGACGGCAGCACCTGGCGCTGGTCGCAAACCGTGGCCTCTCCCATCACCTTCAAGGTGCTGATCAACGACAAAGTTTGGTCTGCGGGGGATGACCTCGTCGTCACGCCGGGCCAAAAGCTCGAAGTGGCCCCCTGTTTTGCATAACAGAATCTTCGTCTGGCGGCGAAACACAACCTTTCGGGCGCCGCCAGGCGTTTGGGAATAACAGGGAAGTTCAACGAGTCGAGGAATGGACGCGCTCCTTCGTCATTTTGAGGGGAGCGTGGCCGCGAGGTTGCTTTCGCCGCATCGCGTCTGTTAACTATTAACCGCTATGCCATTGCGACCCAAACTCCTGGACACGCTCAAACAAGAAGGGGCGCCAACATGATGGAGGGCTTGCTGTTGGCCGGCGCCGGCATCGGGCTTGTTGTGGGATTGGCTGCTGCTCTGATTGCGCCGCGGGTTTGGATGGCGGCGACGCTATGGAGCGCAGGCACAGCCTTTGTCGCCGCAGTGCTGGGCCTGCTCAACACTGGCGCTGCCTGGGAATGGCAGCCGGGCATTGTCATTTGCGGCGAACTGATCCATCTGCGGCTCGATGCTCTGAGCGCGTTGTTTCTTGCGTTGCTCAGCCTGATTGGAGGGATGGGCGCGCTATATGCGCGGGAGTATTGGAACGACGCTGCGCATCCGCGTTCCGCGCCCGCCGGCCGAATATGGTGGAGCATGTTGATGCTCTGCCTCGGCCTCGTCCTGACCACGCTCAACGGCCTGCATTTTCTCATCGCCTGGGAATTATTTTCGGTCAGCGCCTATTTCCTGGTGACGCTGGATCGCCGTTCGCCCGAAGTGCGCGCGGCCGGCTGGCTCTATCTCGGCGCCTCGCACGTCGCCGCGCTTTGCCTTTTTGCCTTCTTCGGCATGTTGGCCGCCCGCACGGGCAGTTGGGAACTTGGGGACATGCGCGGGCAATCCGATCTCGCGCCGCTGTTCTGGCTCGCGCTGGTTGGGTTCGGGTTGAAGGCCGGGTTGTTTCCCCTGCACGTTTGGTTGCCGTCGGCCCACGCCAATGCGCCGAGTCACGTTTCGGCCATCTTATCCGGCGTGACACTTAAGATGGGCGTCTATGGACTCGTGCGCTTCAGCGGCTCGCTGCCTATGCCGCCCTCCGCCGGCTGGGTGGTGGCGGCCCTCGGCGTATCGAGCGCGGTCCTGGGCGTAGCCTTCGCGCTCGGACAACACGATTTCAAACGGTTGCTGGCCTATCATAGCGTGGAAAACATCGGGATCATCCTCATCGGGCTTGGCTTTGCCATGGTAGCGGCAAGCCAGGGCGACGCGATCTGGGGGCGACTCGCGTTGGCGGGCGGACTCCTGCATGTCTGGAACCACGGTTTGTTCAAATCCCTGCTCTTCTTCGCGGCCGGTTCGGTGCTGCACGGAACCGGCACGCGCGAAATGAGCCGGCTGGGCGGTTTGTGGCGCATGATGCCGTGGACCACTTCGCTCTTCGCCCTTGGCGCAGTGGCGATTTGCGGATTGCCGCCGCTCAACGGCTTTGTCAGCGAATGGCTGCTGTATCTCGGGTTGTTCGACGCCACCATCGCCCGCGGTCCGGCCGCATGGGCAGCCATTCCCGCGGCCATTTTACTCGGGGTGGCCGGGGCGATGGCGCTGGCTTGCTTTGTCAAGGCGTGCGGTGTGATGTTTTTGGGCGCTCCGCGTTCCAAGGCGGCGCTGCAAGCGCGCGAGTGCGGGCCGGCGATGCGCTTTGTGATGGTGGCGCTGGGAGCGGGCTGCGTGGCGATTGGCCTCGCGCCGACGGTTTTCTGGCCCGCTGTCTCCCGCGCGGTTGAAGTCTGGCAGCCGGCTTGGACCGGAGCGCAAGCGCCTGTGCCGCTGGCGGCGCTTGGCCGGGCGCATATTGCGCTCGCGGCGCTGGCGGCGGCGGCGGCGATATGGCTCTGGCGCAAAGCCAGGCGCAACGGCCTCAAACGCGCGTTGACTTGGGATTGTGGTTATGCGGCGCCAACGGCGCGAATGCAATACACCGCCGGCTCCTTCGCGGCCATCCTCACTGAGTGGTTCGCGTGGATTCTGCGCCCTGTAAAACACGATCGCCGTCCGGAGAAAACGTTCCCTGTGGAGGCGGAATTTGCGCAACACACGCCCGAGACAGTGCTCGAATACGCGGTCGAGCCGGCCGGCCATGCCGTCATGCAACTGGCTCTCGCCGCGCGCCGTTTCCAGCACGGCAGAGTGCAGGCCTACCTGTTTTACCTGCCGGCCGCGATAGCCGCGCTCGCGCTGGTGATCGTGCTGGGAGGCGACAAGTGACCGCATTTTTCAACTCCCGCGCGGTCTTGAACATGCGACCAAAAACCGTTGCCAGCCACGCGCCATGTATTTGAATCTCATCCAGATTGCCGAGTCGTTCGGCGTGTCGGAAGGCGTCATCGAAGGTTGGATTCGCGACGAGAACATGCCGCACACTCCGGATCGTGGCCGGTTGTTGTTTGATCGGGCGCAGGTGGTGGAATGGGCCGCCACGCGGGGGCTGGCCACGCGCGCCGGTTTTCTTATGGCGCCGAATTCGAGGTTCACAACCGGTTGCCAGATTGAACCGCTCCTGCGAGTTGGCGGCGTTTGGCGCGACCTCCCTGCGGCGGAAGTGCCGGATGTTCTGGAGAAGGTGGTCGCCGCGTTGCCGGGCATGACGCCGCCGATTCGCCAGCTCCTCACAAAGCGGTTGCGGAGCATCGGTGGAGTCACCTGGGCCGCCATCGGAGGCGGCTTCGCCCTGCCGCATCCCAGCGCGCGTGTGGCTCTCGGGCGTGATTCTGGCACGGTCGCGTTGCTGCTGCTTCGCGACGGGCTGACGCAAGCCGGCGCCGCGCCGGACGACGTGCCGGTCACGCGGCTGTTTTTCTTCATCGCCCCTTCGCCGCGCGCGCATCTGGATCTGCTCGGGCGGCTCACGCGCGCTCTAAGCCAAGGCAGCTTGCGTGAACTCGTTGTAAATGGCGCGAGTGACGTGGAGATTTTCGCCGCGACCGCTGCTGCGGATGGCGCGACTGCCAGCGCAAACAATCTGGAGGCAAAGCAATGACAACCAGGGAATTGCTTCCGCTCGCTGTAGTGCAATATCCCGAACTCACTCATTTCCGACAAAACTTTTTCACCACGAAGAGCACGAAGGACACGAACTATTGAGTATGACAAATTGTGCGATTCTTCTTCGTGATCTTCGTGTCCTTCGTGGTGAATATTGGGTTGCGGCCAGCCGCGCTGGGGGGATTCCGGTCCTGCTGAAAGGAAAGTTATGAGCGTGTTCCTGAACCTCGTCGCCCGTCTCGTTTTGTGGCTGCTGCTGGCGCCGCTGCTGCCGGGCATCATCAACAAGTTCAAAGCCTGGGTGGCCGGCCGGCGGGGACCCCCGGTGTTCCAGCTCTACTATGACCTTGCACGGTTGTGGCGAAAGGGCGTGGTGCTCAGCACGCTGGCATCGCCTGGTTTCATTGCGGGGCCGGCTGTGGCGTGGGTGGCGCTGATGGGTGGGGCGCTCTTGATGCCTCTGGGGCCGGCGGGCGCTCTCATCAGCTTTCGCGGCGACATGCTGCTGCTGATTTATTTGCTGGCTTTGGCCCGGTTCTGCACCGCATGGGCGGCCTTGGAGACAGGCTCCGCCTTTGAAGGCATGGGCGCGGCCCGCGAGGTCAGCTTTGCAGTCCTCACGGAAGCGGCGATCATCTCGACGTTGCTGGCATTGTGCATCCAGACCGGGAGCACGGCGTTGGCCACCATGCTGGCGCCCTCGTCCGGCGCAGGCGGGATGCTGCTTGGAGCGGGATTATTCATGGTGCTGCTGGCGGAGAACTGCCGCGTCCCTTTCGACGACCCGAACACGCATTTGGAGCTGACGATGATCCATGAGGTGATGGTGCTCGACCACAGCGGTCCTCCGCTCGCGGTGATTCTTCACGGAGCATCCGTCAAACTCTTGCTTTTCTCGCTGCTGCTGACCGAGGCCGTGTTGCCGCTCGGAAAACTGTCGCCGCCGTTGGCCGCAACGGCCTTGGGCGCGGGGGTCTTTGGTGTGACAGTCGGGATCGGTTTGGTCGAATCACTGCTGGCGCGGCTGGCCTTTCGTCGCGTGCCGTTGCTGCTCACGACGGCGTTTCTACTATGTTTGTTCGCCCTGCTGATAGCCTGGAAAGGCGGTGCGCGATGAACGAAACGGCCAACCTCTTGATCGGCCTTGCGATGGGATTGAACCTGTTGGCTCTGGGCAGCAATCGTCTTCCGACCATTATTTGGGCGATGGCCGCGCAAGGCATGGCGCTGGGCGTGATGCCGATGCTGATTGAACCTGATTTTAATTGGCACGTGGGCCTTATCGTCGCGGCCACGGTGGCCGGCAAGGGGATCGTCATTCCCGGCCTGTTGCGGCGGGCCATGCGGGCGGCGAATATTGATCGCGAAATCGAACCCTTCATTGGTTTCGTGCCCTCGCTTCTCCTGGGCGCGGGCGGCGCCATCGCGGCCGTGGCGCTGGCCGGGATGTTGCCGCTCCTGCCGGAGCAGGCGGGTTCTCTGTTCGTTCCGGGCGCTCTGGCTTCGGTGTTGACCGGATTCGTGCTGCTCATCGGCCGGGCCAAAGCCATCTCGCAAGTCTGCGGCTACCTGATTTTGGAAAACGGAATTTACCTCTTCGGCCTCCTGCTGATTCATGCCATGCCGCTGCTCGTGGAGGCCGGCATCCTCCTGGACCTCACCGTGGCCGTATTCGTCATCGGAATCATTGTGGATCGCATTCAGCGCGCTTTTGATTCGCTCGATACCCGCAAACTGACGGCGCTCCGGGAATGAGAGAATGGGCGCTCATCTTCGTGCCTCTGGCGGGAGCCGGCCTGGTCGCTCTCTGGCCGAGCAATCGCACGCGTCCGTGGCTGTTGCCGGTGGTGGGCCTCGCGCATGTCGTGCTGACATTCTGGTTGTTGGTGGACCCGCCCATCGTCGCGCCGGACGCGTGGCTCGGCTTTGATCCGCTCGCGCGTGCGGTTTTGCCGGCGGTATCGCTGCTGTTCATGGTTTGCGCCTGCTATGGCGTGTCTTACCTGCGCATGAGAAGTGAACGCCCCAACCGCGTTTTCGTTTCCACGTTGCTGGCCGTGCTGGGATTATTGAGCGCCGGCCATCAGGCCCGGCATCTGGGATTGCTATGGATCACAACGGAGGCGGTCACTCTGGCCACGGTGCCGCTGCTGCATTTCAACGCCACGCCTCGTGCGTTCGAGGCGACATGGAAATACCTGCTGGTCTGTGGCACAGGCATTGCGCTCTCACTGCTGGGTTCGTTTTGCCTGGGTTACGCTTCACTTTACAGCGGTGGCAGCGGCGATCTGACTTTCACCGCCTTGACCGCCCAAGGCGCGGGTTTGTCCCGTCCATGGGTGTTGACGGCGTGGGTTTTGTTGCTGGTCGGTTACGGGACGAAAATGGGATTGGCGCCCATGCACACTTGGAAACCCGACGCTTACGGCGAAGCGCCGGGCATTGTGGGAGCCATCCTGGCGGGCGGCGTCACGACCGTGGCTTTCACGGCCATCCTGCGTGTGCGTTCCGTCGTCAGCGCCGCGGGCCAGAGCGCAGCCGCCGACCGCACGCTGCTCGCCATCGGGTTGTTCTCCATGCTGGTTGCGGCGCTCATGCTCCTGGGTACACGCGACTTCAAGCGTATGCTGGCCTATTCAAGCGTCGAGCACATGGGCATCCTGAGCATTGGTGCGGCTTTAGGCCCCGCCGGAGCATGGGCGGCGCTGTTTCACGTTTGGAGCAACAGCCTGACCAAAGGCGGCCTGTTCATGAGCGCGGGCAATATCCAGCGGGCCGCGGGCGGACGCACGATGGATGAGGTGCGCGGCATGGCCGTGCTGACGCCGCGTTCAGCGGCCATCTTTGTCGCCGGAATGTTCGCGGCCACTGCCTGCCCGCCGTTCAGCCCTTTCTTCAGCGAAATGCGCGTACTGCGGGCGGCTTTTGAAACCCGGCATGGCGCCGTTGCCGGAATGTTTCTCGCCTGCCTCTTATTCGCCTTTTTTGGCCTCACGCGCCTGGTTTTCGCGATTGTTGATGGCCGCCCGCGCGCCGCGGCGAAAGCGGCCCGCGACCACTTTCACGAAACAGCAGGGGTGATCGTGCCTCCGCTTCTTTTGTTGGCCATTTCACTTTGGCTGGGTCTTTGGACCCCAACGGTGTTGCAGGACGCCTGGACAGCAGCCGTGGCCCAGCTTTTTCCCATTAAATGAGCTCCTCCACTCCATTCGCCCTGCTGGCCAACGCCACGAGTCTCCCTTGGTTGGATGTGCCGCAATGGCCGGTGAAGGATTTCGTTCGCAGGACGGCGACCGAGTTGGATCGGGGCGCCCGACTGTGCGCCTGGTTCGGCGTGCCCGAAAGCGCCGGAGCGCGGCTGGTGGCGGTGATTGCGTTCGATGCCGACAACACCTTGGCGGTGGCCAGCAGCGCGCCGCTTGACGGGAGTTATCCCGCGCTCACTCCAACTCATCCGCAAGCCCACCTGTTCGAACGCGAGGTCTGGGAACAGCACGGCTTGAATCCTGCGGGACATCCGTGGCTCAAGCCCGTCCGCAAGAACAAGGGCGATGCGCCTACCAACCGCGAGTTTTTCCGCGTGGAGGGCCGTGAAATTCACGAAGTGGCCGTCGGTCCCATCCATGCCGGCGTTATTGAGCCGGGGCATTTCCGTTTTCAATGCCACGGCGAGGAGGTGCTTCATCTCGAAATCGCCCTCGGCTACCAGCATCGCGGCATCGAGGAGGCGCTGGCCAATGGACCGCACTTGGCGACGATGAGCCAGATGGAAACCATCGGCGGGGATGCCACCATCGGTCACGCCACGTCGTACGCCATGGTCCTCGAAGCGCTGGCCGGAGCGGAAGCGCCACTGCGCGCTCAATGGCTCCGCGCCGTCGCGCTGGAATTGGAACGTCTGGCCAATCACACCGGCGATCTCGGGGCCTTGGCCGGGGACGTCGCATTTCTGCCCGCGTCCGCCGCCTGTGGCAAGCTACGCGGCGATTTCTTGAATCTTACGGCCGTCATAAGCGGGAACCGATATGGGCGTGGCCTGATTCGGCCGGGTGGTTGCCGGCACGACCTTGAGCCGCCGCGCGCCAACGAGCTTGAGGAAAAGTTGCGCGGCGCGCTGGCGGACGTGGACGAAGCCGCCGGGTGGCTCTGGGAATCAAATTCCGTCCGCTCGCGTTTTGAGGGGACCGGCCCCGTCTTCACCGAGCAGGCAACCGCCTTGGGTTTGGTGGGCGTTGCCGCGCGGGCATCCGGTTTGGTCCGCGACGTGCGCTTCGACCATCCGGCCGGGTGGCATCGGTTCGGACAGGTTCCTGTGGCCGTTTGGCCGGGCGGCGATGTCTTCGCCCGCGCCAAGGTGCGATGGCTGGAGATTCAACGCTCCGGCAAGTTTCTGAAAGAGCAATTGGCCGCCCCGCCCGAGGGTGAGATTCGCGCGGAAAACGGCCCGCTCGCTCCCGATACGCTGGCCGTCGCATTGGTTGAAGGCTGGCGTGGCGAAATCTGTCATGCCGCCCTCACCGACGAGCAGGGGCGCTTCCGCCGCTACAAAATCACGGACCCGTCGTTCCACAACTGGATTGGACTGGCGCTGGCGATGAGGGGACAGGCCATCTCCGACTTTCCCATTTGCAACAAAAGCTTCAATCTCTCTTATTGCGGCTTTGATCTCTGACCATGATTGCCATCGAAACCATTCTCCATCGTTTGCAGCGCGGCTCTCAGACCATGTCCTACCCCGCCGGCGCCGCACCCGCGCTGCCCGACCGGCACGGTGGCGCGTTGCGCGTGGACGCCTCCAAATGCGCTGAAGGCTGCAAGGCTTGCGTGGAGGTGTGTCCCACTCATGCGATCACGCGACCACCCGGCGGAACGGCCTCACTCGATTTGGGCAGGTGCATCTTCTGCGCCGCCTGCGTGGAGACATGCCCGGCGAAGGCCATCACCAAGACCGGCGATTACCGCCTTGCGGTCCGTCGGCGTGAAGATCTCGTGCTGGGCCAGCCGGGCGGGGAGGAACTGCGGCTCGCCGCCGCCCTCGACGGGAAACTGCGCCGGCTATTCGGCCGCTCGCTGCGATTGCGCGTGGTCAGCGCCGGCGGCTGCGGCGGTTGCGAAGCTGACACAAACGTCCTCGGAACCATTGGGTGGGACCTCGGCCGCTTCGGCATCCAGTTTGTCGCCTCGCCGCGGCACGCCGATGGGTTGCTCATCACCGGCTGCGTTTCCAAAAACATGGAGTTGGCTTTGAAAAAAGCGTGGGACGCCGTGCCCGAGCCGAAAATCGTCATTGCCGTCGGCGCGTGCGCCATAGCCGGCGGCCCGTTTGTCGGTCATCCGCAGATTCTCAATGGCGCCGCCTCGATCGTGCCGATTGATCTTTTCATCCCCGGCTGTCCGCCGCATCCGCTCACGATCCTGGATGGCCTGCTGCGGCTGCTCGGCCGATTGGGTGAAGAGCGGGCGAAATAGCGTTGTCCAACTATCTTTCTTGCTTTAAGCGCGAAATGCTCAAAACATCGCAAACTCTAAAGATGAGAAAATTGATCCGTGTCCGCACACACTTGGCAGTGATGATGGCGATATTGGCGCAAACTGCCATCGCCCATGATAGTTCTCTGGTGGAAAATGTTGACCACGCCGGGATCATTTCGCGTTGGGATCAGCAGAGTCTGCAACGCGGACAGGGACTTTTCCAAATTGCCTGCGCGCCCTGTCACGGCATGAATGGGGTGCAGACACTCAATCCTCAGGCCCGGCCATTCGCGGTGGAAAAATTTCAACACGGCGGCGACCCTTACAGCATGTTTAAAACCATCACGCAGGGTTTCAAAGGCATGCCCTCCCAAACCTGGATGACGCCCGAGCAGCGATATGAAGTCATCCAATTTATCCGCGAGACTTTTGTGAAGAAACTCAATCCGACTCAGTACACCAAGGTGGATCAGGCCTATCTGGATTCGCTGCCTAAATTTGACCCAGCCTTGGCGCGATCGTCGGCCGGGTCAAAAGTCCGACAGTGCGATTTTGGCCCGGTTCTTGAATCGCAGCTTGGCACCAATTTCGGCGATGCGCTCACTTTTCGCTTGAAAGACAATGTGAGCCTGAGTTACGACCTGCACCGCATGCGCCTGGCCGGCGCCTGGCAGGGCGGATTTCTTGATCTCTCGCGCACGGGGCATTCTCAACAGCGCGGCGAAGGCCAGCCGCTGCCCGAGGGCCAGCCGTTGCGGGGCTTGCAGCAATGGTATTGGGCTTTTGGCGGGCGCTTTGATTATCCCACCAATGACCTCCTCCCGCGCGGGCCGTTGCCAGCCAGTTGGATGAAGTATCAGGGCCACTATGTTTATAATCGAGAAGCGATCTTGTCGTTCACGATTGAAGGGCGGCAAGTCCTGGAGTGGCCTGACGCCGAAAAAAGCAACGACTTGCTGGTGGTTTCGCACACGTTGAGGATTGGGCCTGGTTCAACTCCGATGCGGCTGTGCGTGGGACAGTCAGAATCGGCCGGCGCAAGGATTCAGGGCCTTGTTACTCTTGGAAAAACAGTTCCAAAGGCGAAAAGCGGTTTTGTGAAGGGGCGCCTGGTCATGACAGCCGAGACCACGCCAGGCGCCGACTCAGACTCGGCCGGGCAGAGTTATGGGGATTTTGTGGCGGCGGGCGCGCTGGGCTTCACCAAGGGTCTGACCTGGGAAGTTGATGATCGTCAGCGCCTGGTTTTGAATATCCCGGCGGATGACAAGCCGCGCGTTGTGCGGGTCTTATGTTCGTCTGGAAACGGCGCCCCGGCCCTAAAGCGGTTCGGACAATACGTTAGTCAGAGTGAAGCAGAACCCGTTGTGGACCCGGAAACCCTCACGCACGGCGGCGCGCGGCTATGGCCTTTGGAGATCAAGGTCCATGGCCGGCTTGGGGAACAAACCGGCGCTTATGCGCTGGACACGATACCGGTCCCTTTCGACAACCCCTACGGCGCCTGGCCGCGGACCAGCGCGCTGGCATTTTTCCCCGATGGCCGCGCTGTCGTGACAACTTATGGAGGGGATGTCTGGATTGTCTCAGGTCTCGATCACTCCCTTGAAAATGCAACCTGGTCGCGCTTCGCTTCCGGTCTGTACGAACCATTCGGCGCACAGGTTATCAACGGCCTGATTTATGTGACTTGCCGCAACGGCATCGTGCGCCTTCATGATCTCAATCACGACGGCGAGGCTGACTTTTACGAAACATGGTATGCCGACCCGGACGTTTCGACGTTTTTCCACAGTTTCAACTTCGATTTGCAGGTGGATCACCGAGGCCATCTTTACTATGCCAAAGCCGGGGAGTACACCGATTACAAACTGCCGGGCGCGGTGATCGAGGTCATGCCCGATGGCAGTTCGGCCCAGGTCTATTGCACTGGGTTCCGAGTCCCGAACGGCATGGGCATCCTGCCCGATGATCGCCTGACGGTCAGCGATAACCAGGGAGATTGGATGCCGGCTTCCAAGATCAATATTGTCCACCGCGGTGGATTCTACGGTTATGTGCAGAGCCGGACGGGGGATGGCGCCTACGGCGATCGTTGGGCGCCGGACGGCGGGCGGATTGACGCGAGCAAGGTAATACCACCGGGGACCTTCGACCAGCCGATTATATGGATGCCCCAGGAGTTTGACAATTCGAGCAGCGCGCAGTTATGGGTGGATGACCAACGCTTCGGGCCATTGTCAGGGAGATTGTTGCACTCCAGCTTTGGCACAGGTTGGATTTACTACCTCATGCTGCAGGAAGTGGGGCCGGTCTGCCAGGCCGCGATTGTCGCGTTGCCCTTCCAGTTTGATGCCGGTTTGATGCGAATCAAGCTTAACCCGGCGGACGGGCAAGTGTACGCGACCGGACTCTCCGGATGGCAGGGACCGGCCCAAGGCAAGGATGGCTGCCTGCAACGGCTGCGTTATACAGGCAAGCCCATCAAGCTGCTGGACGATGTGAAGGTCCGGCCGGATGGTTTGTCCCTTCGGTTTAATTTCGCCCTGGACCGCGCGTCGGCCATGAACCCGACAAATTACCACCTCGAACAATGGAATTACCTCTGGTCATCAAAATACGGTTCCGATCAGTATTCGTTGGAAAATCCCGGCCAAAAGGGGCACGATCGCCTGAATATCACGTCTGTAAAATTGAGCGAAGATGGCCGCCAGGCGCTGCTGACAATTCCCGGTCTTCGTCCGGTCAATCAAGTTGAGCTGCGTTTGACGTTGACTGCCGCGGACGGCGCGCCTTGGAAGGAACTGGCCTACCTGACGATCAATGCGATTCCTGAACAGTGACCGTTGAACCCAAATCCGGCGGTTGAATTTTAAGAAGCAGCGGAAGCCACAGATTGACACAGATGAACACAGATATTTCAGAGAAGACCGTTTCACCCATTGGGCGACTCCTGTGGTCTTCGCAATTATCTTTCCTTAAACGTTGCAATTTGTGATGCCCGGCCTTATATAACTCATCGTGCCCGAAAACATAAACGATTAAATCACCATCATGCGTCGCATCTCCCAATTATTGCTGGCCGCCATCGCCCTTGTCTCAACCGCGGTTTTTGCCGCGGAATTCAAGTATTCCATCACCCCCAATTTCTTCGAGCAGAACCCCGGCGGCCAACCGCTTGGCCCTTGCCACGGCGGCGCGGTCATTGACAAGGCCGGCAACATTTACATCAGCACCGACACCGAGCGCGGCATCCTGGTCTTTTCGCCCGAGGGCAAATTCATTCGCGCCTTCGGGCCGACGCGCATTCACGGGCTGGAACTGCGCGAGGAGGACGGCGTGGAATATATCTACGGCGCGCGCCCCAGCGATCACGAAGTCCTCAAGCTCAAACTGGACGGCACGATTGAGTGGACCATTCATTGCCCCATGGAGGCCGGCATTTATAAAGACGCGAAAGGATTCAATCCCTGCGCCGTCACGGTCGGACCGGATGGCTCCATTTATGTCGTCGATGGTTATGGTTCAAATTTCGCGCTTAAATTTGACCGGAACCGAAAATTCGTGAAAACCTTTGGCGGGCCGGGCGAGGAGGAAGGCAAATTCAAGACCTGTCACGGCATCGCGCTGGACACGCGCCAAGACAAGCCGTTGCTGCTGATTTGCAACCGCAACAACAATCGTGTGGAATACTGGGACCTCGACGGCAACTTTGTGAAAGTCATCCAGAAAGATCTCCGCATGCCCGCCGCCGTTTACATCCGCGGGGACTATGCGGTTTTTCCCGAACTGCAAGGCCGGGTCACGGTGTTGGACAAAGCCGGCAACATCGTTGCGCAAGTCGGCGACAATCCTATCGAGGGACAGCGGGCCAACTACAAGTTGCCGCCGGATCAGTGGAAGGACGGCATCTGCAACTCGCCCCACGGCGCAGCGATTGACCGGGACGGGAATCTCATTGTGACGGAGTGGAGCGAGTTCGGTCATCTCCATAAATTCACCCGTGAAAAGTAACCGGCGATGGGCCGGGCGCGGTCGTTGTTGGAGTTTTTGCTCCCCGGTTGCAGGCTTCCGCCTTCAGGTTTCTCCAGAACACGCCGATAGAGAAGAGAATGGATGCGCTAACTTCGGCCCCAGGCGCCGCTTGTGAAAAACTGGACCTCACCCGGGTTCGCGCCCGGTTGAGCGGTTGTGCCTCTTTGCCGTCGTTGAGAACCATCAATGCCGCCTTGCGCGATTTGCTGGACGCTGACCAACGCTACAACTGGCAGATCGCGGAAATCATACGCCGCGACCCCAGCCTGACCGCCCGCCTGCTGGTGTTGGTCAACTCCGTCCATTATGGCACGGCCAAACCGGCCAGGAACATTGACGAAGTCGTTTTTTATCTCGGCGTCCGCCTCATCCGCCAACTGGTTGTGGTGACGCAGATCATCGAGGATCTCCGAAAGCTCGCCGAAGGACACCGCTTCCCCTGGCGCGAATTCTGGCGGCACTGCATCGCCACCGCCTTGGTGACAAGAGAGATCACCAATGTGGGCCACTCGCAGGACGATGAAATCGGCTACATCGGCGGCTTGATTCACGACGTGGGCAAGATCGTGATGGCCACGGCCTTTCCAGACCAATTTGACCAGATCTATCGCCGTCGCGGCGAAGAGGGAGGAGATTTGTTGCGCCTCGAACGCGAGGTCCTGGGGGTGGATCACGCCGAGTTGGGCGCGATGTACCTGAGAAAGCAGGGATTGGGGGACACGTTTATTGAAATTGTGCAATTTCATCATGCCCCGCAATTGGCGAGTCGCCAGGCCAGGGTAACCGCCGCCGTTCACGTGGCCGACTTGCTGGTTCGCCATCACAAAATAGGCGACAGCGGCAACCATGCGGAAGTGCCTCTGGACAGTTGGTTGGAATCGCCGGCTTGGAAGATACTCACTGCGGAGCAGAACGACGCGGAGCGAGACTTTTTGCGGGCCAGCCTGAATCAGGGACTGGAACGCATTCCGGCGATTGTGGATAGTCTAGTGTAATGGAGCGGGAGACTGTACTTGGTCGTGTACTCTAGGTGCGGCGGTAATCTTCCTAACGCTTTCATTTCCGCCCTGCCTGAAAGGGCGCGGCACCGTAAAGGCCAGCGCGAGCGAATCTGGAGTCCATGAGGGCATGCCCTTTGGCGCGGGCCTGGGCTGGCGTGAAGCCCAGCGCCGGGGCTTGGGGACGACCATAGTCCCCAACAGCAAAAAAGCGGCTGAACCGTTGCCAGTCCCGCCGCGTGAGTGTTCCGAGGGCGGTCAATCCTCATCCGGCATCAAAATTCAATTTGAGCCACCGTGAAATCACGCCTGCGGAGGTAATGTGGGGGGCCGGGATTGGGCCTTAACGAAGGCGTGGGCGCGGCGGCGAATGCCTTGCGTAAACACTTCACGCGAGACACCCGGGGCATTTTACAAAGCGTCTTCCAACAGCGCCTCATAATGATCCCTCAACAAAGAGCGATGCCGCAGGTCGCATTCGTGCGCCGCAATGAACGCCTTTATCAGCGCTTCCAATTCCTGGTTCATTCAGGAAAGCATTTTAGCATCAGTTCCTCGGCCTGGGCATCGGTCAGATCGTTGCCATGCCACATGGCAAGGTCATCCTTCAACATGCGCAGGGTGGCTGCCACGCCCCCTGCGACCTCCCTATCCGGAAAAGTCGGAGAACTCATGGCGCTGTTGAGCAGCTCACCAAAAGCGATCAGCCTTTCCAAGGTGGCTTTGTGTTTGTGCAGATCCTCAGGCTTGGGATTTTCAACGAAATGGGTCCAAGGATAGAGGCCCTCTTGACCGGCGATTTTGGCCCAGTCCTCAGCGTCGGCGCTCAGTTCTTGGACAATCCGGTTGGTGGCGCGCTCGAGGAAGTTCGCAGGGGCGACCAGGGAATCGCTCTCGGTGCTGGGCATCGCGGTCACACTCATGGCAGTAATTTAACCAGTTGACGCTCCTGGCGCAAGGGTCCAAAAGACCGCACCGAACGTGAGCGTATTTGTGAATTAGACTACTAAGTCACGGGGCACGGCCCGAGTCGCGGAACGGGGAACCGGCCTGATAGCATTTGAGTTGCGCTTGAATGGCCGAAACCATGGCCGCGTTATCCTGGTGGGTGGCCAACTGCAAGGCGCGCCGGGCGGTCGTGACGGCTTGGTCAAACCGGCCTGCTTCGGCGCACGCGGCCGCCAGTATCGCGGCCATCATCGGATTACTGCCGCCGGCAAGCTGGTCTGTTTGACGGGCCAATTCCATCGCTTTGGTTCCGTTGCGCAGGGCGGGGTTGGGCGAGGTCGCCAGCCGCCAGGCGATGCCGGCGAGGTCTGTTCGCCCTTCCACAAAATCGGGCTGGAGGGCCAGCAATTTTTGGAATTGAACGATGGCTTCGTCCACCTGTCCTTTTTGCAGGAGGGCGTGGCCCAGATTGTAATGAGCCTGGGCATAGTCAGGACGACTTTCCAGCGCCTTCCGCAAGTGCGTGATCGCTTCATCCGCGCGCCCTTGCTGGAGGAGGGAGAAGCCCAGATTGTTTTGGGCTTCGGCAAAGTCAGGCCGGATGGCCACCGCCTTTTGGAATTGAAGAATGGCCTCGTCCCTTTGTCCTTTTTGGCGCAGGGCGATGCCGAGATTGAAATGAGCGTGGCCATCGTCAGGATGAATTTCCAGCGACTTTTGAAACTGAATGATGGCCTCGTCCACCCGCCCTTTTTGCAGAAGGGCGTCGCCAAGAGTGGAGTGAAGGTTGGCAAGGTCGGGCCGGATGGCGACCGCCTTTTGAAACTCAAGGATGGCCTCGTCCGCCAGGCCTTTTTGAAGGAGTGAGTTGCCCAGATTGTTGCGGGCTTCGGCAAAGTTAGGCCGGAGGGCGACCGCTTTTCGGAACCGTAAGATGGCCTCATTGATGTGTCCTTCTTTTGCGAGAGCGGCGCCCAGGTTGTTCTGGCCTTCGGCATTGTCAGGCTGGATGGCCAGGGAGGTTCGGAATAGGATAATGGCCTGGTTCACAAGCCCTTTTTCATAAAGAACAGCGCCAAGGCCGTCCTGAGCCAGCCAGCAGTCGGGATTCCGGGCGATGGTTGTCCGCCAGAGAGTTTCCATGTCGGCGTAGGTCCGGCTTTGCCGCCAGGTCAAGAGGCCCAGAGATGCCAGCAAAATCGCGCAAAACGCCCCTTCCCAAACCCGTTTCCGCTCTCCGAATCCACGGAAGAGGTAGTGGATGCCCACACTGGCCACGACGATGGGGCCGACGCAGGCAAGATACTGAAAATGATCCGCCACGAACGAAAATTTGAATGGATATACATCAAAAAAGCCCAGCGCCGGGAAGAGCGTTCCCATAAAGAAAAGCAGCGCCGCCAGAGGTCCGCGCTCCCAGCGTCTCAGAACCCACATCGCGCCGAGCAGCAGGGCCGCCGCCGCCGGAAACAAGTATTGCCACGCTATGGTCTGGCTGATCTTCCATCGAGGGTAGGAAAAAATCAAATCCGCCGGCCAGAACAGCTTGCCCAGATAAAACCAGACGGCGCGCCCGGCGATGAGAAATCGTTCGATGATGAAAAAATTGAACTCCGACCCTTGTGCGCCGACGAACTGTCGCTCCATCCATGAGGTGAAAAGGCCCGCCGTGATTCCTGCGGCGAAGAAGGGAAGCAACAGCAGCACGTCGTGCTTCCAGGACAATTTTCCCCGTTGCCACCAGAAAATGACCAGCAACGCCGCCGGGAAGGTCGCAATGACGGTTTTGGCCAGCAACCCCAGCACGAAAAGCGCCAAGGCGCAGGCATAAGCCGCCTTGTGCCTGGTCCGATCAAACCGCAAGTAAGCCAGCGCCGCGCCGAAATAACAAACCGCCGAGAGGGTGTTTTTGAGTTCCGAAATCCACGCCACCGATTCGACCTGAACCGGGTGCAAGGCGAAGATGGCCGCCGCCAGCCCGGCGGCCGGAATCTGAAGCGTTCGCAGTATTTTCAGCAGGAACAACGCCGCCGTGACATGAAGCAGGATATTGACCAGATGATAACCCAAGGTCGAATCGCCCCAGAGTTTGTGTTCCACCCAGAACACGCTGAACACCACCGGATAATACTGCTGCGTCGCGCCAGGTTCAGTCCAGATGCGGACGAGTCCGGCCAGCGAACGGTGTTCGGGATAGGTCAGATGCGCGGCGTCGTCCCAAATCGGTTTGCCATTCCAAGCCGGCTGGTAAGCGACAAATGTGGCGATGACCAAAAGCAATACCCACCACCAACCTGCGAAGCGTGGAGAGAATCGGAATGAGATCGGCCATTGCGGCGAATCCGCGGTTGTTGCCTTGATCGGGATCATCTCCTTGACCGGCTCTGGCGCAAAGTGTCGAGGCCGACGGCGATGATGATGACGATGCCGATGATGATTTCCTGGGTGAAATTCTGCCAGCCCATCTGGTTGGAGCCGTTGCGCAGCACGGCCATGATCAACGCGCCGACCATCGAGCCGAGGATGCTGCCCGTGCCGCCGCTCAAGCTGGCGCCGCCAATGACCACCGCCGCGATGATGTCCAGTTCAAGACCGATGGCCACCGTCGGATCGCCTTGCGTGAGCCGCGATAATTGCATCACTCCGGCCAGTCCAAAGAGCAGTCCGGCCAGCGCGTAGATGAGCACCTTTTGCAGCCGCACGCGGATGCCGCACAGGCGCGCGGTGGCTTCATTGGAACCAATCGCATAAATATAACGCCCGAAAACCGTCTGCCGCATGACCACTGAAACAATGATCGCCAGAGCGATAGTGATCCAGACCCCTGGCGGCAACGGGAACAAGGCCGTCGGCGACAGGCGCGCCATGAGATAGTTGAGCGGGGCGTCGGGCGGGTTGTTGACGGTTTGATTGCCGGCCAGCCATTTGGCCGAGCCGCGCACCACCCCCATCATGCCAAGGGTGACGATGAACGGCATCATGTTGAAGCCGGCGATGACCAGCCCGTTGACCAGGCCGATCACTCCGCCGGCCAGCACGCTCAAGACGACGGCGGTGGCCGTGGAATAGCCTTTGACCAGCAACGTCGCGCCCAACACGCTCGTCAACGCCACCACCGAGCCGACGCTCAAATCAATGCCGCCGCTGACAATGATCATGGTCATGCCCAGGGCGCCGAGAGCGACGATGACGGTTTGGATCAAAATGATTTTGCAATTGCCGCCGGTGAAAAGATAAGGGCGCACTTCGGGGCTGAGCGAAAAGAGGCCCAGCACCAGCAACAGGCCGAAGAATGGCCCCAGCGCAGCAAGGGCGTGGAAAGGATTGAAAGCTTTGGCAGCGGGGGATTTGTTCATGGATGATTCATCCTGAATCCGGCGTTTGATTTTAAGAAGACGCGGAAGCCACAGATTGACACAGATGAACACAGATTCTTCAGAGAAGAGTCTTTTGCTCTTTGAGTGACTCTTGTTGCTTTCTTTACTCCTTCTGATCTGTGTCTATCTGTGTTCATCTGTGGCTCAAATTGTCAGACTGCCCGATGGCTGCGGCGATGATTCTGTGTTCGGTCCATTCGCCGACGGGGCGAACCTCCGAGAGCACGCCCCGGCACATGACGCCGATGGTATCACAAACGCCGAGGAGTTCGGGCAGATACGAGCTGACGAAAATAATGGCTTTGCCCTGCGCAGCCAGTTGGCCGAGTAGTTTGTAGATTTGCGCCTTGCTGCCAACGTCAATGCCGCGTGTCGGTTCATCGAGGAGCAAGACGCTGGCTTCGTGATGCAGCAAGCGGCCCAGCGCGATCTTCTGCTGGTTGCCGCCGGATAATTCCCCAACGGTCTGACCGGGATCCTGGGCGCGCACTTCGAGACGATCCATCCAATCCTGCGCCGTTTGCCATTGCCGGCGGCGCTGGATGAAACCGAAGCGCGAGAGCGGCGCGTAACGAGTCAGGGTCAGATTGTCCGCCAGACTGCGGTTGAGCATCAGTCCTTCGGCCTTTCGATTTTCGCTCAAAAGGCCTATGCCACTCTTGAGGCGTTGGGAGGGCGAGCGGCGAGTCGCTTCTTTCGACCGCACCAGCACGACGCCGCCCTGGACGCGATCCAATCCAAAGCAAGTACGCAATGTTTCCGTGCGCCCCGCGCCGACGAGACCGGCCATACCGAGGATTTCTCCCGCGCGCAACGTCAAACTCGCCGCCTGCGGTTTGGGCCGTCCGACCAGGGCGCGTAATTCCAGCACCGACTCTCCCAGACCATGCGGCGTCCGGGGATAGATTTCACTGATTTCCCGGCCCACCATCAATCGGATGATCTGAGGCAAGTTTGCGGAAGTCATGTCGCCGGTGGCGACGCTTTCGCCGTCGCGGAGCACGGTGTAACGGTCGGCGATGCGCTGGCACTCCTCCAGGAAATGGCTGATATAAATAACGCTGACCTTGAGGCGGCGGAAGCGCCCGATGACGTTGAAGAGATTTTCCGTGTCCACCTGCGTGAGGCTGCTGGTGGGTTCGTCCATGATCAGCACTTTGGGTTCAGCGATGAGGGCGCGCGCAATTTCCACAATTTGCTGTTCGGCAATGGTGCGGCTGTTGACAGGGGCGTCCAAAGGGATGTTTTCGTGGCGCAATTCCGCCAGCGCCCGGCGGGCGAGTTCACGCCGGCGGGAACGATTGAGCCAGCCGCAGCGCGCCGGTTCTTCGCCGAGCAGGATGTTTTCCGCGACGCTCAGATGCGGGGCGAGCGTCAGCTCCTGGTAAATCATGGCGATGCCGCTGCGCCGCGCGTGGAGCGGATTGGCCGGCACGAAGGGCTGGCCCTCGAGTTCGATCACGCCCGCGTCCGGATGGTGCGCGCCGCTGAGGATTTTCATCAGGGTGCTTTTGCCCGCGCCATTTTCCCCGATCAACGCATGCACCTCACCGGGGCCGACCTCAAAAGAAACATTCTTGAGCGCGCGGGTGGCGCCGAAGCTTTTCCGCACGGCGGTCATGCGCAGGCGCGGGGTGGTCAACGTTGTGGAGTCCATACAATTCATCCCGCGTCACGATGCATGGCTTTGTGATTACACCTCCAACACTTTCTCGAACTTCGTCAAGTTCCGCGCTCCTTGCGCCGTCACGGCCGCCACGTCCTCTAATCGGACCGCGCCCAGGCCGGGATAATATAATCCCGGCTCGACGGTCACGACCTGGCCTGCCGCCAGCACGTCGCGCGAGGTCAGCGCGAGGCGCGGTGCTTCGTGGATTTCCATCCCTACTCCGTGGCCGGTGCCGTGGAAGAAACCATGCATCCGGCCCCTCTTCTTGACGGTTTTATACCCTTCGGTCTCGAAAAACGTCTGCAGCGCGGCGTGGACATCAACCGCCTTGGCCCCAGGCAGCAGTTGGGCGAAGGCGATGTCCTGGGCGCGGGCGACCGTGTCATACAAACGGCGCACGGCCTCGCTGGCGTGTCCGCGCACCACCGTGCGGGTGATGTCGCCGAAGTAACCTGTTTTTTGTGACCTCGGAAAAACGTCGAGAATAATCGGCTCGTTGGCCCGCAAAGGCCCATGCCCCGGCTCGTGCGGATCGCAGGCCTGCCGTCCGCCGGCCACGATGGTGCGCCCGGTCCATCCGCCGGCCTGGAGGATGGCCGTGTCAATCACACTGCGCAGCTTCTCCGAAGTCAGCGGCGCGCCGTGATAAAGAAGCTTGCCGTCGCGCCCGATTTTGGACGATTTGAGCGCCTGAATCCCCTCCGCCAACCCCACTTCGGCCATCATCAGGGCGGCGCTGATCTTTTTGATCTCATCCGCTCGTTTGAATTCGCGCTCCGGAAAGACGCCGTTTTTTTTGACGCGGACTTTGATCCGGTAATTGCGCAACTCCCGCGCCAGGCCGTGGGGGAAATTGGGCGGCACAAAAATCTTGCGCACGCGCCGCTCACTGAAAAGAAAATGGATCACTTTGGCCAGGCCCGGCTGCTTGGCCTTCCGGCCCAGTTTCTCCAGGCATTGATGGTAGGAGATGACCCGGCAATGCCGCGCCCGCTGGCGCATCCGGTTCATCTCCACGTCGTTGACCACGACGTGGCAGTGGCCGTCAATACGAAAATAAATGAACGGATCGGACACGAAAAGACCGACCGCATAGAGCATGTTGGCATCGCGCTCGCTGTCAGCCACCATCAAAAGGTTTTCGGAGCCGCTCATGGTTTTCGGCGATGATTCTTTGCCGGTGGGGCGTGGCTCGATTTGCTTCCGCGTTCAGTGCAAGACCGTCATCGGGGCGATAAAATATAACCGCCCGGCTTCCAATTTCGGCAGGTCCACGCCCAGATCAACTTTGATGGCCGGCACATCGGTTTTGCCAAAAAGACGCATCAGCACGGAACCCAGATCCACAGGCATCCGGTACTGCACGATGCTGGCGCTGGAAATCTTGGCCAGACTCTCCGCCCGTTTGCGCGCGGTGTCGAAATCCCCCAATTCATCCACAAACCCGAAGTTCAGGGCTTGCTGGCCCGAGAGCACCCGCCCATCGGCGAAGTCCTGCCAGTCATCCACCAGAGTTTTGCCCTGGCCGGCGTTTTCCTGGGCGGCCCGTGCGCGTCCCGTTTTGACCACGTCCTTGAACTTGTTGAACGTTTCGTCAATGAGCGCCTGCACCATTTGATCTTCCTGATCGCGCGCCCGTTGCTCGTCCGGGGTCAGGTCTTTGTCCTCGCGTTCGCCGCTGAGCATGTCCTTGAAACGCCCGCTCTTGAAAACCATCGGGCGGATGCCGATCTTGTCCATCAACTGGCGGTAATTGTAGCCGTGCATGATGACGCCGATGCTGCCGGTGATGGTCAACTCGTTGGCCACAATCCACCGGCACGGAACGGAAATATAGTAACCGCCCGAGGCCGCCAGCGCGCCCATGGACACCACCACGGGCCGGTGGGTTTGTTCCTGAAATTTGGTGAGCGCTTTGTTGATTTCATCCGAAGCCAGCACCTCGCCGCCGGGGGAGTTGACCTTGAGGATGACCGCCTTCACATCGGTGTCGCGTTCCGCCATTTTCAACTGATCTTTGATGTATTGCACCATGTCCACGCCCGAACGCTCAATCTCCCCGCTGGAAATGATCCCGTCCACTTCAATCAACGCAATTTTATTATCCGTATTATTGGTCGCTGAAACCACGACCTCCTCCAGATTCTGGTTGCGATCCGTCATCACCCGTGGATGCGGGAAGACGCCGCGGGAAAAGCCGGCCAAATTCCACAAGAGACTCATCACGAAAAGCGCCAGGAAAACCACAGCCAGGACTTTCCAAACCACGCTCGAACGCGGCCGCGGCGGCGGCAACGTCAACGGCGGCGGCATGGATGGCGGTATGGGAATGACGGGTGGCGGCGTCACGGGCGGCGGCGGACTGGCTGGCTGCGCGGCGGCGGACTCTGGTGATGGCGGATGGTCGTCCATAATGAGCGGAGCCTACCGCAACCCGCGCGGACGGGCAAGCGCCAACGCAAGTCGTTTTCAGGATCGCACCGTGAAAATTCGGAATTGAATATCCGCCACGACCACTCAAATATCGGCGCGTATGGCGCGCCACGAATTTTTTCCACGATCCATGACGAAGGTCGCACCGCCATGTTGAGCACCTTGCGCATCAAGAATCTGGCGCTGGTTTCCGACCTGACCTTGCAACTGCAGCCCGGCTGCAACGTCATCACTGGCGAAACCGGCGCGGGCAAATCCATCATCATCGGCGCCCTCAACCTGCTGTTGGGCGAGCGGGCTGATCGCACCCTCTTGCGCGCCGGTTGCGATAGTTGCGCGGTCGAAGCCGTTTTCGACCTGAGCCGGGGCCGTGGCGTGCCATCCGGGTTTTTTGAGGAAAACGGATTGGAACCGTGCGCGGACCATCAATTGATCCTCAAACGCGTCTTCACCGCCGCTGGGACCAACCGCCAATTCATCAACGGCTCCCCCACCACGCTCCAGGTGCTCGCCGACCTGGGCCAGGAACTGGTGGATATGCACGGGCCGCACGAGCATCAATCGCTCCTGCATCCGGCCCGCCAATTGGACATTCTGGACGCCTTCGCCAGTTTGGCCCCGTTGCGCGAACGCTTCGCGGCGCTGGTGCGCCAGACGAGGCAGTTGGAGGAGCAAAAAATCGCGCTCATCGTTGATGAACGCGCCTACGCGCAGCAATTGGACTTGTTGCGCTTCCAAGTGAACGAAATCACCTCGGCCCGGTTGCAGCCGGAGGAGGAGGAGCGGGTGGAGCAGGATTTCAAAAGGGCCGGCAACGCGGCGCGCCTGCTGGAATTCACCCAGGCCGCGCTGAATCTTCTGGGCGAACAGGATAACTCGCTGTTGCGCCAGGCAGGGGAATTGGGCCGCACTCTGCAAGCGTTGCAACGCCTGGACGCCGCCGCCGCGCCTCTGCTGGAGGCCCACCAGCAAGCCGCCGCCGCCTGGGGCGAATTGCAGTCCGCCTTGCGCCGTTACGCCGACACGGTGGAAGTCGAGCCAGACCGGCTGCGGCAATTGGAGGATCGGATCAATGTGCTGCTCACGCTCAAACGCAAGTACGGCGCCACGCTGGCCGGCGTGATCGCATTCGGAGAAGCGGCGAAAAAGAACCTGCAAAATTTGGAGGGACGGGACGCCGAACTGGCCCGGTTGAATGGCGCGTTGGAAAAACTGCGCGCTGAAATCGGGTCACTGGGGCGGGAACTCTCCGCCCAGCGCCGACAAGCCATTCCCAAACTGGCCAAAGCGGCCATGCAACAGTTGCACGGCCTCGGTTTCCAGCAAAGCCGGTTCGACGCCGACATTCGCACCGGCGATGACTTCACCGCTTCCGGCCTGGATGAGATCGAGTTCCAATTCGCGCCCAACGCGGGCGAACCGGCACGGCCTTTGCGCGCCATCGCCTCCTCCGGCGAGATGTCGCGCGTCATGCTCGCGCTCAAAACCGTGCTGGCCGCGCAAGACGAAATCCCGGTGCTGGTTTTCGATGAAATTGACGCCAACGTCGGCGGCGAAACGGCGGTGGTGGTGGGGGAAAAAATGGCGCGCCTCGCGCGGCGGCGGCAGGTGATCTGCATCACGCACTTGCCGGCCGTGGCGGCCAGCGCCTCGACGCATTTTGTGGTGACCAAGCGGACGGAAGGCGGCCGCACCCTATCGGAAATCACGCTGCTGGACAGTGCGCAACGAGTCCAGGAAATCGCCCGCATGTTAGGCGGCCAAAGCGAAGCAGCCCGCCGCCATGCGGAGGAATTGTTGCGGAGAGGACGCGCCGCATCCGAAGCAGGTGTTGGGTGAAGCGAGTCTTTTTATTTCACGCAAGAACAGGTGCGGTCTGCTTAAGCGCATGCACGCGACGGAAGATGGCGGCTTCACTGCGGTCACGGGCGAGTTCGAGGTCATAATCGGCCTGAATGCCCATCCAGAGTTCGGGCGAGACGTTGAACAAGCGTCCGAGCTTGAGAGCCATTTCCGCGCTCACGGCGCGCTTGCGCCGGATGATTTCACTGATGGCAATGGGTGTGCTGCCAATGGCTTTGGCCACGGCATAAGCGGAGAGGCCGAGGGGCTTCATAAAGTCCTCGCGGAGCACGTCGCCCGGATGAACGGGGTCGAGCCGGTCTTTGCGTTTGCTGTTCACGGGCGAATTATGCTGCCAGTGATTCGGCGACCGGCCTCAGTTTGCACGGTTTGACGGTGCGGGCAATGCGGACTTCGAGGTCATCTGAGGCGGCTTCCAGGTCGTAATAGGTCTGGAGGTCGAGCCACCAACCAGGCCGTGTGCCAAAATAGCGGGAGAGTCGTAAGGCGGTGTCCACCGTGATCGCACGATGTCCTCGAACAATTTGGCTCACGCGCATGGGGGTAACGCCGATGGCCTCTGCCAGCGCTGACTGGCTGAGGCCCAGCGGCTCCATAAAATCATGGAGCAAAATTTCGCCCGGATGAATTGGTTGAATTCGCTTGGTCTTCATATTCTAATTCAAGAGCGTCGATGCCTTCTTTGGAGCGGTTCGATGCGGCAATTATCGGTCAAGTCTTTAATTGAGGAGACAAGAAAAGACCTTCACTGAATTTCCGCCGCCGCCACGGAGAAGACAGGCGGCAGGTTGTCCGCCAGCAAACGCCAACTCTCTCCTTCGTCGTCGGAATGGAAGACTTTTCCAGTGTTGGAGCCGAAGTAGATGCCGGCTGGATCGAGCCTGTCGGTGGCCATGCCTTCCCGATAGATGCCGCCGTAAAAATCATCCGCCGGCAATCCGCTGCTCAATCCGCTCCACGTCTTTCCGCCGTCATGGCTTCGATAGACGCGTAGTTTCCGTCCGGGCGGACAACGAAATTCCGCGCCTTGCAAGGGAATGACATACAACGTCTCCGCCCGGCGCGGATGCAGCGCCAATGGAAATCCAAAATCCGACGGCAATCCCGCGCTGATTTCCTCCCAGGAGCGCCCGCCGTCGGCGCTGCGATAGACGCCGCAATGGTTTTGTTGGTACAGCACGGGATTGGCTCCGTTGGTCATCAGCAGCTTGTGGACGCATTGGCCGAATTCTGGCTTCTTGTCCGGCAAAAATTCCGCGCGCGTGCCGCGATTGGCCGTCTCCCACGACGCTCCGCCGTCTTCGCTGCGAAAGACGCCGACGGCCGAAATGCCGGTGAACATGCGGCCGGGTCGCGCATGATCAATGACAATGGAATGCAAACAAAGACCGCCCGCGCCGGGATGCCAGTGGGGACGTGTCGGATGCGCCGTGAGCGTGGTCACTTCCCCCCAGGTCTGGCCGTGGTCCTCGCTGCGGAACAGGGCGGCGGGAGCGACGCCCGCGTACAAAACTCCCGGCTCCGTCGCGCGGTCCGGTTCGATGTGCCATATCCGCTCCAACTTTAGGCCGGAGTTCTCCGTGAATTTTGGGTTAAGGGTCGCTGTCTCCCAATGCCCTCCCAAATCCGGCGAAGAAACGACCTCGCAGCCGAACCAGGAGTCGTTGGCCGTGGCAAAGACGCGACCGGTGCGCGGGTCGAACACAGCATGATTGATTTCCCGTCCAGGCTGGAACGGGCCGCTGACAGACCACTGCCTGCGATCCGCACTGGTGAAAAGGAACAATCCCTTTTTGGTGCCGATGAGGAGCAAAATTTTGGCGCTCATAATTTTACTTTAAACCGGCGGCAGAGCCGCGCTGGCTGCGGCGGCAGTTCATACGACATGGATGCCCGCGGCGTCAAATTGCTTCTTGGCGTTTTCCAGCAAATCGGACTTCACGCCGGGTGCGGCGTCGGCGTCGGCGCACGCGGCGGCCAGTGTCAGAATGACGCCCTTGCTTGTCACACGCGTGGCGTAGCAGCCGTCCACTTGGGCGATTTTTGGATGCGCCTTGGCCACTTCGAGCAGAATTTGGCGGGCGCGGGCCGCGTCGCTGCCGGCGGCGACGTAAAGGGAAACCCCGCACGGCGTGCACGGCGCGACGGATGAAAGGTTGATGCTGGATTGGCTGGCCATGTTGCTGTTCGGAATCACCACCAACCGTTGGTCCGCCGTGCGCACAATGGTGTATCCGAGATCAATGTTCACGACCAGGCCCGTTTCCAAGCCGGTCGGGGCCGAGACTTGCACACGGTCGCCAATCTTGAACGGACGGTAAAGAATGAGTGAAACGCCCGCGATGAGGTTGCCGAGGGTGCTTTGCGCGGCCAAACCGACCACCACGGAGACGATCCCCACGCCGGCCAACATGGACTTGCCCAAGTCCTTCAACTCCGGAACGAGGTGCGCGTAGCAAGCGAAGGCGGCGAAGTAGATTACCACGCTGGCCAATTTGCCCAAAAACCGGACGCCGGTCGCGTCCGCTCCGGCCTTCTCGGCGCGGTCGAGGTAACCGTGGATGGCTAATTTGACGGCCCTGCTGATTACCCAGGCCGCCAGGATGGTGATCAATCCGTAGCACAACGCCCCGATCGCCGTCGCGGGATTCGCCGATTCAAGAATCCAGTTATTTATCCTGTTCGTCGTCATGGAATGATAGAGGAACGCCAAACCCTTCCCCTTTCAAGCCTTCTGATGGGTTCGCGAACGGACTGGGCGCAAATCTGGTTTTGACCCTACCTATACCTTCCCCCCCAAAAACAGCCGTTGCTCCGTTGCAAGCCTTTATAATCAAGCACTTAACCCGTTGCATGACCCGTTGCAAACCATCCCACAAACCCGTCACAAAAGCGGATTTGCGCCCGAACGGACTCGGCCCCGCTCCAATTCCACCACTTCGTCGCACAGCGCCTGGACTTCCTGCCGGTCGTGGCTGACATAGAGCATCGGCACCTGGAACTCGTCCCGAACGCGCGCCAGGTAAGGAAGTATTCTCGCCTTGAGCGCCGCCTCGAGGCCGCCCAGCGGCTCGTCCAGGAGCAACAACCTGGGCGAGGCCAGCAACGCCCGCGCCAGCGCGACGCGGCGTTTTTCGCCGCCGGAAAGCTCCGTCACGCTCCGCCGGGCCAGCGGCTCAATTTCCAAAACCGCGGCCACGTGTTCGTAACTGAACAGGGAACCGGGCGGGGACGCCGCCTTGCATCCGTAAAGTATATTTTTCCGAACCGGCAAGTGCGGGAACAGCGCCAGGTCCTGCGGCACGTAGCCGATGGCCCGGCAGCGCGGCGGCAGGGCCACTCCGCGGTCGGTGTCCGTCAGCACGCGCTCCTCCAGTTGGATGAGCGCGCGCTGGGGCCGGCGCAAACCCGCGATCAAATCCAGCAACGACGTCTTGCCCGCGCCGGAGGGACCGACGATGGCCGTCACCTGGCAGGCCAGTTCGACATTGACCTCGAGCACGAACTCCGCCAGCGCCAGGGAAATGTTTTTCAGAAGCAGTTTCAAGGCGGTCGTTTCCTAATCCTAGCCAAAGATATTTGAAATTTTGATTTTGAGAATCTCCTCCGTCTTCAACGGCTTTCGCTTTCTCCGCGTCCTCTGCGACTCTGCGCGACCATCTTCATTCGATTTCCGTGCTTGGGCTTAGCGGTTCAGGAAGCCCGTTGATGATGCGCGTGAGGCAGTCCTTCATTCGCTCCAAACCAAAGTTGAGCACCAGCCCAAGTTGCAGCTTGGCCAGCACCAGATGCGTGCGAAGTTGTTTCGGGTGGAGGGGATGGTTTTTCTCAACGGACAACTTGAGCTGTGATCTCGTTGGCTTCGATGATCCGGAATTTCTCGCGCAGAGTCGCGGAGGACGCAGAGAAAGGCAAACGAAAATCTGAGAGATGATTTCATGAGATTTTAAAATTAAGATTCTAATCCTAATCTTAATCCTCCCTTGGTTATCAAGAAAGAGATTAAGATTATGATTAAGATCAGGATTACAAGCAAGGCGGGTCATTTTGCTTGCGTCACCGGCGCGGCCTCCCCCAGTTCCGGGATTTCGATCACATCGCCGTCCTCCAGCAAGACCTCCGGTCGCGGATTTGCAGTCAAGTCGAATGTTGTGTTCGTGCCGCCCCGCTTCAGACGCACTCGCGACAAATCCCAGGTGTTCAGGAGGATGTTCTCGTCACCCACCACATTGTTGAGAAAAAGTGAGCGGACGAGGATGTCTGCCTTCTTGCTGTTGAGGGCTTCTGCCACCCGCTCCGGGTAACTCGTATCAAGAAAGCCTTGCGGCATCCGAATATTCCTACCTTTGTCGTCAGCGGTGGCGAGCGAAGGCAATAGCTCAATGGCGTGTGTATGGCCTTTTGCAATGATTCGCACCGTGCGCAAAAGGCACTTATTCAACCCCGTCACGTCCTCCGCTGGCAGTCCGTACCACTTATCCGCCACTTTATGTTCCTCTTTGGGGATCTCAACCAGGTCGCCCGCCTGCATCGCCACATCCTTGGAACGGTCGCCCGACTGGAATATATCCGCGACATTGACATGCAGGACCTCGGCGCGTTTCCCGTCCAGACGATGAATGGCGACGCGGGCGAAGTCGGGAAATGGCACAAAGTCGTCGGGGTGAGCATAGCGCCCCCAATTCTCTTGACCGCCAAGTTGACGCCGTGTTGGATTGACTTGGTAGAGTGTGGCCAGGGTTTCGAGCAGCGTGTAGTGATTGATGGAATTGGTCGGACACTTAAACAACTCGTTTTTAGGCTTTCCCCCGGCGTCGGACACCCATATACCGCGCCGCCGATTGTAATCCTCATCCGCTCCCGCCTTTATCAGCAAATCCTGGATTTGGCGGCCCGTTTCCGTGAGAGAAAATTGCATTTGTGCCAGCAGTGGGCGGCCTTCTTTGTCCAGCGCGTTGACGTCAGCGCCGTGCGCGATCAACGTCTGCACCATGTCCAAGTTTTCTTTCTCATGGCCGATAGCGTGCATCAAAGCCGTATAGCCGTTGGGATCCACCAAGTTGGCGTTGGCGCCGTGATCCAAAAGCAATTTGACCATTTCCGCGGCCTGCGGCGGGTGGCCCCAAGTCGTCCACAAGAGCGGCGTAAGGCCGGCAATCGGCTCGACCCACTTTTGTTCCCATTCGTCGGTCCCTGTCCTAGGCCGTAACCGATTGTGCATAACCATCCAATTTGGACCGTCAGACCCCTGCTGGAATGTGTCGGAAGCCGCATGGGACGTTATCACGGCGTTGGGATCGGCATGGCCTTCCACGAGCAACTTCACCAGATCGGGATGATTTAAGTAAATGGCCCAAGCCAAGGGAGTGATCTGCCAACGCGTGCCGATAGAAGTTTCCATGTTGGCGTCGGCGTGGTTGTCGAGAAGCAGTTTGACCATGTTTGTATCATCGTGCGACATGGCGATGAAGAGCGGTGTTTGCCCCCAGAGGGTCTTCACGTCTATTTGTGCCTTGTTGGTAATGAGCAATTCGGCGAGCGAAAGATCGTTATTCCCAACCGCCACGTGGAGCGGCGTCCAACCCTTATTGTCCGCCGCGTCCATTTGCGCCTTGTTGGTGATGAGAAATTCGGCGACCGCAAGTTTCTTGCCTAGAACCGCGATGTAGAGGGGCGTCCATCCTTGCTTGTTCTTTGCGTCCATTTGCGCCTTGTTTGTGACAAGGAATTCGACGGCCGGAAGGCTTCCTATCTCAGCCGCACGGTGGAGCGGTGTCCAGTCTTGTTTGTCCTTCGCGTTGACGTCTGCTCCGTGGGCGACAAGTGCCTGGCAAATGGGTATGATTCCCTTATCCACTGCCGTAAACAGGGGTGTGCGTCCACTGTTATCAAGGTCGTTGACCGCTTGGCCATTGCTCAATAGTAGTTGAACCATCGCCTCGTTGCCGTTACCGATCGCCGTTCTGATTCGCGATTGCAGGTTGGGGTCCGCCCCATGGGCGAGAAGCGTGCGGCAAACGGTCATATAACCGCTGTCCACGGCGGCGGAGAGCGCCGTTTGTCCTTCTTTCTCTTTGTTCACGGCAGCGCCATGACTCAAAAGTAATTCGACCATCGCCTCATTGCCCTGCGACGCGGCGCGCACGATAGGTGATTGCAGGTTTACGTCCGCGCCGTGCGCCAGGAGGAATTCAGCCGCCGAGACGTATCCCTTGTCGGCTGCGATCATCAATTGCTGATTCACCAGATCGGGGCTGTTTTGCACGGACTCTTTGACTTCGCGCAGGAATTTCTCCTCGTCAGGGGGCAGGCCGGAGGCATCCGTCGTGGAAGCCGTCGTCGCGCCTGTGCCGGCCGGCAGGTAAGCGCGGCTCAACTGCGCAAACTGCGGTTGATCGGGGAACTCGCGCACGAGGCGTTCGTACTGCGCGTTGGCCTCGTTGGTTCTGCCCAGCTTGCGGTAACATTCGCCCAGATGGAAAATTGCGGTCGCGGCCAGCAAGCGCTCATGGTCGAAATGTTTGATCGCTTCCTTGTAGTTGCCGATGGCGGCATCCAATTGATGATTGGCCTCCTCCTCAAAAAGGCCGTGTTGTAACAGCGTGGGCAAGTCGTTGGTCGCGGCGGAGGCGAGCACCGGGGCGGCGAGCAGGACGGAAACAGTCAAGATACAATTTATTTTCATGCTCCAATGTAACCGCGTTCCCGATTCGCGTTTGTCATGCTTTTGTAATAACCTCCAGCCGGTAACCGGTGCCATGCACGGTCTTGATCCAGCGCGGCTCCTCCGGATTGTCCTCGATCTTGGCCCGCAGGGCGGCGATGTGTGTGTCCACCGTGCGCGTGGTGGGAAAGGCGGTGTAGCCCCAGACCACGTCCAGAAACCGCTCGCGCGTGACCGGCTCGCCGGGTTTCTCCAGCATCAGGCGCAACATGGCGAACTCGCGAGCTGTCAAATAAATCTGCTTCTTGCCGCGCATGGCTTTCTGGCGCGGCAAGTCAATTTCCACCTGGCCCAGGCGCAGGACTTGCGGAATCGCCGCCTGCTGGCGCACGCGCCGCAAGAGCGCGCGCACCCGCGCCAGCAGTTCGTTCGTGCTGAACGGCTTGACCAGGTAATCGTCCGCGCCCGCGTCCAATCCCCGCACGCGGTCCTCGATCTGCCCCTTGGCTGTCAACATTAAAACAGGCACGGGGATGGTCAGCCGGCGCAGTTCGGCGCACAGCGCGTAGCCGTCCAGGCGCGGCATCATGATGTCCAGCAGGACCAGGTCCGGTTTTTCGCGCACGGTCCGTTCCAGGCCGGTCGGGCCGTCGGTTGCGGTCAGGACGCGGTAGCCTTCGCCCTCCAGGCAATCGGCCAGCGCCGTGCGCATGGGCAGCTCGTCCTCGATGATCAGGATTCTGGCGTCAGGCTTCATTGGTAATAGTGGTTAGTGGCTAGTGGCTAGTGGTTAGTGGGGGGAAAGGCTCAGGTAGCGCGCAGCACTGGCCACTAATCACTAACCACTGGCCACTCAGTGTTTTCATTTGCGCGGCAACTCCATGGTAAACCGGCTGCCGTGGCCCGGGGCGCTGCGGACCGTCACGCGCCCGCCGTGCGCCTGGACAATGTGTTGGACGATAGTCAAACCGATGCCGATGCCTTGCGTTTCGCGCCGCAATTCCGAGCCGCGCCGGTAAAAACGCTCGAAAATCCTTTCGTGCTCCTCCGGCGGAATCCCCTGCCCATGGTCCTCCACCCAGAGCGACACGCCCGCCTCGCTTCCATCCAGCCCGACGGCCACCCGGCCGCCAGGGGGCGAATGTTTGACCGCATTGTCAACCAGATTGATCAAAGCTTGCTGAAGAGCCAGGGCGTCGCAAGCAAAGGATTGCGCGACGGCCTCGACGTTTTGTTGCAAAGCCACTTCGACCTGCCGTTCGGCGGCGCACGGGCGCATCAATTGCACCGTGTCCTCCGCCAGCGCGCCGAGGTCCGCCGGCTCGAATTCGTAGTTCTTGCCGCCCCGCTCGATGCGCGAGAAATCCAGGATGTTTTCGATCATCATGGAGAGGCGGCGCGATTCCTGCGCCAGCAGGCCGAAGTATTCCTTTTGCTTGACGGCGCCGGCAATTTTGCCGCGATCCAGGCTCTCGGCCAGCAGGCGCATGGAGGCGATGGGCGCGCGCAATTCGTGCGAGACGCTGGAAACGAAATTGCTTTTCATTTCACTCAGCAGGCGCTGTTGCCGGAATCCGCGGTAGGCGCTGACAAAACCGACGAGGGCCGCCGCGGCGGAAACCAGGATCAAGACCGCAAACCATTCAGTTCGCGTGCGCGCCCGCGCGAAGAGCAAATCCGGCCGGGCCAGATATTCGGAGACCGTCACGTTGGTCCCTGAGAACGATGTGGCGCTGGCGGCGGCTAGCAGGGGCCATGAAGGATCGCGCTTGAGAACTTCCATCCCGGCGATTTCGACGGCTGGTTCCGCGTACGGCGCCAGTTGTTGGTCCGGTGGCTCCGCCTTTTTCACCGCCGACTGGACGACCGAGCTGGGCAGGGCGGCCAGCGTGAATTGCGCCGGGTTGGTAACCTGTGCCGGGGTCGGGAAGACCAGCCAATCGTCCCCCAGGCAATGACTCCAGAAGCCGCCGCGATTCAAGGCTTCGTTGGTCAAGGACGGTTTGAGGCATTGATAGAAATTGCGCGCCGCTTCGTCCCGTTGCCAGACCCCGATCCATTTTGGATTGTCCGCCGGCGCGGCGGCCAGGAGCATCGGCGAAATCAGCGTGGGGTATTCGACCGCGTTGGAGCATAGCGATTCCCCTGAAGGCCGGCGCGGGCCGCCCAGCTTCCATCGTTGATACTGCGCGAGCAGAAAAAGAGGCAGGCCGCCTTCGCTCAGGGCGCTTCGGTCCTTCTCTACTGCTTCCAACAATTCGTCCGCTTCCGCGTCATGGTGGCCAGCGTCCTGGAGGGCGAGGGCGTAGCGGGCGTCTGTCAAGAATATCGCGGGCGGCTGCAGCGCCATGAACTTCTTGAGCGAGGCGGCGGCATTCCCTTTTTGGGTGAACTCGGCCTCGCGCGCCGCGTCCCAGGCTCCCCGCTGTTCTTCGGTCAAGGCGCTTTCCGTGAGCGGATGCGGGACGGCGCTCTCCATCATCGTGGCCCGCGAGCGCGAGCCGCCAATGGCCAGCAAGCGGCCGCTGGCATCGAGCGTGATTTCGGAAAATCCATCGGGAGCCGGGTGCTGCAATTCGGCCATGATGGCGCGCGCATAATCCGCGGCCAGGACTTGGCAGCGGTCCTTGGCCTCGATTTCCGCCAGCAACCGGTCTTGGCGCAACGAATAAATTCCCAGGCCCGCCAGCAACGCCAGCGGCAGGAGAATCAGCACGCCGCGCCAAAAGAAGCCCGGCTGGGAGTCATTCGTTTGCATTTCCTCTTTCCTTGCAATCTTAATCTTAATCTTAATCCTAATCCTAATCTTAATCTCTTTACTCAGAAGAGATTAAGATTAGGAGTAAGAGCCTCTTGCAAAACTCGATTTTCGCTGGGATTTCTTCTGAT
>Ga0302326_10000242_pt1 | contig 159028 bp, 156 predicted proteins | sample Palsa_T0_3_FD_202264 | JGI IMG/M metagenome (GOLD analysis project Ga0302326, IMG submission 202264) | Peat permafrost microbial communities from Stordalen Mire near Abisko, Sweden - Palsa_T0_3 | ecosystem: Environmental > Terrestrial > Soil > Palsa > Peat permafrost | place: Sweden: Abisko... | reverse complement strand
ACCACCACGCATACCGCGCCCAGCAATTTCGATGCGCCGCTCATTGCGCCGAAGATCTTGTTGTCATAAGGCCTGTTTCCTTCTCGCCAATAACCCCTACTTGTCTGTCAATCGTCATGTCAAGAAGTCGCCCGCAGCCGTGCCAACGCATTTCTGGCCGGGGTGAAATCCGGCCGCAGCTTCAGTGCCTGCTCGTAGTGCTCAATCGCCTCCGGCGTGCGGCCCAGCTTCTCCAAGGCCATCGCCAGGTTGAAATGCGCTTCGACATAATCGGATTTGATTCGCAGGGCTTGCTTGTACTGGTCGATCGCGTCCTGCATCTTGCCCATTTGGAACAAGGCCTGTCCGAGATTGCAGCGTACCTCGGGCGAATCAGGCCGCAACCGCAGCGCCTCCATGAGGTGCGTCAGGCCCCTCTGACTGTCGCCGACTTGCGACAAGGCAATCCCAAGGTTGACATGCGCTTCCGTATAATCAGGGTTAATCCGCAAGGCCTGTTCGTAATGGCCAATGGCCCCTTGTAATTGACCCGCCCGCCAGAGTACCAGGCCCAGGTTATAATGCGCTCGGGCATCATCAGGACGAATCCGCAACGCCTCCTCATAGTGCCCGATCGCCTCTGGCACCCGACCCATTTGGGATAAAGCGTTCCCCAGGTTGTAGTGCGCCTCGGCGGAATCGGGGCTGAGCCGCACCACTTGCTCCCAATGTCCCGCCGCCTCCTGGAACCTGCCCAACCGCAACAGGGCATTTCCCAAATCGTAGTGCGCTTCGACGAAATTGGGATTGATCTGCAGCGCTTGCTCGTAGTGTCGGATCGCATCCTCGGGCCTACCCAGCTTGATCAACACCACTCCCAAGTCGAGGTGGGCTACGGCATAGTCGGGCTTGATTTCCAACGCCTGCTCATAGTCGCGCATTGCGTCCTGAATCCTGCCCGCCCGCTGCTCGGCATCGCCGAGGTTAAGCTGCGCAACCCACGCCCTCGGATTCTTTGTCAGAGTATCTCGCCAAAGTGTTTCATCGGCGGCATACACGCCAGCGCGTCCCCAGGTTGCCGCGCCGATGACCATCAAGACCGCCACGGCCGCCGCTGTTCCCCAATAACGACCGCAGTCGCCCATTCGGCGGCAAAACCATTCTCCAGCCGCGACCACCAAGGCAATCACGCCGACAATTGAGCAGTACTGCCAGTGGTCAGCCACCAGCGAGTAGCGATAAAAGGCCTGATCGAAAAATCCCCATACCGGGAACAGCATCACCACAAAATAACCCAGCCCGAACAGCATTGGGCGTCCCCATGTCCCGCGCGCTCTCCAAAACACCAGGAAGCAAACGATCAGGAGCACCCCCGGCATGTATGAACTCCACCGCGACGCGTCGATGGGCCAGTTCGGATAGATGACCATTAGTCCAAACGGCAGCACGGCTTTGTACAGGTAGAACCATAGCACCCATCCAGCAGCGGCCAGTCGAAACAAGAATCCATTTGTTCGGACCAGGGATGTTCCCAGCGCCTGGTATTGGAACCAAACAGTCACCAGACCCAGGATGAGTGACGCCATGAAGAACGGCACACTCCTCAGAACGTCTCTCCACCGCACCTGTCCTCGTGTCCACCACACACAGCCCAGTAACACGAGGGGTAACATGACAACGGCTGACTTGCTCAACAATGCGAGCAGGAACGCGGCCAGCGAAAAGACATACCACCGCCATCGACCCTTCTCGTAAAAGTGCAGATAAAAAAGAATCGCCAACGCGTAGAACAACATCGACAGGGTGTTCTTCTGCTCACAGATCCAGGCCACGGTAGCCACATTCACCGGGTGAAGCGCGAACACCAGTGCCGTCAGCCACGCTCCTGGAATCTTCAGTCGCCGCAGGATCGCCCACACCAACAGGGCATTCACTGCGTGCAGCGACACATTCACCACGTGGTACCACGCCGCTTGATCTCCCCATAAACGCCACTCCAGCCACCAGAGGCTTTCCGTCAATGGATAGTAGTCCGGGAGTTCCCTGGTAAACCACATGCGGTGGAGTCCATCGCTGGCCTTGATGACCCGGTTCTCGGTGATCAGGGCGTCATCGTCCCAGAGGAACCCGCCACGCAGAGCAGGCAGGTACGCAACAAACGTAAGAACCACGAGCAGGATGGCCAGGCTTGGCAGCCTGTTGGCCCGGCACACTTGATTTGTCTCAGCGCTCTCCATTTGTGGATGCCCTTGCGGCAAGTGTACGCGCCAGCCGTCTGCCTGACAAGCGGGCCACGCGGTTCCGATCCCTTACTGACCCGCCCGCAATCGCGCGAGAGCGTTGCTCGCCGGGGTGAAATCCGGCCGCAGCTTCAGCGCCTGCTCGTAGTGCTCGATGGCCTCCGGCACCCGTCCCATCTTCTCCAACGCTAGCCCCATATTGAAATGTGCGTCGACATACTCCGGTTTGCTCCGGAGCGCCCGCTCATAATGCTGGATTGCCTCCGGCAACTTTCCCACTCGCTGCAATATGGCCCCGAGGTTGTTGTGGGCCTCGGCATAACTGGGATTGATTCGCAGCGCTTGCTTGTACTCTCCCACGGCGTCTTGCACTTTGCCCATCTGCAGGAGGGCGCTCCCTAGATTAACGTGCGCTTCGACGCTCTCGGGGTTAATTTGTAGCGCCTGTTTGTACTGTCCGATGGCGTCCTCTGTCTTGCCCGACTGCATCAGGGCGATTCCCAACTCGTTGTATGCCTCGGCGTAGTGCTCGACACTGACCAACAGGTTAAACACCACCGAGAAGCCCAAGAGCAGGCCCCAGCCACAACGTGCCGCCCGCCGCCAGACGGGCCGATCAGTCAGCCCCGATTCCGGGGTCGCGGCCAGAGCGCGCTCCATCCCGAGGATGCCCATTACCGCCAGCAGCACCAAGGCCGGCAGAAAGTCCGCCTCGTAGCGGAAAACCGCGCCGTTAAAAAGGACAACGGTCAAGGCGCAAGTCCCGAAAAGCAGTGCGGCGGCTGTCACAAACCAGCGCAAGATCGAAGCTGGTGTCTCGAACCGGCCCCGCCACGCCAGAGGCGCGGCGAGCGCCAGCCACACCACCGGAATATTGGTGAGGACACCGAAAGGAGTCTCAACTCGAGTATAGCCCGTTGGCAACGGTGGCACTCTGATGTCATGCGCAAATGGAAACCGACCGCTCCAGCACGCCGGCTCCAGAAAATACACACGGAAGTTGAACCAGAGATAATGCAAACTGAAGAGTCGCTCCATAACCTGCCGTTGCCCGGACAACTGGTAGCGCACGCCGAACTCGAACGGACTATCGAAGCGCCGGGCGTTGTAGAGCATCAGCCCCAGCCCAAGGAGTATGAGCGGGACAGTCGCCGCCGCCAGCAGGGGTAAAACCGGCCGGCGTTCTCGCCACGCCTCAGCGACCGGTACCAGCACGATGATCCCTCCGAACAGCAACGAAGGCCTTGCCCCTACCGCCAGCCCATACGCCACGCTCGCCGCCGCCAGCCACCAACATCGGCGCTCCGTTTCATGCAATGCGCACCAAATCGCGCCCAGTGCCAACATCGTCAGCATGTACCCGCAACTGATCGCCACGTCGTACAAACCGACCCGGGACAATATCACCGGCATACCCGTCGCCAACCCAAGCGCGAGCGCACAGGCGCCCACCACCCCCGGGCTCACTCCCACAAAATAACGCCGCCACAACGCGCGCAGCAGGCCCACGCTGGCTAGAAAACCCACCGTACAAAAGATCGCCACGGCTTGACGGTGGAACAAGTATTCGCCGGTCATAGCGGTGAACGGCCAGAACAGGATCAGCGCGGGTGTGACTCCGAAATAGAGGTAGAGCCGGCCCTCGTAGTAGCTCAGGTCGTACAAATGGTCGGACCCAAGCCGGTAGTGTTCATTGGCGGTCGGATCGTACGGATCGGCGAGTTCTGTGAGCCCGCGGGGCACGTCTTTTTTCAGGCTCAGATGCCCGGAGCGGAAACCCTCCACCAACAAATTGTAGTAACTCTCGGCCGGATTCGGATTCAGTAGTTCCAACACGCTCGACTGGGCCATGTACGTGTAGATCCCAATGACCAGTATGCACACAGCTCCCAGTGATTTCGATGCGCCGCTCATTGTGCCGACGGTCTCTTCGTCATAGGGCCTGCTTCCTTCGCGCCTATAACCCCTACTTGCCTGCCAAAGGTCAAGTCAAGAAGGCGCGTTTACGCTTAGCTCCTGCGATGCAGCAGCGGCAAGCCTACTGGCCTGCCCGCAGTCGCGTGAGGGCGTTGCTTGCCGCAGCGAAATCCGGTCGGAGTTTTAGGGCCTGCTGATAATGCTCGATGGCCTCCGGGGTGCGTCCCAACTTCTCCAACGCCAACCCCAAATTGAAATGCGCTTCGACGTAATCGGGTTTGGTTCGCAAGGCTTGCTCATACTCCGCGACGGCGTCCTGCAATTTTCCCATGCGCTGGAAAATGGCCCCGAGGTTGCTGTGTGCCTCAGCATGATCGGGGTCGATTCGCAACGCCTGCTCGTATTCTGCGATGGCGTCTTGAGCTTTGCCCATTTGGAGGAATGCATTTCCCAGATCGACATGTGCCTCGACATAATCGGGGTTGATCCGCAAGGCCTGCTCATACTGCGCCATGGCCTCCTGACGTCTGCCCAACCGAGCCAGCACGCACCCGAGATCAAAGTGCGCACCATCGTATTCCGGTACAGTTTCGACGTACCGTTGCGCATATTCGAGCGCTTCGGTGAACCTGCCCTGGTCCATAAATATCCGCATCAATGACCGATTAGCGGCAGTCGAGTCGGGGAACTGCGTGCACACTGTCCGCCATAGAGTTTCGCTGTCGTGCCAAAACGGTATCTGACCTCGAGTACTGAACCCGAAGACGCACAGCTCGACTGCCAGTAAGCCGATCAGTGCCACACGTACAGTCGCTGTCGAGCGCCGCCACAGCCAGACTACCGCTCCACCCGCCAGCAACAGCAAAGGCAGCATCGCCACATATGCATAACGCGTTGCCACCGTTGACCAACCCAACTGCGTCAGCCCGGAGACGGGTAGAACCAGTATCACATACGCCCCCCAACCGACCGAGATAGCCGGCGACCGTCGCGCCTCGCACACGGCCAGTGCCGTGACGATCACGACGCTCAACACCGACAGTAAGACCGACCATTGATCGAGAGAAAGCCCCGACCGTAATGGATAGAACGGTGACATGTGCGCGGGCCAGATCAGTTTCCATGGGTAAAATGCCAGGCTCTGAAACATCAAGAACAGACGTTGGGACAACGCGACATCCGTCAGCGAAACCATAAGCCCACCCGCACGCGACTCAGTGAACGTCGTCAACGCGCCCATTGCCACGCCAAGTGCAATCAATATGACCTTCTCACCAAGCAATCGGGCCCACCCGAGTTGCTCGTAGCGACGCAACGGGAAGTAATCGAGCGCCAGTATTACGAAAGGGAACGACACTGCCATCGGCTTGCACAGCAACGCACCCACGTACAGCGTCCACACCACCCAACGACGCGCGCCTGCGACATACGCCCATACGCTCCCAATCCCAAACGTTGTACACATCAACTGCGTCCGTCCCGACATCCACGCTACCGACTCCACTTGCAACGGGTGAATCGCGAAAACCACGGCGACACCGAGAGCCATCGCCAACCGCTCGCCAGTCGCCAACGATGTCCGACCCAGCAGTGTCCAGAGGAAACCAAACACCAACGCAGCATTCAATGCGTGCACGACCACGCTGGTTGCGTGGTGCCCGGCCGGGTTTGTTCCCCAAATCTGGTAATCCAAGACGTGGGACAACCGCGGCAACGGGTGATAGTAGGGCCGTGTCTCGGTAAACGCCCATTTTACCGCGTCCCAAGTGAACCCTCTCAACCGGACGGCCTGTCGCAGGTACTCGTCATCGTCCCTCCATGCGAGAAACCCGCCGTGGACGCATGGCCAATACAACCAGATGGTGGCTGTAAAGATCGCTAGAGCCATTCCAACCAATTTTATGCGGCTAACATTCATGTAAATTAGAGATATCTGGCTCTTCTTGGAATCCAATTACACGTTCCGCCTAGTCGCAATCAAGAATGCTCTCTGTGCTTCGACTCGCGCAATCGCACGTCGACAACGCGTTCGGTGCTCACAGATCGCCGCTACAACGAATTGACCCACTACCAAAAAAACAGGAGCGCGGGTCGACCGCGCTCCTGTCTGTCTTCCCTGAATGGTTCTACGCCTTCTCGAATTCTTTCTCCATCTGCGCCATTTCGGGCGAATCTTTCTTGGATTTGTGCACCGCCCAGAGAATGGCGGCGATGCCCACCACCGCAATCAAATAACCAACCCCACCAGACATCGTCTGCTCTTGCTTCGCGATGCCTTCGACGTTGATCGGATGTACCATCAGCACGAGAGGCAGCACCAACAAACTCACCATGTTCATGACTTTGATGAGCGGGTTGATGGCGGGGCCGGCGGTGTCCTTCAGCGGATCACCCACCGTGTCGCCCGTGACCGCCGCTTTGTGCTTCTCCGAGCCTTTGCCGGTGTTTTTATTGGGATCACGCGGTTCGTCCTCGATCATTTTCTTCGCATTGTCCCACGCGCCGCCGGCATTGCACATGAACACCGCCAGCAATTGTCCGACGAGGATCATGCCCGCCAGGAACCCCGCCAGCGCGAGCGGTCCCAACAGGAAACCGACGCAGACGGGGGCGAGAATTGCCAGCACCCCGGGACCAATCAGTTCCTTCTGAGCGGTGGACGTGCAGATGCCCACCACTCGTCCGTAATCCGGCGTCTTGCGGCCTTCCCAGATTTCCTTGTCGCGGAATTGAATGCGGCATTCCTTCACAATCAGGAACGCCGCGCGCCCGACCGCGCGAATCGTCATCGAGCTGAACAGGAACGGGATCGCGCCGCCGAGGAGCAGGCCGATGAACACCGACGGCTGCGCCACCGTCAGCAGACCGGCGATTTTGTCGTAAACCTCGTGCGTCACCTGGGCCTGCTCGCTACCACCGGCCATGGTGGAGATGTAAGAGTTGAATAACGACACGGCGGCAATGACAGCGGAACCGACGGCGATGCCTTTCGTGACCGCCTTCGTCGTGTTGCCCACAGCATCGAGGTCGGAGAGAATCTGGCGCGCTTGCTTCGTCTTTTCGGCGCCCATCTTCTCGGGCTCGTACCCCATCTCGCCAATGCCGTTGGCGTTGTCCGCCACGGGACCGAACACGTCCATCGAGATGGTGTTGCCGGTCAGTGTCAGCATCCCGATGCCGCACATCGCAACGCCGTAGGCCACAAAGACCGGCGACGTGTTGATATAAACACCCACTGACGCCAGGATCGCTACGGCGATAATAATAATCGCCCACACGGTGGACTCATAGCCGACCGCGAAACCTTGGATGATGTTCGTCGCGTGGCCGGTCTGACAGGCCTTCACGAGCGATCGGACGGGTGAATACTCCGTGCCCGTGAAGTATTCCGTGCAGCGGTTCAAGGCAATCGCCAGTATAATGCCGATCATGCAGGTCCACGCCGGTCGCATATCCAGCCCCGTGAAGCTCGACCCTAGGAAACTCAGATTCGCCCAAACCGGCAACGCGTGCACGTAGCCCTCTTTCGCTTGCGGGTACAATGCAAAATAATTCGCGTCGAACCGCAGGTAGAAAAGCCCGAGGATGATAAATCCGATGATGCTGATCGTCGAACCGATGGTAAAGCCTTTGTTGACGCTCTTCATCGCCTCCCCGACGCTCCCCTTGTCGCCCGCGCGCACACTGTAGGTGCTGATGATGCTGGCAACCACGCCGATGGCGCGCACAAGCAACGGGAAGATGACGCCCTTGTGTCCGAACGACGCCCAGCCGAGGATCATCGCCGCGACGATCGTCACTTCGTACGACTCGAAAATGTCCGCGGCCATACCGGCGCAATCACCCACGTTGTCGCCGACGTTGTCCGCGATGGTTGCCGCGTTTCGCGGATCATCTTCCGGGATGCCCGCTTCAATCTTCCCCACGAGATCCGCACCGACGTCCGCCGCCTTCGTGTAGATGCCGCCCCCGACGCGCATAAACAACGCAATCAACGTGCCGCCAAATCCGAAACCGAGCAGCACCTCATATGCCTTTTCACCATACGCCATGAAAATCAGCGTGCCGCCGAGCAACCCCAGACCGTCCGTCAGCATCCCCGTGATGGTGCCCGTGCGATACCCGATCTGCAGCGCTTTGCCGAACGATTCACGCGCCGCTGCCGCCACCCGCAGGTTCCCCATCGTCGCGAATCGCATACCGACAAAGCCAACCGCAAAGCTGAAGAGCGAGCCCATCAGGAACGCGGTCGCCCGCCCAAAGGCAATGGCCACTTTCTCGGAATGCGGCGCGTTGCCCGTCATCGCGGTGGCGAACAGCACGACAGTCAGGACCACGATCAGTACCGCGATCTTCTTGAACTGCTGCCCCAGGTATGCATTCGCACCCGCGCGGATCGCGTCGGCCACCGCCTGCATCTTCGGTGTGCCCGTGTCCGCGTTCTTGACCTGGCCGATCAACATCATCGCGTAACCGAGGCCCGCAAATGCCACCCCGAGCACGCACCACAACGCCACGCGCTCGTAGCTGGCGTAGTGCGAGCTGGTCATAAACGAAAAGAATTCAAAGTGCTCCTCAGCTCCCGTCGCGATCTCCGCGACCGTGTCCCGCGCCCTTGCCCAATTCGCTGCCAGCACGGTCAGAGCGCATAGTGCCAACGTGATGAACAACTTGCGACGCGGACTCCCTTTGGTAATCCGCTGCACAGTCCGATTCATTGATGCCGTCATATAGCCACTGTTCTCCTGATTACGGTTCTAACCACGGGTGGATGCCGCAGAACCTACAAAACCCCCGCCGGATTGAAAAGCAGAAAAATCACACTCTGCTTTGTCTTGAAAGTCGGCTCCTCATCCACGCATACTCGCCCTCACGATGGCGCGGTGCGGTTGAACGAAGCACCGCCGCAAGAGTCGAATGCTGGCGCGGATCACTCGTGAGCGATTCAAATATAAATAGCCGGACGTTTTGGTGCGATATCGCCATTTTGGCGTTGCTCTGCGCGGTGACGTTTTGGTGGCAGCTCGGCCGGCTCGGGCTGACTGACCCCGATGAGCCGTTTTACGCCGAAACCAGCCGCGAAATGCTCACGTCCGGTGATTGGATCACCCCGCACATTTACGGCGCTCCCCAATTCGAGAAGCCCATCCTGTTCTACTGGCTCGGCGCATGGTCGATCAAGGCGTTTGGCGTCAATGAATTCGCCGCGCGCCTTCCGTCGGCGCTGGCCGCTACCCTCCTCGTCGTCATGGCGTACGGATTCGGGCGCTCGTGCTTTGGCCGCGTGCCGGGACTGGCCACGGGACTGTTTTTATCAACGGCCTTCGGCTTCATCCTGATGGCGCGACTGATGTTGACCGATATGGTGTTCGCCGCCTTTGTCTCCGCCTCCCTGTTTTGTCTGTGGAAGGCCGTCACCGATGAAAACCAACGGACTCTCTGGCTGGTGCTGCATTTTGCCACGACCGCGTTGGCGGTCATCACGAAAGGCCCACTCGGGTCCATCATCCCGGCTCTGGCGGTGATTGCCTACCGCTTCGCCGCCCGGCGACCGTTGCCGTACCGCGGTGCGGGACTGTGGATCGGTCTGGTCACGTACACCGTCATTGTTGTCCCTTGGTTTGCCGCGATGTTCTGGAAGTTTGGCTGGGACTACTTCCATGCGTTTTTCATTCACGAAAACCTTGAGCGCCTCATCTATGCCGAGCATCCACGGTGCAATCACGTGTGGTTTTACCCCGCCATCCTCTTCGCCGGCTCAATTCCGTGGCTGGCGCTCCTGCCCGTAATGCTCGACCGGGCAAAATCCACTTTCCAACACCACGATGCTGCCCGATACATCTGGTGCTGGTTCGGGAGCAGCCTCATCTTCCTGACCATCGCCCAGTCGAAATTGCACAGCTACTGTCTCTTCCTCTTCGTTCCCATCGGCCTGCTCGCCGGCCTGGCATTCAAGGAGCTTGTCGATGGCGGGTACCGCAATTGCGTGGAACGCTGGCTGGTGTTGGGCCTGGGGTTGACACAAGCCATCGCAGTGGCCGTGGGATTGGCGGTCTATCATCACCCCGTCGCCGGCGTTCTGCTGGGACTGATCATGTTGACGGGTTGGGTCCTGCAACTTCGACGCCATTGGCTCGGCTGGGCTGCCGCCAACGCCGCTGGCGTGCTCGCCGCCACCGTCTTCGCCCTGCAATTCATCGCCCCGCAGATTGAACAAGCCACTTCCGTCAGACAATTGGCCGTCAAACTCGCCAGTGTACGGACCGCCGACGTGCCCGTCCTATGTAGCCAAAGCCTCGCACGCGGGCTTTATTTCTACTCCGGGCAAACGGTGAATGTGGTCGCCACCAAACCGCAACCGTTCTATTCACCCCATGCCCTGCCCATCATCGTCGGCAAGGAGGGACTGAATGCGTTTCTGGACGAACACCCGCGCGTTATCGGGGTGTTCACCGGCCGCGAATGGAACAACATCCGCTCCCTGCGCGGCCTCGCTCAGGATGAAAACCTCCACCTCTTCGGCCCCAAGGTCATCGTGCAATTCAACAGTCACGAAGCCAAGGTCCTCTAACGATCCCTCTCGGTCTTTCGGCGCATCATAGATCTCTGCTCTGAAATCGAACTAGGCTGGAGCAAAAGCCGCGTGGTAATATGACTTCGTGATCCCGCATCCAATCCAATACCAAGGCAGCAAGCGCGGTCTTGCGCCGCTGATCCTCCGTTATCTGCCAGCGCAAATGGATCGACTGGTGGAACCCTTCGCCGGCTCGGCTGCGATTTCCATCGCGTCCGCGTTGCGCGCGCGCGCTATGAGCTACTGGCTGAATGACCTTAACAAGCCGCTGGCCGAACTCATTGGACTCATGATCAACCATCCGAATGAGCTGGCGCGATTCTACAAAGATCTTTGGGAAAAACAGCATCCGGATAGCTTGGAACACTATTACCGGGTGCGGGAAGACTTCAACCGGACACACGACCCTCGACTGTTGCTGTACCTGCTAACGCGGTGCGTCAAGGGAGCCGTACGCTACAACGCCGATGGGTTGTTCAACCAAAGTCCTGACAAGCGGCGGCATGGAACCCGACCCGAGACGATGCGCAAGAACATACTCGGAGTCTCCGCATTGTTGCGTGGGCGGACAGTTATCTCCTCGCTGGATTACCGCGACGTACTGGCAAATGTTGGCCGTGGAGACGTCGTTTACATGGATCCGCCCTATCAGGGCGTTTGTGGCGAACGCGATTCCCGCTATTACGCCGGTGTCGTGTTCGACGATTTTGTCAGTGAACTAGGAAAACTGAACCGGCGGAACATTCGCTACGTTGTCAGCTACGACGGACAGACCGGTGCGAAGCGGTTCGGTAAGCCGATGCCGAAGACCTTGGCATTGACGCACGTGCAACTGGAGGCTGGCCCTTCCACGCAAGCGACGTTGCTGGGACGCAACGCGACGACGGTAGAATCGTTGTACCTCTCCGCTGCCTTGGCGGAAGAGGTCGGCGCTTGTGACCGGATTCACCGACGCCGAGATGCAGAGCAACTTGTTCTGATGGAGCGGCACAAAACCTATGCGAAAGTATCCAAAAGCGTTTCTTGATCTTTGCCGCTCCGTCACCGCGAAGCGCGCCCGTACGGTGATCGACCACATTCTTAAGCACGGCCAAATCTCCACGGAACAACTTAAAAACAAGTATGGGTACAACCACCCGCCTCGCGCGGCCCGGGACGTAAAAGAGCACGGCATCCCGTTGGAGCGAATCACTGTTGTTGGTTCCGATGGACGCAAAATCGCCGCCTATCGGTTCGCCGACCCCAGCAAGCTAACGTTTCGCCGTTTGGCGGGTCGAACCGGCCTGTCGAAGCAAATCAAGCAAGCGCTAATTCAGAAATATGGTTGCCGCTGTTTTATCTACCTGGAAGAAATGCCGGAGGCGGAACTCCAGATAGACCACCGGGTCCCCTACGAAGTGGTCGGGGACAGTGGACGCGAAACTTCACCGGATGACTTCATGCTGCTATGCGGTTCTGCCAACCGCGCCAAATCATGGTCGTGTGAACACTGCGAAAACTGGCGCAGCCTTAAGAAACGCGAGATATGCCTCTCCTGCTATTGGGCCTACCCGGAATCATACTCCCACGTCGCGATGCGGCAGATCCGTCGGTTGGATTTGCTTTGGCAAGGCGCTGATATCAACGAATTCGAAAGACTCAAGGAAGACGCACAGAACGCACGGAAATCCATTCCGCAGTACGTCAAAGAAATCATCGAGCGCGCGCTTAAACCAAAGACTTGAACCGTACCGCCGAAGGGCTGAAACTGACAACAGCATGCTCCTTTGGCCGACGACAACGGCTCCGAGGCCCCTTCCCCCACCTCCTGCCCCGTACAACATTGATCCCTTGACGCCGCACCCTAACTCAGCGGCAGTATCCCGATTGACCTGAGATACGGCAAAGCTTGCGACCCATTGTCGTCATAGTGAAATTGCAGCATGGGTGGTACCGGGCCAGCAGGCATCGGGGGGAAAAGCCTTTTGATCTGTTCAAGCTCCGCGTCTGTAATTCCGTGCCGCGAGCAGAATATTCTCGCCCGTCCCCACGTCCTCATTTTCAAGCGCTCCAAATTCATTTTATGATAGCCAAAACCCAGGAAACAAACGTTTTTAAGATCGGGCCTGGCTAGCCACTCAATAGCATTCTTGAATTCCACAGAGTGATGAACTCCCTCGTGCATGACCCTTATGTTGCCAGCGGCATTAGTCAGTATCTCCCTAGAAATTGCTGGCGAGTATTGCCTCCCGTTAGGGTACAGGAATTTGAGTGGCGAAAGAACTCCGTGCAGATGAATGATTTCAATGTTGAGGACAAGTTCGGCAGCCCGTTCCTCAGATACCCCGTACCAATTCTTCACCGTCTTGTACAAGAAGTGCTCAAGCGACCGGTCATAGTTGAACGTAATGATTGTAAACTTGTTGAGTTTGAACTCATTTATGCTCGTGTTCAGTGCATTGAACAAATACGGATACCAGCCACCGTACAAATCCTCTTCCTTCTCGTGCGGAATTAGAGCGCGCGCAATCGAGAGCTTTCCCGCATTCTCGAAATCCCTGCGATGTTCCAAGAACGCGTCGACGGAACCGGCCTGAGCTGCTTCCATGTTTAGTCCGAAATCCCGCAATTGATTCTCTGGGATGTCAGCCGCCATCAAATCCCGCCCAAACTGAGAGCGAGGAGGATCTCTGAGACCCTCGCAGATCTCTTTGACTAGAGCGTGGCCCGATGGATAGCGGTAGTCGGCACTTGCGCCCGCGCCAAGAATGAGAATCGTCTGATCTGTAATCATACAACAAATGGGAGCGACACTTTACTGTCAAAAAAACCGCCCTACTTGTGCCTCGCCTTCAGCGCCGTGCCCTTCTGCGCGCTGCGGTCTGCCAATTCCAAGATGTGGATCGGGCGACGGGCCCATTCGCCGGTGATGACGAGCTTGGCCCCCTTGGTGAGATGGTCGGCAATATTTTGGTAGAACCGCCAGCCTTCGCTTGGCGGGTTTTTGAACCGCTGCGTCGTCGTTTGGTTGCCCTCCTGCCGAAAACATTCGTTGAACGGCCAATCCAGCAGGTACGAGCCTTCCGTCCCTGTAATATCCAGAAAACCGCGGCGCGGGTTGGAGTCGAGCGCGGAGATGAGCACCGTCAGCCACTGGCCGCTGGCGAACCGCACGCTGGCCAACGCCTCATCCTCGTTGCAGTCCTTCTTCCACTTCGTTTGCGGCGCCCAGTAGCCGCTCTTGGCATAGCCCGACACTTCTGTGATGTCCGACTGCACGATCTGCAGGCCATATTCCAACAAATGCACACCCCAATCATAGAGGATGCCGCCCGAGATCGATTTGCTGGTGCGCCACCAGTCGCCGGGCAGACTGCGCGAACCCCAGTGCGCATCGACGCGCACCACGTCACCAATCATGCCCGATTGAATATGCTGCACGGCGTTCACGATCGGACCATCCCAATGACGGTTGTGGTACGTGGACAGCACCACGCCATTTGTTTTCGCCGCCGCAATCATCGCATCGCATTCGGCGGTGGTGATCGCCATTGGCTTCTCGCAAACGACGTGCCGCCCCGCTTTCAGCGCCTCCAGCGCGAGCGGAGCGTGTGTGTTATGCGGGGTGATGATGGTGACCAGATTCACCGCCGACTTCTTCAACATTGCGCTCAATGAGGGATAGGTCTCGATCTTCGGAAAATCCTGCGTCGCAGCGGCCAGTCGCGTTGGATCGATCTCCGCGACGGCGACCGGCGTCATGCCCGCCTTCTGCATTTCCAACAGATGTGCCTTACCCATGTTGAATGCGCCGCCGTACCCGACAACGCCCACGCTGATGTCACCCGCACGCTTGTATGTCTTCATTCGATTTCCTGAAAATCTCTGCCTTCCAGAGCCCCGCGTCCCGCTTCGCAATCTCAAATCCTCCGCTCCATGTCAATGCGAGACTCGAATCGGCGTACAAATGAAACCTTGAGCACCGACCATTCTCCTTCGACAGGAGGGGGGAATCTCTCCTCTCCCCTTGGGGGAGAGGATTAAGGTGAGGGGTGTTGTTGAAGACCGGCAAGACGGTAATTCGATCAACGCGCCGTTACTGGCAATTTCAAATTCTCGAGCGTGAGCCCTTCGCGCCGCAGGATCGTCGCTTCCACTTTGGGGACGTACATCTGGGTCTCGGCGGGAAGTTCTGCTGCAATCTCGTCAAAGCTGTGCGCGCCACGTTTCTCCAGCAGGCGTCCGACCAGTCCCTCTCCTCCGTTGTAGGCCGCGACGGCCAGCCGCCAGTCACCAAATGTTTCGTAGAGATGTCTCAGGTATCGCGCCGCTGCACGCGCGTTCTTTTCCGGCTGAAGACGTTGGTCCGATGGTATTAATGTCAACCCGAGTGATTTCGCGGTCTCGGGCATCAATTGAAACAGTCCCGCCGCCCCGATTGGACTGCGCGCCCCTGTGTCGAACCCGGATTCCACCTCTGCCAGCCAGACCAGTTCCGCAGGCACGCCTTCGGCGACAAAGATGGGTTTCAGCCGCGTCACATAAACCCCCGCTCCCGGAGGCAGGTCCTCGGTTTTCAGGTGTTGCCGCCACGCCTGCCGTTCCGCTTCGGGACCCGGGTTCGCCGGCATTGATCCCGCCGGCTTCAGCTCCAGGGACGGGGCCGATATGGCAATCTTCAATTCATCCGCAACCGCGAGATAGTCGAGTCGCGAGCGCAGCCACGCGGCGTAGGGTTGGGTCTCGGGGTATTGCTCCAGCAGTGGCAGCGCGGCACTCGCCACTTCCCGCAAGGGGGCCAGCTCCAGCACGTATTCTCCCTGGAACTGCTTCTGCAACTGGCGGCACATGGATTGCAGTTGCGTCCTGTTGATGTCCGTCAGCGCAGGCCACGCGGACAAATCCAGGTTCGTCAGCGCGGATTCATCAAAACCGCCCAGTACGTCCTCCGCATCCACAGTCCGGCCGCCGCGGCATGTCGAAACGCCAAAGATCAAGAGCCAACTGAGCGCAAAAACAATTGTGGCCATCCATGATGTCATCAAAGCGCACCCATTCGCTGTATCGCCCGACGATAGCCCACGTGTCAATGCTTCCGGCGCGTGGACGCGATGAATTAGCATCCTTGCATCACCCACCAAACCTGTCAAACTGGTGTCTTCACCCCATTATGATCTCAAAGCGCATCATTATCGGAAAGATCGTCGAACAGCTTACCGAGCAACTGGCCACGTTGGCCGGGGCTTCGCGGGCCATGCATGCTGACGCTTCCGACGAACAAAACAAGGCCGAGGACAAATACGATACGCGCGGGCTGGAAACCGCTTACCTGGCCAGTTCGCAAGCGCGGCTGGCCACAGAAATCGAGCAGGCGCTGGCCACATATCAAGCACTCGAACCCCGCAAGTTCCCGAAAGGCGCCCTCATCGACATCGCTGCCTTGGTGGAACTCGACAGTCGTGGAGAATGCGTATGGTACTTTCTGGGTCCGAAAAGTGGCGGTATGGAAATCCATCACAACGGGACGGAAGTCCTGGTCATCACGCCCGAATCTCCGCTGGGCCAACAACTCATCGGCAAAAAAGTCGGCGAGCGCATCAACTTCCAGACCCGGGGCCCCGCGCAAGAGTTTCGGGTGATCTCTGTCAGTTAGATTCACGCTAATCGCAGCGGCGCAAATGCGCCTTTCCAACTGCGGTTTCGCTTCTTGCATTGTCCATCAAGCCCGTGCATAGTAGGGGGCTGTCCGAATCGCAGTGCGATTCTTACTTACCAGGGTAAAAGCCTGTCGTTTGACGGCTAAAGAAACCGTGGCAGGTACGCGGCCGAAAGGAAATGCTTATGGATCAATTGGTAGATATCGAAGGTGTGGTGACCAAAGTCCTGCCCGGCACGATGTTCCGCGTCGAGCTTCCCAATAAACGCGAGGTCCTCGCGCACATCTCCGGCAAAATGCGCAAACGGTTCATCCGCCTGTCCGTCGGTGATCGTGTAAAGATGGAAATGACGCCCTACGACCTCGACAAAGCCCGCATCGTCTACCGCCTCAGCTAGTGCTCGCTTGTGGGAGCGGCATCCCCGCCGCAATTCCTGCAGAATTCTCAGTACGTCATCGTCAGCTTGTAGCGCAATACATTGTGGCAATGGACCGTGTCGATCGTGGTCCGGCTCCGCCATCCCTGGCAGACCATTTCGCCGCTCACGCTCGTACGCCCCGCTCGCACCGCATCGGCTAACTCTTCCGTCAGGTCGAAATCACCGCGGACGCATTCGTTGTTCGGACAGTTGAAGCGGAACACGGACTTGGCGCCAGTGAGATTGACCGTGTACTTGACCTCACTGGTCTTGTTCGTGCCTTCCGGATCGTAATACGCCAGACCCACCGTTAACGATTTCAATTTCCTGAAAGTGTCCGCAAGGCTCGCCGAGTCCTTTACCCGCTGACTCTCCTGCTGACGGTATTCCGCGCGCGCCCCGTGTCGTTGTTGATACATCGTGTCTCGTTTCTATTGATTATGCAATTGAGCGTTTAGAGTATCACAAAAACAGCCCGGCGTCTCTAACAATCGTGGCCCTCCGCCTCGCAAAATCACATTGCGTATCCCTCCGCACGACTGCTATGACTGGGCTGTCATGGGGGCTCAATGGAAACAAAAAGGTCGTGAAGCCAGCGCGCTCAAGCGCGGACAGGTGTTCGGCAAACTCGCCAAGGAAATTGTCGTCGCCGCCAAGATCGGCGGGGCTGACCCCGACTTGAATGCGCGGTTGTTCGCCGCCATCGAAGACGCCAAGAAACATTCCGTGCCCCGCGACACCATCGAGCGGGCCGTCAAAAAAGGCGCCGGCCTCACCGGCGAGCAGATCAACTACGAACTCGTCACCTACGAAGGCTTCGGGCCCCACAAGGTCCCTGTCATCGTCGAGTGTCTCACCGACAACCGGAACCGCACGGCCCCCGAGATCCGTGTGATCTTCAAAGCCGGCCAACTCGGCGCCGTCGGCAGCGTGGCCTGGATGTTCAACCACGTCGGCCTCGTCGAAGCCCATCACGAGAACGCCGCGCAAGACCTTGAAACCGTCGCTATCGAAGCCGGCGCGCAAAACGTCGAGCCACTCGATGCCGCCGACGTACCCGCCGGCCGCACCGGCGCCCGCTTCTACTGCGATCGCACCGACCTCGACACCGTGAGCAAATTCCTTGCAAAGTCGGGTTGGACCGTCACCGCCTCCGAGATGAGCTACGTCGCCAAAAATGCCGTCGACGTCCCCGACCCGCATAAACAAGAAGTCATCGCCTTCCTCACCGCGCTCGACGAACACGACGATGCCCACCGCGTTTATACGGCGATGCGATAACTACTGCCCTCCGCCTTCCATCGTTGGCTACTAGCTGCTTGCCCCGCCGCACCTCCTACGCCCATTTCTTACCGATCGCGTCGAGCCCGGATTTCTTCAGATCGTCGGGCGTCATCGCAATGCGCAAGGTCACCTCGGCGTTGAACGCCAGAAACAACGGTTCGGCCAGAGCCGGAATCTTCGAGGCATCAGCCACATCCACGACCATGATGGCGCCGCGCTTGCCGTCATGGCTTGTGAAATAGACCGCTTCGGGCTTGATCGCGTCCAATACCTCGCCAATCTTCTTGCCGGCTACGCCTTGACGGACAAGTGAGTTAAACGGCTCATGCGGAATTGTCACATCCAATAGCATTCTCATTGCGACCTCCAGTGGGAATTGGTTTACCAGCCGCGCCGCATCATATACTTTTTCTGAACACCGTCAACGGCGAGGTGGAACGCGTCCAACATCGGACCGAGCTGCGAGGTCACTGTCTCAACAACTCGCGGAGCACACGCTGCCAAAATGGGATCTCGGCCGCTTCCACATCGTTGCGATGCGCGTCGGGATTCTCCGCCCAGTTCTTCCACTTGCGATACTGGCCTTCGTTGCTCCAGACGTCGGCGTCCCAGCGATCGCCGATCCGTTCGAACAACTCCTGTGCGGTCTTGGAATCTTTGGCGTGGCAGGCCATCAGGCAAAACTGGTTGAGGTTCCACACCGAATGCGGATATTGCTTCTCCAGGTCGCGGAACCCCTCCTGCATCTCATGCCAGGACAGACGGTACGCGTCGAAAAACCATTGGCCTTCGCCGACGTATTGTCTCAGGTACACACCGAGGCGCGCGTACATGGCCTTGCCCTCGTCACCCTGCGTCAACCGAACGGCCTCGTCTGTGAGTCGCTCCACATCGCCGCGTTTGCCGCCCCACCGCGGCAGGGAATAGCCCGCCTTCTGAAAATACAGGTACATATACTGCGGTTCGCGTTTCACGGCTTCATCGAACACCGCGTTATACTCCGGCCACTCCCAACTGAGCCCCTTGGCCATGATTAAATTGACGCAATCCAATTGTGGGTCCGTGGCTGGCAACTTCCGCGCGGCGTCGATGTATTCTTGCGCTTTGTGAAGCCGTTCCTTGAAAAGCTGCCAACCTTCTTCTGTCACGCTGTCGGCATAACCATTCCCGCGCGCTTGCCAGGCATAGTTGACGTACGCGGCGGCCAGCACGGTGTGGACGGTGATCGATTGCGGGTATTGGGCGTGCCACTTTTCCAGCCGCGCCAGATGCGCTTGCCAATCCCCTCCCGTTGCGCTGGCATGAGGAGACTCAATTCCTTCGTAAAAATTGTAGAGCTTCCAGAAGCCACTCGGGAGGCGCGTCTTGTTTGTGCGAAATTCCCCGGCCATTCGTTCCAACTCGTCGAAATTCTCCGCGCGCAGTAAATCCGCCGATTGCTGGGAAACCTGCTTTCGCAACTCCATTTCGGAAACAGTGGAGTCATCCTCTTGCGCGAAGCACCGCGTTACCGCTCCGATCAAGCAGCAGCAGGCCGAGAAGGTAATGAAGAAGTGGATGGTGGCTCTCGCGCTCTTCATGCGGCTTCTTCCTCGGATACTGATACCGCCGGAGCCACTGTCGCACAAGCCAAACTTTCGCGCCTGGGAGGCGGCGGACCGGTTTGCAGTCACACGATCCATCCGCCGCCGATGACGAGATCGTCGCGGTAGAAAACGGCAGCTTGTCCCGGAGTCACGGCGCGTTGGGGCTCTCGCAGTTTCACGCTCACCCGTGCCCCGCTTCGACGGTCCACAATCGCCGCACAACCTTCATGGTTGCTGCGAATCTTGACGCAGATTTCCAGTGGAGCGGTTGGCTCGGCGATGTGCCAGACGCAATTACTTGCTTCGAATTCGCCCCGCAATAAATCTTCAGCCGGCCCGGTAATGACGCGGTTCGTTTGCGGGTCGAGTTCAATGACGTAGAGCGGACGCGGCAGGCCGCCCAGGTTGAGACCTTCGCGCTGGCCGATGGTGAAATTATGGACGCCATTATGGTGGCCAAGCACTTTGCCGTCACGCGTGACGATCTTGCCCCGCGTGTCGATCACGCCCGCACTTTCCCGCAGGAACCGGCGGTAATCGTTTTCCGGCACGAAACAGACTTCCTGGCTCTCTTCCTTGCCGTAGGTCTTGAGCCCAATCTCTTTGGCAATGGTTCGCGTTTCTTCCTTGGTCAGCTCACCCAGCGGAAACATCGCATGCGCCAGTTGTTCCTGATTCAGCGAAAAGAGAAAATAGGTCTGGTCCTTCTTTTCATCAACGCCTTTGCGGAGTAAATGACGTGGACTGCTCGCTCCGCTGCCGTTCCTCGCAATCCGCGCATAATGCCCCGTCGCCACGCCATCCGCACCGAGCGCGCGCGCCTTGCGCAACAGCGAACCGAATTTCACCTTTTCGTTGCAGATCACGCAGGGGTTGGGCGTGCGACCGCGCTTGTATTCAGCGGCAAAATAATCCATCACCTCGCGCTGGAACGTCTCGATTTCGTCGATGACGTAGTACGGAATGTCCAGCGAGTGCGCGACCATGCGCGCATCGGCGACGGCCTGCGGGCCGCAACACTTGTCCTCCTCGATGGAACGACAATCTTGCGGCCAGCCGCGAAACGTCACCCCAATCACATCGTAGCCTTCCTTCTTGAGGAGATACGCCGCGACGCAGGAGTCCACACCCCCGCTCATGCCGACACAAATACGCTGCCTCTTTTGCTTCATGTAAAGGAGAAGTATACGACCGAACATTCAACGTTCAAGCCACACGACGCTGTGCTTGAAATCAAACGTCACGCGATAACGACGGAGCGCGACGTTGCCAAGAAACACCGCCTTACCGCCGCCAACCTCCGGCCCAATTAGCCCCGTGCGTCCGGGGATGTGAACGAAGTTTGCCCCGCCGACTTTCGCCTTGTTGATCTCGTACGACGCGGCGAGTGACGCCCCGCCCACGCCGCCGGGAATCGCCAGCCGCCCCTTACCGGGGTTCCAGTAGCCCCACTCGACAGCGCGCGCGCGCGGCAACAACATCCCGTAGTCGCCACCCGTATCGAGAATGCATGTGACGGGTTCGCGTCCGTCGACGGAGATTTCCACTGCGGGTAACTGGCCGACCCAGTGCAACGGCGCAGTGGTCATGAACGTCAACGTATCATCTGGCAGATAAGCGTCACGGACACCGAGAATGACGTTTCCGCGAGGCGAGTCGATGGTCAAATACGACAGGCTGCGGAGCGCATTGACGCCGAGAATCATCACCTGCGTGCTGCTCCAAAAGTGACGCGTCAGAGTCAGCACCTGCTCATCGGGGCCAATCATCGCGACCATCTTCTGGAAATTGATCGACCCCATCTGCATGGTCGGCACAATCGCGCCATAGTTGTCCACTGCCCCGCCGATGCCATAGCCTGTCATCGGCTTGAGGCCCGCGATGACCGGAATGCCGAGGTTGTGTGAGAGCGTGTACCCCAGGAGGTTCTGGTTGCTGCCACTGTCGAGCATCACGCGTACGTCCGCATTGCCGTTGACGGACGCGACGATGATCGGCACGCGATATAGCCCCCCCGATTCTTTGGGTTTTTCCGACGGGATCTCCACAAGCGGCAGAGTCGCATTCCCGCGCGCGTCGATGACGTTGACACCCGCGAAACCGGCCGAACGTTCGTTGACTACCATCTGAAAGCCAAGTTCTTCCGGGGTCTTGGCGCGTTTCTGCAATTCGGCGACTTGCGTAGGCGACAGAGTGGGCGTCGGCGTCTCCAATTGCGAGTACGGATCGGTCGCGCAACCAGCCGCCAGCAGCGCCAGGATCGCTGAGAGAAAAGCTCGCCGCATCGAACCGAGGATATAAGCCCTCCGCTCAATGTCAACCCGCTTGCCCCGAAAGGCCGCCTCGTCCCAACAAGGCCTTCGGTGCCGACGCTCTGGACTTGCTGTGCACCCCGCTAGCCCGTATTGTTCGGCATTGGCGTGCACATTGTCACCTACATGCGGATTTCCGTGACGGATCGCTGCAATGAGCGATGCGCCTATTGCATGCCGCACGATATGGCCGTCGAGTGGTTGCCGAAGGGCCAAATCCTCACCTACGAGGAGATCCTGCGCGTCGCGCGCGTTGCGACCTCGCTGGGCGTAACGAGGTTTCGTATCACGGGCGGCGAACCACTCGTACGCAAAAACGTGGCGGAGTTCATTGCCGAGTTGAACAAACTGCCGGGCGTCACGGACATCGGCCTCAGCACCAACGCCACGCTGCTCGCTCCCCTCGCCGATCAGTTTCGCGCCAACGGCGTCAACAAGGTCAATATCTCCCTCGACACGCTCGACGCGGAAAAATACCGCGAGTTGAGCGGCACCGGCGACCTCGCCGACGTCCTCGCGGGCATCGATGCCGCCATCGACGCCAGATTTCCACAGGTGAAACTCAACATGGTGCTGATGAAGGGCAAGAACGATGATGAGGTGTTTGATCTCATCGAGTTCGCCCGCGAGAAGGCGGTCACACTGCGGTTCATCGAGCTCATGCCCGTCAGCACCAGCGAAGTGCTCACCGACGACAATTTCATTTCCGTCGGCCACATCCGCCGCCGGATCGAAAGCCGCCACGAACTCGTCGCCTTGCCCGAGCCACCGAGTGAGGTCAGAGGCAACGGCCCCGCCGTGTATTATGAGGCGCGCGACTTGCGAAACAGTCGCGGTCAACCCGTGCGGCTCGGGTTCATCGGCGCGATGACCAACCTGCACTTTTGCGAAACCTGCAACAAGGTGCGCCTCACCGCCGATGGGAAGCTGCGCCCTTGCCTCGGCTCACATCTCGAATACGATTTGAAACCCGTACTCCGCGATGGCGACAGCACCGACGCAAAACTCCGGGAGGTGTTCGTCCAGACGATCCGCAACAAGCCCGAGGAACATGAGTTTCGCAACAACTACGTTCCCGGCCGCAAAATGGTCGCCATCGGCGGATGAAGAAACTCACACACGTTGATAAGCACGGCACAGCGCGCATGGTGGACGTGTCCGCCAAACCGGTGCAACTGCGCGAGGCCGTCGCGCGCGGCACGATCTTCTTGAAACGCGAGACACTCGCGTTGATCGCCACCAATCAGATTGCCAAAGGCGACGTGCTGCACACCGCCCGCCTTGCTGGCATCCAAGCCGCCAAGCGGACAGGTGAGTTGATCCCCCTGTGCCATCCGTTGAATCTGACCCACGTCGACGTCGATCTGCATCCTCAGCCGGGTAGGGTCGAAATCACGGCGACAGCAAAGATCGCGGCCCAGACCGGTGTCGAAATGGAAGCGCTCACGGCGGTCGCCGTCGTCGCCCTGACCATCTACGACATGTGCAAGGCCGTGGACAAAGAAATGGTCATCGGTGAAATCAAGTTGGTGAGCAAGACGAAGAAATGATCTCCGTCGGCATCATCACGGTCAGCGACCGCGTATTTCGCAAAGAGTACGAGGATAAAGGCGGCCCGGCCCTCAAACAGTTCTGCGAGAAGCGCGGCTGGCAGGTGGTTGCTCAGGCGGTCGTCCTCGACGAAGAAGCCGTGATCGGCGACAAAACGCGCGAACTTACCAGGACCTGCTCGCTCATCCTGCTGACGGGCGGCACGGGAATCGCCGAGCGCGATGTGACACCCGAGGCCATTCACGAGATTGCCACCAAGGAACTCCCCGGCTTCGGCGAAGTGATGCGCGCGAAAAGCTTCGAGCGGTTTCCACACGCCATCCTGTCGCGCAGCCTCGCCGCAGTCGTCGACAAATCACTCGTCATTTGCCTTCCCGGAAGCCCCAAAGGCGCCGTCGAGTGCGTCGAATTCGTCGCGGAGGCCATTCCGCACGCCGTTGAATTGTTGAAAGGAAACACCGAACACAAGTGATCAAGCTCATTCAATTTCCCTGGTCGCCGTTTTGCGTCACGATCCGCCGCATCCTGGAACGAAACCGGATTCCGCACCGCATTCAAAACATCCCGTCGCAAGTACGCGACACCATCATCCACGCGACAAAAGGCCGTTCCTATTCAGTTCCGTGCGTGATTGACGGGAAAACAGCCGTTGCCGATTTTACTGACTTTGGACAGGAGGTCGCCCTGTACATCGATCGCAAACACAAGCTCGCGTTATTCCCGCGCGAGAAGGAAGGCATTCAGGCGATTCTGGCCCGTTACATTGAGAACGATCTGGAGAGTGTGGGCTTCAAGGTCGACGACAGCTATGTCATCCCCTCGCTTCCGCTTGTCGAACGTGTGATGTTGACGCGCTTCAAGGAACGGAAGTTTGGCAAAGGTTGCATCCAACAATGGACAAAGGACCGCGCGAAATTGAATCGCCAGTTCGCCGAATTGCTCGCGCCAATCGACAACATGCTTGCGTCTTCACAGTTCCTGATTGCCGCCCGCCCGCTCTTCGTCGACTACGACTTGTACGGCATTCTCGGCAATTACCTGTACTGCGGAAAGACGAAACTCCCCAGCCTCAGGAATCTCCAGCGCTGGCATCGCGCGATGTCTCGCCCGTAAGATCGTATTCACTGGCACCCGTAATCAGCACCCGCGCAAATTCCCCGGCGCGTGCCGATCCCGTGACGTGCACACTCCCATCAATCTCTGGCGCGTCTGCGTGGGAACGCGCCACGAATCCGCCATTGGCTGGCTTCTCAATCAGAACCCGCAACGTCTTCCCGACAAAACCACGCTGCACTTCTCGCGATACCTTCTGTTGGAGCGCCATCGCCGAGCCGTACCGCTTCTTTTTTACCTTTGTCGAAAGCTGCGCTCCCATCGCTCCCGCCGGCGTATGGTCCTCCTGCGAATACTGAAACATCCCCAAACGCTCAAACTTCGCTTCCTCGATGAACTCCAATAACTCCGCAAATTGCGCCTCGGTTTCGCCCGGAAAACCCACGATGAACGTGGTTCGCAGGGCAATACCCGGAATCCCCTGTCGAATTCTCGCCACCAAATCCCGGATGTATTTCCCGCTGGTCTCACGCCGCATCTGCTTCAGCATCTCGTCATTGATATGCTGCAAGGGCATGTCCACATAGCGGCACACCTTGTCGCACGCGGCGATCGTTTCGATCAGTTCGTCATTCCAGTGGTACGGATGCGTGTACAGCAATCGTACCCAGAAATCGCCGTCGACCTGCTGAATCTCTCGCAGTAGCTCGCACAGCATCCCCTTGCCGTCCCGCGGCCCCGGCGCGTGCGGGTCGAGGTCTTTTCCGTAAAACGTCGTGTCCTGCGAAATGAGATTGATCTCGCGCACGCCGGCCGCCACCAGTGCCCGTACCTCCGCCACCACGTCGGCTATCGCCCGACTGCGGTGTTTCCCGCGGATGCGCGGGATGCTGCAAAACGTGCAGGGATGATTGCAACCCTCCGCGATCTTCACATAGGCGTAGTGTTTCGGTGTGAGCCGAAACCGCGGAGCGTCATAGTCCGGCACGTAGTTCGCCGGCCCAGACCAGAAAACCTGCGGCCCGCTGTGACCGTTCTTTGCCAACACTTCGCGCACGATCTGGCCGATGCGCGGGACTTCATTCAACCCGACAATCGCATCGACTTCCGGCAACTCCTTCTGCAAATCCTTCGGATACCGTTGCGTGAGACAGCCCGCCATAATCAGCGCCTTGCAATTGCCGGTCTCACGCAGTTCGTTGGCCTTGAGAATCGCGTTGATCGACTCTTTCTTCGACCCCTCGATGAAGCCGCAGGTATTAACAATGACGACATCCGCTTCCTGCGCGTCCTTCGTCAATTGCATCCCGTCACGCAACAGCGAACCAAGCATGACCTCGCTGTCGACAAGGTTCTTGGCGCAGCCGAGGCTCACAAACCCGACTTTAATGGGAGATAATAGTTGCACAGCTTGGGATCTTTACGTGGAAGGAATACTACCCGCGACCAGCCGCGATTGCAAACCGCAACCTACGGATGCGCCTGCTCCAACTCCAGCGCAGGTTTGGCTTTGGGCTGGTAGTACGCGTCGAAATCCGCCCTCGGTATACTGGGTCCTTTCACCGCTTGCGTTGCTGCCGCCGACTGCGTCGACGGCGAAGTGTGCTGCGAGAACAGACTCTTCCCCAATACTACGGCAAATACCGCAATCGTCAATCCCGCAACCACCAGACCCACACTGCGGAGGGGTAACTGCAATTCCTTCGGTTTGCGCGCGCGGATGGCTTTCTCCGTCACCAACTGCCGCCCTTCCCGCCGCAATCCACCCTGGCTGTGCACATAGGCGTCCACGATCGATTGGCCGTCGAGTCCCAGGTATTCCGCGTAGAGTCTCAGGAATCCCTTTGTGTAGGTGGGCGCTGCGAGGCGGTCAAATTCATCCGCTTCGAGTTGTTCGAGAATCTCGATCTTGATTTTCGTCGCGCGCGATGCGTCCTCGAGGGACGCCCGTTTGGCCTGCCGCGCCTCGCTCAATGTCTCGCCAATGGATTCCATATCGCTCACCTTGTAGCCGCGAATCTCATTCGCCGCTGCCGTCATCGCTCAGCCGGTACTTGCCCATCCAAATCGATCAGGATTTCGCGCGGCTCGGCGCCCTTATTCGGGCCGACGACCCCGCGCTCTTCCAGCAGGTCCATGATCCGCGCAGCGCGAGTGTAGCCGATGCGCAAGCGGCGTTGCAAGACCGACACGCTGGCGCGATTGGTCTGGCGAATCACCTCGACGCATTGTTCGAGCAACTCCTCGTCCTCTTCGCTTGCGTCGGCATCGGGCAGATTGGAATTCCGCTGAAGTTTCTGATGCAGTTCGGCTTCAAAGCGGGGTTTGGCATGGCTCCCGATGAAGTCCACTATGCGCGTGACCTCCTTGTCGAGCACGAGTACTCCTTGTGCACGCACGGCCTTGCCCGAACCCGGCTCGTAAAGCATGTCGCCCTTCCCGAGCAGTTTCTCCGCGCCCTGACTGTCCAAAATGACGCGCGAATCCTGCATCGACGCCACCTGAAACGCGATGCGCGATGGGATGTTCGCCTTGATGACGCCTGTCACCACATTGACGCTCGGGCGTTGCGTCGCGACCACCAGATGAATGCCCGCCGCGCGCCCCAACGCCGTGAGCCGGGCGATAGCCATTTCCACATCCTTGCCCACGGTCTGCATCAAGTCGGCCAGTTCATCTACCACAACCACCACGAACGGCAGCTTCTCGGGAATAATCAACTCAAAATCGCGCGGCACCTCGATCTTCAACAATTCCTGTTCCGCTTTCGGCTTCGCATTCGTCGTATACTCCGGCTTCTCCCGGATCGTTTCCGCATCGCTCAACTCGTCCGCCGTTTCGACCTCGGGCTTCCCGGATTTCTTCGGACGCGTATTAAATGCGCTGATATTCCGCACGCCGCTCTTGGCAAAAATCTGGAATCGCTTTTCCATCTCGCGGATCACCCATCCCAACGCCAGGGGCACCTTCTTCGCCTCGGTCACCACGGGCACGATAAGATGTGGCAGCACATTGTAATGCTGCATCTCGACCATCTTCGGATCGATCAACACGAGTCGCAGGTCTTCGGCGGTGAATCGATAGAGCAGTGACGCGAGAATCGCGTTAACGCATACGGTTTTGCCCGAGCCTGTCGCTCCGGCAATCAGCAGATGCGGCATGCTTGCGAGATCGCCGATGATCGGGTTCCCCTTCACGTCGCGGCCCAACGCAATGGGGATCGTTCCGGCCGCATTACGCCACTCGTCCGATTCCAACATATCACGCAGGTACACCGTCGTGCGCGACGAATTCGGCACCTCGATGCCCACGGTGCCCTTGCCGGGTACTGGCGCAAGGATGCGCACCTTTTCCGCGCGCATCGCCATGGCAACATTGTTTGAGAGCGACGAAATCTTCTCCACGCGTACACCCGCCGCCGGGTACAATTCGAACAGTGTTACGGTCGGCCCCTTGGTCACGTCGCCGGACTCGACATCGATGCCAAATTCCTGCAGCGTTTCGCGCAGCACACGCGCGCTGCCCTTCAAATCCTCCATTACGTCACGCTTCCCCGGTAACGGTGGTTGCTCCAGAAGATCCAGCGGCGGCAGGACATATTCCTCGCCCGATGCAGCGGTCGCGCTCCCGAGTACGGTGGCACTTGGCGCGGCGGGTTTATCACGTTTCGGTTTCGGAGACGCGACGGTCTCACCCGTTTCCGCCTCCGTCGAAGCCGAAGCATCCACGGGAATGGCCGCGCCTTCTTTCTTGGGCCTGATCTTCTCGGCAATCCTTTCGACCACAGACCGCTCGCCTTCGTCCGTCGCTTTCTTCTTCTCGGCTCCCTGGGGACGCGACACGGTGTAATCCGCAAACTTGGGCTCGGGACGGCGCTCACGTTCTGTCGCGTCATCGCCGTTCGGACGCTCGACGGCGAGCTTGCGCGCTTCCTTCTCCTTGCGCGCCACTTCGCGGTCGGTCTGAAATTCCTTGATGGTCAACTCGCGCTCCTGGTCACGTAGTTCGTCCTCGACGTGTGACTTCGGCTTGCTGCTGCGCTTGCGATGCCAAAAGTCCATGGCCGAGCCAACAGTCAGCGCGATCCAGTAGCTGGGTTGGAAATTAATCAACAGAATGAGACTGATGATGTAACAGCCGCCGAAGACGATTACCGTGCCGGGCTTGCCGACAAGTCGCTGAAAAAAACCACCAATGAACAGACCCACGAAACCGCCAGCGCTGTCGGGCAGATTCAATGCATGCCGCGCGCGTTCCAGTCCCGTGACGTGCAACAGGCAGCTCAATGATACGAGGAGCAACGCGCCCGCGCCGATCTTGCCGCGCCAGGGAAGTTCCTTGCCCAGTAGCAGTGTCGCCCCGATCACCGCCAGCACAGCCATGAGTCCGTACGCGGCGAGGCCGAACGTTTGAAACGTGCCGAACGCGATCCAGGCGCCGACGGGACCGATGAAATTGGCGGCGGGCCGATGGTCGCTGGCGGATACGTGCCCGACGTCGTACGGATCGTACGAAATCAGGCTCAGCAACAGCAGCAGAGACAAGACGACCAGAATGACCGCCCAAATCTCGCGTCCATGCGAGGCTTTAGAGTCCTTCCCCATAGAAAACTTTTTGCAAATCCTCCTTGCGGTTTTGTACTCTATGGTAAACGGTAACGGACTGCAAGGCACAAAGATGCTCTACCCGTACAAATTTACACCCGTCCTCGTCGAACGCGTCTGGGGTGGAAACGCGCTTGAGCACTATGGCAAATCTGTGCCGCCGGGCAAACGCATCGGCGAGTCGTGGGAAATCAGCGACCGCGATGACGTTCAGTCCGTCATCGCCAACGGCCCCGACAAAGGCAAGACCCTCCGCCAACAGATCGAAGCCCACGGCGCGCAGCTTTTGGGAGCCAATTGTAGTGGAACGGGCGTCTCGCCCGTTTCTACCAAGGACACGACGGGGCGTCCCGCCCCGTCCACACGCTTCCCCCTTCTCGTCAAACTCCTCGACGCCCGCGAACGGCTTTCATTGCAGGTCCATCCTCCCGCCGCGATTGCCGCCAAGCTCAAAGGCGAACCCAAGACCGAAATGTGGTACATCTTGGAAGCCGATCAGGACGCCCATCTCATTGCCGGATTGCGCCGAGGCGTCAGCGCGGCCGACTTTATGCGCTCGCTGGAAAGCGCCAAGGAATCGAAGCCGATTGCCGATTGCGTGTACCGCTTTCCCGCTCTGACGGGCGATACGTTCTACGTTCCGTCGGGCCGCATGCACGCCATCGACGCCGGCGTCGTGCTCGTCGAAATCCAACAGAACTCCGACACCACTTACCGCGTCTATGATTGGGGTCGCGTCGGCCTCGATGGCAAACCGCGCCAACTTCACGTCAAGGAATCACTGATCTGCATCAACTTTCAGGACATCGAGCCGAAGAAGCAGACACCGATAGTCGAACGGAAGGGCGTCAACGGCCTCTGGCGCTTGGTTGAGTGCGAGTACTTCCATGTCCACCGCCTTGATCTGGCCAACGCCTGGCCCGGCCGCTGCGACGGCACAACCTTCCAAATCATCACCTGCATCAGCGGCGCCCTAGGCCTGCTCACCCCCGACGGCAAAGAAGAGCGCCTCAACGTCGGCGAATTTATTCTCCTCCCCGCCGCCCTCGGCTTCTACACGCTCACGCCACTGGAGGAGAACACGCGCGCCTTGAAGTCGTACGTGCCGCGAGGTATGTAACGATTCAAGTTCGCAACCATAGGCCACAATTTGTCCTATTGACTCAGTCAGACCTTCGTGCGAGTGTTTTCCCGTGAGCACGAGCGAACTTATCGAAAGAATCAAGGCGTTACCCAAAGCAAAGCGGGCTCGTGTCGTGGAATTCGTCCAGCAGCTTGATACAAACCATGAGCCCAAGCGGAACAGCAGCGACGACCTCGCGATTATCAATCGACGTGCCGCCCGCCTGAACCGCGAAGCAACGGACGTGCTCGACTACCAGATTGCCCTGTGAAGCGTGGCGACCTCTATCGCGTCGCGCATCCAATGGCCCGTGATCCACGCCGCTCTAGGGTATTCGTTGTGGTCAGCCGCGAGGTGCTGATTCACTCACGGTTCTCGACCGTCATCTGCGCTCCGATTTACTCCGTGCACGACGGATTGTCCACACAGGTGGCTGTCGGACAAGATCAGGGGCTGAAGCAACCTAGTAGCATCCATTGCGATGAATTGGTGAGTCTGTCGAAATCCAAGCTGACAAACTTCGTTGGCTCGCTTTCTCCTGAGAAGCTGCAATCGCTGAATCTTGCCCTGCGCGTCGCGCTGGAACTTCCAGAATAATTGCCGGCGATCAGGCTAGGCACCCTTGGCCTGCTCACCCCCGACAACAAAGAAGAACGCCTCAACGTCGGCGAATTTATTCTCCTCCCCGCCGCCCTCGGCTTTTACATGCTCGCGCCGTTAGTGGAAAACACCCGCGCGCTGAAGTCGTACGTGCCGGCAGGCAAATGATCTTCCTATTTTTCCATGTCAATTCGCTCTGGTGTTCCCTTGGTATCCGGTCCCACTATGAAAACCGAGCTTCCCCGTGACCCGTCTTCACTTTCGGCGTAGACATCATACTGCTCGGCTAGTTGCAGCGTGGGCGGCATACCATCCTTCGGCGTAACTGATACGAAACCTATAGGGGTCACGCCGTAGACTAACTCCGTAGTGCCTCGACCAGCCCCATGATTGACGATTTCCCATACATCAACCACAGCCCGTCGTGCTCCAGCCGTCTGAATGGACACCCGGACTCGGACCGCTCTTGTCACCAAGCCCGGCCGCTGGAAGCGAAAGACTACAGTCGAGCCATTCTGGTAAACCTTAACATCCATCGTAGGACGACGCGGATCGAACGGGACGCATCCAGAGAGAACAACTACTGAAAGGAAGAAACCGGCAACGGTTCCTACTTTGGATGTTACGCCGTGCATGATTCCTCGGAAGACGTGTGCCTGCTCGACCGTTTCATAACCGATACAACTCCCCATACTTCGTCCGCAAATAGCGAATGTACGGTTCGATTGTGAGCGGCTGGCCAGTGGCGCGCTTCACGATCTCATTTGCGGTGAATTTGCTGCCGTGCTGGTAGATGTTTTCCTTGAGCCAGGCGTAGAGCGTGCTGAATTCGCCGCGCGCGATCTGGCTGGGGATTTCGGGATGCGTTTTGGTCGCCGCTTCGTAAAACTGCGCGCTGAGGATGTTGCCGAGGGTGTAACCTTGGAACGCGCCGCCGATCTGGCCGCCGAACCAATGGACATCCTGCAGGACGCCATCGCGGTCGTCGGGCGCGGCGACGCCGAGGTCGCTCTTGTACCGTTCGCGCCACGCCTCGGGCAAATCGCGGACGCTGAGTTTGCCTTCCAGCAATTGCAATTCGAGGTCGAACCGAATCATCACGTGCAGGTTGTAGGTCACCTCGTCGGCATCGGTGCGGATGAGCGAGGGCTCGACCTTGTTGATAGCCCGGTAGAAGGCATCAAGCGGCACGCTGCCAAGTTGCGACGGGAACACGGCTTGCAATTTCGGGTAGAAGAACCCCCAGAGACCGCGGCTGCGTCCGACGATATTCTCCCAAAGGCGCGACTGGCTTTCATGAACGCCCGATGACGTCCCATGTTGCAGCGGTGTGCCGGCCAACTCGCTCCGAATCCCCTGCTCGTACATTGCGTGGCCCGCTTCGTGGATCGTGCTGAAGAGCGCATCGCCCAGATCGTCTTCCTTCACGCGCGTCGTGATGCGCACATCGCCCAGCGAAAAAGTCGTTTGGAATGGATGCCGCGTCTTGTCCTGACGTCCCCGCTCGAAATCGTAGCCGAGTCGCTTCACGACCTCCGCGCCGAACGCGAGTTGCTGCGCCTCGGGGAATTTCTGGCGAACGCAGGAGTCGTCGGCGACCGCTTGCGCAGTGATCGCTTTGACAATCGGCACCAGTTCTTTACGCAACTCGGCAAACAAGGCGCTAACGGTCGCCGCTTTCATCCCGTAGTCGGCGAAATCGATCAACGGATCGGCGATGTGATCGTAACCGGGAAAGAAATTGGCCAATTCACGACTGTAGTCGAGCGTCTTCTCCAGGAACGGACGCACCGCGGCAAAATCATTCGCGGGCCGGGCCTTTACCCAGGCTTCGTAGGTCGCCGCCTGATGCGCGCTGAATTTCGCGACGAACGGCGGCGGCACTTTTACCGCGCGGTCGTAATCGCGTCGCGTCACCCGCAGCAACGCCGCCTGGTCGGAATCGTGCGTCAGGCTCCGCCCGTGCGACCGCAAGTCCGTCAGCATCCGCCCAACGGACGGGTGCGTGAATTTCTCGTGCGCCAATCGCTCCAGCGTCGCAATCTGCCGTCCGCGTGCCTCGGCGCCGCCCGGCGGCATATACGTCGCGTGATCCCACCCCAATACCGCCGCCGCGCGATGAAGATCGTCGATCTCCGCGAGCCGCTGTCTCAATTCTTCAAGCTTCGTTTCCATGACGTAGTTCCGACGATGTGGTCGCGCCCCGACAGAGCGGGGGCGGCTACAGGCCCCTCACATCACCTCCAACAACAGCCCGCGCAAGTATTCGGTCTCGGGGACAGCGGGGAGGATCGGGTGATCAGGCGATTGGCTGAGCACCTTCACGAGGCGCAACGTTCTCTTCGCGTCGGCGGCCGCGTCGAGCACGACGGACTTGAACAGTTCGGCGTCGATGTGGTGCGAGCAGGTGAACGTAGCGAGGATTCCGCGGGGCGGAAGCATTTTCAGCGCGCGCAGATTGATTTCCTTGTAACCCCGCAGCGCGTCGCCTACATTTTGCTTCGTGCGCGTAAACGACGGGGGGTCGAGCACGATGACATCGTACTGACGCTTCTCAACGTCGTATTTCTTAAGGACATCAAACGTGTTGGCGCAAACGAACTCAATCTTGCCCGTCAATCCGTTGAGTTCCGCGTTCTTGCGGGCACGGGCCACGGCCTGATCGGAGATTTCAACAGCTTCGACGCTCTTCGCATTGGCCATCGCCGCAGCCAGCGCGAAACCGCCGTGGTACGTAAAGCAATCCAACACGCGCTTGCCCGCGCACTGCTTCGCGACTTCGGCGTAATTGTCGCGCTGGTCCAGAAAAAATCCAGTCTTCTGGTCTTCAAGCAGATTGACCTCTATGGAAAAATGGTCGAATGGTACACGAACAATCCCGTCGGTCTCGCCAAACAGCACGCCTTTCGTTTCTGGCAGGCCTTCCAGCTTGCGGCTTGGCACATCACTGCGCTCCACGATGGCTTTCGGCGTCAAAACTTCCCGTAGAGCCTCCAGAATCTGCGCCTTGCGTTGGTCGATGCCCAGCGTGAGCGCCTGCAACACAATGTGGTCGCCGTACTGATCGACGATGAGCCCCGGCAATTGGTCGCTCTCGGAAGAAATCACGCGGAACGCCTGCGCATCGGCAATGGACGTATTCTCGCGGCGATATTCCAAAGCCGCTTCGATGCGTCGAGCAAAAAAGCTCCGGTCGATTTCCTCCTTCTGCATCGTGAATCGGCGCACCGTGATCTGGGACCGCGTATTCAATAGTCCACGGCCAAAAAACCTGTCCTTGTGATCGCGCAGATCCACGGCATCGCCGTCCTTCGGGTCGCCGGTGATATTGTCAATCTCGCCCGAATAGACCCAACTGTGGCCCGAATACAAGCGACGTTCCTTGCCTTTTTTCAAAATGACGGAGGGCATGTTTGTGACGCTAACAGAGTTTTGTTATGCTGCGCAACACATCATGCAGTTGTACTGGCTCAGCATGCTCGCCGCATTCGGCGCGGGCTTCGTCAACGCCGTCGCCGGCGGCGGGACGCTACTGACCTTCCCCGCGCTGCTCTACAGCGGCATGACCTCGATCGCCGCCAACGCCACCAGCACGGTTGCCATCTGGCCCGGTTCGGTCACAAGTTCCTGGGCCTACCGGCGGCAGCTTGCGGAGAACCGCAGTCGGGTCTGGACGCTCTCCTTGCCCTCGTTGGTGGGCGGCTTGAGCGGAGCCGTTTTGCTTCTGAAAACGCCCGAGACGTTCTTTCGTTTCATCGTCCCCTTCCTGATACTGCTCGCGTGCGGACTGCTCGTGCTGAACGAGCCCATCGGACGCTGGATGTCGAAACGCGCGGATGCGAATCCGAAGAAACACGCGGCGGCGCTGTGGCTGTCGCAACTCGCCATCGGCGTCTATGGCGGTTATTTCGGCGCGGGCATCGGCATCCTGATGCTCGCGGCCATGGCAATTTTCCTGCCGGAAGATTTACAGGCCGCCAACGGGATGAAAAACTTTTTCGCCGTGCTGATCAACGGCATCGCCGCGTTATATTTTGTTGCGCAGGGCATGGCCGTGCTGAACATCGCGCTCGCGATGGCACTGGCGGCAATTGCCGGCGGGTTCGTCGGCGCGAAGACAGCCCAACGGATGTCACCCGGCCTCCTACGCGGGGCAGTCGTGGTGTTCGGCGTGATCGTGGCCGTGGACTTGATGGTGAAGAGGTGAGTTGTGGCTGCGGCGCGCTCGGCGAGCGCGCCCTACCGGATGAAAGCAGATGTCGTTGGTAGGGCGGCGTGGCCCACGCCGCCGTTGGTTGCGTCACAACTACGACAGGCTTCGCCGCCACAAAAGGTTTTGGCAATCTCGTGCTGAAAGTGTAAACAACAGCCTGTGTTCCAACGTCTCTTGAAGCAGATGCGGGAGAAGGTTCGCGCGAGCGAATACATCGTCTCCGCACACGCCGACGAGAGGATGGATGGCGACGATCTCGCAATCTATGACGTCGAATGCGCCATCCTCTCCGGTGAAATACAAGAACGCCAGCGGGATCGTGAGACGAAAGAATGGAAATACCGTCTCCAAGGCGCGTCCGCCGATGGCGCGCCTGTCGAAGTGATTGCAAAGATCAGCCCGCGTGGTAAGCTATTCATCGTGACGGTCTATCGCCTATGAAGAACAATATCGATGCTGTCCGTTGTGACAATTGCGGCAAACCCGGCGCCAACATCCGCCGTGTGACCCGGACGTACGGCAAGGGAAAGAGCCTGCTCATTATCGAGAACGTACCCGTCGTGGCCTGCCCGCATTGTGGCGAAAGCTATCTCACCGCCCAGACCATGCACGAACTCGAACGCCTGAAGCGCGAGCGTCGCGCGCGCGCTGTCGAGCGTCCGGTCGGCGTGCTCAGCTTCGCATAGCGCAGTTTCCGCAGGCATTCGGCGTGCCGTGGCTGTGCATTTGATGATCAAACGGTGATTTGTAGGGCGGGCCCTCGCGCCTGCCAACCGGAGCCCGGTGAAGGGCACACCTCCACTTGCGGATTAGGGTGGACGCCGTATCGGAGATGACTTTCGGCTTTCTTTGGCTGCGACTTGGCCGTATACTCGACCAGCAGAGGTCAGGAGATGTCCGACATTTTCTTCAAATGCGAGGCTTGCGGCAAACATCTGGTTGCCGATGATGCGGGAATCGGGGCAGCAATCAACTGCCCAGACTGCAATGCTGCCGTAAGGATTCCAGAACAAACCGCTTCGACAACAGACAACGGACAGGACACAAGGGAGTGTCCTAAATGCGGTACGAGATTTTCTGGTCGGGTCCTAGTCTGCTCTCATTGTGGACATGACTTTCTGACTGGCAAGAATGATCTTGAGACCGAAGACGAGCGAGTAAGCAAGCAAAGGCGACAGACGTTTGCTGTCTATATGATTTGGTTTTCAGTCATCGGCTTTGCGGTCGTTGGCTTCCGGAGTCTGCTTCTACTCTTCTTAGTAGGTGCTGAAGGATCAGAATCGGATGCCATAAAGAGTTTGTTCACACAGTCTTTGTGTGGGGCTCTTGCAGGGGCTGTTGCATGTGCCGTCTTGGGTCTGGTAATCGCATTGCTCAAGCAGACGTACCAGCGGTTTAGTAAGTTCTATAATGTGGTTCTCATGTTCGCTTTTATAGTTGTCTTGATCTCGCTGTTCGTTTTTATCGTAGTCAGCGTCACAGACTTTGCGAAAGATGCCTGGCATAGGACAACAGACAATTCCGGTCGTACATCCGCCCAAACGCAACAGGCATCGTCCAGTCCGCAGCAGGCTCCTGTGCCAGTTCCGCAACCCCCCAAACCCCCGATGCCCCGACAGCCGCAATATGCTCAACAAGAGCAGGCACCCCAAATATATTCGGAATCGCAACCGAAAGCTCCCCCGCCTGCCCCCGACCCGACTGTCTCTCTGAAACAAGAAGTTATTCAACGCATTCAGGTGTATTATGCGAAACCACCTAAGCGGAATCCTGCTAACAACGGCGTGATGTGGGATAGGATTGTTGACCTCAAGTATGATGTCCAGAGGACGCAATCATTGGTATCACCATATGTCGGCTACATTTGGATGAGAGACCGACCCTTCATCCAATTTGATGGAGAACAGACAACGTCTACCGGAGATCATGAGTACCAGTTCACCCTGGCTTTCCAAGACGGTCACTGGGCTGTAACCGACGCACGCTGGCGTTTTTTTCTCAAAGGTGACGAATTACTGTCGGATTGGGAACCGGCCGATCAAGCATGGCTTGCGGCATTCATTCGTGAAGCCGGACTCGACTCCCCGGGCTTGAGAAGCTCAGGGTTTTGACCACTCGCAGGGTTTGAGAGTTTTTGGACAATGAGCGCTCGTATGGAGGTTTGCAAGAGGTGCGGGCAGGGCGTGATGAGGCCGATTTATTCAATCCCATCCCAACCCGGGGCACGCCCAAAGCCTCGTTATGAATGCACAAATCCGATTTGTGGCGCTCACGGTAGCGTTCGGTGCCCCGGCTGCAAAGCTGAAGGCAAAGATGCTGACGGATACCCATTCCAACGTAGCCAAGATGGATTTTTATACCAGTGCCCCCATGGCCACACCTTCGATGCTGAGTAGAGGTTGATCGTGGCATAGATTTGCTTGAGGAATCATCGTGCTGGGCGTCTTAGCGAAACACAATCGGCACGACAAATGATGTGGCATAGTTCGCAGCCGCATCCTCTTGCGTTTTGGCCTGACTTAATTGCTTGCGACGGTCATCTTACCGGCTTGCATTTGCAACCCAAACGCGGGCAATGTTGCTATCAACAATCCCGTATTATACGGCGAGACCACCGTATAAACATGTGTCCGGCGAGAGATGAAAGGAGAACAACGTGGCAAGAGTACTTGTGCATTACGATATCACGGAAAATGAATTCAGAGTAAAGTTCCAGAGCGCGATCACAAACCCCGCCTTCAACCACCAGTTCACCAAGGAAACGGAGTCAGTGTATTGCACGCGCTTCAACACAACAGACTCCAATCTGGAAGCCTTGGTCAAGGCTCTTAAGCAAGCTGCAGCCGGTGCCCCTGCCGGAACACGAATTCTCATGGAGCATCCAACGGCCTATCCTGGTAATCCGGAAATCACGCAAACATCGATCGTGTGACCTGTCTTAGCTGAGACAGCCGGATACTCCAGGCCAACAACGGCATGAGGCAAGCGGGCATGGGCTCATTCATGTTCACCCGTTGGCCCGGAAGCACGTAGTGCCGGGCTGGCCGTTCTCGGAAACGGCCATTTGACGGAACGGGGTTCGCAGATCGTCGTTGTCGAAAATCCACACATGCGGAACGTCATGCGATGGAATCTGCCAGTTGCAATCGCAGGCCACCAACGACGGCGGCCAGGATGGCCGCCCTACAACTTAACAACGGCGGCAAGCGGGACGCTCGCCCTACCAACTTCTAATTCCCTGACTACTGGCTACAGGCTACTGACTACTGTCGTCATCACGGCCACCAGCGCGCGTCTTCGTCGGTGGGTTGGCCACCCGGCGCGAACTGCTTCTTGATGTGGTTGGTGATGCTTGCCACGATCATGCCGATGATGGTGTCCGGCACGCCGTCAAAGTTCTTGCTTTGTGGGCGCATGTCGCAAGGATCGTTCACGTAATCGACAACGAAGTACCGCCCGTCTTGTTCCAATGCAATCTCAGTGCTAAAGAAGTCGAGTTGCGACACTTCCGCGATGATCCGGATGATGCGGCTCAATTCATCCACGTTGACGCATGCGCGGTCGGACGGCGTTACGATGCTGTAGCGGTGTGTCGTGTCGTCCCACCAGCACGGGATGATCTCGCCGCAGACGTGATACACGCGGAACCAGGCACGCCGCCCGTTGAGGATCTGGGGGACAACGCGTTGCTGGATGAGGAACCGTTGGTTGCGGAAGCGGGCGCGCGATTGCATGATGTCATCCGGCCGCGTGGCGCCCATCACGACGCCAAAACCACCACCACCCTTGGCCGGCTTGACAACAAATGGCGACGTCAACGGCTCGATGAGGCGCGCGTCGAAATTCGGTTCGGAGTCGTAGGGCGGCAGGATAATCGTCAGCGGCAACTGCAAGCCACGCGCGAGGAGTTCGCCGTGGATATTCGCCTTGTCGATGGACCGGCGGTAGTGGTGATGGGCATTGATGAACTTTGTGCCCTTCGACTGGAGCAGTTGGTTGAGTTGCAGAAATCGTTCATCCTCGTCGCTGGCCCGGTCGAGGAAATAGGTGAAGTGGCGCTCGCCGTTCTGGACCTCGAGGAATGTTTGCTGGAGATTGTGCGCGCCGATGAGATAACAACTCAGCCCCGCGTGCAGGCAGGACCGGTCGAGATGGTTGACAAAGTCCTGGTCGAACTGCCAGTTCCAAGCCAAACCAAAATGAACTTCAGTCGATCGTCGGGCGATGCTGTCCATTTCCCTCTTGCGTTGTGCGGCAGCCCTTTAGAGCAGCTTCCACACCCGTTTCGTGCGCTGAGGGAGGACCATCTTGCCCCAATCGTACTGGGGCGCCAGCATCGTTCAACTCGGGGTACTCGAAGACTTTGCCTTCGTAATTGCGAATAATGACGCGCTGCTTGTCGTGCGCCAACACGTACTCGGGACCGATCGGCACTTTGCCGCCGCCGCCGGGCGCGTCAATGACGTATTGTGGCACCGCATAACCCGTGGTGTGCCCCCGCAGTGCTTCGATGATTTCAACGCCTTTGTGTACGCTCGTCCGCAAATGCTGCGAGCCCTTCACCAAATCACACTGGTAGATGTAATACGGCCGCACTCGCATCATCAGCAACTTGTGCACAAGTTCCTTCATGATCTCCGCGTCGTCATTGACCCCACGCAACAACACGCTCTGGTTCCCCAACGGAATGCCCGCGTCCGCGAGCCGAGCGCACGCCTCCCTGACTTCGTGCGTCGCTTCCTTGGGGTGGTTGGAATGAATGCTCATCCAAAATGGATGGTGCTTCCGCAGCACCGCGCACAACTCAGGCGTGATACGCTGCGGCAGAAAGATCGGAATTCGTGTCCCGATCCGGAGAAATTCGACATGCGGAATTGCCCGCAATTGGCCAAGCAATTGGTCGAGCCGTTCGTCACTGAACAATAATGGATCGCCGCCGCTCAGCAATACGTCCCGCACTTCCCGATGGTCGCGGATATAGTTGATCGCCTCCGTGAACTCGGTATGCAGATGCTGTTCGCCCGCGCCGCTGACCACCCGGCTGCGCGTGCAATAACGACAGTAGGCCGCGCATCGGTCGGTGACGAGAAACAGCACGCGGTCCGGATAGCGATGCACCAGCCCCGGCACCGGCATGTGCTCGTCTTCCCCGCACGGATCGATCATCTCCCCCGGAGCCGCGACCATTTCCTCGGCGCGCGGAATAACCTGACGGCGAATCGGACAGTTCGGATCACTGACGTCGATGAGATTGAAAAAATACGGCGTGATCGCCATCGCCAGATGATGTCCCGCCAGCGCGACACCTTCGCGCTCCGCGGGCGTCAACGGCATCAACGCCTCCAGCGCTTCCAGTGTAGTAATGCGGTTGCGAAGCTGCCACCGCCAGTCATTCCAGTCCGCGTCGGGCACACGTGACCAGATGCCGCGCCCGGCCGATGGAAACCGCTCATTTATGGAAGAAGATTGCTGTTCCACACCGTTGGGATGTTTGGAATTAGCCGAAAGATTCACACCCAGTGCTGGTGTTACAGCGCCTGCCCCGCCCCATTTTCCCCCAGGCTCGTCGGATTGCATTTCGAGGCGAGTATAAGTCAACATGCCGCCGTGTCAAGTATTCGGCCTATGCGGCTTATATGCGCTCAGTACCCAAGCGGAATCGGCGGGGAGCCATCAGAAAACCGCGGCCAAACTATCTCACTGGGCCAGCCCAACGCGGTAGTACCGACCGGGAAGACTGGCTGCATTCGTATCCAAAACCGACACGATCCCACCGGTTCCCTGTATGTTGTTGGTAAACGTCGTCCACGTGCCACTGGTCAAATTCGTGTTGCTCTGGACGTAATATAACCGGTTCGATGTGTTGAAACTGACCTGAACGTCGTTGCCAACGACCTGAATTCCAGCAATCTGCAAATCGGCTCCTGGCTCGTAATTGATGACGCTGTTGATCCAGTCGAGGTTCGCAGAAATGCGCGTGCTGTAAAACCCGCTGGGAATTGGCTGCGGCCCGCTGATGAATTGCCAGACACTGGCAACCTCCTGGTACAATCCGCGCGCATCCAGAAGCGATGCGCTAAACATGGTGCCATCAACGGCGTTGCTAAAGGGGCCATCCGATTCGTAATTGATTCCGGCCAGTTTCCATACGCCACCGTCCTCAATGAATAGCCCGCCGCCCGAATCGCCGTCGGATGCGGCACACTCATTCGAACCAGCACCCGCGTTGAACGTGCAGCGCAGCAAATCACCGACACCATCGCCCCCATTTGTGATCGAACTGACGTCATTCTGTCCCCACCGCTGCACGCCGTCGGACGGCTCAACCCACTGCCAACCGTTTGTCTGCCCGCTCACTACCACGGGAACGCCTCGTTGGGTGCCGCGGCCAAACACGACGACTGGTTGGCCCGATTCGTTCGACGCGGTATACAGTGTTGCGTAAAATGGAAAGGTCTCCGCGACCTGCCAAATCACCAGGTCGCTGTCGAGGGTGAAGAACTGCGCGACGGGATGATAGGTAAGTCCATTGAACATGAAGACATCGTTTGTCGTGCCCGAGACATGGTGGGTAGAAATAAAAAATTGCGGGGCGATCGGTGTCCCCAGAGACTTCGCGAAAGGGAAGTTCCCTACTGTTGTGGTCGTATTCCAGATGCCCTGAAGTTGCCAGCCGCTATTGGTCAACGCGCCGGACGGCGCATTCGTGTTGTAGCTCGGGTCGCCGGTCGATTCAAATAGCACGGCACGTACGCTGGCCGCGCCCATGACGACCAGCGAAACTAACACGCACACAACTCCAATGCTACGATGCAGTCGCAACCTCTCGATATTCACAAACCCGCTCCCTCACAACCACCCTGCGACGATGCTACTGTACTCCGATTTATTTTGCACGACAATTCATTACAACCTATTTCCTTGACGCTCATTGTGTTATGCGCCTAGCATCTCCCCCCGCGCCGCTCCGCTTGCAGGCTGCGCCAAAAAACATGAAAAAAGCCATCGTCGCTTTCCTGCTTCTCACCGCCCTGATTACCGGGGTGCTCCTCTACCTCGCGCTCTCCAAACCCGCGCCAAAAGCCGACAGCTTGCTTCCAGAATCGACTCTTGTGTTCCTCGACATCCCCGACTTCTCGAAGTCACGCGCCGACTTCGCCAATACCGACCTCTATGCCCTCTGGCGTGAACCCGAAGTGCAGGCATTTTTGGAGCAGCCGCTCTCCGTGCTATGCGAGGCCTACGGCGCCAACGCTCCGGACACAGCCAACATCGGCAACTTCCTTCTTAATACCGTGCAAGGAGAAGTGTTTCTCGCCCTCACGCACGTGACCATGTTCCCCACACTCAATCTCGGTCTCGTTCTCGGCGCGGACGTTCACCATAAACGCATCGAAGCCCTTGCGGCCCTCCACCAACTCGAGAAACGTCTCAAGCAGACCTACCCCGACGGCAGTTTCCAGGACAAAAAATACCTCGGTGTGCGGTACACGGTTTGGGAGACAGAGCCTGGTTTTCCGGTATGCCATGCGTTCTTCAATTCCCTCGTGGTGTTCACTCTCGGCGAAGACACGATGCGCGATGCGATCACCTGCTTTGCCGGCCAGGTCCCTCCCGATTTTAAACGTCTCACCGACAGCGCAAAGTTCCAGAATATTGAACGGCACGCCTCGAGAGACCATGGGTTCCTCGCGTACCTCAATGTGGAAGAGGCGCTCAACCTCATTGGTCCGTTGATGGCGCTCGCGCCCCAGACAGGGAACATGTACCAGTCGCTCCAGCAAATCCAGGCGTCAGCAGTCAGTATGACTTTTGTCGATCGCGGAGTGGAGGATGTTGGTTTCCTCGCGTACTCCGGCAGTCAGCACAAACCCACGCCTCCCACGCAACGCAAGACGCTCGCCGTCACCGCGCCCGACACGCTCTTTTACTCCGTCGGCTCGGTCGATCTGCCAACCCTGTACGAGGAAGGGATGGGACTTCTTTCCCAATCCGGCAGTCCACCGCTGATGACGGCTGCCGGGGACTTTCAACTGGCGCTCCGCAATCGCGGGATCCACATTCGCGAGGACGTTCTAAAAAAAGTCGGCCCCGAACTTGCCATCGTTGCCAATTGGCGACCGGGCGCCCGCGCTCCCGATGCGGCCGTTGTCGCCGAAATCACGGATGCGGACAACCTACGCCCCGCGCTCGATAATGCCATGAACGCGTTGAAGGCCAGCGTAGCCGGCAACGATGAGCAGTATCCCTGGGACGAAACGGAGTCCTCGGGCCAGAAACTCCGCACCGTTCGCGTTGGTGCGGGCCTTTTCGCGCCGACGTACACGACCACCGGCCAATTTTTCATCCTTGCCAGTACACCGGACTACGCGCGCGAGCTGCTCGGCCAGGCGAAGGACTCAAAGCCGACGCTTACCGCCAGCACCACGTACCAACAGTCCATGAAGCGATTGTCCACGAACGGATCCTCGTATGGCTACGCTGACCTCCGCGGGATTTTCGAGCCTCTCTACTCGATGGCGCGACGGGGCGCGTCACAAATCGGGAGCAACGCGTTCTTCGATACCGGCAAACTCCCGCGCACCGAAACCATCAGCCGGCACCTGTTCCCCTACGTCTCGACGACGGTGAGTGAACCGCAACAGGTCACATCCACGTCGTTCTCGCCGTTCGGCAAATCCTTCGGGCTTATCGCCGGGGTCGGCAGTGCGTTTTGGGTAGTCGATACGTTCCGCCCGGAGCTTGCGGCTACCGGGAACTATGTGCCAATTGCAGCCAAAAAGTCTTCAAGTAGGGCTGTTCCTTCGATGCCACGCGAAAATCAAACGGCTGCGTCGCAAACTCCAGCGACTCCGTGACGCGTCCGCACCGCTTCGCCGCTGACTGGATGCTCTTCTCGAATTGCTCGGGTTCCAGCGTTCGTTGGTTCGTGGAACACAGCAACCAGCCGTCCGGCGCGACCAGCGGCATCGCCAGCGCCGCCAGTTCCTCGTAATCGCGCGCCGCTTGAAATACGCGCCCCTTCTTTGTCGTCGAAAACGTCGGTGGGTCAATAATGACCACGTCCCAATGTTGCCCGCGCTTGGCAAATCGCTTCAGCCACTCGAACGCATCCCCAAAGACAAAATCGTGCGCGGCGGGATCAAGGTCGTTCGCGCGGAAATTCTCCCGGCCCCATTCCAGATAATTTTTCGACACGTCCACGCTCGTCGTTATGGCTCCAGCCTTCGCGGCGGCAACCGAAAACGCGCATGTGTACGCAAATGTGTTGAGCACCGTTTTCCCCCGCAGCGGCATCTCCAGCAGCCGCCGCCGGTTCTCACGCTGGTCGAGGAACAAACCGGTGGCCAACCCCTCGCCGAAGTTGACCAAAAACGTGAGACCGTTTTCGCGAATTGGCGTCCGCTCTTCCATTTCGCTGCCGCAGACCAACTTTGGCGCCGTGCGCTCCTGCTTCGTCGCCAACTGGGCATAGATCGCCCGTGGTGCACGTCCGTTCCGCAACCGCTCAATCAGCCCGGTTTTGTCCTGCGCCGCCAGTGCCGTTTGCCACTGAACCAGCAGATTCCCATCGTACGAATCGACCACCACATCCGGAAATCCGTCGGCCTCCCCACTGATGAGCCGAAACGCATTCGTCTCCTGGACGAACAGTAGCTCCCGAAATTCCTCGGCGGCGACGAGTGCATCAACTTCGTCGAAGGCACGCGGGACCGAGGCTTCAAAGAGGGCGCGCTCGCCCGTCTCGGGGTGTTGGAAACCAAGCTGCCGCGCATGGAGCATCAGGCGCGGCGCAGCATCGCCCCCGTACTGTGCGTCTCCCAAAATCGGAAACCCGTTGTCCGCTGCGTGACGGCGAATTTGATGCGTCTTGCCGGTCAGCGGCTTCGCTTGCACGAGGAAGTATTCGTGGTGCGGCTGGACAAATTCGAATTCCGTCACTGTGTTCGGTGATTTGGCCCAGAACTTCATGCGCGTCGGCTGCACGGAACTGAGTAGCAGATACACTTTCTGGACGGTGTGCTGCTCAAACTGTTTGGCAAGTGATTGGTTGGCCTCCCGTGTCTTGCCAAACACCATCACCCCCGACGTGTCTTTGTCGAGCCGCTGCAAAATGGACAGATTTCGCCAGCGCGCTTCCCGCTTGGGCAACCATTCGTGAATGCCGTCGGGCGCGAACCGGTCCGGTTTGTGCGTGTTGATGCCGGACGGCTTGTTCACGACCAGCAGATGGTCGTCCTCAAAGAGAATGAGTCCGTTCACGGAGCGAGGGGACTCAACCCGGCGGCCAGCTCATCGGGCGTCCGCCCAGCAGATGCAGGTGCAGATGGGGCACGCTCTCGCCGGCGTGCGCGCCCTTGTTGATGACCAGACGATACCCGGTGCCATCGATGCCTTCCGTCCGCGCGAGTGCGGCGGCCACGGTCAGCAAATGTCCCAGCACCGGCTCGTCCGCCGCGCCAGCTTCCGAAATGCGCGCGATATCTTTCTTCGGCACGATCAGGATGTGGACAGGCGCTTTTGGATCAACGTCCCGAAACGCCAGTACCCGGTCGTCTTCATGGACGATCTTGGCCGGAATCTCTTTACGAATGATCTTCGCGAAGATGTTGTCGGCCATGTCCCTACTCCACGACCGCGAGCTGCAGACAGGCCGCTTGCGGCGGGCGCACGCGCGCCACGCGCTCCCGAACATATGCGACAATCTCTTCTGCCAGCCGCCGGCAACCCGCGCCCCAGCGCCGCACCCCGCGCAACTGCATGACGCACGCGCGCAGGCCGTTGACCTCCATCACCAAAAACCGCGGGCTGGCCGCCGCGCCCAGCGCCCGGTCGAGCCGCTGGAAGAACTCCAATTCAAACGCCGCATCCGTTCGTCCCGTCAACTCGTGGAGATCAATCGCCACGCGGTCGCCGCCTCCACCATACGCCTCCGAGACCCTCTTGTATCCCAACGTCGCCAGCACCTCCGCCACAACCTCCACGATCTCAGCGGTCTCGATGATCCCGTCGCGGCGGGAATTGACCGCGTACATATGAACGGCGGCAGCGATGGATTCCGCCAACCACCAATCGGAAACCCCGTTCTGCCCGGCGACTTCGTGGATGGAGACCGCGAGCCGATGTTCGTCGAACGGCGCCAGACGGCCATCCGCAAACTTGACCCACGCCACGTCCTCGCACAATTGGATCATGACTTGCCCATCTGTTTGATCTCGTCGATGAACTGCTCGGCGTCGCGAAACTGCCGATACACCGAGGCAAACCGCACATACGCCACTTCGTCGAGTTTGCGCAGATGTTCCATCACCCGCTCACCAATCTGGATCGACGGCACCTCGCGCCCGTGCTCGTTCTCCAGCTCCGTGAGCACCCGCTCCACCAGGGATTCGATCTTCTCGGTGCTGACCGGCCGCTTTTCGCAGGCTTTCTCGATTCCCGCCAACAGCTTGCGCCGGTCGAACTCCTCATACTGACCGTCACGCTTTTTCACACGCAGTTTTTCGTGAAAAATCTCTTCGTACGTCGTGAATCGTGCCCCACACTTCAGGCATTCCCGCCGACGCCGAATCAACAGCCCGTCACGGCTGCTGCGGGAGTCAATGACCTTGTCATCCACCCCGGTACATTTGGGACACCGCATATTTCTTTGGAACCTCTACCGTACGGGTTCTTTCCTACCACGCGGCCCGCCATGGGTCAACAGGGAATCCCTCGTCAATAGATTTTCCATGTGCTATACGTCGCGACACTACATGCGAAAGCGCTGGAAGATGATCATCTATCTGTTGATACTCCTGTACGTTGGCATCGCCCTCTGGCTGCGCTGGAACGAGCCGCGCATACTGTACCACCCCTTCCGCCCCATCGAACAAACTCCCGACCAGACCGGCCTCAAATACGAAGATGTCACCCTCACGACCTCCGATGGCTTGCAGATAACAGGGTGGTACATTCCGGCACGCGAGGACGCGAAGCTCACCGTCCTCTTTTTCCACGGCAATGCCGGCAACATTTCCCACAGGCTGGAGAAACTTGCCGTATTTCGCGAGCTGGGCGTCAACACCTTCATCATCGACTACCGAGGCTACGGCCGCAGTGAAGGCCAACCGAACGAGGCTGGCACCTATCGCGACGCCCAAGCGGCCTACGAATATGTCGTTGGTAGGGCGCGACCGCCGGGCGCGCCGCTTCCTCCCTCGCGCTCCATCATCGTCTATGGCGAATCCCTCGGCTCCGCCATCGCCGCCGACCTTGCGTCGAAAGTGGAAGTCGGCGGACTCATCCTCGAAGAAGCATTCACCTCCACCGGCGACGTCGGCCAGAAAATGTTCCCATTCTTTCCCGTGCGCTGGCTAGTGCGCAACAAATACGACACTCTAAGCAAAATGCACCGCATCAAGGTCCCGCTGCTGATCCTGCACAGCCGCGAGGACGAAGTCTTCAATATCCGCCACGCCCAGCGCCTCCTCGCCGCCGCCAACGACCCGAAACACCTCGTCGAGCTCCACGGCAGCCACAACGACGCCTTCCTCGTCAGCGCGCCCATCTATCGTGACGCCCTGCAGAAGTTCTTCGCGCGGTCGTTGTAGGCCGCGTGCCCCCACGCGGCGAGTTCTAGGCCCCAAGCCGATGTCGGACGGAGCCGAAGCGTAGCAGAACCGCGAGATTTGCCTTCGATTTTGGCTTCATTTTGGCCATGCCCTATGACATGGCGAATGCGCAACCCCCTGTCCATTGGCCACTTCCACCACATGCGTTTTGGGTTCGTTTCGCAGAAAGGCGCTTTACCCTCCCGCTACTCCGACCCTGTCAAACAACAAATGCGATCATCTGTAAAATCGTCCAGACGACCATCAAAACACCGTTCGGAGGGTCGCGCTTCCGCGCAACCGCGTCGTTTCTTTGGGATCGGAAGCCACGCGGAAACGCGGCCCTCCGCAACGCTTACGTTTCCCTGGTGGCTCTAGGCCGACCACAACCCCGATCAAAAACATCTTCATTGCACACCGAATATATCGGAAAACGATATAAATATCAACTCCAAAAATCGACCAACGATTACATGTCATGCAATGGGGGTGCGACGCTACAACGCTTCTCCACCCGCTGAGCGCCAGGCACCATTTGCGCAGGATGACGCGGACATTGTTGCTGAATGCCAAAGCGCCGCCGTTGTCACGATCACAACTCGGTGGTATGCTTCTGCCATGATTGCGATTCGAAAGAAGATCGTGATGGACAAGCGTGGCCGGCCACGAGAAGTCATTATTCCGTGGGCGCAGTTCTGCGAGTTGAGCGAGGCGCTGGGGCTTGATCTCGACAAGAAAGCGATAGCTGACTTGCGCGCTACGCGCCGCGACCTGAAACGCCGCAATTCCGCCGCATTCAAACCACTCTCGGCACTCTGAGCGGGCATACGGCAACCGCTATGGCCTCGAACCAGCAACGACCGCAGCCCTGCGCGTTGTGAGCCATCGTTCGAGTGGATGCAGGACCAGCCAAAACGCGAAGAACACCACAAACAGTCTTCCCGTGCACATGACGTTGTCGAACGTGCAATGGTGGAAGGGCTGAAGAAGCCCTTCGGCAAGAACATCGAAAATCACGGCTACGCAGTAAAACTTCGTGATGAAGGATTCCAGCCGCCGCCATTCCTTAACCAGCCAGAACGTCAGAAAACTGACAAACATCAGCGTCGTCACTGCGTATTGCCAGTATTCGACAATCGGATTCCACACCAGGTGCGCGCCCGCGTTCATGAGCGTGAAACCGACGCCGATCAACAATTCGCGGCCATTGAACAGGGGCTTTGCCCCCTCAGACTTGTTGGCAGTAACTTCTCTCATCACAAAATCTCGGAGGGCCACGCTTTTGCGTGGCCATTCATGTCACAAAACCAAGGCGGTCGCACGGAAGCGCGGCCCTCCAAACCAAAGCTGTACCGCATGCATTTACTTCTTCTTCACAAACGTCAGCGCCGCCGAATTGATGCAATACCGCAAGCCGGTCGGCTTTGGGCCGTCCTCGAACATATGCCCGAGGTGCGCGCCGCAACGCGCGCATAATACTTCGGTGCGATCCATGCCAAACGAGCTGTCGGACTTCTGCACAACATTTTCCTCGGCCATTGGTGTCCAAAAACTCGGCCAGCCCGTACCGGACTCGAATTTCGTATCGGACTTGAACAGCGGCGTCCCACAACAAACACAGCGGTAGAACCCAGCCTCGTGATTGTTCCAGTAGCCCGCCGAACACTGCCGCTCGGTGCCGCTTTGCCGGGTCACCGTGAATTGCTCGGGTGTGAGCTGCTTCCTCCACTCCGCATCGGTCTTGACCACCTTATCAACCGTGACCGGCCCGATCCGCTGTCCGTTGTCGTCGAATTCAATAATGGTCACTTGTTTGGGGCCCCCCTCGCTGCCGCTTGCCGGTCGCACAAACGCTCGGATGCCGAACCCCACAAGGGCGGCGCTGAGCAACAAGATCGCGATCCTCGTTGCCGATTTCATAGTTCACCTTCTCACGCGCTCAGTTGTCCTTCAGCAGGGCGCGGAAGTGCTCGCGGAACTTGACCACCTTCGGCGCGATGACCGCGCGGCAGTAGGGCTGTGAACCGTGCAACCGGAAATATTCCTGATGGTAGTCCTCCGCGCGGTAGAAAGCTTTGAACGGCGTCAGTTCCGTCACGATGCGCCCGCTCCAAATCTTCGCGTCCTGAATCTCCTTGATCACCTGCTGGGCCATAGCTTTCTGCTCGGGGTCGCGGTAAAAAATCACGGACCGATATTGCGTACCGGCATCATTCCCCTGTCGGTTCAGCGTCGTCGGATCGTGGACCGTAAAGAACACCTCCAACACCTGCTTCAACGAAATCACCTTGGGATCGAATGTGATCTGGCTCACTTCCGCATGTCCCGTATCGCCGCTGCAAACCTGCTCGTACGATGGATTCGGGACTGTCCCTCCCGAATAGCCTGATTCGACCTTCTCGACGCCCTTCAACTGCTCAAACACCGCTTCCGTGCACCAGAAACAGCCGCCGCCCACGGTAACAACCTCTTTCGGTGATGAATTGCTGACAGTCTGACTCATGGCATTCACTCCCAGTAGCACTCCTGCAAGGACCGCGATCGCTCTCCACATAGTATTCATTTGATGCAACTTCCGTAAAGGAAGGTTCGCACAGTTTGTCACGAAGCGCCAATGTCGAATCGCCTCTTTCATCACAAGGAAAATACGCGCCGGAATCGCTGGCGGATTTCGATCACTTCGATTGTCCCGTGACTATCTGCACGCCCACATATGTCATGAAATCTATGTCACCCGAAATACTGCGTCCCGCTGAGAATAGAAGGTTGAGATGTTCGCTCATTTTCCAGGTCCCACCGAGATTGAACGCGACATTCGACCGTTCACCCGTTGCGACCGGAGAATTTCCAAATAATTCCGCACCCAATTGCAACCGCTCGTTGACCTCTCGATTGACCGATACTCCTTCGTACCAATAGTTGCGCTTGCCGTCAGCCGTCTGCACGACGTAGCCGACATTGCCGTAGACTGTCCATTTGCCCCAATTCTTCTCGGCCACCAACGGGAGGATGTACGCGGGCTTTCCTTCGCCCAATCCTCGATGGCGATCACCGGTTGGCAACTCGATTTGCGGGTAAATCGCCAGCAGTGGCCGCCACCCCTGTTCATCCAGGAACACCCATTTCACTCCCGCCACTACATCACCGATGCCTGCATCAGTACCGTCGCCATCTCTATGAACCACCTCTACCGGAACATCCAACTCCAACTGCACGTGCGGCAGACCATAGTTGATGTCGAACAGCGGGGCATTCATGTCCGTCTCGCGGTGGCTTCGTTCCAGAATGAACGGAATATTGATTTCCCAACCACCTGGCGGCGGTATTTCCGGATCGTCAGTGACGAACGGCGGCCCTGCACAGGTCGCCCGAGCGACGAGCAGGCTGAAAACGACCACAGATTTTCCAAGAGCTGACTTGAAAGTGACCATCGTTGCCGAGCCATCCCTCGCACGCGGTGCGCTTGACGACACGCGCGCCGCCACCTAATATCGGGCTGCAATACTAGGTATAAAGCATGGCGGAAATCCAACCTTTTCGAGGAGTCCTCTACAACACGCAACGGGTCAAAGCCGCCGACGTACTGACCCAGCCCTACGACAAGATCACGCCCGCGATGCGCGAGCGCTACTTGCAGATCTCGCCGTATAACCTCGTGCAAATCGAGCTTGGCAAGGAAGAGGCGCGCGACACAGAGACGAACAACAAATACACCCGCGCCCGCGATTTGTACCAAGCCTGGCGGCGCGACGGCATTCTGCGGCAGTCCGCGAAGCCGGCCCTCTACTACCTGGAACAGACGTTTGAGGCGCCCGACGGGTCCGGTAAACGGACGCGCAAAGCATTGATCGCCCGCGTCCGGTTGCACCGCTGGGATGAAGGCGTCATTCTCCCGCACGAGCACACGCTGTCAAAGCCCAAGGCCGACCGCATGTCGTTGCTGCGCGCGTGCGGTTCTCAGCAGGGTCAGATTTTCATGCTCTACCCGCGTCCGCAACGTGACCCGATGCCCGCACCTAGCGGCACCCCCGCGTTGACCGCCACCGACGACTACGGCGTGGTCAATAATCTCTGGGAAATCACCGATCCGGCGACCATCAAGACGGCACAGGAATCACTACGCGATGTGAAATTCTACATCGCCGACGGCCATCACCGGTACGAAACCGCTCTGGCCTATCGCGATGAGTGCCGTGCCGCAGCCAACAAGCCTGATCCGAACGCGCCCCACGAATTTGTCATGGCCACGCTGGTGGACATGAGCGACCCGGGCTTGGTGGTCCTCCCCACGCACCGCACGGTGGCCAATCTCGCCGCGTTCGAGCCCCGCGGCTTTCGTGACAAGCTCGCAAAACATTTCACAATCGACGTGCAACCATCATTGGAGAAACTATTGGTCACCATGAAAAGCGGCAAGCATTCCATCGGGATGCGCGATGCCAGAGGATTCGGGCTGCTGCGCCCAAAGAACGTGGATGCATTGCGTCCGCTGTTTGCAAACAAGCCTCCGTTGTGGCACACTTTGGATGTGGCCATTCTCCACGTGGGAATTCTGGAAGCGCTGCTGGGGATCGACGAGATCCGGCTGCGCGAAGAAGCCAATGTCACCTATTGGCGCGAGCCAGAGAAAGCCGCCGAGCTTGTCGAGGATGGGAAGGCGCAACTGGCGTTCTTCTTGAATCCCACGCCGGTTGATGAAGTGAAAGCCATTGCCGACGCGCGTTCGCGGATGCCGCAGAAGAGCACGGATTTTTATCCGAAACTGCTCTCAGGAATCGTGATCAACGATCTGCGGTCCGACACCGCGGTGTAACGAACGGGAATTGATCGCCATGTTGCCGATCCGGGAAGCAAAACCGCCGCGGGGCAAGTCCGCGAAGAAAGAAGATCTCGAGTTCGAGATCCAGTTCTTCGAGGGCATCTCCCGCCGTGATCCCAGCCTGATCGAGGCATTGCAAATCCTCGGCGATGCCTATACCAAGACGGGCCAGTGGGAAAAGGGTCTCAAGATCGATAAACGACTCGCCAAGCTCTGTCCCGACAATCCGCTCGTGTTTTACAATCTCGCCTGCAGCTACTCCCTGATGAAACACTTGGACAAGGCGTTCGCGGCGCTCGACCAGGCCGTCAAGCTTGGCTATAACGATGCCCGCTGGCTCACCAAAGACCCCGATCTCGACAATCTCCGCCGGGACAATCGCTTCGAAAAAATCCGCACCGACCTGTCCAAGAAACCTGACGGTCCCCCAACAACTTCGTGCTAACGGACGGAGCGGATCAATTGCAGTGCGCGCTGGATAATCAGCTTTGCGACTTTGACTTTCGTCATTTCCGGTAGCCTTTCGATATTTCCATCAACGCCCATTAGCGTTACCCGGTTTGTCTCGGCATCGAACGCACTGGAATCATTCGCCACGATGAGATCGAGTCGCTTCCGTAGCAGTTTCTCCCGCGCGTGCTTCTCCAGATCGTCCGTCTCTGCCGCAAAACCGATCAATACCTGTGATTTTTTGCGCCGCCCCAGCTCGGCCAGAATATCCGGCGTCGGCTCCAATTCCAGCGTGCCGCGGAACGAAGCTTTCTTGATCTTGCTCCCGGCCATCTTTTTCGGTCGGAAATCGCACACGGCTGCCGCCATGATGCACACATCCACCGCATCGAACCGGCTCCAGACCGCCTCCGCCATTTCCTGCGCCGTTGTCACCGTCACAAACTCAATACCTTTCGGCGTGGTGAGCGCCGTGGGGCCGCTGACCAAAATCACCTGTGAGGAGATAACGCGCGCCGCTTCCGCAAGCGCGTAGCCCATCTTCCCTGACGAGCGGTTGGAAATGTACCGAATCGGATCAAGAAACTCACGCGTCGGGCCGGCGGTGATGAGGAAGCGAAGGGTTTTCGGGTTCATCGTTCTTTCCGCATTGTCGGGGCGACCCGCCGGTCGCAACCGCCGTCGACCGGCCGCTACGAAAGCACTTTCTGAATCTTCTCCACAATCTTATCCACATCCCACAGCCGCCCGATGCCTTCGTAACCGCATGCCAGCAGCCCCTTGTCAGGCCCGATGAATTCGACGCCCCGCGACTGGAGAATCTTCACATTGGCCTGCGTTGCGGCATGCAACCACATCTTGCCGTTCATCGCGGGCGCGACGAGCACTTTCGCATCAGGCCGCAGTGCAAGCGCGATCGTGCTGAGCGCATCGTCCGCGATGCCGTGCGCCAGCTTGGCGAGCACATTGGCCGTCGCCGGCGAAATCACGAGCAGGTCCGCCGTGTCGGCCAACTGCAAATGGCTCGGCCGCCAATCGCCTTCGCCCTCTTCAAACAAATCCATCGTCACGGGATGTTGCGACAAGGTTTGCAGCGTCAGCGGCGTGATGAAATGCGCGGCGTCCCTTGTCATCACGCAAAACACCTCGTGGCCGAGCTTTTTGAGCTTGCTCGCGATGTCGGCGGACTTGTACGCCGCGATCGAGCCTGTGATCCCTAGAAGGATAGTTCTCTTTGCTGCCATGGTTTCCCGTCCTTTGCCGCTCGCGCTGTGCGGCATTTCTCGGCGATCACAATCGCCTTGCCCTGCTCGAAATCGTCATCGAGCCGGCCACTCACGATCACATAATCGTATTCGATCCAGCGCGTCATTTCCTGCTGCGCCAGCGCCAGCCGCTTGCGGATCGTCTCGTCGCTGTCAGTCCCCCGACGCCGCAAGCGCGTTTCCAGCAATTCCGTCGACGGCGGCATTAGAAAAATCATCACGAGCGCGTCCGGATAGGCGAACTTGCCGCCGCGCACGCACCGGGCCACTTCCCGCGCCCCCTGCACTTCGATGTCCAATAATACGTCACGACCGGCCGCCAGTTGTTCCTCCACAAAGCCGCGCGGCGTACCGTAGTAATGGTTGTTGTATTTCGCGTACTCGATGAACTCACCCGCCGCGATCTTCTTCTCGAAATCCTCCGTGCTCAGGAAAAAGTAGTCATGCCCGTTCTGCTCGCCGCCGCGTGGCGCGCGCGTCGTGCAGGAAACCGAATACACGGTGTTCCGCGACCAATTCAACAGCCGCTGGCACAGCGAACTCTTCCCGCCGCCCGAAGGCGCCGAGACGACGATGATCAGGCCCGTATGTGATGTGGTGGATTGAGGCGGGTTCATTCGATGTTCTGAATTTGCTCGCGAATCTTCTCCAATTCCGCCTTCATTTGCACCACCTGCTTCGAGATCTCCGCCGCATTGGCCTTCGAGCCGATCGTATTGATCTCCCGGCCCATTTCCTGCGCCAGAAAATCCAGCGTGCGACCGACAGGCTCGTGCGACTTCAGGCAATCCCCAACCTGGTTCAGGTGGCTGCTGAGGCGGGTGATTTCCTCCGAGATGTCGCAGCGGTCGGCAAAGAAGACGACCTCTTTCACGAGGCGGTCATCATCCAACGGGACATCAAGCCCCGCCTCTTTGACGCGTGTGCGTAACTGTTCGCGATATCGCGTGATGATTTCCGGTGCGGTCTTGCGAATCAGTTCCAGACCCGCCTCCAGAATCGCCAGCCGCTGCATCAGGTCGTCAGCCAGAAACTTGCCCTCCTTCTCCCGCATCTTGACCAGGCCGGTAATGGCCTTGCGCAATGCCGCTTCGATGCTGGGCCACACGCTCTCCGCATCCGTGGTCGCCTCGGCCAGCTTCAACACACCGGGCGCTCGGAGAATCGTATCGAGCGTCAGCGGACCGCTGAGCTTCATGTCCTTCTGCAGCTTGAGGATGGCGCGCTGGTACGCCTTCGCGAGCGCCACATCCAGTTCCACCTGTTCTTCGGCCTTCGCGTTGCTGCGGTGGAAGGCGACGACGACGTTGATGCGGCCCCGCGAAAGGTGTGCATTGATCTCATCGCGGATGCGCGGCTCCAATTCGACCAGTTCCTTGGGGAGATTGATCGATATGTCGCTTTGTTTGCGGTTGATGGAATTCAGTTCGACGGTGAACTTGAATCCATCTTTCGCCGCGTCGCCACGACCGTATCCCGTCATCGATCTCATGCAGTCCTCATTTCAAACGGTAATTGCCCAACAACCCAAACAGCATGGGCCATACGACAAATACATACAGCGGCAGCCACAGCACCAAGACCAGCATATCGCCTTCGGGCCCGGGAAACCACTCCCGCGCTTCGACGGAAGAAATCACCCCGACAGCCACGCCGAAGGCGATCAGCATCTGCTGCGACGTTGCGGGGAGTCGCCAAATCTTGCCACAGCGTGGACAAATCCGTTCCCGCCCGCACAGATAATGCCCGAGCCGATGCACGAGGGGTACCAATCGTTTGTTGCAGTTCCGGCATCGAAAATATGGCCTCATAGATCCAACAGCCGAGCCATCTGGCTGACGTCTTTGTCTCCGCGACCACTCATGTTGACAATCACGATGGCGCTCTTGCCGATTCTCCGCGCGTTCTTCATCACATACGCGACGGCGTGCGCCGATTCCAACGCCGGAATGATGCCTTCAGTCCGCGAGCAGTACTTGGCAGCTTCCAACGCTTCATCGTCCGTCGCATACGTATACTCGATTCGCTTCAAGTCGCGCAAATAACTATGTTCAGGGCCAACCGCCGCATAATCAAGTCCCGCCGACACAGAATGCGTAAGCATGATCTGACCATCGTCATCCTGCAGCACGAACGTCCGTGTGCCCTGCAGCACCCCGAGCGAGCCGCCTCTCTGGAAACGCGCCGCGTGCTTCCCAGCGCGGATGCCTTCGCCGCCCGCTTCGACGCCAACCATCCGCACACCTTTGTCGCGCAGGAATGCGTAGAAGAGCCCGATCGCGTTGCTGCCGCCGCCGACGCACGCCACGAGTTCGTCCGGCAATCGTTCTTCCTTTTCCAAAATCTGCCGACGAGCCTCACGCCCGATCACCGTCTGGAAGTCCCGCACCATCATCGGATAGGGGTGCGCGCCAAGGACACTGCCGAGGATGTAATGGGTCGTGCGCACATTCGTGACCCAGTCGCGCATCGCTTCATTGATGGCTTCCTTCAATGTTTTCTGGCCGGCCTCCACAGAACGCACTTCCGCACCGAGGAGCCGCATGCGATACACGTTCAGGGCCTGCCGCTCCATATCCACCGCGCCCATGTACACAACACATTCCATACCGAACATCGCCGCTACGGTCGCGGTGGCCACACCGTGCTGACCCGCGCCGGTCTCAGCAATGATGCGGCGCTTGCCCATTCGTTTGGCCAGCAGAATCTGGCCCATCGTGTTGTTGATCTTGTGCGCGCCGGTGTGGAGCAAATCTTCGCGCTTGATATAGATTCGCGGGCCGCCGAGGTCGCGCGTCATCCGTTCGGCCAGGTACAACGGTGTCGGACGTCCGCAATATTCGCGGAGATAATAGGCCAGCTCGTCACGGAACTTTTTGTCCCGCCGCGCCTTCTCGTATTCGCGAGCCAGTTCGTGCAACGGCTCCATCAACGTCTCCGGCACGAACATTCCGCCGTACGGACCGAAATGGCCGCCCTTGTCGGGTACAGTTGTCAGGTGCTTTTGCACAATTCGATGAATCTCCGCAACTTCTCCGGGTCCTTCTTGCCCGGCTCACGTTCCACACCACTGGCGACGTCCACGGCATAGGGCCGCACCCGCCGAATTGCCTCTTGAACATTCGCGGTGGTCAGGCCGCCCGAAAGAATGATCGGTGGGCCGATCTCCTTCGCTTTCAACGCCAGCGACCAGTCGAACGTCTTGCCCGTGCCACCCCGTGCCTCGTCAGTGTAGGTATCCAGCAACAGTGCGTCAACATCGTACTCCGCCGCCACGCGCAATGAATCCTCGTCGCGCATGCGAATCGCCTTGATCGACTTCGCGGCGAATTTCTGGCAGAACCCCGGCGGCTCGTCGCCGTGAAATTGCAGCGCGTTCAGCAGGCATTCGTTAAGCGCTTTCTCGATTTCGTATTCCAGCTCGTCCACAAACACACCGACCTTCGTCACAAATGGCGGCAGCGCATTGCAGATGTTCGCCGCGTCGCTCACCTTGATCGCGCGCGGGCTTTCTGGGTAGAAAATGAACCCCAACGCATCCGCGCCCAATTCCACCGCCAGCAGCGCGTCGTTCAGGTTCGTCGTCCCGCAGATTTTGATCTTTGTGCTCATCTTAAAAAATACTTCCACCTTGAGCGAAGCGAAGGGTCTGGCTCGCAGTCACCACAGATTCTTCGCCCGCCTCGCAATCTTTCGGGGCAAGCTCAGAATGACACGCGAGCAGAGTCATCGCCCCAATAACTCCTTTATCTTCCCTGCAATGTCCCCGCTACGCATCAAGGATTCGCCGACCAGTATCGCGTTCGCACCGGCTTTGGCCACCCGCTCCACGTCGGCCCGCACATGAATACCGCTCTCGGCCACAAGCGTGTATTTACCGCACATTCCGCGCCTGAGTTTGGCCGCCAACTTTTCCGTCGTCGACAGACTCACGGAAAAGTCGCGCAAATCGCGATTGTTCACGCCAATGATGTCAGCGCCCGAAGCCAGTGCCCGATCCAACTCTGCTTCGTCATGAACCTCCACGAGCACCGCCAACCGCATTCCTGCAGCCACTTCGCGGAAGCCTTTCAATTTCGCATCATCCAAAATGGCAACAATCAACAGAATTGCATCCGCACCGCGCGCGACCGATTCATAAACCTGCAGCTCATCAATGATAAAATCCTTGCGAAGCAACGGCAATTTCACTGCGTCCCGAATCAGTTGCAGATATTCGACGCGCCCTTGAAAGAACTTCTCATCGGTCAATATGGAGAGCGCCCCTGCGCCACCCTCTTCGTACTCGCGCGCGATCCGAATCGCATCGAAGTCCTTCAGGATCACGCCAGCCGACGGGGACGCTTTCTTGATCTCAGCGATCAGCGCCGCTCCGCCATCGCGACGCAATGCTCCCGCAAACTCTCGAAAGTCTTTGCGCGCCCTCGCCGCCTGCTTGAGTTTGCCCGCCTGCGAACGCAGCTTCGCCACTTCGAGTTTCTTCTCGGCAACAATTTTATCGAGGATGTTCATCCTACCTACAGGAACGGCCAGTCCACATGATGAGAGCCAGAACAGCGTATATCGTTAGCTGCACCACGAACCAGAGCGCATCCTTCCGAATTCGCACAAGCCTTTCTCCGTTACTCTACGTCCTCCACGCCGCTTCGGCGCGTCCGCGGCTGGCCAGCTTTGAGCCACGTGCTGATGAATGGATGGATGTCGCCGTCCATCACACCTGGCACATCGCTGGTTTGGTGACCGGTGCGCAGGTCCTTGACCATTTGGTACGGCTGAAACACGTAACTGCGAATCTGGTTGCCCCACGCCATGGCGCCTTTCTCACCGTAATATTTCTCCATCGCCGCGCGCTTTTCGTCCTGTTGTTTCTCGTAGAGACGCGCTTTCAACATCTTCAACGCAAGTTCGCGGTTCTGATGCTGGCTCCGCTGGCTTTGGCACTGTACGACCAGCCCCGTCGGCAAATGCGTCATACGCACCGCCGTCTCGACCTTGTTCACATTCTGTCCGCCCTTGCCGCCGGACCGAAACGTGTCCACCTGCACGTCTTCCATCTTGAGTTCGACTTCGATCTCATCACTCAACTCCGCGATCACGTCCACACTCGCAAATGATGTGTGGCGACGCTTGTTCGAATCGAACGGTGAAATGCGCACGAGCCGATGCACACCGCGCTCGGCCTTCAGATAGCCGTAGGCGTACTCGCCAGTGACCAGCATGGTCAGGCTTTTGATGCCCGCTTCGTCACCCGACTGAATGTCGACCAGATCGACTTTGAACCCGCGGTTCTCGCAGTACCGCTGATACATGCGCAACAGCATGTTCGCCCAGTCGCAGCTTTCCGTGCCACCGGCGCCCGCGTGGATGCTGAAAATCGCGTTGGATTTGTCGTGTTCCTCGCCCAGCAGGTTCTCGAGTTCAAATTGGTTGAACTTCTGCTCGGCGGCGTTCACTTCCACGGCGATCCCCTGCTCGGTCTCGCCCAGATCGATGAGCACTTCCGCGTCGGAGATCTTCTGTCCGAGGACGCCGAGCGTGTCGATTTTGCGGCGGATCGTGGACGCCTCGTCCAGAATCGTGCGGGCCTTGGTTTGATCGGCCCAGAAGGTCGGGCCGGCCATGATGTTTTCTAGCTCGACCAGGCGAGCGCGTTGTTTCTCGACGTCAAAGATACCTCTTCAACGCCTGATGGCGTTCGCGCAAATCCGTGACCTTGGTCTTGAGATCTTCAATCATGGCAGCGTTAACTCACCATATCAGTCACTAATTGTCAACCCGTGTGCGGACGGCGTAAAATCAGCGACCCATACGCAGGTAAGGTGATCGTCCCCTTGACGCTCTTGCCACTCACCATGTCGGAGAAACTTTCGCGGCCCAGATTCACTTTGCGGGTCGCCGGCTGGAAGTTGAGCAGGAACACAAAGTCATCCTTGCCATCCGACCGCAGTTGGGCGGTGACCCCTGTCGGAAGCTTCGCATTGAGCGCACGCTGCATTCCGAGTTGCCGCACGAGCAAACCGTAGAAATCATCATGGAAGCGATCGTCATTGCGGGAGGCGATATAATATGCTTGTCCCTTCCCAAAAGCGTTCACCGTCACCGCAGGACGTCCCTTGTAAAAGTCCGCCCCGTATTTCGCCAGGACCCGGGCGGATTCCGCGTGGATGAGATCGCACAGCTCTCGTGCCTTGTAGCGACCCGTCAATCCAAGCCCGTTTCGAGGAACAGGAACCACGACATTCGTCTGACCGTCGTGCAACGCATCGATCTCTTCCGCCCAAATACCGAGAACCTTGCGCAGCGGTCCGGGGAATCCGCCCAGGAAACAGAGATCGCTCTCATTGACGATGCCGCTCCAGTATGTGGCCACCAACGTGCCGCCTCGTTTGACAAACGCTTCAATCCGTTCGGCGACGCCGGGCCGCACCATGTACAGCATCGGCGCGATCAACAGTTTGTAGCCTGCGAAGTCGCCATCCATGTCAATCACATCGACCGGCACGCCCCGCGACCAGAATGGCCGGTATTGCGCGAGGCACGTCCCGCCGTAGTCACGTCGCTTCCGCGATAGCCCCTGTAATTCGCCAATCGCCCATTCGTTTTCCCAGTCATAGATGATCGCTACTTCAGGTTGAACCGTGGTGCCGATGATCGGATCAAGTTTCTCCAGAATCTGTCCGACGTCCGCCACGTCGCGAAAGACGCGCGTGTTCTCGTGACCGACGTGATCGACGACTGCACCGTGAAACTTTTCAAACGAACCGCGGCTCTTGCGCCACTGGAAATACTGCACCGTGTCCGCACCATGAGCGACAGCTTGCAGAGAAGCGAGACGATGCATGTTCGGGCGCTTGAGCTTGCAGACTTCCTGCCAGTTCGTGGTGCTCGGCGTACTCTCCATCAGCATGAATGGTTTGCCGCCTTTCAGGCAGCGGTAAATGTCATGGATGAAGGACACGGAACTTCCCAATCGCCAATCTTCTTCGAGTCCGTGCCAAGTGGGGTAATTGTCCCACGAGACAACGTCCAACTCCGCCGCCATCTTCCAGTAATTCAGCCCCGCATACGTGCCCATCATGTTCGTGGTCACAGGCACGTGCGGCGTGATCTCGCGCAGCGGCGCAATCTCGTTCTTCATGAAATCGACCGTCTGGTCGGTAACGAAGCGCTTCCAATCAAGGTTCAAACCGTGAACCGCCCACTCCCCATGCGGTGCCGGTGATTCGATTTGCGACCACTCGGTATATGTATGGCTCCAGAAAGCCGTCCACCAAGCTTCGTTCAGGGTATCGAGCGAACCATACCGCTGCGCCAGCCAGGTGCGAAATGCCTCCTGACAGAGCGCGCAGTGGCATTCCCCGCTGTATTCGTTTGAAATGTGCCAGACGAGCAAGGCCGGATGTTTCTTGTAGCGTTCGGCCAGCTTGCGATTGATCAGCGCGGTCTTCTCGCGATACACGGGGGACGTGTAGCAGTGATTGTGGCGAGCCCCATGTAAAATACACCGGCGATCCGCGTTGACCCGCAACACTTCCGGATATTTCCGCGACATCCAGGCGGGACGCGCGCCGCTGGGTGTGGCCAGAACAACAAACAAACCGTTCTTCGCAAGTTTGTCCATCACACGATCGAGCCAATCGAAAGCAAACTTCCCTTCTTCCGGCTCCAGCGTAACCCACGAGAAAATGCCGACCGACATCGCATTGCAATGCGCCAGCTTCATCAGCCGCAGGTCTTCTTTCAGCACGTCAGGCGCGTGCAACCACTGCTCCGGATTGTAATCCCCGCCATGCAGGAAATGCGGGCACTTCGGATTGATCGGCGGATAGCGCTTGCTCATTGCTAAGACTCAGCCGACACGCTTCGCGCGCGGGCCCTTCGGCGTGTCTTCAATTGCCCAACCCAGCTTTGCAAGCTTGTCACGAATCTCGTCAGAACGCGTGAAGTTCTTCGCCTTACGCGCCGTCTGGCGTTCTTCGACCAGTTGTTGGACATCGGTGGGCACTTCGGATTTCGTGGGCATCCCGAAACCAAGCACGTTGTCCAACTTTTTCCATGTCGCCAAAACGTCCGCCGCGCCAGCCGGTGAAAATGTCCCTTTGTTCCCTACGCGAACAAACTCAAACAGCACTCCCAACGCCTCACTTACGTTCAGATCATCATCCAACGCCATCTCGAATTCAGGAACCGGACCTGCGGATTTGCTGTGCTCCGCGCTGCCGGCGATTTCCTGCAACTTCAGGAGAAACTCGTCAATCCTTTGCAGCGCCGACCGTGCCGCCTGCAAACTGCCGAATGTGAAATTCAACTGCTCGCGGTAATGCGCGGACATGAGAGCATAGCGCACTTCGCGTCCCGTCCAACCTTTCGCGATTAGGTCACGAAGCGTGTAGTAGTTGCCGAGGGATTTACTCATCTTTTTACCCTCGACCTGCAGGTGGGCGCTATGCACCCAGTATTTCACAAATGTCTTACCCGTGCACGGCTCGCTTTGGGCGATTTCGTTCTGGTGGTGCGGAAAGATGTTGTCCACGCCGCCGCAATGAATGTCGATCTGTTCGCCCAGATACTTCATCGACATCGCGCTGCACTCAATGTGCCAGCCGGGCCGACCGGGACCCCAAGGCGAATCCCATTTTACATCCCCGTCCTTCTCGTCCCACGCTTTCCACAACGCGAAATCGGCCAGCGTCTCTTTTTCGTACTCGTCGTGTTTGACCCGCGCCCCGGCTTTGAGCTCATCAACGCGGATGTGCGCAAGTTCGCCGTATTGGGGAAATTGCGCGATGGAATAGTATATTGATCCGTCGTCACTCCGATACGCGATCCCCTTCGCCAGCAACTTCTCAATCAGACGGAACATCTCGTCCAAATGCTCGGTCGCGCGGGGATACTGATGGGCGGGTTTGATGTTCAACGTGTCGCGGTCCTCGAAGAACGTTTTCGTGTAGCGCGCCGTCAGTTCTGTCAGCGGTGATTTCTCCTTGCGCACCGCCTCGATAATCTTGTCCTCAACATCTGTGATGTTCATCACATGGGTGACATCGAAATTCTTGTACTCGAGGTAACGTCGCAGCAAATCTTCGAACACGTACGTGCGGAAGTTGCCGATATGCGCGTGGTTGTAAACGGTCGGACCACATGTGTAGAGGCTCACGCGCTTTCCGGCCGGATCGAGCGGGACAAAGTCTTCTTTGCGTCGCGTCAGCGTGTTGAAAAACTGGAGGGCCATAACCGGTTACATTTCAATCGAAGCGATGGCGACGACCACGATACCTTCTTTGCGACCCGTGAATCCCATGTGCTCGCTCGTCGTGGCCTTTACCCCGACCTGCGTCGCCGCAATGCCCATGTGTTTACCGAGTATCTCCTGCATTTTGGGAATGTGCGGCGCCATCTTCGGCTCCTGGGCAATGATCATGGCGTCCACATTGTTGATGCGACCACCAGCCTTCCGCACCCGCTCCGCGCACTCGTGCAGAATAACCATGCTGTCCATGTCTTTGAATTTCATCTCGCTTGGCGGGTAATACTTCCCGATGTCGCCGAGCGCTGCTGCGCCCAGCAATGCATCCGCAATGGCATGCGCCAGCACATCGGCATCGCTGTGGCCTTCCAACCCGACTTTGTGGGGGATCTCGACGCCGCCAATGATGCATTTGCGGCCGGCCGCAAAGCGATGCACGTCGATCCCGATTCCAACACGGTTCATAGAGTTTGTGAGAATAGCATCACCGCCGATGGCGAAGCAATGCTTCCGCGACGGCCAAATCCGCGGGCGTGGTCACTTTCAAATTCAGGAACGGGGTTTCGACCAGCTGTACGGTGTGACCGAGCAATTCAACAGCCGCAGCCTCGTCCGTAACCACCATCCGCTTCTCAAAGACTTTCGTATATGCCTCTTTCAAAAGTGGCAACCGAACTGTTTGCGGTGTTTGCACAGCCCACAGTTTCGTGCGGTCCACGGTGCGGATCACGGTCTTGTCTTCATTCGCTTCCTTGATGGTATCGACAACCTTCGTGGCAGCAATGCCCGTCCCATGACCATGCGCGCTGGCGATGGTGGATTCTATCAATGCCGGTGTGACCAGCGGCCTGGCACCGTCGTGTACGGCGACGACCTGCGTCGCGGGATCGCACTTCTCCAAACCATTCCACACAGAGTTCTGGCGTTCGGGACCGCCATCGGGAAAAGCCACGACCTTTCGAAAACCAAACTCACGGACAATCTCTTCGGCCTGTTTCGCATAATCGGGACGGCGCACCAAGACGATGGCATCGACTCCTGGACAGTGCTCGAACGCAGCCAGAGAATAGTAGATGAGCGGTTTGCCAAGAAGTTCGATGAATTGCTTGTTGGCGCCGCCGCCCATCCGCGTGGAGCGACCGGCGGCCAACACGATCGCCGTAACCATGCCCGGCAGACTAACAGAACTCAGCCAACAGGAGCAAGCTTGCCCGCTTCTTCAACCGCAACGTGGTTCTGATCGCTATCGGCGCCATGACTGTTCGCCAGTTCTGCAAACGCCATTCGACCGGCCCCGGTCTGCAACACGCTGCTGATGGTGACCTCGACTTCCTGCCCCACCAATCGGCGGCCGCGGTTGACGACGATCATCGTGCCGTCGTCGAGATAGGCAACAGCCTGTTGCGGTTCGCGTCCCTCCTTGAGGAGGCGAACCATGAGTTTCTCGCCGGGCAGGACCACGGGCCTCAACGACTTGGACAGTTCATTCAAATTCAGCACCTTGACGTGCTGGAGTTCCGCGATGCGATTGAGATTGTAATCGTTCGTCAGGATCTCGGCCGGAAGCATCTTGGCCAATTGGACCAGTTTGCCATCGACTTCCTTGATATCGGGCACGTCGTTCTCATGAAACTTCACTTCCACACGCGGGTTAAGCTGGAGCATTTTGAGCGCTTCGAGACCGCGCCGTCCACGCGCCCGCTTCACGTCGTCGGCGGCATCGGCGATGTACTGTAGTTCGTTGAGCACGAACCGCGGCACGACCAATACCGCATCCAGAAAACCTGTGGTGCACACATCCTGAATCCGACCGTCGATGATGATATTCGTATCGAGCAACACCAGTCGCTCGGGTTTGTTTTCCCGCACGAACTTGACGTATGGGATCACAAGGTTGAACTCATCCTTGGCGCGGTATGCAATCACCATTGCGAGGTAGGAGCCGACGACATACATGACAATCTGTGCGATGAGCTTCGGCTGTTCATCAATGAACTTGAACAACACCGAATTGCCAATAAAGTAGCTAATAGTAAAACCCACAAGGATACCGAACGACGCGGCGGAAAGTCCGCGCAGCGAGAACCCCTTGAGGAGTTTGTCGATGCCGATGAACGCGCCCCCGCCTGCCAACCCGATCAGGATCGCAATCACGGGATGCTGGGTCCATTGGTCGTTCATTTGAGAAATCGACCAACTACCCAGCACGCACAAGATCAGGAAAAATAATCTCAGCATCAACAGCGTCATGGCGTCAGCACCTGCTGCCTCTTGGGAGCAGGTTTAAGGCCAGCGTGCTGTTGTAACTCGCCCGAAGCGGGCTACTTAGCCGGCCGCGTGGAATCCGTGCCGAATATGAGAGTTCCGTCCCCGCTATCGGCAGGACGCGCGGGTTGAATGAGGCTTCCGCGCCAAGGTTCTTCAGGTTTCTTCGTGTCGGCCCTGTTGCCTTCCTTGTACAGCAGGCCGTACTTGCGCCAATTCTGTACAAGATGCACAATTTCGTCGTGGAGAGTAGGATCAACGAGAAGCTTGCCGGCCGTTCCTTCACCCTTCTCCAGTCGGGCCAGAATATCGTTCAACCGCTCCGTGCTCTCAGCAAGTTGTTTCGTCGCCGTCCGAATGTCTTCCTGATTGGCAGTCACGACTTGATTGATATTGTTGACGACCTGATCAACCTTTTTGCTGCTCTCATTGAGATTATCGGCGGCATCTGAAAATTTCGTCAACGTGTTGTCCACCCGACCGCGGTTGTCCTCGACGACGCTGCGCACGCTCAGGGTCAGAGAGACGGCGTTGCTGGTGGCCACATCGATGTTGGCCAGTGATGAGTCGACATGCTCCAGGCTCGGACGGCTCAACACAGTTTCGTCGATGCGCTGGATGGCCTTGTCTACCCGCTCGATTGTGCCCGCTGCCTGGTGTAGCACGTCCACGACCCCATGAATCGCTTCGCTCAGATCCACGCTCGTCGATCCTTCCACCGTGGTGCCCGGCGCCAGAAACTCTGCGGTGGCCCCTTGCGGAACAATGTCGATGTAGCGGTCGCCCAACAATCCGGATTGGTTGATGATGAACTTCGCGTCCTGGCGGATTTTCACGGTGTCGAAGATGGCCAGCGCGACGTTCACCTTGAGGAGTCCTTGCTGGTCGAGGGTGATATCGCGCACCTTGCCCACGCCGATCCCGCCGTAGAGCACGTTCGCGTCCTTCACGATGCCGCCCACGTTGGAGAAGACCACGTTGATCTCGTACGTGTGCCGGGTAAGCGGCTCGTACTTGCCCAGCTTCCAGATGAGCGCCGCCATCAACCCGAAACAGACAATGACGAAGATGCCGACTCTGATTTCAATGGACCGTTTCTGCGCCACGTTGTACCTCCTGCTGAATTGTCCCCGTTCCTGTAATGAATTGTCGCACAATCGGATCGGTCGTCGCCTGGATTTCCGACGGTGTTCCCACAGCGTGAATCCGTCCTTCGTGCAGCATCGCGATGCGGTCGCCGATTTTGTAGGCACTGGTCATGTCGTGCGTGACGGCGATGTTCGTCACGTGAAAGTGGTCGCGCATCCGTAAGATCAAATTGTTGATGTTGTCCGCCAGAACCGGGTCGAGCCCCGTGGTCGGCTCGTCGTAGAGTACGTACTTCGGCTGCATCACGCACGCGCGGGCCAGACCGGCGCGCTTCCTCATGCCGCCGCTCAGTTCCGCCGGCTTTTTGTCCTTCGCCTGCAGCAAATCCACAATGCTCAGGGCGTGCTCAACAGCGTGGCCAATTTCCTCTTCATCAAACTTCCGTTCCTCCCGCAGGGGGAATGCCACGTTGTCAAACACGGTCATGGAATCAAACAGGGCCGCCCCTTGAAAGAGCACGCCGAATTTCTTGCGGATCGGGGTCAACTCGCGCTCGGAGAGCGGCTCAATGTCCACGCCATCCACAATGACGCGCCCGGCGTCGGGCTGGAGCAACCCGCACAAATGCTTGAGCAGGACGCTCTTGCCACCGCCGCTGCGCCCGATGATCACGACCGTCTCGCTGTCGTGGACCTCGAAATCCACGCCGCGTAACACTTCCGCGCCGTTGAACGACTTGCGGAGATCTTGGATCTGGATCATACGGGAATGATTTTGCTGAAGATCACCGTGATGAAGAAATTGGCGATGAGCACGGTCAGCGACGAGACCACCACCGCTTGCGTCGTGGCGCGACCCACGCCTTCGGCGCCCTCGCCGGCATTGAACCCCTTGTAGGTGGAGATCACGGCAATGAACATGGCAAAGAACACTGCCTTGATCAACCCGCTCACCACGTCCTTGGCCGCCGTAAACTGGTACATGTGATTCAGGTAATAGGCCTCGTCGATTCCGCACATTTGCACCGCAACCAGATATCCGCTGAAAATGCCGAAAAACATGGATTCCGCTGTCAACAGCGGCAGCGCAAACAACAGGGCAATGAATCGCGGCACCGCCAAATAATCCACCGGCGCCGTTCCCATCGACCGCAAGGCATCGAGCTGTTCCGTCACTTTCATGGTGCCCAACTCCGCGGCAATCGCCGCCCCCACCCGTCCGGCTACCATTAACGCCGTCAACACGGGCGCCAATTCCCGCGTCATGGCCACGCTCACGACCGGTCCGACCGCCGTGTCCATCTTGACCTTGTGGAACTGCAAGTAGGTTTGGACAGCAAATACCATTCCCGTGAATGCGCCCGTGACCACGACCACCGCCTGCGATTGCCAGCCGATCTTGTAGGTCTGCAGGATCGTTTCCTGCCATCGCGGCCGTTTCGAAAAAATGGTCTTGAGGATATCCAGAAATAACAAGAGCATCGACCCGAGCTGATTCAGCTGGCCGACCACGAACCCCCTGAAGCGTAACAGCACCTCCTCCATGCTGCGGGCAGCATAAGAGAGCGGTCGGATTGATGCAAGCCGAGTCTGATAGAACCGTTGGTACTCTTTGGCCGTAGCCCCGCCGTGTTTCCTGGCAATGTTTGCGATTGCGGCGTCCAGAGCGCGCCGTTACAGTCTGCCTTCATGTCAGGGGCGGAGATTTTCCTGCAACAATTGATCATTGGATTGTCCAACGGGATGATCATTGCCCTCATCGCCTTGGGCTACACGATGGTCTACGGCATCATCGAACTCATCAACTTCGCCCACGGCGATCTCTTCATGCTCGGCTGCTTCGCGGCCTTGACCCTGATGGGACTCTTCGGGCTGGATCACGTTGCCACGGGCTCTTCAGGTGTGTGGCCTGGGCTGTTGTTGATGCTCATTGTAGTGCCGCTATTTTGCGGCGGGTTGAACTGGGTCGTCGATCGGTTTGCCTACCGCCACCTCCGCGAATCCACCAAGCTCGCGCCTTTGGTCTCAGCCATCGGCGTCTCGTTCGTGTTCATGAACCTCGGCCTGCTCTGGGGCGGTGTGCCGATGAAAGTTTTCGGGTTCGGACGGGCCGCCGCGGCTCCGAAAGATTTTCCCGAGTTGCTCTCCAATACCAATCTGCTCGGCCAAAGCACCGTGCAATTTTCCGGAAAAGACCTCATGGTGTTCGTCGTGACATTGCCCCTGATGGCATTGCTGACGTGGTACGTGAAGAGCACGCGGGCGGGCAAGGCGATGCGCGCGGTGGCGCAGGACCGGTTGGCCGCCCAATTGATGGGCATCCCCGTGGATCGTGTGATCGGGCAAACGTTTCTCATTGGCGGCGCGTTGGCCGGTGTCGCCAGCGTCGTATTCGCGATTTACAACAACACGATCTATTATCAAATGGGCTACCGTGCGGGCATCGATGCCTTCACGGCGGCGGTTCTCGGTGGCATTGGCAGTTTGCCGGGAGCCGTGCTGGGCGGACTGGTCATTGGCCTGGCCAGGGCGTTTTGTGATCAGTACATCGAGACACGCTGGACAAACGTGCTCGTGTTCGCCGTCTTGATTCTCGTGCTCGTGTTCCGTCCCTCGGGCTTGCTCGGCGCGCCAGCGAAGGAGAAAGTCTGATGGCGACGCAACGCAGGATTCTCTTTCATTGGTTGTTTCTGCTCGTGGCGGCGCTCATTCCTGTCGTTGAGCTGGCGCTTCCTGGCCGCTTGCATTTCGGCGATCTGTTGCGCCCGATCTTCATCATGGCCATGCTGGGTCTCGGTCTGAATATCCTGACCGGGTTCACGGGATTGCTCAATCTCGGCGTCGCGGCGTTCATGGCCGTCGGCGCGTACAGCTACGCCATCTTGACGTGCGACATCTACCCATTCCGCCTTGGCTTTTGGCCGGCGACACTCGTGACCGTGCTCGTTGGTTTGACTGTCGGTCTGCTTCTAGGCCTGCCGACGATTCGACTGCGCGGCGATTATCTCGCGATTGTAACGCTCGGCTTTGGCGAGATTGTCGAGGATGTGCTCAAGAACCTCGATTCGATCACGAAAGGCACGCAGGGCATCAATCCCCTGCCCTCACCCTCGGTGTTTGGTTATCGGTTTCGTCCCGAGACATATCAGCCGTGGTACTACCTCTTCCTGGGCATTCTCGCGCTGCTCGTGCTACTGAATCGCAATCTGCATCGCTCGCGCATTGGTCGGGCGTGGATTTCCATCCGCGAAGATGAACTCGCCTCGTCATGCATGGGCATCAACCCGATGAAAATGAAACTATTGGCATTCGCGTTGGGGGCGGCGCAGTGCAGTCTCGCGGGCGCGTTGTGGGCCAGCTACCTCGGATCCAGCGGCGAGCCGGGTAACTACGATTTCCAGGTATCCATCATCGCCGTGTGCATCGTCATCGTCGGCGGTATGGGCAACGTCGGTGGCGTGTTGCTCGGCGCGTTGGTCATCATGGGCTTCAACTCCATCGTGCTGGAAACCGTGACGAACTTCCTCAAAGCCCATCAACTTATCAGCAGTTCGAACGTGTTCACCTCGCCCGGCAACTGGAAGTACATGCTTTACGGCCTGGCGCTCATACTCATGATGCGTTTCCGACCGGAAGGATTGCTCCCGTCCAAGCAACTGAAGGCCGAACTTCATCCGCCAGAACCAAACGTCCCCCCTCCCGCGTCATGAACATCCTCGAGATTTCCGATCTCACCGTGCGCTTTGGCGGGCTTACCGCTGTTAATGCCGTCTCGCTCGATGTTTCGGAGAAACAGATCGTCTCCGTCATCGGGCCAAACGGCGCAGGCAAGACCACGCTCTTCAACGCGATCACCGGTCTTCACGAGCCGACGGCTGGCCGCATCTGCTTCAACGGCACGGAAGCCTGCCGCCCGTTCGGGCTGGCGACGGCCATGATGCTGATACTGATCGGTCTGATCGCCGCGTTAAGCGCACTGCTGGTTGTCAATGTCGAGCCACTCTGGGACACCGCCATCACCGCCAATTATGTTTACCAACAACCGTTCTCGTGGGTGAAGGCCGCGAGAGCCGCAAGCCATTACTTCGCTGAACAGCCGGGACGACGTTTCATTGTCCCGTTCCTAATTGGCGCGCTTACCGGACTCGCGGGCGCGTATGCGATTTGGTCCCGCACCCGCCGCGCGCCCGAAGTGGCCGCCCGCGCGGGCATCGCGCGGACGTTCCAAAACATCCGCTTGTTCAATCAAATGACGGCGCTCGACAACGTGCTGTTGGGAATGGACAGCCGGTTGCACACACGTTTCTGGCACGCCGCTTTGCGCCTTTCACTCTACTGGCGCGAGCGAGAAGAATCCCGGCAGCAAGCCATGGAAATCCTGCGCTTCGTCAATTTGCTTGAAGACGCCCATCAACTGGCGGAGAACCTTTCGTACGGTCACCAGCGTCGCCTCGAAATCGCGCGGGCGTTGGCGATGCAACCGCGCCTTCTGCTGCTTGATGAACCCGCCGCCGGCATGAACCCGGCCGAAGCGCAGGACTTGATGAAACTGATCCACGATATCCGCAACCGTGGCATTACAGTGTTGCTCATCGAGCATCACATGCCGGTCGTCATGGGAATTTCCGACCGCATCGCGGTCCTCGATCACGGGGAGAAAATCGCCGAAGGCAGCCCGAACGAAGTCCGCGGCGATCCCCGTGTCATTGAAGCCTATCTCGGAAAGGAGCATGGAGACATTCCTACAGCTTGAGGGCGTGCGCGCCGGCTACGGTCCCATCGAAGTGCTCAAAGGCGTCAACCTCCGGGTCGCTCAAGGTGAAATCGTCGCCGTGCTTGGGGCGAACGGCGCCGGCAAATCAACCATGCTGATGGTCGTCAGTGGCATCAATCGTTGCCGCCAGGGACGCATCCTGTTTCGCAATCAGCCGATTCACAATCACCCTCCGCACGACATCGTGCGGCTGGGCATCTCGCAGTGTCCCGAAGGGCGCCGGATCTTCCCGCGATTAACGGTCCGTGAGAATCTGGAGATCGGGGCCTTCCAACGCGGTGACAACGGAGCGTTCCAAGACGACGTGGAGAGAGCGTTTACGACGTTTCCGATTCTGAAAGAGCGGCAGTCGCAACTCGGCGGCACGCTCAGTGGCGGCGAGCAACAAATGCTGGCGATTTCCCGCGCCCTGATGGCGCGACCGACACTGCTGTTGCTGGACGAACCGTCCCTCGGCCTCGCACCAATAATTGTCACCAAGATTTTTGACATCATTCGTGAGATCAACCGTCGGGGCACGACAATTCTGCTCGTCGAACAGAACGCGAACATGGCGCTGCATATTGCCCAGCGCGGGTATGTGTTGGAAACCGGACGAATTGTGTTGGAAGATTCAGCGGAAAATCTGATAAGCAATGAGCAGGTGAAGAAATCGTATTTGGGGGGCTGAAGAGAGAATGAGCAAACCGACCGTGGCCATCATCGGCGCGTCCGCCGACCAAAGTAAATTCAGCAACAAAGCCATCCACGCGCACCTGCGCGCCGGCTACGACGTCTACCCCGTCAATCCCAAAGAACAGATGATTGAGGGGTTGACGTGTTACAAGTCCATCATCGAGATTCCCGTCGCGCTCGACCGCGTCAGTCTGTATCTACCGCCGGCTGTCGGTATCAAAATTCTCGATGACATCTCCGAGAAGGGCTGCCAGGAGTTGTGGGTCAATCCCGGCGCGGAAAGCCCTGAACTCATTGAGAAGGCCCGAGGGCTGGGCCTGAACGCGATCTTCGCGTGCTCGTTCACCGACGCGTTGGCTCACAGCGCATAACCGAACAAGGAGATCTCCATGACAACGCGAACTGAACTCTCAATCGTCCTGCCCAACCGCCCGGGCACACTCGGCGAGGTCGCCAACGCACTCGCCAAGGCCAAGGTCAACCTGCTCGCCATCGATGCGTCGGGTGGGTTCGAATACAACATCGTGCGCCTCGTGCCGGACAAGGTCGCCAAGGCGCGAATCGTCTTGCGCCGCCGGGGCCTCGACGTGGGAGAAACGAAGGTGTTGTGCATTCCCGCGAAGGACCAGCCGGGGGCGTTGGCCCGCGTCGCGGACGCACTCGGCGATGCGAAAGTGAACATCGATTACCTGTACGCCACCGCCGGTAGCCCGCAAGCCGAATCGACCATCGTGGCCCATGTCTCCGACGCGCGCAAAGCGCTCAAAGCACTGCGTTAGCCAGCTTCGTCCAATAATCGACGCGCTTGAGCAAATACCGCGTCGAACATCGCTTCGGTCAATTTGCCGGTATTGGTGTTCTGACGGCTCGGATGATATGACGCGATGAGGACCGGCAGATCATCCGCGAGCTTGTGCACGATGTTGTGCGCGAACTGCGGCAACGGTTTTGGCAACGTGATCCCCAGGCGGCGCAAACCTTTGAGATAGTTGTCGAAGGCGATTTTTCCCAGCACGATCACCACGCGTAACCGCTTCAATCGCTTCAGTTCCTCATCGAAGTAAGCGCTGCAATGTTCGATCTCCGTTGGCAATGGCTTGTTATCAGGCGGCGCGCAATGACAAACGGCCGTGATGTATGAGTCGATCAACTTTAAGCCGTCATCGCGCCGCTGCCACGTCGGTTGGTTGGCGAAGCCGGCCTTGTGCAGAGCTCGAAAGAGCCACTTCCCGGAAGAGTCGCCGGTAAAGAACCGCCCCGTTCTGTTCCCGCCATGCGCCGCCGGAGCGAGGCCGATGATCAGCAATCGTGCGTTCGACTTTCCGAAACTCGGCAGCGGCTTCGCCCAATACTCCCAGTCGCGGAATTCACGCTTCTTGTCGCGCCCGATTCGCTCCCGGTACGGAACCAGTCGTGGGCACAGCCGACAGCGGACGATTCGTTGATTCAATCTCTCCTGCCAGTCCATCGTCATTCACACCTTATGGGCAATCCATTGGTCGCGGAACTGTTGGATGCGCCGTTGCGACTCGTCCAGGAGCTTGGGACGAATGACCCCCGATTCGACGGCCTTGCTCAGCGCCTCGTGCGCGGCGAGTGCCTTCTCTGCGGTGTGACAGACGAGCATCATGTCCGCGCCGACAAGGAACGCGTCGACCACTGCCTGCTCGAACGAGCCGATTTGTGAGATCGCGCCCATCTCCATGTCATCCGTAAGAATCAATCCCGAGAATCCCAGCCGCTTCCGTAATAAATTGGTGACAATGGCCCGTGACAGAGACGCCGGCTTGGGTTTCTCGCTGTCGAATGCGGGATAATGTCCGTGCCCGACCATGATCGCCGTCAGCCGTCGCATGAATTTCACGTACGGAGCCACGTCCTCTCCGAGCAATTGCTTGCGGGTACGACGGATGGTCGGAAGTTGTTCATGAGAATCAATTGTCGCGCCACCCAACCCCGGAAAATGTTTCGGACAGGCCGTCACGCCTTCCCGCTCAAGACCCTCGATGAATGCGCCCGCCCACCGGGTCACTTCGTCGGCGCTCGTGCCCCAGCAGCGTTCCCGCAACGCGTTGTCCGTCTTCTCATTGAACAATTCGATATCGAACACGGGCGCGAAATCAATATCGATGCCGAATTGATGCAGCCAGCGTCCGGTCATGCGTCCAAAGTCCTCGGCTTGTTCAACGTTGCCCGATTTCTTGACGTCCGCGATGGTCGGAACCTCGCCGATGATCTCGCGGAGGCGGTTGACACGCCCCTGCTCCTGGTCGATGGCGAGCAGTGGACGGTAGGCACACTCGGTACGCAAGGCGCGTCCCAATGCGCGCAACTCGGCGGCGCTGCCGATGTTGCGCGTAAACAGCACCACCCCGCCGGGTTGTACCGCACGAAGCAACCGCCGCGTTTCCGCGTTGAACTGTGCGCCGGAGAACCCGATGAACAGGTGTTGCCCGACATGTGCCTGCGGTGAAGATGTCATAGGTCTGCGCCAATGGCACACCACTGCTTGCGCCACACGCCACTCACTTGTATCATTCAGGCGGACAGATGGTCAAACGTGCTGGAGGAGGCGCCATGAAGGAGTTCAAAGAAATTACAATCGTCACACCGAACAAACCCGGCAAGCTCGCCCAAGCCTTGCAGTCAATTGCCACTTCCAAAATCAACCTCATCGCCATCGACTCGTCGTCGGGTTACGACCTGAACATGGTGCGGCTCGTCACGAACAATCCCGCGAAGGCCCGCAAGGTCCTGGAAAAACTCGGCTACAGCGCCACCGAATCCGCCGTCCTCGGTGTGACCATCTCCGATAAACCCGGTCAACTCGCCCGCATCGCCGCCGTCCTCTCGAAATCTCACGTCAACATCGACTACATGTACGCCACCGCCGTCGCCTACGACCAACAAGCGATGGTCATCGTCCATGTCCCCGATGCCGCCGCCGCCGAAAAATCATTGCGGGCTGCGAAGATGGTCTGAGCGCAGAGCATTGCCGACGGAGTGCTGTTCCGTGTGTGCTAATGCCGGCCGAACGATACGTTGGGCACTGGCGCGGGATGGTCCTGGCAGGCTTGGTTGGTGGGCACGTCCGTGGCCGCGGTACTCGGCTTGACGTAACCGTTCTGGATGAGCCAGGCTTCGACTTCCTCGCCGCTGACGTCAGCCAGAATGTGGCCGTCGATTTCCAGCGTGGGCTGTAACGGTTGCCCGCTCCGCGCCACCATCTCCTGATAATTCTCGGCGCTGTTGATGACATCACGGTCATCGAACGGCATGTCGTACTTCCGGAGCACGGCGCGCACGCCATTACTCCAACCACAACTCGGCTTCAGCCACGCGGTAATTTTCGGTTGACTCATAAAGTTCGTCTCGCCTCCACCTCTTCCTATGCACGAAGAACTGACAAAAAGCAAGCCACCGACTTGCACGCCATGTTTTCGCTGCCCTCCGCGATGCATGAGAATGGCACCTAAGTTGCTCATTACGTGGGAGATGACCTTGTTGCGAGAGATCCAAATGCTGCTGGAGCGCACGTATGGCGATACGGGGGTAAATCTCGAAGATTTCCTTCTCAGCCCGCAGCGCTGCCGCACGTTGTCCGAGATGGCCGGCGCGAGCGCCGCGCAAATCTCGGATTTGGGTCGGGTTTTCTTGCGTATTATCGGGGGCAAATTGCGAATGGGGATTCATTACGATCCCAGTGTCATTCGCACCCTCGAGGGGAACAATCCGGCCTGCGGATTGAACGACGAAAACATCCTCGCGTTCATGGTGTTCCTGGAGGAACTCGACCATGCCGTCCATGCCGCGCTGAAATTCCGTGAGGGCAAGCGCGACATCCACACCGAGGCGTTCGTGCGCGATCTCGAAATTCAGGCGAAAGTCGATACGTACCTGATCCTCCAGAAGTACTGTGCGTTTTTCAACAAGCCGCCGCGTCTGACGGAAGCGGATCGCCGTTGGCTGAAAGCGTGCGTGTTCGACCGTGATAACGCTGTCTTTGACGATCCGCTGCTGGCCGCGCGGTACCATGAGACGAACCGCCTGGCGCGACGCTACGCCCGCCACCTCGACTGTCTCCCGCGAACACGTCGCACTGCCGAGATTCGCCGTTTCCGCAAGCTCACGTACGGCCAAAAGCGCGACCACATCGCCGTTTGCGGCGCGCGGTAGCGTCTGCCCGCTCAAAACGTATGCCGTTGCCGGAGCACATCTACCCTTGGGTGCCCGATTGCGCCACATCCTGGGAGCACAGCCGGAGATAGTTCACCGAGTGGTGAACGGGGCCTTGGCTGTGTGATTGCCGTTTCGTCCTCTCGGCTCAGGTGAGCGTCAACGATCTGAGTTCGACACAAACGCAGAAGTTCTATCGGGTCAATATCAGTTTGCCGTGATCAACAGCGGGGGGGAGGGCGGGGAAATAAAAGCAGTTGCGAGGGCCCTCATCATGGCGAGTGTGCCGTTGGCACGAAGGTGTAGTTGGTGCCGCCAACCGAATAGGCGATGTTCGTGCCTGATATGAGAAGCGTTGGAAAGCCCAATCCTCCCGCAACTGGTGCATTGATGATATTCGCTGGCGTGTCCCAAAGCAGGTACGAAGCATACTCGTTCGTGCCCATTTGCCGAAACATGCTTGGGGTCATATTGCCGCTCGGTGGTACGCCCGGCCACGAATTCTGGTTGCCTGGCGTGGCCGTAACGGCGCAGTTGGCGATCAGGGCTGGCGACACGATTTCGGGGTCGAAGCCTATCACAGGGCCGTCGAATATGACGTTGTTGAACGTCATACCGGAAGAGCCATTGTGGAGCGCCGTGTAATACCCTTGCTGCACACCCGCCGGGTTAACCTGGCTAATCACCGAATCCTTGACCGTGATGTTCGCGGCGGTGATGGCGACAAACGCCTTGTCCTGATAATTGTTGGTGCTTGCCTCGCTGCGCTCCGACTGGATAACCATTCGCTCAAACACGCCGTTGGTGCAAAGCCCGGTGTTCACGACCTGCAAGTTGTTGTACGTAGGATACTGATTGCTCACGGCCACCGCGCGTACGTACATGCCGCTTATCCGAAAATTGCTGCACCCTTCCGTCTGGTTGGGGTCGCCCACGTAGAGCGTGGTCGCCCAATTGTTGGTTGGCGTGGTGAGGATACTTTCGATTTGCAACTGACCGCCGCCGTCCACGGTGAAGTTGCTCGCGCCGCGTTCACCGAAAAACACTGTGGTATTGGTCAACTGATAGAAGCCTGAGCCGTAGGCGTGGTCGCCGGTCTGAATCGCCGCACCCCAGTTGGTGATGTTGAAGCCGAAGCTGATGTTAGTACCTGAGCGGAGGATGTAACAACCGGGGCCAGGAGAAAGGTTGTTGGCCAATTGGGCGGTACCGACTGCGCCGTTGGCCAGCGCAATGCCGGTCACTGAGCCAGCGGCGAGGTTGTTGCTCGTGATTGCACCATTCGGCACATTGGCCGCCATCATCGCGTACCCTACGGAACCGAGTTGCTGGTCGGGTGTCAGTTGCTGGAAGCCGTTGACGCCGTCGTTGAACCAGACCCGCAGGAGCACGTTGGAGCTAGCGAATACGGTCGGGGGTATCGCCGTCATCGACGTGCTGCCCAACAGCACGGAGTACAAACCCTTCGTCACGGTCAACGACACTGCGAGGGTGGGTTGGCCCACCGCTGTACCGTCGTTGCTCCAGTAATTGGTCGTTCCGCCGGGGTTTACCAGTGTGAATTCAAACAGTCCGATCCCGTTAAAGTTCGTGCCGTTGTCCACGATGCGCCCTTGGTAGTTGATGATGCCCGGCACTTGCGCGCGGCTGGTGAAGGCGAGCGCGAGGCTCAGTGCGATGGCGGTGAGGATTCTGGTCTTCTTACTTGGTTCTCCTTCGATGACGGCAAGAGCTTGGGGCAATTGTGCAGGCTCAATGGTGTGACTGTGTCTTGAACACCAGTCCATCCGTTGACATCTGTGCTTCATGGCGAACGCGGTTACCTGATTCTTCGACTACTCCCAGCCTCGCGCGGACGTGGCGCTCCGAAGCCCTGGAAGAACCGCTCCCAGCAGCTTGCTCCGATTTTGGAGCATTTATCCGATTTTCTGCGATTACTGTCAAGCTCCGTTTTCGGAGCATGGCAACAAAGAAAAATACGGTGGGGCCGCAAATTCGGAAGTTGCGATACTGCCAGGGGATCAGCCAGGAGATGCTGGCCGCTCGCTGCGCGCGATACGGGTGGGATATCAGCCGAGGCACGCTCTCGAAAATTGAGGCTCAAATCCGGTGCGTTGTCGATTCTGAACTGGTGATCTTAGCCAATGCCCTTGGGGTAAACTTGGAGCAACTTTTCCCGCAACCGACCCCGCGTCACCGACGGGGATGACGACGCCATGAAGGTTATCCTCCGTCAGAAAATACTTCTGGCATTCCGGTGCTGCTTTTATTAACACCTAGTCGCACCGATGAATATACTGTTGCGGGTTTTCACGTCCACATTGGGGAAGAAGTTTCTCATGGCCATCACCGGCGCGGGGCTGTTCCTGTTCGTGGTCGGCCATCTCGTGGGCAATCTGCAGATTTTCCTCGGTCCAGACTCCATCAACCGCTACGGGCACTTCCTGCAAACAACCCCGGAAATCCTCTGGCCGGCGCGCATGGGGTTGTTGGCCTTCGTGATCATTCACATCTGGGCTTCCGTTGCCTTGACGATCGAAAATCGCGCAGCGCGCGCGCAGCAGTATGAAGTGAAGGAATTCGTCAAGGCTAGCCGGGCCTCGCGCACGATGATCTGGAGCGGCTTGATCATTGCTGCGTTCGTTTGTTTTCACCTGGCGCACTACACCCTGCTCACCATTCACCCTGAGTTTCGTGATCTGCGTGACGCCAACGGGTGGCATGACATTTATCGGATGATGGTACTGGGTTTTTCGAACTGCTGGGTCTCAGGGTTCTATGTGCTGAGCATTGGCCTGCTCTGCATCCACCTCAGCCATGGAACCAGCGCCATGTTTCAATCGCTCGGGTTGAAAAACGAAGCGTATGCCACAGCCATCGACCGCTTCGCCAAAGTGGCGGCAGTGGTGATCTTTCTCGGTTACATTTCTATTCCGCTCGCGGTCTTGGCCAGGGTGGTGAAATGACATGAAACTCGACGCCAAAATTCCTCCCGGACCGCTGCCGCAGAAATGGGACAAGCACAAAGCGAGCATCAAGCTCGTCAATCCCTCCAACAAGCGGAAGTACGAGATCATCGTGGTCGGGACCGGTTTGGCAGGCGGGTCAGCCGCCGCCTCGCTGGCCGAGTTGGGATACAGCGTCAAATCATTCTGTATTCAAGACAGCCCGCGCCGCGCTCACAGCGTGGCAGCACAAGGCGGGATCAACGCGGCAAAAAATTACCAGAATGATGGCGACAGCGTGTATCGCCTCTTTTACGACACCATCAAGGGCGGCGACTTCCGCTCCCGCGAGGCCAATGTCCATCGGCTGGCCGAAGTCAGCGTCAACATCATCGACCAATGTGCCGCCCAGGGCGTGCCGTTCGCGCGCGAGTACAGCGGCTATCTCGCAAACCGCTCATTTGGCGGCGCGCAAGTCTCGCGCACATTCTACGCGCGCGGCCAGACGGGCCAGCAACTATTACTCGGCGCGTACCAGGCGCTGATGCGTCAGGTTGGACTGGGACAAGTGAAACTGTTCCCGCGCATGGAAATGCTGGAGTTGGTGGTGGTTAATGGCCACGCCAAAGGCATCGTCGTGCGCGACATGGTGACGGGTGTGATTACGTCACAAGCGGCCGACGCCGTCGTCCTCGCGACAGGCGGGTACGGCAACGTCTACTATCTTTCGACGTATGGGCGCGGCTCCAATGCCACGGCCATCTGGCGAGCACACAAAAAGGGCGCGCTGTTCGCCAATCCGTGCTTCACGCAAATTCATCCGACGTGCATTCCGGTCACGGGCGATTACCAATCAAAGCTCACGCTGATGAGCGAGTCGTTGCGCAATGATGGCCGCGTATGGGTACCAAAGAAACAGGCCGATAAACGTTCGCCGGGCGAAATCCCCGAAGATGAACGCGACTACTATTTGGAGAGGAAATATCCGAGCTACGGCAATCTCGCCCCGCGTGACATCTCCTCCCGCGCGGCGAAGCAGGTCTGCGACGAAGGCCGCGGCGTTGGCGAGAGCGGGCTTGGCGTGTACCTCGATTTCTCCGACGCCATCAAGCGCCTCGGTCGCCCGAAGATCGAAGAGCGCTACGGCAATCTCTTCGACATGTATCACGAGATCACCCACGAGAATGCGTACGAGAAGCCGATGCGCATTTTCCCGGCCATCCACTACACGATGGGCGGGCTATGGGTGGATTACAATCTGATGAGCAACCTGCCGGGCCTGTTCGTCATCGGCGAGGCGAACTTTTCCGACCACGGCGCCAATCGTCTCGGCGCCAGCGCGCTGATGCAGGGGTTGGCCGACGGCTACTTCGTTCTCCCCTATACCATCGGCGATTATCTCGCTTCGCAGAAGCCCGGCTCGCGTCCGAAGGCCGATGCGACTGAGTTCAAGCAAGCCGAGCAGGAGACCAACGACCGGATCCGGAGGCTGCTCTCCATTCGCGGCAAGCGAACGGTGACAGAGTTCCACAAGCAGTTGGGAAAGATTCTCTGGAGCCAATGCGGCATGGCACGCACCGAGAAAAGTTTGAAGGAAGCGATGGCGCAGATTCCATCGCTACGGGAAGAGTTTTGGAAAGATGTCAATGTCCCCGGCGATGGTCAGGATCTCAACCAGTCCCTTGAACGCGCCGGTCGCGTGGCGGATTACCTGGAGCTGGCGGAGTTGCTGGTGTACGACGCTCTGATGCGGGACGAATCCTGCGGTTGCCATTTCCGCGAGGAACATCAGACACCGGACGGTGAATGCCAGCGCAACGATGAGCAATATGCGTATGTCTCCGCGTGGGAATTCACCGGTGTCGGTAAGTCGCCGGTCCTGAACAAAGAGCCGCTCGTCTACGAGGAAGTCCACCTCGCGCAGAGGAGTTACAAGTAATGAACGTCAAACTGCGAGTGTGGCGGCAGAAGGATGCGCAAAGCGCCGGCCGCTTTGTCGAGTACGAGGCGAACGACCTCAATCCCAACATGTCGTTCCTCGAAATGCTCGACGTCGTCAACGACGATCTGACCAGGCGCGGCGAGGAACCGATTGCGTTCGACCACGATTGCCGCGAAGGCATTTGCGGCATGTGTTCCTGTGTCATCAACGGCGAACCGCATGGCCCCGAGTACAAAGTGGCCACGTGCCAGACCTACATGCGCAGTTTTCAGGACGGTGAGACCATCACGGTGGAACCATTCCGCGCCAAAGCGTTCCCGCTGATCAAGGACCTGGTCGTTAATCGCAGCGCCTTTGACCGCATCATCCAGGTGGGCGGCTTCATCTCGGCTTCGACGGGTTCCGCTCCCGATGGCAATGCGATTCCGGTGCCGAAACAGGATGCGGACCTGGCGATGGATGCCGCGGCGTGCATCGGTTGCGGCGCGTGCGTGGCGGCCTGCAAGAACGCCAGCGCGATGCTGTTCGTGGCGGCCAAAATTTCGCACCTCAATCTCCTGCCCCAGGGCCAACCTGAGAAAGAGCGCCGCGTTCTCGCCATGGTCGAGCAAATGGACGAAGAGGGTTTTGGCGCATGTACCGTCACAGGCTCCTGCGAAGCCGTTTGCCCCAAGGGAATCAGCCTGAATTTCATTGCGAAGATGAATCGAGATTACTTTGGAGCATTGCTCAAGAGCGGCGGCAAAAAGCCGGCTTCGGCAGGGTCCTAAACAGCCGCCTGTTCCTCGACTTCGACCGGAGGCGGCTCCTGTCTGGCTTTGCCCGTGATCCTGCCCTTCGTCGTGAACATGAGAAGCCCTCCAATCAGCCCGAATGGCGCCATAAAGTAGAAGTAATAGTTCCAGCTTTTGTCGAGGAGATGTCCGAGAAAGTATCCCGCGAGACTGCCTCCGAAATATTGGAATGAATCGATCACGCCGGAAGCGAACCCCGCCATTTTTCTTCCCCCGATGTCCATGGCGGCCGCGGTGCCCAGGATCGAATGAGTCGAATTCGCTGTGAAGGAGATAAGCACGAGGAACAAGATAGCGGTGTTCGCGGTGTGAAACTGCGCGGCCAATAGAATAATCACCGTTTCCAGAAAATATAGTGCGGCTGCAACCGGCGCACGTCGTCCTTTGAATACCGTGTCGGAAATGTAACCTGACGTCAACGATCCGACGGAGGCGACAAATGGCACCAGAAATCCCAGCCATTGGAATGCCGAAGAGTTCAGATTGACGTGGTAGACGTCTTCCATCAAACGCGGGAACCATTGATCGACGCCTTGCCGCACAGCCCCGGTGCACGCGTATGCACACGCGACGATCCACACGGCCGGGTTGGTGACGATGGTCTTGAAGACCACGCCAAAATCCGCCCGTGTGTCGCTATCTGCGTGATCGGAGTCGCCAGCGTGCGCGCCATGAAAACCCGCCTCCTCCGGTGTTTCTTTCACCGTTAATGCCATACAGACCGCGATCACTGCGCAAATCCCCGATGGAATCCAGAAGACCCAGCGCCAATGGAGTGCTGGGACATGCCACATGCCCAAGAAGACAAAGCCCGCCAGCAACGCAGGACCCAGCTTGAAAATCCCAAACCGGCCGAGATTGATCATGAAACCGAAAATGCCTGCGAATCGTCCGCGCTCCCGCTGTCCAAACCAAGCGGTATTGATTTTCACCATTCCCGGCGCGCCGAACGACTGCATGTAGCCGTCGATGCCGCGGATGACCACAAACATCATCAACAGTTGGATGAAGATCTCAATGTGGAGAATGTGAACATTTACGAGCCACCGGCCATTCAGACCAAGAATTCCCCACTTCGACGCCGCGCCGAACAGAATATTCATGGTGACGGTGCCTGCGGCGCCGATAAGCATGGCGCGCTTGCCCCCCATTTTATCCGCTAGCAAGCCATTGATAATCTGTCCGCACGCGTAGGCCAGCAGGGACGTGGTGATGATCAGCCCCATGTCCCCTTTAGAAAAGCCGAACTCGCTGCTGATCGACTTGTTGGCGATGGCCAGATTATACCGGCACATGTAGAACGACGTGTACAGCAGGCCGATGAATCCCCAGTTCAAACCACGGCGAGCACGAAAGCCCGGGGGGTATTGGATGCGGTCGGAGGGCGAAATTTGTTCCATGAGTTTTCTTGATCGACGGTTGCGCGCCGACCCACATAAAACCGTACCTGTACTGGCACAAGAAAGTCAAAGAAAATGTCGGTCAACCGCCGTAAAACGGAACGAGCGAAGACAACCGCGCGAGTCGTCTTCGCTCGTGATTCGTCGACGTTGTTAACGCCGTTCTCGATTCAACAATACGAGTTGCAGTAACTGGGCCGCCGCCGCAATGAGTGCCGCCACGTACGTCAGCGCCGCCGCGTTCAACACGCGGTTGACACCTTCCATTTCGTCACGTGCGATGAGACCGCTCTTCTGAAGAATCACCTTGGCGCGGGAACTGGCATCGAACTCGACGGGAAGCGTGATCAATTGAAAGACCACCAGTACCGCGTAAATCCCGATCCCGAGCGTGATGAACATGGGAATGCGAAAGAAGAATCCGCCGATCATCACCAGCGGCAGTAGTTGCGACGTAAACATCGTCACCGGCACGATCGCCATGCGGACTTGCAGCGGTGCATAAGCGTGCTGGTGCTGGATGGCATGACCTGTTTCGTGCGCCGCGATCCCCAACGCCGCGATCGATTCACCGTCATACACGTCCGGCGACAAAGCCAGCATCTTCTTCCGAGGATCATAATGATCCCCCAGAAAACTGTCGACGCGCTCGATCTGCACGTCATGAATTCCCGCGTCCGCCATGATTTCCGCGGCGGCTTCCGCGCCGGTCCGGCCCGACCGGGCGCGCACCTGTGAGTACTTCTTCAATGCCGCGCTCACGCGCCACTGGGCCACGATTCCCGGCACCAGGATCAGCGCGAACAGCAGCAGGTACATTTCTGTATATGTCATGTAGTACATCACCTCCAACTGCCGTTACAGTAGCGCGCTCAAATCAGATTTCAAGTGTCTTCGGAAACTGGGCCAGATTGCGCGCCCCGGTTCGCTGGACGACGGCCACATCCTCAAGGCGCACACCGCCAACGCCCCAATAATACAGGCCTGGCTCGACAGTCACGACGTGGCCCGCACGCAGTACTTCCGATGCGGTACCGACACGTGGACGCTCGTGTACGTCCAGACCCAGGCCGTGGCCGGTGCCGTGGAAGAAGCCTTGTCTTCGGCCACGGATGATCCCGGTCTTGTAGCCTTCACTGACGAACAGTTCCTGAATGCCGCCGTGAACATCGCGACCATTGACGCCGGCGCGCAGTTTTCGAAACGCAAGTTCCTGCCCCTTGCCGACGACTGTATACAATTTCTTCACGGCGTCGCTGGCGCGACCACGCACGACAGTGCGCGTGATATCCCCGCAATAACCCGTGCGTGTGTCCCGCGGAAAAATATCCAGGATGATTGTTGTGTGGGCGCGCAACGGGCCATGTCCGACTTCGTGCGGATCGCAGCCTTGATTGCCGCAGGCCACGATCGTCCGTGAGGCGACGCCGCCCAGACTGGCGATCGTCGCGTTGATGACACCTTGCACGTCCTCGGCCGTCAGCCTCCTCTTCTGCCAATAGAGGAATCGGTCACGTCCGATCCGGCTCATGCGTAAGACGTTGACGGCGGCCCGCATCCCTTCTTCGGCGAGGCGCATGGCGCCCGCAAGCATGGAGACTTCGGTTGCCGTTTTAATCTCGCGTTCGGGAAAGAACGGATCGTGTATCACGACCACGCGAATGCCGCGCAATCGTTCCGTAAGGCCGGCCGGAAAGTTCGCCGGAACCTCGACACGACGGATGCGGAACTCGCGCAACACCAGCCTCAACAGATCACCGAAGCGCGGCTTCTTGAGACCGGAGTGTTCAAGTTGCTTTTGATACCGCGACAACGAAAGCACACGGCCTACCTGGGCTTGCTGGCGGGCGCGGTCGATCTCCAGGTCACTCATGACTGCGTAGCGTTTACCGCCCACTTCGAACCAGATGAAGGGGTCAGGTACAAACATGCGTGTGGCATAGAGCATGTTCGCGTCGCGTTCGCTATCGGCTACCATCAAGCGGGCGGTCTTCACGAGCTGACACCCAGGCCCATGGACGGGGCGATTTCCAGTGAATAGTCGCTGTGCCTGCCACACTGGAGTTTATGGTACGCCAGCGCGGCGATCATCGCGGCGTTATCGGTGCACAATTTCGGCGGCGCCAGGAGTAACTGCAAGCCGCGGCGCGCACATTCCGCGCCTAATTTCTCGCGGAGGCGACGGTTAATCGAAACGCCGCCGGATACGCTCACGGTCTTGACCTCGAGTTCGGTTGCGGCGCGAACAACTTTTCCCACAAGCACGTCCACCACGGCTTCCTGGAAACTTGCACAGACATCGGCCACAGAGTGTTGTGGGTTTTTGCGAAGAAAGTAAAGTACAGAGGTCTTCAGTCCGCTGAAACTGAAATTGTAGGTGCCATCATGCAACATGCTGCGCGGAAAATCGATGGCGGTTGGATTTCCCCGTTCGGCGAGCTTTTCGATTTCAGGTCCGCCGGGGTATCCCAGGCCCAACAGCTTGGCAACCTTGTCGAACGCCTCGCCGGCCGCGTCATCAACCGTCTGACCGAGAATCTCGTGTTTCCCGATGGCCACCGCATGCGCGAGGATGGTGTGCCCACCCGAAACAATGAGCGACACCATCGGCAACGCGTTGGCCGGGGCGTCCGCGAGCAGCGGTGAGTAGAGATGCGCCTCCATATGGTTGATGCCGACGAACGGCTTGCTGGCGGCGAAGGCAACGCCTTTGGCCGCATTTAGGCCAATGAGCAACGACGACGCCAGCCCTGGCCCGTACGTGGCCGCAACGGCATCGATCTCGTCAATGGGTGTGCGGGCCTCGTCCAACGCCTGTTCGATCACCGAGTCGATCAACTGCAAGTGGTTGCGGGAGGCAAGTTCGGGAACCACGCCGCCGTATGCACGGTGCAGGGCCACCTGGGAACTGACCACGTTGGAAAGAATCTCCCCGCCGTCGCGCACAACAGCCGCAGAGGTCTCGTCGCACGAGGTCTCGACGCCGAGGACTTTCACAGTGTCGCAAGAGGCCGTCGCCTGGCGCTCGCTCCTATCGCGTCGACGCCGCGGCGGCCGTCGTCGTTACTGGATTGACGTTCTGCTTGGCGACCTTCGTCTGTTTCGCGAAAAGTTTGACGCCCTTGATCACGTCAATGGCACGGTCAAGCTGGATGTCCTCAATGGGCGCGGTCTTCTCCCCTGTGTCCTCAAGCGCCTGCTGTTCCTTGGGCAGGCTGGCGCGCGCGCGTTGCTCCAGGAGCTTGCGTTCGTCCTCTTCGGATATCGGTACGATGATGTCAGGGGTCACACCGTGCTCGTGAATGACCTTGTGACTCGGCGTGTAGTATTTGGCGGTAGTCAGGCGCAATGCCGAGCCATCGCGGAGTTGGATAATGCTCTGCACCGATCCTTTGCCGAACGTCGTTTCCCCGACGAGCACGGCACGGCGGAGGTCTTGCAATGCGCCCGCGACGATTTCGCTGCCGCTGGCGCTGCCCGCGTTGACCAAAATGACGACCGGATAGTCGAGCCGCTTTTTACCACGGTCGGAGGAATAGACAATCTTCTGCGCCGGGTCGCGTCCCTCGGTGGACACAATCAGCTTGCCCGCCGGCACGAACTCGCTGGCAACCCTGCGCGCTGATTCGAGCAGGCCGCCGGGGTTATTGCGAAGGTCGATGATCAGCGCGTTCATCCCCTCGCTTTCCAGCTTGTCCAACGCCTTCTCGAACTCCCCGGCGGTGGGTTCGTTGAATTGTGTGATGCGCACATACCCGATGCCGTCTTCGATTATCTTCGCATCCTTGACGCTCGGATTATCAATGATCGCGCGCTCGATGACGTGGTCTTTGATCTTATCGCCGGGGTCCTTGGCTTTCGCGCGGAAAATGGTAATCGTGACCTTCGTACCTGGATCGCCACGGAGTTGATGCACGGCGTCCTGCAGACCCATCTTCTCCGTGACCTTGCCGTTGATCTTGATGATGCGATCGCCCGGCAACAGGCCGGCCCTCGCGCCGGGTGTGTCCTCCATTGGGGCGACGATGGTGAGGAATCCTTCCTTGGACATGCTGATGACGATGCCGAGGCCGCCGAATTTGCCCTCGGTGTCTTCCTTCATGTCCTCGTACGCCTGTGGCTCCATGAACTGGCTGTGCGGGTCGAGCGAGTTCAGCATTCCCTTGAGCGCGCCGTAGGTCAGGTCCTTGTACGAGACTGAATTGGTATCGACGTACTCTTTGCGGACCAACTCCATCACTTGCGTGATGAGCTCCATTTCCGCGTACGGGTTTTCCTTGTCGGGTTTCGTGGAAGCTTCGGAATAAATCCGCGCGGCAATCGCCAGATTGATTCCCAACAACACAACGACCAGCGCCACTGTAATGCGTTTCATGCTCATAAATGTTCTTTCAGATATTGGACACGCAGTCCAACAACCCGTTCACCATACGGCTGCGTCAGGGGGGAATCAAGTGCATCCTTCAGTTGACGGGACGAGCTGGCAGCACCGTGATCCCCGGCGCAAACTGCTTTTCCTCCTGTTGATCGGTAACCTCGACGACCTCGTCATTGTGAAAGGTGACGACCTTGTGACCGGACGGTTCACGGCGATAGCTCACCTGTTGGCGCGGATTACCGTTCGCATCGTTGTCCCGCGTATAGTACGGCAGATACTGGTATATCGTATAGAACCACTGCTCTTCATCCCCTTGCCGGGTACGAATCCCTGCGGTTCGATCCGGCCTGCCGAGGCTGGCCTTCACGTCACCACGCGTCATGCCGACCGCCACCTCATGGCGCTCGATCAATCCGCGGTTCGCCTGAGCTTGTTCAGCACGAGCCCGCAGCTTCGCAATCAATTCCGCAGGGGGCGCCTCCAACGCCTGCGCATCCACCCAACCCTGCACCGGCCCGGTCGCAACCCGTGTGGAAACCACGTCTTGCTCCTCGCCCACACCGATGACCTCCACGGTCTGGCGTGCCGCGAGATACCCAATCGTGCTGTCGAGATCACGCGAAAACATGACGGGGGTGCGACGCAATGCTTTCAAGTGAAGGGATGGCTGGTTCAACCCGTCCAGATAGATCACGTCGTCGTAACGAGTGTCGGCAGCAGGAAGGACTGCCGCGCCCGACAGCATGAGCGCCATGGCGAAAATTGTGGCCCGACATTGCATGGATCAGTTGTCGCGCTCTTTCACCAACTCCAACGCGGCCTGGCGAAAACCGGCCATTTGCCGGCTCGTACGGGCCTCCAAATAGCACCGGAACACGGGCTCCGTGCCCGAGGCGCGAAACATCACCCAACATCCGTCACCGAGCAAGAACTTGTAGCCGTCTTTCGTGATCACGTCGGCAACTTTTCGTCCGCCAAACGTGTCCATGCCACTGGCGAACCGCCGGAGCAACTGCTCCTTTCGAGGGGGTGTCACGTGAAGGTTGATCCGGTCGCTGACGATGCCGCCAGCCAGCTTCTGGATGTCCTTCAATACCTTGCCGAGCGACCTTCCTTCATACGCCACCAACTCGGCCATCAGCAGGCATGCCAGAATGCCATCTTTCTCGGGCACGTGGCCTTTCACACTCAGGCCGCCACTCTCCTCGCCGCCAACGATAATCGGCTCGCTCTCCATCAGTGCTCCGATGTACTTGAACCCGACCGGCGTCTCGTGCACCTTCACACCACACTCCGCCGCCACCGCGTCCACCAGATGGCTCGTGGCCACCGTGCGCACCACCGCCCCTGTCCACTTGCGGTTCTTGGCCAGGTGATACAGCGCGAGGGCGAGAACCTGATTGGCGTTGATAAACGTGCCGTCACTGTCAACGATTGCAAAACGGTCCGCATCGGGATCGAGTCCCAATCCCAGCGCCGCCTTTGATTTCTTCAATCGCGCCAACAGCTCGCCCATGTTTTCCCGAATCGGTTCGGGATGTCCGGCGCCGAAGAGCGGATTCAACTCGCCATGGAGTGCGTCCACACGCCACCTGCTGCGCGCCAGGAGCATATCGAGATACCCGCGTCCCGTGCCAAACATCAAATCGACCACTGCCTTCTTGCGATGCCTTTTTAGCGCGGCAAAATCGATGAGCTTGCGCAGTTGCGCGACGTATTGCGGCATGGGATCAAATACTTTTACTGTAGCAGCCGCCGTCCCGGCGGCTTGAGCGAAACGGCTGCCGCTGTGGACGGCGGCCGCTACACCGGCAACCTCCAGTTTCGCAGCCCATGTTTCAATTGCTTTGGCGGTTTCCGGCGAAGCCGGCGCGCCGTTCGATTCATTGAATTTCAGACCGTTCCATGCCGGGGGATTGTGACTGGCCGTGATATTGATGCCGCCACTGGCGCGGTGAACGCGAATACTGTGGGAGATAACCGGCGTCGGTGCATCGCGATTGGTCAGCCAGACCTCGAAGCCGGAGGCGACGAATACCTTTGCGCAGCACGTCGCAAACTCCCGAGACAGGAACCGTGTGTCATGTCCCACGATGAGGAGTTTCTTAGCATCTTGCGGTGGATTCTCCCGAAGGTGCTGCGCGATGGCGTGGACGGCGGTCGTGACATTACCAAACGTGAACGTGTCACTGATAATGCCACGCCAACCCGACGTTCCGAATTTGATGACCGACATGCCGCGCATTATAACGGCTGCTGATTCCTCGTCCACAGGAATGCAGTAACAATTCTTGATAGAACCCTCCGCATCTGTTTTCATAAGTCCCATTCCACCATGTCACAGGAGACTCCAGAGCCCATTGATCTTCTGTCCACGAAGGCCGGCTATGATCGCTGGGCGGAGATCTATGACGGCGATGATAATCCACTTGTGGCCCTGGAAGAGCCATGGGTGGACCGATTACTGGGTGATGTCCGTGGACTCACTGTGGCGGATGTTGGTTGCGGCACGGGTCGCCATGCCATCCGTCTTGCCAAAGCGGGCGCGGCCGTTCATGCCTTGGATTTTTCAGACGGCATGCTGGCCCGTGCGCGTGCCAAGGCCGGAGATTTGAACATCGTGTTTCACGTACACGAACTGGCCAAACCGCTGCCCTACCCGGACGAAACGTTCGACCGTGTCCTCTGCGGGTTGGTGATCGACCATATCGCTGATCTCATCGGGTTGTTTCGCGAGATGCGCCGGGTATGCCGTCCGTCCGGGTTTGTTGTCATCTCCGTAATGCACCCTGCGATGATGCTGCGGGGGAGTGCAGGCCCGATTCAAAGACCCGGCCAGCGGACGCGAAATCCGACCAGCCAGTGTGCCCAATCAGTTCAGCGATTACATCATGGCCGCCGCGAAGGCAGGATTCGCCTTCGACCATTTGAGCGAACAATCAGTCGATGAAGCACTGGCCGACCGTCTGGAACGCGCGCGGAAATATCTCGGCTGGCCGATGTTGTTTCTGATGCGGCTGGCGCCCGCGGGTCAGGGCGCGAGCTTGCCCGCTGTCAACAATCCAAGCAAGGCGATCCCGAGCGCCAGTCGATAGATGATAAACAACCACGTCGTGTGGCGCTTCAGATAGTTCATCAGGAAAGCGACGGCGGCATAGCCGACGAAGATGGCGACGACGGTCGCCACAGCGAGGTTCAATCCCGCGCCCTGTGTGGCGAGCAATTCGTGGCGATGATGCGCAAACTCAAGGACGCCTGCGCCGAGGAACGATGGCAGCGACAGCAAAAACGAGTAGCGCGCCGCCGTCTCCCGCGTGAAGCCGACAAGCAAGCCGCCGGTGATGGTGGACCCCGAACGCGACGCACCAGGGATAAGCGCCAGGCATTGGGCCAGGCCAATGATAATGGAATCGATCCAGGTCACGTCGCCCATTTCCTTTAATTTCACCCCCGCGCGTGTCCGGGACCGTTCGAGCGCCTCAGCAATGATCAGCGCCAAAGCCAGCCCGATTTCCGCCACGGCAATCACGTACAGTGATCGCAGGCTGGTCTCCACGTGCTTTTTGAACGCGAGACCCAGCACCACGATCGGCACGGTTCCCACCACGATCATCCACCCAAGGCGCGCGTCATGACTCACAAACGGCTGGCCACTTCGCATTCCCTGAAGCATGGCGGTCCCGATTTTGACCAGGTCGTGCCAAAAATACAGGAGCAGGGTGACGACAATCGCGAGTTGGATCACCGCCGTGAATGCGGTGCCAGGGTCAGACCAACCGAGGACGGCGGCCACGATTCGCAGATGCGCGGCGCTACTGATGGGCAGAAATTCAGTAATTCCCTGAACGAGGCCGTACACGATGGCTTGCCAAAGGCTCATGCGCAACAATCCTTGGCAGACATTGCCCGCCGGGTTGGCAAATCCATTACCTTAGCTCAACCGTGCGAATGTCTTCTGCAGGAGTTCGACCGGCGTCGCATTTTCCGTTTTCGCCTTCGCGTCAGTGATCAACTTGGCTTCCAGCGCATTCTTGGTGGCGCGCTGCTCTTGGTAGAACACGCCGAAGTAACCCGGGAACGGGGTCATGGCCAGCTTGTACGCGCCGATTTCGTCGGTCAGGTCGTGATCGGCGGGCACGAGATTGAACGCCCCACCCTTGCGCGGGTTGGCGGCATCGAACGCGCCAGGGTAAAACTCGGTGCACTCGCTCAAGCATTCGATGACCGAGAACCCGTCATGCTGCATCGCCTTCTCCATCATTTCCATGACGTGATTGGGAAGATGCGAGTGCGTGCGCGCGATGAACGTCGCACCCGACGCAATGAGTTGCTTCATCGGATTGATCGGATGATCGATCGCGCCCGTCGGATCGGTCTTCGATTTGAAACCGAGCGGCGACGTGGGTGAAGTTTGCTTCTTGGTCAGGCCGTACACAAAGTTATCCATGATGACGTAGGTCATCTTGACGTTCTTGCGCGCGGCGTGATTGAGATGGTTGCCCCCGATGGAAAACGCGTCGCCGTCGCCACCGAATACGAAGAGGTGCAGGTCCGGCCGCATCAACGATACGCCCGTGGCGAACGGCGCGGCGCGACCGTGGAGGAAATGCACGCCATAGGCGTTCACGAAATACGGAAAACGCGACGAGCAGCCGATGCCGGCAATGCTGGTGATTTTCTCGTGCGGAATCTGCAACTTCTCCATCATCTTGAAGTAGATGGACAGAACGCTGAAATCACCGCAGCCCGGGCACCACGTCGGTTGATCGGCAACCAAATCCTTCCGTGTGTATTTCGGACGGTCGGTGAGCTTGATTTCGTTGACTTGAAGATTCTTGGATTCGGCAATCATAAAACTCCTTGGGAAGATCAGACGTTGGCCAGGGCGGGTTCAGCAGATTGTTTGGTTTTTTCGGTAATGCCATTCAGGATTTCACGCACCTTGAAGGGCAGGCCGTCGGTTTTGTTGATGCCCCGGATCTTGTCATTGCAGAATCGCGCCCGCAGGAGCGCAGCAAGTTGGCCGTAGCCGTACAGCCCCTCATCGTTGATCTCGGCCACAAAGATGTGATTGAACCCATCGAGGATCTCGCCGATACCGGGCTGCAGCGGCTGGATGTAGCGGATGTTTAATGCACTGACACTCTCACCCGCCGCACGGGCCTTGTCCACCGCTTCCCGAATCGGGCCCTGCGACGAGCCCCAACCGATCAGCAAGACGTTGCCTTCGGTCGGGCCGTAGGTTTCGGCCTTGGGCAGACGCGAGGCCAGCACCTGCAGCTTGCGGCGGCGCTTGGCGACCATCATGACGTGGTTGGCCGGACGGCTGGCGGGGTGTCCTGCCTCATCGTGCTCCAGACCGGTCACGACGGGGTATTTGCCATCCACCATCGGCGTTCCCGGGGGCGCATGGTGCGCGATCCCGTCGGTCGTATTCTCGTAGGGTTTGTAGCTCGGGCCGCGCGGCGCAAAGTTCGGGGTGATGTCCTGGGTCAGCTTCGCGAGATCGGGCATCTCCCACGCCTCAAAACGGGTGGCAATGGCCTGATCCGTAAGCACGATCACGGGCGAACTGTATTCGCGGGCGAACTTTGCCGCCTCCAGCGTGGTGTAAAAGCAGTCCTCGACCGACGCCGGCGCGAGCACGATGCGTGGGGAATCACCATGACCGCCGAAACAGGCGATATTGAGATCACTTTGCTCGACGCTGGTGGGCAAGCCCGTGCTCGGACCGCCTCGCTGGACGTCGATGATGACCAGAGGCATTTCGGCCATTACAGCCCAGCCCAACGCTTCGGTCTTTAGCGAAAGACCAGGACCAGACGTCCCAGTCAGCGAAAGGTACCCGGAGTACGACGCACCGCAAGCCATGGCGATGGCCGCGAGTTCGTCTTCGGCCTGCACAAACATGCCACCGTACTTCGGCAGCTCGGCGCGCAAAATTTCCATGATGCTCGACCAGGGAGTGATCGGGTATCCGGCGCCGAAGCGAATGCCCGCCGCCAGTGCGCCATAGGCGATGGCCTGATTGCCATCCATGACGACTTGTTTGCGGGCAATCTTGTTGCCCGGCACCTCAAATTCAAATGTGTCGGTGACTTTGCCGATGTCGTAGCCGTACCCGGCGTTGAATGCGCCGATGACATTGCGGATGACGTCGTCGCCCTTGCTCTTGTAGTACGCCTGCAGCATGGTTTCGAGCTTGGGCACGTCCAGGTCGAACATGCGCGCCAGCAGGCCCAGCACGAACATGTTCTTGCCCTTGTCCTTCGCCGTACCGCCGATCGCTTCGACGGTTTGGCCGGTGATGGGCACGCCGACCGCGCGGTAACGCTTTTGGTTCGGCTCGGGCTGAACGTTGTCGCTGTCGTAAATGAGAATCCCGCCATCGCGAAGGGTGTTAATGTGATCGTTGTACGAATGCTGGTAGAACGTGACGAGAATGTCCACGTCGTCACCCGCGCTCAACACTTCGCCCGTGCCGAGGCGCACCTGATAAATACTGGGACCGCCGGAAATCGTGGCGGGAATCGTCATGTAAGTCATGACGTCCTTGTCCGTCCGACCAGCCAGACGGGCCAGGAATCCACCAATGGCCTGGATTCCGTCTTGTGAGTTGCCCGCGAGCCGAATTACGGCATCTTGAATTCGTCGTCCATGCTGGGGTTGTTGGCCTCCAGACGATTTCGACGAGTCTGCTACTTTTTCATCAATCATGATCGTGTCCTTGAAAGACCTCCCCTTACGAGGGGTCTACCCCGAGATCGAATTAATCCACTACCACAAGGAATATTAGCAAAGCGGCCAGTTCTGTCAACCACCAGACCGGCCCTGGCAGGGAAAAGCCATTGACCGAGCGCAGGCGATGCCGTATTTTCGAGGTGGTGGTAACCCCCGAAACTGGTTATGGCTGAGAAAAATAGCAGTAATATCAATCCCCGCGCCAATGAATTCTACCAAAAGGCGCTCGTGGCGCTGGAACGCAGTAATTTCGATTATGCGATCGAAATGTTCATTCAGTGCCTGAATGTCGAGCCGGGCTTCCTCAAAGCGCGGCAGTACCTGCGCGGCGCGCAAATGAAGAAGAACGAGTCGGCAGGTAGCATGAAACGCATGTTCGTCGCCGCCAAGATCACACCGCTGCTGACCAAAGCGAAGGTCGCTGCCCAAAAGAACCCGAACGAGGCGATGACTTTCGCCGAGCAGGCGCTGTCGGAGGATCCGAAGAGTGGTCAAGCCCTCCTGATCCTCGCGGAGGCTGCGGAGGCCGCCAAGCTTTCCGAGACAGTCGTCCAGACGTTGGAAACATATATCCGGCTCAATCCCAAGGACGCCAAAGCGCTGCACTGGCTGGCTCGTGCGTATTCGGTCACCGGGCAACACGCCGAAGCCCGCGACACCTACGACCGCATTCTCAAGATCAACCCGAACGATTTCGAGGCCCAGAAGGGCACCAAAGACTCCACGGCAACAGGCGCGATGTCGGGCGGCGGTTGGGAAGAGGCGTCATCCTTCCGCGACAACCTCAAGAACAAGGATGAATCCATCGCGCTGGAGCAGCAGTCCCGCGTCGTTCGCGCCGACGACATGGTCGAAAACCTCATCAACGAGAAGCTTGCGGCGCTCGCCAAGGACCCGGAGAACCCCGTCATCCACAAGGAACTCGGCAAGCTGTATGCCCAGAAGGAAAACTTCGAAGAAGCGTTGCGGTACCTCGAGGCACTACAGGCAAAGGAAGGCGGGACTGACCCGTCCCTCGAACGCGAGATCGCCGACACGAAGGTCAAACAGCTCGAGTTCCGGATCAACACCAAGAAAAAGCAGGTCGAAACAAACCCCGCCAATGCAGCCGCGCTCCAGAACGAGATCACCACGATGGAAGGTGAACTTGAGCATCTCAAGCTCAGCGGGGCCGAACGGCTCGTCGAACGCTACCCGAATGATCTCATGTACCGTTTCGAGTTGGGCATCTTGTACATGAAGGCCGGGAACGTTCAGGGCGCCGTCGAGCAATTTCAAAAATCTCGCGGCCAGCCGCAACGTCGCGTCGCCTCCTTGAATTACCTCGGACAATGCTTTCAGCAGATGGGCCTCCACGATCTGGCCATCGACCAGTACAATGAGGCCATCAACGAGCTGCCGACGATGGACGGACTGAAGAAGGATTTGTTGTACAACCTCGGCTGCGCCTACGAGGTCATGGGTGACCAGGAAAAGGCGACCGCCGAGTTCAAGAAAATTGCCGCGGTTGATTTTGGATACCGCGATGTGCGCGACAAGATCATGCGCAAAGCGCCCCCGAAAAAGCCGTAGCGCGGTTCGTTATTTGGCCAAATCCAGCCGCGCCTGAAGATCGCGCAAGTCTCGCAACGCGGTTGTGTCACGCCCATCACGATCCACCAGGAACGCCGTCATTCCGACACTCTCCGCGCCGCGCACATCTTCGTTGCCACTATCCCCGATATGAACGGCTTGACCTGCGTAAACGTTTGCTGCGTCCAGCGCGGCGAGAAAGATCTCCGCGCGCGGTTTCTCTGCCCCGACTTCGCATGAGACGGTGATGGAATCGAAGTACTGGGCCAATCCCATCCTGTCCAGCAACGGCCGCAAGCGCTCGTCCCAATTGGAAATGACGCCGACGTGCAGGCCCCGTGACCGCGCTTCGAGAAGTGCCTCTTCGACATCCGGGAAAACATGCCACATGTTGGCGCCCGCGAACGTCTCGAAGAGTTCCTCGAAGCAAGCGTGGTTCTCCTGCCCCAAAGTGCGAAAGACCAGTTCCCGCCACCAGTCCTTGCGCGAAACGGTCAGGTCCGCACCTTTCAATGCTGTCCACGATTCACGGAACGAACGGTCCATTTCATCGGCGGAGGTGGTGATTCCGTGGCGGACGGCAACGGCGGCGTACACGGCTCCGACGGATGGATGCGGTCGCACCAGCGTGCCGCCCACATCGAAAAACAGGGCGCGCACCGGTTCACGGCTCACTGCAACACCAGCTCCCGCGGTGTCCGCGCTCGCGTGGTGTGGGCAAACCCCAACCGGTCCAACGCTTCGCCCACCAAGAACAGCGATCCCGTGATGACGATCACTTCCGCCTTCTCCTGCCGCGCTTGCGCGTACGCGTCCACGAGATTTCGTACGACGGTAATTTTCGCCGACGCGTTCGCCGCCTTGCACCACCGCGCCAACTGGTCGGGTTCGCAGGTCCGTTCGCTGTTGACGGGCACGCACAGGACGCGCGCCGCCAACGGAGCCAGAATCTGGCACATCTGGTCGTAGTTTTTGTCTTTCAGGACACCCAGGATCAGTGTCAGATTGCCTCCTGCGAAATGTTCTCGCAACGTCGCAGCCAGGCGCTCCGCCGCAGCCGCATTGTGCGCCCCGTCGAGCACCACGGCCGGCTCGTGATTCACAATTTGGAACCGGCCCGGCCACGCGGTCTGCATGAGACCGTCATGGACTTGTGACGGTGCGACGGCCAGACCGGAGGCTTCCAAAGCAGCAACGGCCGTAGCGCAGTTGGCAGTCTGGTGCGCTCCCAGCAGGGGAATCGTCAGCGGCCCGTAGTGGTGCCGTGTGCCAGTCAATTCCACGCGCTGACACTGCTCATCCTCGCCCAGCCGCGCGGCGCGAATATCGTGACCAATAGTTGTCAACAGGCACCCGCGTTCAGTCGCCGTTCGTTGGATTACATGGAGCGGCTCTTCCGCTACGGAAGCCGTTACGACGGGCACGCCCGGCTTGATAATGCCGCATTTCTCGGCGGCGATCTGCGCGAGTGTCTCGCCGAGGTATTGGGTATGGTCGAACGCGATGTTGGTGATGACGGATACCAGCGGCGTCACCACATTTGTCGCGTCGAGCCGCCCCCCCAAGCCCGTTTCCCAGACCACGACATCGACCTTCTGTTCGCGAAAATACTGGAGGGCTATCGCGGTGACAGCCTCGAAAAATGTCGGGGCGCGAAATTCGGGATGCGCGCTGACCTCCTCCAATAGCGGCTTGATCTGTTCGACAAACCGTATTACGTCGGCTTCGGAAATCGGGCGACCGTTGATCTGAAACCGCTCGCAAAACGATACGAGATGCGGCGAAGTGTAGAGCCCGGTTTTGTAGCCTGCTTTGGACAAGACCGCGTGCAGCATCGCCGCGACGCTCCCCTTCCCGTTCGTGCCCGCGATATGAATGAAGCGAAGCGAATCCTGCGGATTGCCCATCAACCGCAATAAATACTGCATCGTCTCCAGCCCAAGCTTCTGGCCGAAGAGCCGAATGCCGTAGAGAAATTCGATGGTCTCGGGATACGTCACGTGGAGCCTTTATCCTCGTAGGAGCGGTTTATAACCGCGACCGGCTGCGATTGAACATCGCTTCCGCAATTGCGCTCACGCGTCTTAATCCGCCGCCTTGAATTTGCGACCGCCGCGGCCTGAAAAATAATTCAGCAACTGCGCCAGCGTTGGCTTGAGTTGTTTGCGATGCGTGATGAGGTCAACCAAGCCGCGGTCGCGCAGAAACTCGCTGGTCTGAAATCCCTCGGGCAACTCCTGCTGCGTGGTTTCCTTGATCACGCGCGGACCGGCAAATCCGATCAGCGCTTTCGGTTCGGCAATGATCACATCGCCGAGTGACGCGTAGCTGGCCATGACGCCCGCCGTGGTCGGATGGGTCAGCACGGAGATGTACGGCAGCCCCGCTTTGGCATGCAACGCCAGCGCGCCGCTGGTCTTGGCCATTTGCATCAAACTCAGAATCCCTTCGTACATGCGCGCGCCGCCGGATGAGGAGATCACGATGACCGGAATCTTCAATTCCGTCGCCTTTTCAATTGCGCGGGTGATTTTCTCGCCGACAACTGAACCCATGCTGGCCCCGAGAAAACTGAAGTCCATGACCGCCAGCGAAAGATCGTGCCCTTCGAGCTTGCATACGCCAATCATGACGGCATCGTTCATGCCTGTCTGCCGTTGGTACGTGCGCAATCGCTCGGTATACGCGGCCACCCCCGTGAATTTCAGCACATCGACGCTCGCCATATCGGCGTCGGATTCGTGGAACGTGCCCTCATCCGCCAGCAGCGCCACGCGCTCCGCGGCGGTCATCGTGAAATGGTAGTCGCATTTGGCGCAGACCTTCGCATTCGCCAGCAACTCCTTGCTGTAGATGATCTCGCCGCACTGCTTGCACTTCACCCACAACCCGCTGGGGATTTCGTGCTTCTTCGTCTTCGTCTCGGAAATCTTCGGCTTTTCTTTTTCTTCGAATACCGCCATGAGATTTAGACTCCTTGTGCAACCTCACAATACTAGCACACCACACCCACGTCGCACCAGTCGAAAACCGAGTCCGGCTGTTTTGGTAGGGCGGGCTGGCTCAGCCCGCCCCCCCCGTGGGCCGACGGAAAGGCGTCCTCCACGGCGACAATGCCGTCGATTTCGCGCCAGTCGATCCAGCGTTGCGCGTCCATGAGCAGCCAAGTCACCAGATGCGGGCCGAAATACATTTCGATGTACTATCCATTAAACAAAACACCATAGGAACTGGTACCCTGAATGGACCGTTCAGGATCGAACCATCACTATCATTTGCCCCCGATTTTGGCGGCTTGAGCGAAATCGGCATCCGCTCCCGCCTGATCGCCCTGGTCCTTCTTGACATCGCCACGGAGCGTATAGGCGGCAGCGAATTGCGGGTTGAGTTCAATGAATTTCGAGAAATCAGCAATGGCACCATCCAGGTAGCCCTTGTCCTTCCTGGCAATGCCACGAGTCATGTAGGCGTTGGGGTGTTTTGGGTTGAGTTCAATGGCTTTCGTGCAATCTGCAATGGCCCCATCCAGATCGTGCTTGGACCACTTGGCAATGCCACGGTTGTGATAGGCGTCAGCGTATTGCGGGCTGAGTTCAATGGCTTTCGAGAAGTCAGCAATGGCACCATCCAGATCATGCTTGGTCCTCTTGGCATTGCCACGGCTGAAGTAGGCGTCGGCGTCTTTCGGATTGAGTTCAACGGCTTTCGAGTAGTCAGCGATGGCGCCATCCAGATTGCCCCTGGCTTTCTTGGCAATGCCACGGTTCTGATAGGCGCTAGCGTATTGCGGGTTGAGTTCAATGGCTTTCGAGTAGTCAGCAATGGCATCATCCAGATCGCCCTTTTCCCTCTTGGCATTCCCACGGTTGAAGTAGGTGGCGGCGTTTTTCGGATTGAGTTCAACGGCTTTCGAGTAGTCGGCGATGGCGCCATCCAGATTGCCCTTGTCGTTCTTGGCAATGCCACGGTTGTGATAGGCGTCAGCGTCTTTCGGGTCGAGTTCAATGGCTTTCGAGTAGTCAGCAATGGCATCATCCAGATCGCCCTTTTCCCTCTTGGCATTCCCACGGTCGTAGTAGGTGTCGCCGTCATTCGGATCGAGTTCAATGGCTTTCGAGTAGTCAGCGATGGCATCATCCAGATCCCCCTTGGCCGCTTTGGCATCGCCACGGGTGACAAGATCCTTTGCGGTCTGTTGACCGAATGCGAGGCCCGACAGTGTCAGAGCAGGCAGGAGAGAAAGCAGAATCAAAAAGGTTGGGCGGTGCTTGGCCGACATACAATTCCTTTCGCTGGTTGGGTCGCTTTCAAACCAGTCTATCAAACGACCGCTGGATACCAAGTGAAATTGGCGGCATGACGCGTCCACCCAGTGGCGCCTACACTCCCCTCGCCACCGCCAACGCAATCACGTCTTTCGCCCCGGCTCCGCGCAAGGTCTTGGCGCAACTGTTCAAGGTTGCGCCGGTCGTGAACACGTCGTCGAGCAGGATGAGGCGTTTGCCGGCAAAAACGGTTGGGCCGCGCACGGCGAAGGCATCGCGCATGTTTCGCGCGCGGGCCTCGGCATCGAGCTTCGTCTGGGTCGCGGTGTCCCGCACACGGCGGACGTTCCGCTTCAACACCGGCACATTCACGGCCCGCCCCAAGCCGGCGGCGAGGTATTCGGCCTGGTTGAACTCGCGCTGCCGCTGTTTGCGCGGGTGCAGCGGCACGGCGACGATGCCGTCGATTTCGCGCCAGTCGATCCAGCGTTGCGCGGCCATGAGCAACCAATTCACGAGGTGCGGGCCGAAATACATCTCGCGATTGTATTTGAACCGGAGAATGCAATCGCGCGGCACGCCTTCGGCCCGGCAGGCGCAGACGGTGCGGCTGAAATAGAACCGCAGGTCCTGGCAATAGCCGCACACGAACGTGTCGCCCGTGACCGTTCCCGTGAACGGCGAGGCGCATTGCCGGCAAAACGGCGGCTCAATGAGTTTCGCCGACGCCAGACAGTCCGGGCACACGATCCCGATGTCCGTATCGGCCAGCGGACAACTGCAGAACGGGCAGTTGCGCGGCCAGACTATGTCGAGCGCCCGGCGCGTCCAGAGCCGGACGGCTCCAAGCTGCGCAGTGGTTTGAATGTCGTTCGACATATTGACCTGTCTCCGCCTAATCGGCTATTGCACAATCCAAACAATTTACGCCCCCCACCACGCCTCTCCCTTCAGCAGCAGTCTCCTCTCCCCTCCGGGGGAGAGGATTAAGGTGAGGGGTTTTCTTCAAAGGACGGTCGCTTTCGTAATCGCCATGCCATCACCACGAGCAGCAGCAGGAGCACGGGCCAGCACGTCGCATATTCAATAACCGATCCGCCGCCCAGCCAGCGGGCGAATTCGTTGGCCAGCACCCAGCCTGCATGCAATCCGATGGGCAGATATAATGCGCCGGTTCGGTAATAAGCCAATCCCAAAACGCACCCCGCGAGAAACAGGGTCACAAATCCGACCACCGAGTCCCGGTCGCGGAACGACTGTGTGACAATCCCGGCCAAACAGGTGAACCCGCTGTCCCAGCTCACCTGATCCGCGGGAATCTTCACCAGATTCGGCCTCAGAAAATGCAGCGCGGAATACACCACGCTGGCCAACACGACGGCGAGCACGACATTCATCTGCCGCTGCCACGCGCCCTGCACCACGCCGCGAAAGAATGTCTCTTCAAGCAGCGCGACGGCGATGCCCGCCACGAAGTATTGCAAGAGGGCCATGACGACCTGCCCCGCGGATTTGTCGAAGTGCGTCGGGCGAAATCCCAACGCAATCGTCACAACAACGATCAGCGCCAGCGATCCCACACCGAGGACGAAGCCGGCCAGCAGGTGTCGCCACCAGCCGGGCGCGGGCGCATAGCCGAGGTTGCTCCACGATCGCAAGCCCAGGGCGCCCAGCAGCGGCCAGAGGCCGACGAGCGCCACGATCATGACCGAACGATCAAAGATGCGGTGAAAGGGATATGCAGCGAACATGGTCGCGGCAGCAAACCGCTGTACGCCCCAAAACAGCCACGGCGCGAACGCCGCGCCGAGCAGGATGACGGCGATGGCGTAAAGGCCGATGGCCCGGGAGGGTCTCAATTACGATTCAGTCGGACGGTGGAGTTCCTGCGGCGTGAATACCTTGCGGCGCTGGATTTCATTGTCGAGTTTCTCCGACGGCGAGCCCGGCGCAATGATTTCCGTGTAGCGAATCGAACCATGCGGAATCCAATACATTTTGGTATCGACTTCGACGGGATGCTCCTGGGCCGCGCCCGACTCCAAATCGTTCTGCTCCTGAAATCGTCGACCACTGACCCGCAGCCCCGTTTCGTCCACATCGGTGATCATCCCGCGCATGATCTCGCGCGGTGTTTGTACATGAAACCGCCGCAATACAATCTTCACCCGCTGGTTGAGTAGTCCTGTCTTGTCCATCGATTCCTCTACGGTTCGTCCGTCTCTGTGGCTGACGGGAATTACTGCGCGCTGATGTCCCCATCGGACAACTTCAATGCCTTGATTTTCGGGGACTGATCCTCGGGCGCGTTCTCGTTCTCCGCCGGTGGTGCCGCGGGTAACGGTGGCGGGGGCGCCGAATTCATTGAAATCGGGCCGCCCGGGCCGCTTGGGCCGTCGCGCAGCGGAGCATTGGTCCCCGAATCTGCGTTCGGGAAATAACGCTCTTCCAATTGCTCGCCCACGCCCAGCATCCGCAGCCGCCGTCGGGCTTCGAGCACCGCCGCGCTGTCGGTACGCAGTACGCTCGGGCGGATGAAGATGATCAACTCAGTCCGCTGCCGGTTGTTCGTCTGGCTCTTGAAAATCTGGCCAAAAAACGGAATGTCTCCCAGGAACGGCACCTTCGTCGTCGACACCGTCTTTTGTTGCTGGATCAACCCGCCCAGAACAATCGTGCTCTTGTCTTCCACTGCCAGTGAGGATTTGGCTTCCCTCTTCAGGATCGTCGGGACGATCGTGCCGCCGATGTTCACGTTGGCCCCGATATCGTTCACTTTCTGTTCGATGTCCATCCGGACGTAGCCATCCGGATTGATCCGCGGAGTCACCTTCAACTCGATGGCGACGTCTTCGTACTGAATGCTCGAGGTGACCCCGGCGGTAGCCAGAGTGCCGACGCCGCTGATGAGTGAAGAGGTCTGCGAGGTCGGCACCGGCACCGATTCGCCGACGGTGATGTCCGCCTCCTGGTTATCCATCGTCTGGATCACGGGCGTCGAGAGTACCTTGCCGTTGGACGTGGTGGCGATGGCATGGAGGACCGTATCGAGGTTCAGGTTCTTAAAGGTGGTGAAGTACGTAAGGCCGCCCGCGCCCGACGCCAGGGCCGCTGCGCTTGGCAAGTTGCTGCCGATGGCGCTGAGCGGGGAGAGTTGCACGGGCACATTGCCATCGGTGCTATTGCCGCCCGTCCCCGACACTTGGCCGGCCCGTGACAGACGATTGAACATGTCGACGCCGACGTCCAGTTCATTGTTGAGCGTTAACTCCGCGATTACCACTTCGATCTGCACCTGCGCCACTGACGTGTCGACACTTCGGATCATTTCCTGAATGCGCAACATGTCTTCCTTGGTGGCCATCACGATCAAGCAATTCGTACGCGGATCGGGAATGATGCGCACGCCCTCGGCGTACTGAAGCACGCCCGAGTTCTGCCCGTTGCCGCCGCCGCCACCACCGGACACCGGCGGGGGGGGGACAGACGGAGCCCGCGCGCCGGAAGTTGTTGTGCCCGATGACGACGTCGTCCGGCGCGGCGTCAGGGAAACCGACGATCCAGTGATGAGCCCATTGAGCAAGGACGCGACGTCCTCCGCCGCTGCGTAATTGAGTGAGATCACCTTCATGACCACGTCTGGCTCGACCTTCGCGTCCAGCTCCGCGATGAGTCTGTCGAAGAACCCGAAATTGCTGGGTCGTGTCAGGATGAAAATCTTGTTCGTCCGCTCATCGGCCGCCATGATGACTTTCCCCTCGACGACCGCGCCATCGCCGCCACCACCACTGCCTGTCGCCGCTGGTTGGCCCGGTGCCGACGGCCGACGGATCGGCGACGGCGGCGCCGCAGGCTGGCCGGGCGCGGCGGCGTGCGCGCCCGCCTGCTCGGCTTCCTGGATGATCGTTTGCAGCCGCTGCATAACGTCAGAGGCTTTGGCGTGTACGAGAACGTACGACCGCATCTCCATCCGCAGCGTGGATGGCTGGTCGACGTAGGCGACGATTTCCAACATCTGTCTCAGGTTCGCCGCCGTTTCCGTGATGAGGATACTGTTGGAATCCTGAAGTGCGAGCAATTGGCCGTAGGAGTGCAGGTACGGCTGCAACACGGGCACGACATCCGATGCCTTGGCATTCTTCAGGGGAATGATTTGCGTCCCCAACGTATCGGAAGCCGACAGGTTGCGACCGAAGGGCAGGCCCTCCGTCTTGGCTGTGGTGATCTGGACGATCTTGAGGAACTTATCGCCCAGCGGGATGGCCGCAATGTTATTGATCGCCAGAACGCTGTCCAGCGCCTGGATCGCGTCCTCTTTGGTGAGCTTGGTCTGGCTGCGGAAGTTGACAGTAATCTGCAAATTGGGGGCGGAAATGATCGAGCGGTTCGTCAGACGGGAATACCATTCGAGGATCGCATTGATCGATGCACCCTGGAACTCGAACTCAATTTGCGGCGTCTCCGGCGACTGCGGGCCATGAGCGGCTGGTGGCACTAACGGCGGTGGCGGCGCTGTTGCCGGATGCGGCTGGGGAACGTTCACGGTTGCCGGAACTGATTGCCGCCGCGCCGGCGGAGTCGTCCCCGGAGTCGGCACTAGCGGTAGCGGTGTCACTGCTGGATTGGCTGGCGGAGTCGTCCCCGGAGTCGGCAGCACCGGTAGTGGCGTCACTGCTGTATTGGCCGGCGGAGCTTCTGTGGTGTCTTGGGTTGCGCTGTTGGTGATGGACGCGATATCAACGGTCGTTACGGCATTGGTTTCATCATCATCGGCCGGCGAACTTGCCGGTTGCTCGACAGCCCCAGGCGGCATGGGGTTGGGATCGCCATCGGCACGAGCCACGTCATACGAACCGAGACCAACCAGGAATGTTAACGATGCCGATAACCCGGCAATCAGTAGTTTTGACCTCAGTTCTCTCACTTATCCTCCCCGTCGGAACGGAACGCGGTGTCCTCCTGGCGCGATGGGTATCGGCACCGCCGGCTGTCCGGGCTGTCCCGGTTGGCCGGCACCAGACTGTGGCGTTCCCGCTCCTGCAGCTTTGGCTTCCAGTGTGAGCGTGGCTTGTTCCAATCCCTGCTTCAATACCAGTTTGGCAGGGCCCGTGTCTGGTCTCTCGATTTTGACGATGCTCACCGGGCCGATGGTCTCCCCTTCCATCTTGAAGTACAGACGGTTGCCTTCCTTGTCGAAGATGATCGCCAGCCAGGGTTGATCGTCGCCGGTCTTGGCCGTCCCCATGAAATTGAACCGCGTCGAAAAGGGCGGCTGTTGCGCCGCCGCATCTGTCGAGCTCATCTGCCCGAACGGGGCGCGGTCAACGATCACCTGGTACCGTGCGAAATCGTGCGTGCCATCAGTTGCGTGAACAACGACCGCGCTCATGCTCGCCGCCAACGCACTCAGAGCGGCCAGGTTTCTCGCCCGAGGCTTCATGACTTGGGGTGCCCCTGTTTGGTGGCCAGCGCGCGCACCTGAACGTCGCACCGGAGAATGCCCGGGTTTTCAGGCCGCGGTGAAACCTGGAGCTGCTCGATGCTCATGAAGCCCGCCCCCGTCTGCAGTGCGAACAGAAACCGAACCAGGGACTCCGTGCTCGCCTCCAGAGCACACTGCTCCGGCAGCACACGGTACACGCCCTTGTCCTCCTCCTGCAGGGAACGTCGCGATGTCATTTGGACGCCGGCCGTGGCGGCAACTTCAACGATCTTCTTCTCGACATCGGACACTTTTTGAAAACTCTCCGTGCGTTGGCCGAGGCTTTGCCGGAGTTCGTCGTATTGTTTCTGCCATTGCGGCTCGCGCTGAATCGTGGCCCGAACCAGGGCCAGTTCTCGTTCCTGGGCTTTGCGCCGGTCGCCGGTGTCCCGCCAACTGCGCAGCAGCGGAATCACCAGAAAGTAATTCACGCCCACCACGATTACCGTAATCGTCACCCCCATCAGCCAGCGTTCTCGTTTCGTGATCTTCATGATTACGGTGGCGTCCCCACCCCCGTAGCGGTTTTGAGAGTACAAGTCAGGTCAAACTTCGTCAAGCCGCTGCCCGGTTCGGTTCGTGACGTGCCCGGCGTTACCTTGGCGAACAGATCGCCCTTCTCAAGCTGGCTTTGAAAATCGAGCGCCAGGGCTGCGGATGGCGCCTGGCCCTTGAGGGACACCGACTGGTCCTTCTTGTATTGGAAGTAGCTCAGCTTCACATTCTCGGGCAGACGCGTGGACACGTCGCGCAACACTTCCAAGGCGGAGGATTTCGTGTCCAGTTGCTTGCTCATCGCGATCAACTGGCTCTGCGTTTCCCGCGCCTTGAGAAACTCCGGCTGTTGCCTCTTCACCTCGTTTTCGATTCGATGAAGCTGCGCCCGCTTCACAACCAACATGGTCATGAATACCGCCAGGGCCAGGGCATAGACCACGCCCACCGCAATGATGCCGCGAATCAGACGCCGGCGAAACGCCGCCGTCTGCCGCTTCTGCCGCCATTCATCCGGCAGCAGGTTCAAGGGCACGGCCTCCCCGGTGGCACACTGCAAGCACAGGCTCAACCCCGCGGACGGCACCGCCCCGTTGGTCAGGAATGTCGCCGGCGCGCTCAACCCATTCGCCACCCTCCCGGCAAACGCCGCGACTTCCTCACCCTGGGCCAGGAATGTGACGGCGCCCATCGCCCGCTGCGGCTGGCCGGCTTCCGCGGCGACCAGCGTGCGTTGCAGTTCCTCACGCAACACGGATTCCCCGTCGACACCGACCACGATCGACCGAACCGCCAACATTGTGCCCTGTGAGTAGACAATGGCATCGGCCGCGGCGGCCCGGAGGATCACCAGTATGTTGACCCTGTCGTCAACGGCCAGCAGGTTCCGCTTATGCAGCGCGCGGAACATGGCCAGCGCGTCCACGGAGACAATTTCGGGGCGCAACCCCGCGGTTTCCAATGCCTCGACACGCTGGTTAACCGTCGCCTTGCGCGCGATGACGACCAGCACCCGTGTCTGCCCATTGACGATGTCCAACGGCTCAAAGCTGTACACGACCTCTTCCAGCGGCAGCGGCGTGATATTGTCAATCTGCAGATCGAGCATCTGCTTCAATTCGGCGGGTTCGGTCGCGGGCAGACGCAGGATCTGGCAGAGCACGTCTTCGCAACTCACGGACGTAACCAACCGATGCTCGCGCGGGTCGAACCGTTGCCGGAGTGACTGGGCGGCGGTCTGCCATTGCGGCGACGCGTCTTGCGCGCCCTCCGGTGGAGAGGCGCTGGCCGACGACTCCTGTAGCACGCTGATTTCGGCCCCTTCGGTGCGGGCCGTGGTAAGCTCAAGGCTCGAGCCGCTGAATGCGACGGCCGCCCAACCCCGGGTTTGACCCAGGTGGGTCAGCTTGCGCGGATTGAGACTCGCTTTCACGACCCCTCCCGCAGTTGCCGCCACATGACCGTCTGAACGTTCGCGCCATCGCGCCGCAACGTGGCCAGGATGGTGTGTTTCACGCCACCAACCGCGCCCGTGGATTTCACCGTGAAAAAGGTCGAACTCACAGTGACCAGACCTTGCACTCCCTGCCGGGCCGCTGCCGCCATGCTCCCCACGGTCGCATAGAATTCCTCAGGGGTGTGAAACGGCACGTCGTCCTCCGTCCCCGGAATGCCGTCGGGACCGTCGCGGCGTGTCATCACGGCTTGCACCTGGACGTCGTCGAGACCGAGCATCGCCTGGAGAACGATGGCCGACGCAGTATTTACATTGATAGCGCCCGAACTCATCGTAGTGAAAATGTCCGCAAATCCGGGCTGGGCTGGGTCCTTGTCTGTCGCCGGCGTCCCGTAGAACAGTTCGGGTGTCACGCCGCGCACGAGCAACAGTTCTTCTACGCGATCCAGGGGTCCGTCCTTGGCGCGGTAGGGCGGCGAGAGGCTCAGGTAGTAGTCGCTCTTCGCGCCGTTGAGCCTGGTCAAATCGCCCGGTTCTCTCCAATCCAGGATCGAATCGACGATAATATCGCCGTCAGCCGGGTCGACTCCGAGAAGATCCATGAGGCGTTTGAGTTGCGCCTCGGATGCGACATTGATCGGCATCTTGGATTCTTCGTCCGTGACCTTCACATTAAAAGTTCCCTCTCCCAGCTCGTGGTCCACGTACATCAGTTCGTTGGTGGCCCACTCCTGGTTGAGTGCGTCAAAACCTGCCGCAGCCGGCGATTGTTGGTCAAGAATCAACTGCATGCGGGCGACTTCGACACCCGAGCGGGCCAGCATTTCGGCCTTCAACTCCTTGCGCGCATAGGAAGCAACCTGCGTCTCGACGTGCATTGTGAAGGCAAATCCGCTGATCAGCAAGGACAAAACCAGTACGACCCACAGCACGATGATGATGGCAACTCCGCTGCGGCCGCGATCGCTTCTGGAAGCCCGGTTCTTCATTGCATCTGCTGTTGCCCTCCCGCGGTGTTGCCCTGCAACCCCGAGACATCTCGGAGCCGCACTCCGTTGGTGGAACTCGCGCCGCCCACTCCCCCGATCGAACTCGTCGCGAGAGCCATCGCCACGGGAATATCGATCGCGCGGGTGACGACGACGGGCCGGCCCTGATCACCCTGCTGGCCGAACACCACGGTATATTCAATGGCCGCTGGCGGAAGGCTGGCGTCTTCCCATTTGTCGCTCCAATTCCCGTCGCGCGGATCGCGGTACCGCACGAAGAAGCCGCTCACGTCCATCGAGATCACGTGAGCCTGCGGCTGTTCGCCCGATTGGTCGTCCGGGCTCAGGGCCGGACGGTTTACGATGGCCAGATATGTGCGGTGATATTCGTCTTGCTCAAGAGAAATGATCGCACGCCGTATGCCCGCGTCCGTGGCCTCGCTGGGCGGCAGGAAGGCATCCGACGCCGTCACAAAGCTGACGCTGTCGCCCAAACGGGGATTTTTGGTTCCGATGACCGCATAGAGATCGGGCGACGAGCTGAAGAATATGATCGACTGCGTCAATTCCTTCAGCGTCTCCATGACGATGCGTTGGCGCTGGGAGACGTCGCTGGCCTCGCTGCCGCGCCGCCAGGAAGTCAGCGCCGCGTCCCATGTGTTATAGATGCAGGTGACCACGACCGCGAGGATCGCCACTGCCAGCAGGACTTCCATGAGCGTGAAGCCTCCTTGCGTTCGGCGGCGTGTGTATGACGACGTTTTCACCGCTCCTTGTCCGGCAAATACCGGTATTCCACCAGGGAATCACCGACGATCTCTCCGCGCTCGTACCAGGTAACCGTGATAACCTGCTTCCACAACCCTTCCGTGTCGGTACTCTCAAATTTCCGCGTCCATGCATAGCCGGGGTAATCGTCAAACGTGCCGTCGTGATCGAGAATATCGGTGGGGCGTTCCGAGCGGAATTCATAACTCTTGTTGGCCAAAAGGATTTCGGATACCGAGTAGCTTTGCACGGAACGCGCGGCGGCCACGCACCGGCTCAAGCCCTCGATGAGAACAAACACGCTGATTGCCAACAGGGCGATCGCCACCAGCACTTCCAGCAACAGGAATCCGCCACCGCCGAGGCTTCGGCGGACAAGTCCGCCTGCGGCAAAAACTCGGCGCACAGATCCGCCACAAACTTCTCGCGCGGCCCCACCGTGTTGAGCGCAACCGTTCATAGCTTGAGGGGCCACAACATGCCCCGACAGGTCACGGGGTCAACCATGATTTCCAACCCGTTCCGCTTCTCCGCACCGCGCAACGTCACCGCAAACGCGTCGCAGGTGCCGTTCGGGTAAAACGTGGCCTCGACCTGCCCCTTCTGTTGGGGCGGTTGATCGCCCAGTTGCGCCGATAACAAACTGATGCGCGGCGAAATTTCGACCGTTTTCAGAATTTGCGTCTGTGGTTCGGGATCGTCCCCGCTGACGGGCGCGGCGAATTGCATCAACCAGATCGTCTGCCGGTCCATGTCGATGTAGAACGCAACTTTCTGCTGATGCAGGATCGCATTGAGCTTGGCGAACTCACAACTGGTGGCGACCGTGCGCCCGGTGGCGTTCAATACCGCCTCATTGTAGGAGCGAGAAAAACTCGGCAACGTGACCGCGATGATGATCGCGATGATGAACACCGCGATGCTCAACTCGATGATTGTGAAACCCGCGCGCCGCAGGTGCCCGTTACTGCCAGTTGCCAATGTCGTCTTCATTCCCTTCCTGGCCGTCAGGACCTACCGAGAGCAGGTCGTAACCCGCCGTGTTGTGTTGGCCCGGGTTCCGATAGATGAAATCGCGGCCCCACTGATCCTTGCGCAAGATCGGCGGCTTCAAATACGGCCCTTTCCAATTTCCCGGCACCGGCGAGCTGGTCGGTTGTGCAATCAACGCCTGCAGCCCCTGTTCCGAGCTCGGCATTATCCCGTTGTCCAACATGTACAAATCCAAGGCGGATTCGTAGTTGTGAATTTGATCGCGCGTAGCCGTGATCTTCGATTCCTGCACCTTGGGAACAAGATTCACAACGGCCACGGTGACGAGCATGCTGATAATAATGACGACGAGCAGGATTTCCAACAGCGTAAAACCTGCTTGGGAAGTGAGCCGCGTTTTATTCATGAACGTCTCCTCAATTTATTTTCCGATTCCCGAAGTTATGGAGAACACGGCCGTCAAGACGCTCATCACGATGGCGCCTACAATGATGGCCATGACAACAATGATCGCCGGTTCCAGCAACGTGGTGAAAACTTTCAGCATCCGCGACAGTTCCTGCTCGTAGGTGTCCGCAATGTTCTGCAGCGCGGGCACCACTTCGCCGCTTTCCTCGCCCACGGCCAGCATATCGATCAGCAGCGGGGGGAACACCTTTCCCTTGCTCAGTGGCTGGCTGATGCTCGTGCCGTCGGTCACGCGCGTGCGGGCTTCGTGGATCTCATTCGCGATCAAGCGATTGGTCATCGTGTCTTCGACAATTTGCAACGCCGTGAGCACGGGCACGCCGTTTTGCAACAGCGTCGCCAGGGTGCGCGCGAATTGGGCCAGCGCGTTGGCCATGAGAATCTGACCGAGAACAGGCAGTCGCAGCTTCAAAGTATCGAAGGCCAGTTTCCCCTCCGGTGTGCGGATGCGGATCCGATATACCGTCACCGCGAGGGCAATCAACAGCGCGCCGATCCACCAGTACGACACAAAGCCATCGCTGATCCCGATGAGAATGCGGGTCGGGAGCGGCATGGTGCTGCCCATTTCCTTGAACATCGCCGAGAACTTCGGCACCATGACCAACATGAAGAAAATGATCGTGCAGATGCCAACGCAAACGATGATCAGCGGGTACAGCAACGCGCCCACGACCTTCTCGCGCAGCTCGGCCATTTGCTCCTGATGTTTCCCGAGCCGCAGTAGCACGTCGTCGAGGGCGCCGCTCGCTTCGCCCGCCCGGATCAGGTTCACGAAAAAGCGCGAGAAAATCCTGGGATGCTTGGCCAGTGAATCGGACAGGGTCTCGCCTTGCACGATGCCATTGCGCAGGTCGCCGATGACCGACCCGAGGGCTCGTTTCTGGGTCCGCCGTTCCAGCGTGCCCAACGCCTGGCTGAGCGACATCCCCGAACGTAGCAGGCTGGAGAGTTGTTGGGTGAACATCAGCACGTCGCGCGCTTTGACGCGGGCGCGCTTCCCCTTTTTTCCACCCTGCTGCACCTCGTCGGCGTCCACCGCCAGCGGGAAAAAACCCATCTTGCCCAACTCCGCCAGCGCGGCCCGGCGGTCACCCGCTGCGAGCGAGCCGCTCACCACCTCGCCCGCGCGAGTCTTGGCCTTGTATTGAAACGTCGGCATGCGATTCGTCGTTAATTCGACACCGGGCAGCATACTTTGTTCCCTGCCCTGCTCAATTCAAAAAAGCGCGTCCTTGGCCGCACTTTCGATCAGGTGACGCCGAGTTCTTCGTCTTCTTGTGTGACGCGCGCAATCTCTTCCACGGTCGTCATGCCCAGCCGGACCTTTTCCCAGCCGTCATCGCGCAGGGTCTTCATGCCGCGCGCCACCGCCGCCTGCTTGATGGCCGACGACGATGCCCTCTCAATAATGAGTGGTCGCAGCACTTCCGACATGACCAGCACCTCGTAGATGGCCGAGCGACCTTTGAACCCTGTAAAACGACACTCCTCACAGCCGCGTCCGCGATAAAACTTCGTCTTGCTCATCTCCGCCTCGGGGAAGCCAACTTCACGCAGGAACCCAGCCTCGGGCTTGTACTCTTCCTTGCACGCTTTGCAATTCGTGCGGATGAGTCGCTGCGCGATGAGTGCCTCGACCGACGAACTCACCAAAAATGGCTCAATGCCCATGTCGATCAATCGCGTGATCGCGCCGGGAGCGTCGTTGGTATGCAGCGTGGAGAAGACCAGGTGCCCCGTGAGCGCAGCGCGGATGGCAATCTCCGCGGTTTCCAAATCGCGCACTTCACCGACCATGATGACATCGGGGTCCTGACGCAAAATGTGCCGCAACCCGCTGGCGAACGTCAGTCCGATTTCGGATTTCACCGATATCTGGTTTACGCCCGGCAATTCGTATTCCACCGGTTCCTCAATCGTGATGATGCGTTGGTCAATCGAGTTGATCGTACTCAGGAATGCATATAGAGACGTGGACTTTCCGGAGCCGGTGGGCCCGGTGACGAGAATGATGCCGTGCGGCAAACTAATGAGTTTGCGCAAGACCGTTTCGTCGGCCTTGTTCAAGCCGAGGCTCTCGAGCCCGAGGAAAATGTTGCTCCGCGTCAGCAGGCGCAAGCTCACACTCTCGCCGTAGGCGGTCGGAATGGTCGAAACGCGGACGTCGATCTCCGCGCCGCTGCTGCGCACGTTGATACGACCGTCCTGTGGCAGCCGCCGTTCCGCGATGTCCATGTTCGCCATGACTTTGATGCGCGAAATGATCGCCGGCTGAAACCGTTTCAGGTGCGGCGGAACCGGCGTCTGGTGCAATTCGCCGTCCACGCGATAGCGGATGCGCAGATCGTTCTCCATCGGTTCCATATGAATGTCCGTCGCGCGTTCCTTGTACGCCTCCCCGATGATCTGATTCACAAACTTGACCACGCTGGCTTCCTGATCGCCGCTTTCGAGGTCGTCCTTGATGACTTCCGCGATCTCATCGATATCGAGCACGTTCTTCTGCAGCAATTCGTCGAGCGTCTCCGCGCCGACACCGTAATAGCGTTTCAGCGCCTTGGCGATGTCCGCTTCGGTGCACAACGCGAGTAGCACACGGGACTTCGTGACGAGCCGGATCGATTCGAGCATCGTGAGATTGAACGGATCGTTGGCCGCCACCAACAGCGTGCCATTCTCCGCGCGCATCGGCATAACATTATGTTGGAAAACGACTTTGGTGGGAACCTTCTGGCGGGCCGCCGAATCGATTTCCTTCTCCGTGATACGCGTAAACGGCAGGTGCAACGCCTTCGCCAATCCTTGCAACAACTTCTCTTCGGGAACGATGCCGGACTTTACCAGCGCCGTCACGAGCGGTTGTACCGCTGTCTGCTGATTGGAAAGCGCCTCCGCAATCTGCGTCTCCGTGAACAACCCGGTCTGCTTCAGTAGCTCGCGCAGATCGCCCGGAATCGTATCAACGGTACTCATTATCATTGCCTTGCTACGATATGAGACACCACAATCCTTGTCAATGGCACAAGAAATGTGGAGATTCTTGAAATCGACCGCTTTGGAGGGCTGTTTTTGCTCGCGTTTCCAGTTTGCTTCGTACCCGCCAAAGTGGTATAAGACACCAAGCATGTCAGAGACCAATACAGGGTACCGATACATCACGCGACGGCCGGGCACTCGCGGCGGTAATGCCATCGTCGAAGGCACGCGCATCGGCGTCCATGACGTCATTGGTCTGCTCCAGAACGGCGAAACAGTGGACAGCATCCTCGTGACCTGCTTCCCCGACCTCACCAAAGCGCAGGTCTACGAGTGTCTGGCGTACTATGAGGATCATCGGGGCGAGATTGATCTCCTCGTCGCTCGGCAGATGTCGCCGCCCGACAATGACCTTCCTGCTTGACCACGACACGCCCGACGACATTGCCTATTCCCTGCTTGCATTGGGACATCAAGCCGTCCATGTGCGCGAAGCTCTGTCACCACACGCTTCCGACGAACAGATTCTTGGTCATGCTCATACACACGGCTGGGTGGTGATCACCTGTAACCGCGACGACTACCTTGCATTGGTCAAATCCCATCGCCATGCCGGAGTGATCCTCCTGATCCGCCGCCGGACTCGCGTCGCTGAGCGCGCCGCTCTTGTTCAACTGCTCGACAAAGCTGGCGACTCCGGCATCGCCAACAACGTCAACTTCGCCTGAGCGCCGAATCCGGGATTCGCCGGTAGCTTCTCGACCACGACCCGCGAAGGTGCCACACCGCGGAAACCGCTCAGGCTGCGGCAGCTTGAATCGCTTCACGTCGATTCAGACTTGGAGCTATCAAGAGCCACGAGGCTGTTGAAAAACCCATGGCGGGCTGAGGCCAGGCCGCCCTACCGCAGGTCAGGAATCGGCAAGTTGTTGGTAGGGCGTGCTCGCCGAGCGCGCCGTCCGCGCCTGTAACCAATTGATCGCATCAGATTGCCTTTTACAGCCTCTCCCGCGTCAGCCCTTTAATCACAGGTCGCGGATCGAACCGGGCATCAGCATTTTCGTCACGAGTGCGGAGTTGACCCCGGCACCCGCTCCGTTCCCCTGGCCGCGCTGATTGTATTGCCGCTCTCCAAAGCAGGACACCCTCATTATGGGGACGAAATACGGTAGTACCGGGCGCCCGTCGTCGTGTTCGTCGCGCCCCCCACGTCCAGATAATTGGTCGTGGTGGTGGTGACGGCGATATTGGCCAGGTTTGCGAATGCATTGGTCGAGAAACTGCCATTCGCCATGCCCGTGGTGACCTGCACGTGGTTATTCGTCGTGCCGTTCGTGTTCCACTTGATCAAGATGTCGTTGTTGCCAACCACACCGCTGTTGGTGCGGGTAATCGACGTGATCAATGGTTGGCTGGACGAGACGGTGAGGAGCACGTTGCCCACCGCGAAGGTGTTGCCCAACGAGGCGACGCCGGCATTGGTGGTGTTCTCTTCGGCGTTCAAGTGCACCTCGAAGTAGTTGGTGAAGACGCCGGGGATCGCCATGTTGTTGGTCAGCACCGCGCCATTCAGGGAGAACGAGAACGTGCCGGCGGGATAATTCACCACTAGCACGTTGGTCATGACGGTGCCTGCCAAATTGCTCCAACTGGCAATTGGCACGTAGGGCAGCTCCAATGGACTTTGCGACGGCTTGTTGGTAAACACGACGACCTGGCCGGCGTCGGTGAAGAAGACGAACGGCGAGTTATCGTCAAAGACCGTGTCGTGCAAGTGCACGCCGAACCCCCCAAAGTGGTTGGTGCTCCCGACTGTTGTTGGAATCCACAACGTGAAGCTCAAGGTCACAACTTGATCGGTCGGCGTTACGGTGGGATCGCCAACATATTGCTCCCCGTACGGGACGGTGCCTGGCTCGAACAACGCCTAGGTGCTGTCCGAAAAATTCGTCGCCACGACTGTCGTCGGATTGTATTGGTCATTCGAGTTCGTAATGGTGACGGACGCCCCGACGTTCGGGACGTAATTTGTCGGAGACAGCACGGTGCCGGGGGAAAGGGTTCCGAAGTTATCGAAGAAAAGGGTGTCGCCGTATGCGTTTCCGCCCAGCAATAGAGCCGCAACGAATCCCCGCCATAGCCACGAATCACAATACTTCATCGTTCTCTCCCTGGCACCTGTTCAGGTATAGTTCTCTCTGTTCGGCGAAGATCTCCCGACTTCGCCGACGGGATGACCGCAGCGTCTCCATTCCTCTGTCGTGGTGACCTTCGGTCGGGTCTTGTGCAGGGTCGGGAGGCCCACGCACAACAAGCGAGCAGATGGATAGAGTTGCGGCCTGACGAACCGCTCTCCGGTACGACCCGCGCGATGCGTTGAACGTCAATGCGCCCTACGACTCTGGAGGGAAACCGAAGAGGAAATGCAAACGCGACGCCGGCCCCTCCGCTTCTCCGCTAAGGCCTAGTACAGCAAAGAATCGCCCGGGGGTCAAGAAAATTGGACTTTCCGAGGTCGCACCCACTGCGCTTGCCTCAACTGCGCCTATGGGCTCAGCGCACGCGGTAGTACCGAGTGGGCCTCAGGATTGCCACCCTTGTCCACGCCGCCCGCCTAGGAACCGATCTCAACGTAGGTGCTCCGTCAGCCGGATACGCCTGTTCTACCAATGCCCGCCCTGATGGCGCAGGGAGAATTCTTGATAGTGCATCTTGGGCAACTCGGCGACAAATCGCGAGGGGCGCTGGAAACCGCCGGTGTCGCCGCCGGTCATGCGGAAGACGGGGTATGTGAGATACAATTCGTCCTTGGCGCGCGTGACGGCGACATAGAAGAGGCGGCGTTCTTCTTCTTCGCCTTCAAGGTTGTCGAGTGACCGGGCGAGCGGGAACATGCCGTCGCACAGACCAATCACGAAAACGGCCCGCCACTCCTGCCCTTTCGCCTGATGGACGGTGCTGAGACGGATGAACTCCTGTTCGCCGGTCGCCAGTAACGACGCATCATCCGCTTCGAGGTTCGTCAACAGCGCCAGTTGGCTCAGGAAATCGTCGATACTTTCAAACTGCATCGCGAACGAAGCGAGTTGGTGCAAATCCTCCTCGCGCGTGCGGGCGTTCGGATACTTCACTTTCAGGTAGCTCGCATAGAAGCCATCGATGACCTGCTCGATCATCTCGGCAGCACGTTTGGGTTCCATCGTGCGCAACTTGTTCAACACCTCCGCCGCCTTCTTCCAATCATCCACTGCCTTCTTGGGGATTGCGTCGCTGGTTGTTGGTAGGGACGGACCGCCGGGCCGTCCGTCCTCGGACTCTTGGCTTGGCTCGCCCGGCGGTCGAGCCCTACCTGCCAGAAGCGGATGAAACTTCTCCCACAATTTTTCGGCGGTTTTGGCGCCGATGCCGGCGAGCAATTTCAGGATGCGCTTGAATGCCAACTCGTCGTGGGGATTGACCGCGATTTTGAGGAAACAACTGACATCTTTCACGTGTGCCTGCTCGAAGAAACGCAGTCCGCTGGTGATCACGTACGGGATGTTCCGCCGGGTCAGTTCCATCTGCAATTCCATCGCGTGATAGTGGGCGCGATACAGCACGGCGATGTCGTTCAACGAAGCGCCTTCCTCGCGCAATTCCAGAATGCGCTGCGCGATGAACAGCGCCTGCTGGTTGCTGTCGGGGCACGGGATAAGCCACGGTTTCGCGCCACCCGCACGTACCGCCGTGAGGTTCTTGGCGAATTGGTGAATGTTGGCTTTGATCGCGTCGTTGGCGAGCGCGAGGATGCTCGGCACGCTGCGATAGTTGACCTCGATCTTGAACGTGCGCGCGCCCGGGTAGCGCTCTGGAAAACCGAGTATGTTGCGGTAATTCGCCCCGCGCCACGAATAAATCGACTGCGCGTCGTCGCCGACCACCATCAAATTGCGATGCAGCATGGCGACTGCATCGATCAATTCCGCCTGGATTTTATTTGTGTCCTGATACTCGTCAACGAGAACGTGCAAAAACTGTTCGCGGTAGTGCGCGGCGACTTCGCTGTGCTCCTGAAACAACCGCAATGTATTGACGAGCAAATCGTCGTAGTCCATCGCATTGGCCTTGAGCTTGCGCTCGCGGTACGCGTCGCGCAACGTCTTGATCGGCCCCGCCAGATGCGAGAAATAATCGTATTGCTCGGCCAGCACTTTTTCAATGGAGCGCTCCGTGTTCACGGCCAGTGAGTAAATCTCCGCGAGCACGTCGCCTTTCGGAAACCGTTCCTGTTTCGTGTCGATACCCGCCTCGGCGATGCACGCATCGAGCATGTCCTTCGAGTCCTCACGGTCGAGGATCGTGAAGTCATTGCCAAACCCGAGCAGCTTCGCGTGGCGGCGCAACATCCGGTTGCCAACATGATGGAACGTCCCACCCCAGATCGAGGAGATATCTGTCGGCAGGAGGTTTTCGACACGCCGCAGCATTTCTTTGGCGGCCTTGTTGGTAAACGTGAGGAGCAGAATGCGCCCCGGCGGAACGCCGTGCTCGACGAGCCACGCGACGCGATAGGTCAGCGTCCGCGTCTTGCCGCTGCCGGCACCGGCGATGACGAGCATCGGCCCGGAATCCACCGTGCCGTCCGCGCCCGTCGCCGTGACCGCCGCGAACTGCTGATCGTTCAGCTCCGCTCGGTAGTCGATATGAAGGTCCCGCGCTTCCTGCGTGGGTTTCAAGATGTACTCTTGCGCCATCGAGAGAAAAATTACCCGTTACTTCCCCAACGCCATCCCGAACACGATCGCAGCCACCAAACTGAGAATCGCCAGCATGCCACCGGGCATGAACCGCCGCGACTTCACGTAGCGAACCGCAAAGAGCACCACCAACAGCAGCGCAATCACCTCCGCAGCCACCACGCTGTGTTCGGAACCCCGCCAAACGCCGTACCCACTGGCCAGCAGTGCCAGCCCCATTCCCACGCCTGAAAGCAGCGACGCTTTGCTGCCGACCCTCACATATCCCGCGATACCCCCGAGGATCATGATTGTGCCGTAAACCCAAATCTCAACCGCTGTCTGTTCCATAATTGTCCACCCTACCCGATGAGCATCGCCGTTGTCCAGAGGGGGTTCCCCAAAGTTGGTCATGTCCTGGTCTCAAAATCGTACATGCGAGGCCAACTACGACCCCTACATCTGGCAGCCCAGACGCCACACCCACGGAAATAATTCGCGCTGAGAGCCCTGTAAATATCAGGAGACCACCCCGGGATTTCTTTGCTTGCGCAGGCGTAAAAGTTTCTGATATAGGAAAATAGGCATCAAACTTGCAGCAATTTGGTGCTGTTTCAAAAACAAGGAGGAGGTTGAAGTGAGTCACATGAGAATGAAGTATCTGTCGGTATGCCTTTTTGCCTTTACAGGCGTCCTCTTGGCCGGCCCATCGCATGCCCAAAGCTTGGTCGCGCGCAGCCAATTGCGGCGCACTACGGACCCCTCAACACGCGCAGCGCGCGGTTCCGTCGTGATGACAATTGATGCGAGTGGCAAAGAAACTTTTCGGGTCGAGGTCACTGATTTGGGAGACGACAACTTCGCTCCCTTCTACCGTGCGGAATCGAGCTTCACGACCAACATCATCCCGAGCTTGCTCTTGCCCCCACTGAACCGCACCAGCGTCAAAAACGGCGACTGGTCGCGCACGCTGGTGGGTGCGGGTGAGGCGCCGGAGGACTTTCTTCCGTTTGTTGCAAGCCTGACAGACCTCGACGGCAGCTCAGTTGATGTTTCACAGCCCGGCATCCCCTTCGTCACCACGATCTATACAAATATCTTCGGTGGCATGACCAACACCGTCATGGGCGTGACAAACATCGTAGGAACTATCACCAACATCATCGACGGCATTGTAATTCCCAACCCGGGGCAAACCGGCTTCGTTTTCTCAGTGCTCTGGGCTCCGCTGCCCGAATTGACAACCGACCCCGGTGCGCTGAGCTATCATCGACACGGCAAACTTGCGGTTGTCGGCGACGCCAGCCCGCATGCCAGCGGGACTGTAAAGATCAGTTTCAACGGAGCCACCGGTCGTTCCGTGTTGGACGTGCGGGCCGCGAACTTGACACATGGCCAGCAATACACGCTTTTCGTCGCCGATAGTACAAATCAGGACATGACGGTCATGATCCCAGTCGATTTGATGATACAAAACAACACCCTCGGCCCCATTGCCACGCTGGTTCGTGACACCCAATTCGCCGACCCGCTGCCACAGCAAGCCCGCGACATCGGCGACCTCTCCGGCCGCATCGTCCAGATCCGCGATGCATTCGACGTCGTGCACCTGCAGGGCATTATGCCGTAACCCATCACTCTCTCGACCGGTAGTTTGCGACAGGGCAACTCGATTTCCGAGTTGCCCTGTTTGTTTTGCCGCGACGTAAAGGAAAAATCCTCGACATTGCCGCCAGGAAAGTGGTTTGCTGGCTCGTGCGAAAATCGATGGAAACCTTATGATCAAGCTGCGGGTTCTCGCGGCGATTGCACTCGTCGCGCTGTCGGGTCGCCAATGCGTTGCGAGTGCGACTACGAACATTACGCCGTTCATCTTGTACGCCTTTGGCGGTCCCGACGGCGCAACGCCCGAAGCGGGGCTGGTCATAGGTCGTGACGGGGGCTTCTATGGCACCACCTCGCGAGGCGGCCCCAACGACACCGGCACCGTCTTCAGGATCACTACCGCAGGTACATTGACCTCGTTGTACAGTTTCACGGGCGGAGCCGACGGCGCGACGCCCGAGGCGAACCTGATTCAAGGCGCCGACGGCAACTTCTACGGGACGACCTTCCTGGGTGGGACGAACGCTGTCGGGACCGTCTTCCAAATCACTTCCAACGGCGTGTTCACTTCGTTGCATAGCTTCACGGGTACTGACGGCAGCTATCCGCTGGCCGGCCTCGTCCAAGGTCCCAACGGCAACTTCTACGGAACGACGTCCGCTGGCGGCGCCAACGGTACCGGCACGGTATTCCAGATCAGTTCTACAGGCGTATTGACGACACTGTACAGTTTTACCGGTGGAGCCGACGGCGCAACTCCCAAGGCCGGGCTGACGTTGGGCACTGATGGCAATTTCTACGGAACAACATTTCTCGGGGGGACGAACAACGACGGCACGGTATTTCTGATCACTCCGACTGGCGTGCTCACGACGCTCTTCCAGTTCAATGGCAGAGTTGATGGCCGAAATCCCCAAGCGGCTCTCGTCCAGGGTCTCGATGGCAACTTCTATGGCACCACCGAGGCAAAAGGGGCGCGTGGTAACGGCACCATGTTCAGGGTCACCTCGGTCAGTTCCACGGGCGTCCTCAACCTGGTATTCGGGTTCGGGGGCACCGACGGCAAGAATCCGCAGGCGGCATTGATGCAAGGCAGGGACGGTTTTTTCTACGGGGCAACCACGTTTGGAGGGTTCAACTATGGCAGCGTGTTCCAGATCAGCTCCAACGGCCTGTTGGCGACGCTGTACAATTTTATCGGGGGCACTGACGGGGGCATACCCTATGCGGGGCTTGTCCAGGGCAGCGATGGATACTTCTACGGGACGACCGGCTACGGCGGCCTGAACCTCCATGGCACTGTGTTTAAAATCAGCGCATTCCCGGGGGGAACGTATAGCGGCCTCGCCATGCAGACCAATGCGCCGTCCGCGCTCAGTTCCGGATTCCTCGATCTCACCTTGCGCGTCGAGGGATCGTTCACGGCCAAGCTGACGATGGGCGGCGTGCGCTCCACATTCAAAGGGCAATTCGATGTGCCAGGCAATGCGACGAACACACTCATGCCCAACGGCCAGAATCCGCTGCAGATCATCTTGCATTTGAATGAAGGCGGCGGGACCAACGAGATTTCGGGAACGGTGTCCAATGGCGTGTTCACATCCCAGCTTTCGGCGGATCCGGCCGCTACGTTCAACGGGGTTTCGTTCGGCAATACAAATCGCTGCCCGGTCACCGGGCGGTTTACCTTCGTCTTGCCGCCCGCGGATATAAACGATACGACGGTTCCACAGGGATACGGTTACGGGACATTAATGGTGTCCAGATCTGGCAGAGGACGCCTCCAGGGAGTCCTTGGTGATGGAACGGCGTTCCACGCTTCCAGCGCTATTTCAACTCTCAACACCTTTGCCCTCTACGACGCGATTTATCCGGGGAAGCAGGGCGCCTGCCTTGGTCGGCTCAGCTTTCCCACAACCAACACGCTCGTCGCCACGGTGGACTGGTTCAAACCGCCGGTCCCCAGCAACCCCTTTTATCCCGGAGGATTTGCGACCGCTGTCGGTCTGACCGGCGCACAATACATCCCGCCGTTGCACGGTGTCCCGTCTGTCGCCGGAACCGCGCAGTTGACCTTGGGCGGCGGCAATTTGGTGAGCAACATCGTCAAGACCGTGGTCATCGCCGCGAACGGCGCCGTCACGGTATCGCCCCCCGGCAGCGATCAGTTGTCGTTGACGATCAAGCCGGGAACAGGTCAATTCAGCGGCATCTTCCTCAACACCAACATCGACAAAATCACCCCGGTCAACGGACTCTTGCTGCAGGATGACAACTTTGCCGGCGGGCTGTTCTTGGGAAATACTCAGTCGGGGTTCATTACCATCGTACCTGAACCGTGAGCGCACCGCGGTCGTCGCCCTACCCTTCCAACTGTTTCAGGTCGATGCGCCCGTCATAAAGCGCCTTGCCGACAATCGCTCCTACGAGATTGGGGCACTCCTCGGTGAGATCTTGAAGCCGCTGAATGTCTCCGAGTTGTGAAACTCCGCCGCTGGCAATCACATGGCACGTGGTCGCGGCACAAACTGCGGAAATCGCGCCGTAATTTGGGCCCGCGAGCATGCCGTCCGTCGAAACATCCGTGAAGATGATGCTCGGAACACCCAGCCCGTTGATCTGCCGCGCAAACTCAACGGCGGAAAGCTCGGTTTTCTCCGTCCAGCCCTTCACCGCCGCGAAGCCGTCGCGAGCATCGATGCCGACCACGATCCGTTTGCCGAAATCCTTCACGAGTGCGCTGACAAATTCGGGCGAGTCACACGCCTTGGTGCCCAGCACGATGCGGGTGACTCCCATTTGCAACGCTTCTTCGACCTGCGAGCGGCGACGTAATCCGCCGCCGAGCTGGATCGGAATTTGCACGGTGCGGAGAATGGAGCGGACGCCATCCCAATTCCTCGGCTCGCCCTCAAACGCTCCATCGAGGTCCACCACGTGCAGATAGCGCGCTCCCTCATCTTCCCACCGCTTCGCCACAGCCGCAGGATCGTCGCTATACACCGTCACCGCCTCGGCGCGCCCCTGCTGCAAGCGCACCACCTTCCCACCTTTCAGGTCGATGGCCGGAAAAATAAGAAAGGGGCGTTTCATTTCTTCCCCAAACTCACAAAATTCTCCAACATCTTGAGTCCCACCGCCTGCGATTTCTCCGGATGAAACTGCGTCGCATACACATTGTCCGACCAGAGCATCGAGCAAAACTCGATTCCGTAGTCGGTCGTCCCGCACACGACAGATGCACTCTTTGGTTTGCAATAGAAGCTGTGGACGAAATAGACGTAACTGTTTTCTGAAACGCCTTCAAGAAGCGGGCAGTTCCGCTGTTGAATCCGCAATTGGTTCCAGCCCATGTGCGGCACCTTGAGGCCATTCACCGCAAAACGTGGAACTGTCCCGGGAAACAGTGCGAAGCCCTTCACACCCGGCGCTTCTTCGCTCGTCTCGAATAGCGCCTGAAAACCAAGGCAGATGCCAAGAAACGGGCGTCCGGTCCCGACGAATTCACGGATCGCCCCGACGAGCCCGGCTTTCTCCAGGTTCGCCATGCAATCCCCGAAAGCGCCCACGCCCGGCAGCACGAGCGCATCCGCCGCCAGCACCGCATCGGGGTCGGTCACGATGCGCACGTCGGCGCCCACCCGCGCCAACGCCTTCTCGACGCTGCGCAGGTTGCCCATTCCGTAATCAACGAGTGCAATCATGGAGCCTTGGACAATATCGGAGATTCCCTCCCGCGTTCAAGCCCCGGAGTAGTGCCCGAATTTGGAGGGCGACGTTTACCCGCCTTTGGCGGCGCCGAAGGCGACCAGGCCTCTGTCGTGGCCGCCTTCTGCGAACAGACGCGATGAAGTGCGTCTCTCCAAATGGCAAACTGGGACACTACCGTCCTCCCGAGCGTCTTGCTGTTTTCCACCGGGTATGTTTTACTGCGAACAATCGAAGTCGGACGCGTGAAGGCGAGGCAATCCAAACCACAGGCTGTGACCAGAGGCGAGGCGCTGTTCTCCTATTCGCTGGTGGGCGCATTCGTGCTCTTGGGAGTAATCGGCGTCCTGCATCACGCGATGTGGCGCGACGAGACCCATGGCTGGCTCGTAGCCCGATTTAGCAAATCACTTTCCGCGCTGTATATCGGGACACGATACGAGGCGCACTTCATCCTCTGGAACTTCCTCCTTTGGATCCTGACGAGATTCACCCATGACTGCCAGGCAATGCAATGGTTTCACCTCGGGTTGGCAACCGGCAGCGTCTGGCTGGTGGTGCACTTTGGCCCGTTTACGAGGATACAAAAAGCCCTATACTGTTTTGGCTATTTTGCCTTCTTCGAATATTGTTTGGTGTGCCGGGAGTATGTGTGTATCGGTCTGCTCATGTTCAGTCTGTGTGCGCTACGCGGCTGGCGAAAGGACAGCTTCGTTCCGCAGGCGCTGATTCTGTTCCTGCTCTCGAACATCAATGTCTTTGCGACGTTCATCGCGTTCTCTTTTGTCGCGGCGGCGGCGCTGGAGCACTTCCGGTCCAGAGATTTGGGACAGTTGTGGACCACAAAAAAATGGGCCCTGATTTTCAGCGGCCTGATCCTGTGTGCCGCAGTGCTGGGTGATGGACTTCAGTCGATCAAACCTGCCGACGCCCTGATTGCGAGGAGTTGGCAGCATCCGATAACGGCTGGCGACTTCGCGGTGGCGCTCTCCAACGTATGGCGCGGTTATGTCCCGATCCCCACACCCTTCCCTCTTTTGGTGACGGCGATCGAGGGATCGTCTCATTTTGTAAGACTGATATGGGGATCGAATTTCCTGTTGGATTATGCACCGCAAACATTGCCGTTCGGCGTAATCTTATCTCTCGGCTTGCTCGCGGCGTCGACCTGGACGCTCCGGCGCAGCCCGATGGCTGTCGCCTGGTACTTATCGGGAACGTGCCTGATGCTCCTGTTTCAGTCCGTAATCAATCCGGGCGCACTGAGGCATCACGGGCTTTTCTTCATTCTGTATATTGCCTGCTTGTGGTGCGGGTTCACACGGGCTCGCGACCAGAAGCCGCGTTCACCCCCCGCCAGTCTGCCCCTGCGGTTGGAGCGCTTCTTTCTCCCATCGATCTTGGCCCTGCAGGTCGTTGCCGGCGCGTACGCGTGGACGCTCCATCTAATGATGCCTTTCTCCGCTAGCCAACTGGCCGCGAACTTCATTCGAGAACATGGCTATGCGAATCTCCTGATTATTGGGAGCAAGGAATCGCTTGTGGCTCCCGTGACCGCTTATCTGGATCGACCCATTTATTACCCCGACAGCGAAAGGTATGGGACTTACACCCTTGAGAACACCACCCGGCATGATCTTACCCCGCCGGAGCTTGTGCAGTCAGTGGCGCAGATGGCCATGAAGGCGCAGGGAGATACGCTCCTGATCTGGGACCGCCAGTTTACGTCCTCACAGGGCGGCATTACGGAGGCACTGAAGAGCGCGTGGCTGAGCCCGGATGGCCATCTCTCTACCCTGTCAAAGCCCCCGCCGGAACCACGCATGAAACTGTCGATGCTCGCCGATTTTCGTTTCGTGATCGGCGATGAGGTGTATTCGCTCTACTTGATAAATCCGCCTTGATGGAATCGGGTGTGCCCGTTGTGCATCGTCGCGGCAGCACCGATAAAAAACCCACTGTAGCGGCGTTCGGCGCCTGCCCCGAGTCGAACTGAAGGGAGCGCCGGTCGTTGATTTTTGCTCAGGATTTCGGCGGTCGTAGGCCGCCGCTACAGATAGAAACAACTTTTTCGTCGGGCTGATCCATCTCCGCAGCAGCGTCCTCCGATGCGTGAAAGGAGTCGAGAGAGAAGGCACACACCGGCAATTGACATCGCCCAACAGTTGCAGTAAGTCTCCGGCGTCGTCTTTGGCGCACCTACCGCCCCGCGAACGCGGGACGGATAAGCGGGAGTTATGAAGCGATTACTGCTCTTGGTTGCCGCACTGGCCCTCGCGAGTACGCGGGTACTCGCCTCCTTGGAAGACGGCCTCGTCGCCTATTGGTCGTTCGATGGCACCAATGCCGTTGACAACAGCGGGAACGGACATAACGGCATCGTCCTCGGATCGGTTACCCAGGCGCCCGGCATTTTTGGAGGCGCATTCCAATTTCAAGGCGGCCCAGGCTCGATTATGATTCCCCGGTCGAACGCCTTCGCCCTCACCAACAACCTCACCGTCGGCGCGTGGGTCAATTACCATACCGTGGCCTCCTCGTTCGGCTCGCAAATCCTCTGGTTCGGCGACCCGGCTCCCGCCCATGATCCGTGGGAGATTCACCTCTTGCCTGACGGCACCGCCCAATTTCGTATCGATTGTGGCACGGGCGGCCAAAGCGTCGTCCTCAATTCCTCGACCCCGCTCGCGCCGCGCCGGTGGTATTTCGTGGCCGCAACCGAGTCCAGCGTGGGCGACCGCAAGACCCTCCGCTTGTACGTCAACGGTGCGCTCGACGGAACACTGGTGACCAATGTGTTCGTCCACTACGACCTCGGCAACATGGCGGCGGAGATTGGGGCGGTGGACCACGGCACCTGGCAGTTTTTCAACGGCGACATCGACATGCCGTTTGTGTACAACCGCGAACTCACCGCCCAGGAAATCGCGGACATCTCTGCCAGCGGAAGCTCCCCGATCGCCCCCACTTCCCGCCCCGTCCACTGAGCGCGACCGGAGCGTTCTAAAGCATCCCGCTGATAGAACACGTGCGCGTCGAGATTGGTTACTGAGCGCATGGCTTACATAGCGATGGCGATCCTGAGGCCCCCTCTTGAAGCCGCGGCAAACGCCGAGAATCGGCTTGTCCGCATTGTCAAAGGTGATATTACTGAGTGCTCATACTGCTGAATTGTCCGCAACAATCGCGGGCCGCAGGAGGACGCATGACGACGCTGCAACTCCAGCTGTTCAACTGCTTGTACCTGGCCCTCTTGGCAGCTGTCGCCTTCTTCACGCGCGCGACGGCGCGGCGCATCGCGGGGGCCCTGGCCGGCGGGGTGGTCTTCGGTGTGGTGGCCCTGGGCATTATCGCCCTCGGTGAGAAGGTGGGGTGGTGGCACATGGTCCTCACCTGGAAGCCGTACTTCATCACGCTACTGCTGGTCGGCTTCGCCATGTGCGCGTTCATCTACCTTATCACCTGGCGGATCGCCCGCCGGTTTGGCTGGCGCGGGCTGGCGGTGGCAGCGATCGTCGCCGCGGTCATCGGGCCGCCGCGGGACTATTGGTACATGGCGAAGTTCCCGGAGTGGGGCGCCTACGAACCGGGGATCGCCCCCGTCCTTGCGACCGCCGCGACCTACGCCGTCATGGTACTCTTGGGGCATGGGGTAATGCGCCTGATCGCCGGGCCGGCGCGTGCGGATCGATTAGCGCGCCGCTCTTGGGGATCCGCCGAACCATCCGCTGCCGCCGACCAAGGCGACCCCGGCGGCTGAGCTCGATCATTGGGCGAAGCGAACCTTTCCCAGTGTTGCAGTCCTCGAGCGGTGAAATCGCTGGGTTCGCGAATTGTTCAAGTCGGGCAGGCAAGTCCGACAATGAAACTTACCATCCGCTGAGGAGAGAGCCCGCAATCGTCACGGCGCAGAAGCTGAAAGGGGTGACTAGAACTCATCCGGAAGCTCACCACAAGAATTTGTCATTCTGAGCGAAGCGAAGAATCTCTGGTTTTTCCACGACCCCCCAAACGACCGAGACCCTTCGACAAACTCAGGGTGACAGCAAAGACAGACGCGCCGGTTACGCCGCGTCTTTGGATTGCTTCTTGCGGATCAGAGGTTCGCGTTTGCCTTCGACGACGCCGCGGTTGATGGTGACTTCGGCGATGTCGTCGCGCGAGGGGATTTCGTACATCAAATCGAGCATGAGCTTCTCCAGCAGGGACCGCAAGGCGCGCGCGCCCGTGCCCTTCTTCAGCGCGGCTTCCGCCAACGCCTGGAGCGCGTCCTTGGTGAAATTGAGATTCACGCCTTCCATCGCGAACAGCTTGCTGTACTGCTTGATCATCGCGTTCTTCGTGTCGGTGAGGATCGCGACCAGCTCGGCTTCCGTCAATTCGCAGAGCACCGAGACGACAGGCAGCCGGCCGACGAATTCGGGTATCATCCCGAATTTTAGCAGGTCCTCCGGCTCCACGTGCTCCGTAATACTAACACGGTCCGCCATCTTGAACGTCTCATCCGATTTGCCGAACCCGAGCGCGTGGCCACCGACGCGGCGCTGGACGATCTTGTCCAACCCAATGAACGCTCCGCCGCAAATGAACAAAATATGCTCGGTATTGACCTGGATGTATTCCTGATGCGGATGCTTGCGACCGCCCTGCGGCGGGACATTGCAAACCGTGCCTTCGAGAATCTTCAAGAGCGCCTGCTGCACACCTTCGCCCGAAACGTCGCGTGTGATGCTGGCCGAATCGCTCTTGCGCCCGATCTTGTCGATCTCGTCGATATAGACGATGCCGAGTTCGGCGCGCTTCACGTCGTAGTCGGCGTTTTGCAGCAACCGCAACACAATGTTCTCCACATCTTCGCCCACGTAGCCCGCTTCGGTCAGCGTGGTGGCGTCGGCAATGCAGAACGGCACGTCGAGAATGCGCGCCAGCGTGCGCGCCAGCAGCGTCTTCCCCGAACCGGTCGGGCCGATCAGCAGGATGTTGCTCTTCTCGATCTCGACGTCGCGATGGTCATCGAGTTTGACCGCCCCGTTGGCGGCCTTCTCGGGAATTGCCGTGTCCTGCTGGATGCGCTTGTAGTGATTGTGAACGGCGACCGCGATGCTCTTCTTCGCGCGCTCCTGCCCGACGACGTATTGATCCAACTGGCGGCGGATATCGGCCGGCTTGGGAACATTCAGGCGGAAGCCGGACGACGGTTTGCCTTTTGGATTGCTGAGTTCCTTGTCGAGGATGCTCTTGCAAACGGTGATGCAATTGTCACAGATGTACACGCCCGGCCCGGCAATGAGCTTGCGCACCTCGCCGTGGGTCTTCCCACAGAAGCTGCACATCGTCAGGTTGGTCGGTCGGGCCACGTGATTCCTTAGGCGGTTTTCTCCGGTTTCTTGTCCTTGTCCATGTCGCGGCGCGATTTCACGACATCATCGACCAGACCGTAGTCCCGCGCCTCGGCCGCCGACATGAAGAAGTCACGGTCGGTATCTTTCGCGATCGCGTCGACGGCCTTGCCCGTGTGCATGGCGAGAATCTCATTGAGACGGTCGCGCATCCGCAAAATCTCTTTGGCCTGAATACTGATATCGGACGCCTGCCCCTGCACTCCCCCCCACGGTTGGTGAATCATAATGCGGGCGTTCGGCAGCGCGAAACGTTTGCCCTTCGTGCCGGCGGCGAGCAATACCGCTCCCATGCTCGCGGCCTGACCGACGCAATAGGTCGTCACATCGCACTTCACAAATTGAATCGTGTCGTAGATCGCCAGTCCGGACGTGACGGAGCCGCCCGGCGAGTTGACGTACAGGTTGATGTCCTTCGCCGGGTCCTCGGATTGCAGGTACAACATCTGGGCAATAATGAGATTGGCGACGTTGTCATCAATGGGCGTGCCGATGAACACGATGCGGTCTTTCAACAGGCGCGAATAGATATCGTAGCCGCGCTCGCCGCGGCCCGTCTGCTCCACCACCATCGGTATCAGAATCTGGGCGTTGTCCATTTATGTTCCTTTTGCGTACTATGATAGCATTTCTTTTGCCGTGTGCAATCGGCCGCCAGCAATTCTCCTGTGCGCCGCTAGTGCGGTGCCCCAGAGACCAGTCCACAGTTTTTTTAACGGCCCCCTCACCTTACTCCTCTTCCCCGGAGGGGAGAGGAAACCCCAGCCGGCACAGATTCCAAAAGTGTCTCCTCTCCCCTTGGGGGAGAGGCAAGGTGAGGGGTACGCCTTATCCGCCTCATTGTGAAGGTCTGATACTGACATCACGCTAGGAACCGGCGACGGTTTCGACTTTTGCGCTGTCCACCAGTAAATCGAGGGTTTTGTTGACCAAAATCTGCTCCTCAATCTCGTCCATCCCGCCCTTCTGAGCCAACTGGGCCTTCAGCCGGGCCGGGGTCGTGCGCGATCGTTGTGCCAGGGTCACAATGCGCTCCTCAATCTCAGACTCCTCGACCTTGATCTTCTCCGCCTGGGCGATGGCATCGAGGACGAACGACGTGCGCAACCGATCCGCCGCGCTTTTCGAAGCGAACCCGTATATCTCATCCTTCTTCTCTTCGAGTTGGGCTTTCGTCGCGCCGCGCATACTGTTCTCGCGCACGACGTCATAAATGATGCTGCGGGTTTCCTGTTGCACCAATGACTGCGGCAGCTCGAATACGACCCGGGACAACAAATAGTCGACGATCTGGCGGCGCATCTCACCGTCCTGTTGCCCTTCCGCTTCGCCCACCAGCCCCTTCCGCACCGTGTCCCGCAGTTTTTCCAGGCTTTCCGCACCCAGCTTCTTGGCGAACTCCTCGGTGAGTTCGGGCAACTTCTTTTCCTTGATCGCGGCGACATCGACAAAGAACGTCGCTTTCTTTCCCGCCAACGCCTTCTCAGGAAAGTCCGCGGGGAAATCGATCAGTACCTGGCGCTTCTCGCCCGCGTTGGCCCCGACAAGCTGATCGCAAAAGCCAGGCAGAAACGATTCCGACGAGATCAGGAGCCAGAAATCCTTGTTTTCACCCAGGCCTTTCGCCTCGGGCGCCAGTTCGTTGATCGGTTTGCCATCGGCCACGCCGGTATAATTGACGACGGCGTAATCACCCGTCTTGAGCGTGCGGCCCTCCACGGCCACGAAATCCGCCTGCTGCTCGCGCAAGGAATCAAGCGTCTTGTTAATGTCCTCGTCCTTGACGGCGACCGCCTTCTTCTTCACCGCAATGCCCTTGTAATCAGGGAGCGAGAATTCGGGCGCTGTGTCGACGGCGGCGGTGTAGACCAAGGCGTGCCCGGGCTTGTAGTCCACGGCCTCGATTTGCGGGTAGCCCACCACCTTCAAGTGTTCCTGATTCAAGGCTTCGCGGTAGCTCTCGGGAATGAGCCGCTTGCGCAGTTCCTCGTCGATCTGGCCGGCAAAGCGTTTCTCGACCATCGGTTCGGGTGCCTTCCCGGGACGAAACCCCGGAATGGAGGCCACCTTGCGGAATTCCTGCAGAATTTCAGCACGCGTGCCCGCGACGCGCTCCGCCGAAACCTCCACCCGGAGTTTCTTGCGGCACGGCGCGGTATTTTCAATCGTCACAGCCATGTAATCTCGTCTCCCTATCGTTAAGGAGCCAACGGTATAGAAAACCGCCGAAGCCCGTCAAGCTCCGAACCAACCATGACGGTTCGGAGCAAGCGTGCAAGTCGCAAAGTTGCTGGTTTCAGAACTGCACGGATACACAAATTTGCGACCAGTCGGGGCCGGTCCGGTGATGGTTTTGTCCCTTTCGGGCCAATCTACACGAAAAACGGCAAAATTCTGGTGTTTGGCGCCGTTGGCACCGACCCTGCTAAATAAGCACTTACCCTATACCACACCATACCTCGTCGAAGGCGCTTCTCCACGCCAACCGACAGAATGAGGCCGAGGCCCCAAACCTCGGCCTCGCCTCTTTTAGGGAACCGTCTAGAACGGTATTGCGGTCACACCCACGACTTGCGGACCAGCCACATCTTGATCACTTGTGTCAACCCGACGTAGCACAGCAACGTCAGGAACAACAGCGGCCAAAACAGCAGCGGCAGCGGGACGAATCCCAAACTCGCGGCCAACGGTGAGAACGGCAGGTAGGCGCCGACAGCCATGATGAGCAGCGACGTCATAGTCAGTTGCCAACTGGCCCGCGATTGGACGAAGGGAATCAAGTTGGTGCGGATGACGTGGATAATGAGCGTTTGCGTCATCAGCGATTCGACAAACCAACCGGTATGAAACAACGAAGCCGCGTACGTTTCATCCGGGCTGGACACATTCGCGAAGCGCGCGGCCAGTTCCGGTGGCGGCGCCAGGTGCAGTTGATTGCATTTGAACAGAAACCACATCATCGCATACGTCGTGTAATCAAAGATCGAACTGATCGGCCCGATGAACAAAATAAACCGCGCAATCTCGCCCATCTGCCACGGCCGGGGCTTGGCGGTTTGTTGCGGCCCGACATTGTCAGTGGGTATCGGCACCTGCGAGAAATCGTAGAGGAGATTGTTCGTGAGCACCTGGATCGGAGCCATCGGCACGTACGGCAGCCACGCGCTCGCGCCAATGACGCTAAACATATTGCCGAAGTTCGAACTCGCGCCCATGCGAATGTACTTCAGGATATTCACGAAGACCTTGCGGCCCTCCAACACCCCTTCCTCCAGCACCATCAAACTCTTTTCGAGCAGAATCACATCGGCGGATTCCTTGGCGATGTCCACGGCGTTGTCCACCGAGACGCCGACGTCGGCGGCCCGTAGCGCGGGCGCGTCGTTGATGCCGTCACCCATGAACCCGACGACGTGGCCTTTGCCTTGCAGCGCTTTCACGATGCGCTGCTTGTGCGCCGGCGACAGCCGGGCGAATACATCCGTTGTTTCCACCGCTTCCGTAAGTTGCGGGTCCGTCATGGTTTCGACATCACGGCCCAGGACGATCTTGTCGGCTTCGATGCCGACTTCGCGGCAGACTTTGCGCGTGACAAGGTCATTGTCGCCGGTCAGGACCTTGACGGTGATGCCATGTTGTCGCAGCACGGTGATCGCCTTGGCGGCCGTGTCCTTCGGCGGATCAAGAAATGCCAGGTAGCCGGTCAGCACCAGGTCACACTCGTCGGCCTTGGAATAGGCATCCCGTTTTTCCAATTTCTTGGTCGCCACCGCCAACACGCGGAACCCGTCTCCATTCAGGTCATTGACTTCCGCCATCAGATCGTCGGCCAAAATCGGCTCCATCGGGAAAATCTCGCCGTCATACTCGAAGTGTGTGCACCTGACAAATACCGCTTCCGGCGCGCCCTTGGTCAGCAACTGCCGCGCGCCATCCGCCCCCTGGACCGCAACGGACATCATGCGCCGCGAGAAATCGAACGGTAGCTCGTCCACCTTGGCGTACGTATCGAGCGACAGTTGGCTATGCAGCTCCTTATGCTGCAGCACCGCGCGATCCAGTACGTTTTTCAGTCCCGTTTGAAAATGGCTGATGAGATAGGCGTCGCGCAGCACCTCCTCGTTCTCTTTCTTGAACACGTCGCAGTACACCTCGAGAATGACGTGATCCATCGTGAGCGTGCCCGTCTTGTCGGTGCACAACACGTCCATCGCGCCGAAATTCTGGATGGAATTGAGCCGCTTGACGATGACCTTCTTTTTCGACATGGCGAGGCCGCCCTTGGAAAGGCACACCGACACGATCATCGGCAGCATCTCGGGCGTCAGGCCGACGGCGACCGCCATCGCGAAGAAAAACGCCTCCTTCCAATCGTGCTTGGTCAGCCCGTTGATGAAGAACACCAGCGGCACCATCACCGCCATGAACCGGATCATCAGCCACGTGAAACTTTTCACGCCTTTGTCGAAGGCCGTTTCCACCGGCTGCCCGATGAGGCTGCGCGCCATTTTTCCGAAATAGGTTTGCGCGCCGGTGGCGACGATCACCGCCGTGGCCGTGCCGCTCTCCACGCTCGTCCCAAGGAAACAGAGGTTCGTGCGCTCGATGGGCGACACTTTGTCGCGCACGTCGCGCGCGTCCGTCTTCTCCACCGGCAACGACTCGCCGGTCAACGTGGCCTGGGTAAGAAACAGATCCTTGGCGGACACGAGACGGACATCGCCGGGAATCATGTCGCCGGCGGACAACTTCACCATGTCACCCGGCACGATGTCCCCCAGCGGGATTTCCCTCGGCTGTCCGTCGCGGATGACGGTGGCCGTGACCTTGATCATCGCCTTGAGTTTCGCGGCGGCGTTGTCGGCCTTCGTTTCCTGAATGAACCGCAGCGACAATCCCAACAACACCATGACCAGCATCACCACGCCGCCGATGTAATCGCTGGAAGATTCCGCCGTCGCGAAGGTCACGATGGCGAGGATGGTGAGTAAAATGACGAGTGGGTTGAACGCCGCCGTCCGCAGCCGGTCCAATAAATTGTGCCGCTTCTCCTGCGCGACTTCATTGCGGCCGTATTGCGCCAATCGGGCCGCCGCCTCGTCCTCGGTCAGGCCGGCGGGCGAGGTGCCGAGTTGTTGCAAGACCTCGGCGGCTTCCTTCGTCGCCGCGTCTCGAACGGCATCTGAAACCCGGTCCCCGATGCCGTTTTTTGCGCCACGCGCAAACAGCTTGCCGCCGGCTCGCTTGACAAGGTCATCCGTCTCGACCACGCCCGGCAATTTGAAGTTGGGTCGGAACCAGTTCATGACACAAACGCCCGCTCTACATACACGCGCCCCAGGAATTTTGCACGGCGAAAGTGCGGATAGCGCCGCCGACAGCCACGCACGCGGTTCGAGGTTCGAATCCCTCCCCGTCCGCCAAGTTGTTGACATAACCCAACTGTTGGGTTAGTGTCGGTGTCGGAGGCTTTGTTGGACAGCAATGTCTGGCATTGCCTTTTTTCTTTTTATTGTGCGCTTCCGTCATCTTCTCGCTCATGTTTGGGGCGAAGGTCTTCGACATAGAATATTCCATAGGTTGGCCATTCTTTGAGCGTCATTTCATCGACTCGCTTACCAATGTATCGCATGTCGAACACGATTCGCGCATAGGGTTCAATTTCCTTGCGGGTCGGCTCAGACATACGAGCCAGACGCAAACCCCAGTTGAGGCAGTAGGCGACAATGTCAGCGAGTTGAACAGCGGTCGTAAGATCGCTGTGAACGAAAAACGGTTCCGGGACGATGCGAGTGCTGCGCCGATATCCCTTACCGGTCTCGAGAAAATAGCGTTCGAGCTGGTTGAGGAGAATTCGGCTCTGTGCCTTTTCCAACTCGTCAAAGACGATCAACCCCATCTCATCGGGTGAAACATCTTCAAGGTAGTAAAAGAATCGCTCGAACAAATACGCGTAATCCTTTCGGAGCAATACCGGGTCACCGGGCCGTGGCGCATTCTTTTTTACAATCGCCCCAAACGTCTTCGTATGATACCGCGCGGCGAGTTCCAGAACTCGTTTCACAAATCCCAACGCCGCCTGCCCATAGGCGGTGAATTCATCCCGCTTTTGAGGCGCAATCTTTGTGCCCTGGGCTTCCAGCCACCCTTTCTCCAGAAAACTCCGCACGAGATTCCTGCGCAGATCGGATTCCACCGCCAACGCTTGCTGCGCGAAACGGAACGTCTTCTCTTTGAGGAGCTTCTTTCCTTTGAATTCGAGGCCGACGTCAGCCATGTGCAGTCCGAAAAACTCCAATTCGGCGTCGCGGATTGCCTGGATCAAATTCCATAGGTCGCGTTCGCGGATGGCAACGCCAGCCAGCACTTCATACGGCGCTTCCTTGCGGTCGTGGCCGCTCTCGTCAATGAAAAGCAGCATCGAATGTCCTCAGATCAGTTCTTCATCGCGCTTGGCGCGGGACATGCCGGGCTTCTTGTTCAGACTGTCCTTCGCCTCCTCAGCCGCACGCTCCAGATTCAATTTCAGCAGGCGCTCCAGAATCTGTTCGTCGCTCAGGTCAGCGGGCCAGCCGTAGGCGGCGGCGACAGCGGCATCGAGTTTCTTGTGGGCAAGGTCCAGCCACGTCGGGCGCTCGTTGTATAGGTTGGTCAGCGTGCGCTTTTTCAGCTTGGCGGCGCAATCGGCGTCTTTCGGTTCGAGACGCGGATAACGCACGGTGCCGATACCGTCCTTGTCGGGCTTGACTAGGTAGCGCGCCCACGGGCCAACGGCCGAGCCAGGAAATTCGAGAATCTTTTCTACCGTCCAATCTGGTGGATTCAACCACCGTTCGCGAAGTCCATCTAGTTCCTTCGCAACGGCGGCAACCGCCGCGTCTTGTTCCGCCGTCGGCTGTGGAAACGGAAATGTTTCGAAACAGGTGCTCGGGGTGTAGCGGAAGCCAGATTCCTTTTCGCGCAACTGAGTCCCTTGCGCCAACGCCCACACTTCGTGAAATCGTGAATGTACCAAACCGAAGAAATAGTCGTCAGCGCGAGCAAATGCGAACGTGGCGCTGTCTGGCAATGTGGGCGCTTGCAGCCAGACAAAGAGCCGGTATTTCGAGACTCGTGTCGTGCACAGAAAGCGTGGTAACGAGGCGAGCGATTTGCGCATTGCTGGCCGGGCTTCGACATGCTGCCACCAAAGTCGACGGTAAGACTCGCGAGCGTTCTCGCCTCGCTCCGGCTTCACCTTGTCCTTCACGAACTCAAACACGGCCTCGTACTGCGCCGCGTCCTGTTCGGACATTCCAACGCCAAAATCAATGATCCATGTACCACTGGATCGTTGGGTCAGATCCATGCCATTGACCCACGGCACGACCGCGTCGGAGTTAGGTTTGCCGTGCGGATTCGGAGCTCGCAGAAAATCCAGCGCCTGCTTTTCGACGATGTCGAATGCACCGCCTTTGGTCGTGCCCATGAAGGCGATGTTGAGGTTCGGAGTAAGCTGTGAGACCCGGGTGATGTCGACGTTGGCCGTGAGGTTGGCGTTGATCGTCTTGGCGGACTTTCCATCCAGCATCCGCTGCTTCTCTTGCCCGGCGTCGAAGCCGACCATTGAGACGTGAACATTTGCGCCGTCCAGAATCCAGTCGCGGTCGCTTACTGCGAAGAAGATGTCACCACTACCCTTGATACGATGAAGCGTCTCGCGGTTAGCACCGCCCCGGATGCCCTGAGTTCCTAGCAAGCCCGCCCGCTGACAATTTTTGCGTTCGATCTGCTCCCGCGCCTTTTCGAACCAGTAGCAGCATAGGTCAGCCTCCGGTCGGACATGATGAACGAAATTTGCGAACATTGCATCTACGTATGCGGTACCGAGCTCGCGGCGCAGCAATTTGCCGCCGAGGAATGGCGGGTTGCTGACAATGACATCGCATTTGGGCCACTCGCGTTCAGTGTAAAACTTGAGGGCAGTTTCTGCTCGGTGTTCATTCGCGCGAGCTTCCTTCAGGCTCTTTGCTTTGCTGTGGAAGTGTGGAACAAGCAGTGCATCCTCGTTTTCGAATCCGTCGAGGACTTGCAGGACGGGGGAGCGGTCGAGAGAGAAACCGTTGTCGCGGAGCCATTGTAGATAGCCGATTTGTACGGAGACCTGTGCCAACTCAAAGGCGTAGGGGTTGATCTCGATGGCTTTCAGTTGTTGGACGCCGACCTGTGGTGTGAACTTGAAATCAAGTTGCGTGGCGAAGGCGATGACTTCCTTTTCGAGGCCAAGCAGAAGTTGGAGTGAGACGTAGAGGAAGTTGCCGCTGCCGCAAGCGGGGTCGAGCACGGTGACAGTGCTGAGTTTTTTGAGGAATTTCGCAAGCCGGGCGCGGTCGGCTGTCGTCCCTTTGCCTTTGGCATAGGAGCGGATGAGATCGCGTTTGATTTCCTTCCACTCGCGACGTAGCGGTTGCATGAGAACAGGTTCGACCAAGGTTTTGATGTCTTCTTCGCTGGTGTAATGCGCGCCGAGTTGGGCGCGGAGTTTGCCTTCGCCGTCAAGAGCGCGCTCAAAGAGTGTCCCCATGATGCTGGGTTGCACAAATTCCCACTGTGGTTCGGCGGCCTCGGCCAGTGCGCGGATTTCGTCTTCGGTCAATTCAAAGACGGTGGCTTCCTCGAAAAGGTGACCATTGAAGTAGCGGATCTTGTGAAGACCGAACGTTCCGCCCTTGGCCATTTTGCGGAACAGTTCTTCGAGGCGTTCGGCGAAGAATCGGGGATCGTCCACGCCCTGTTTGGACAGGTCGCGGAAGATGTCCTTGGGCAACAGTCCAACGTCTTCCGCGAAGAGACAAAAGATAATGCGGTTCAAGAAACGGGCGATACGAAGGTTCTTCTTTTGCCCGACATGGACTTCCTTTCGTGTGCGCGCGTTGCTGAGTTCTACGGATTCACGGTCTTGCAATGAGCGGGCGATGGCCGCGATCCGGGCGGCGAGGTCTTCCGTGACCTTGCTCGCGGTGTGGATGGGACGCAGACCTTGGGGATCGATGAAGACCGCACGAAGAACACGCAAACTCTCAGGCGCGTCGATATTCGCGTTCGTGAACTCGTGTGTTTCTTGGACCGCGCCGTTGAAATTGGTGCGGACGATATAGCGGTCGAAATCGCAGACCACGAGCAACGGCGGATTCAAGAGCGATTCGCGGTAACGCAGCAATTGGCGATAGGCTTCGTCGAGGTTCTTCTTCTTGCCCTTGTATTCCCAGGCGAAACAGTCCTTTTTCCAGACGTCAGCGAATCCGCGGTCACCCTCTGTGCCATAGTCAGCGGCGTCCTCCTTTAGTAGGAGCAATTCCGCGTCTTTGACGACACGCTTCTGGAAGCAGAACGATTCGGAGCCGGTCGGGTCAGCTTCGGCGGGCGTTGGCTGGCCGAGCAGGCGGCACAAGTCGTTGAAATGTTCCTGATAGGCAGACGACTCTTTGCCCTTGTAGCGCGACCACTTCCGTTTGAATTCAGGCCAGGTCATTGGCTTCGCGAATTGCTGCCCAGTCTAGCAGGGCGACCAGATACGAGCAAGCGGCAGGCGTTGATGCGCCCCGGTGTTGTCCCTTTGCTTCGGACGCCAAATATGAGACAAAGGGACCGGTTTGCGGGCCGGTGGGCGGCGAAGCCGGCTTGCCGGGTGGCGGGGTTTGCGCTATGCTATGAACGATGAAGCTGCGAATAGATCTGGTGGAGCACCTGACCGCCAAGGACATTCTGGAGGAGGCGGTGGCGACGGTTCACCGCTACAAGCCCGAGCCGCTTTTGTCAAAAACTGGGACTGGCAGTCTGTTGTCCGCATCAACCGAGGAGCGTGCGAGAGAGGTGGCGCGCAGCACGGCCTTAATTCGGAAACTTCGGCGGCGTGCGCGGCAGAATGGGAAGCCCAACGCCACCGGGTCGTCTCCCTCGGCGAAACGCTCGATTTCCTGAAACGCTGCCATCGCGCCGCGCCGTTTCTGTTTTTTAACGGCAATACCTTGGCCGCCATCGGACGCGAACTCGGGCGCGCGCTGTTTAGTGACCTTCCCCCCGCCCGCAATCGTGAGGTTGCCTCCGCCATCGCGCACTATATCGCGGGCGTACTGGATCGAGAGGCGATGGTGGATATCGTAGAGGGTATGTGCGAAAGCGCAAACCTGCAACCCGGTGACCGTGTGAAGACGTTGCGAGGGTCCTCGCATGGCATGATCAAGCGCGTGCTCAAGGACGGGCGGGTCGTGTGGCAGGCGGACGGCAGCCACACGGAATTAACGGCCCTGCCGGAAACTCTGACGAAGGAGAATTGACCGTAGGTGCCAAACCGCAGGCGGGCAATGAGGTCAGCACCAGACAAAGTGGCGGAATGGGCCATGCCGTCCTCGGGAGGGGCGATCGTAACGATCGGGATTGATTATCGAACATCGATAATTGTGCTGGACATGGCGTGGTGGGATGGTATGGTTGCGGTGGTTCTTTGACAAAAGGGAATCGGTTGCGGCCAGGGCGCCCCAACGTGGAGACTGTCATTCGTTAGAGGAGGAGAGCGTAAAAAAGTATGCTTTCTGCGAAACGAACCCATCTTCGCGGATGGGAGCCAGTTGCACAACTCATTGATTAATAGGCTACTACGGCTACGCGCCAGGATGGTTTGCGACATTCTGTCAGTCAATACGAAGCCAAAAAGCGCGTTGAAAGCGTCGGATGGATGACGTTTTCTTCACGATGGCAACCGGGACGGTCGCCCTACCTCCGCCGTTGATACCACGCAATGGTTTTGGCGATACCGTCCGCGAAGCTGACACGCGGTTTCCACTTGAGCAGTTTTTCGGCTTTGGAGATGTCGGCTTGGCTGTGGAGGATGTCGCCGGGGCGCGGCGGATCGAACTTCGGCTTCACGTTTTTGCCGACTATCTTGTTCACCGTGTCCACGAGATCCAACAGCGAGATGCGGCCGCCACACGCGATGTTGAAGGATTCGCCGAGCGCTTCCTTCGGGGCCTGACAGGCCAGCACGTTGGCGTCGATGATGTTTTCGATGTGGGAAAAGTCACGTGTCTGTTGGCCGTCACCGTAGATGGTCGGCGATTGATCATTGAGGATGGCGGTGATGAATCGCGGGATGACCGCGGCGTACTGCGATTGCGGGTCCTGACGCGGGCCGAACACGTTGAAATAGCGGAGCGACAACGTTTCCAAACCGTACAATTGCCAGAAGATGCGGCAGTAGTATTCGCCGGTGATTTTGTGGACGGCATAGGGCGAGAGCGGCGACGGCGTCATCTCTTCCCGCTTCGGCAGCGTGGGCGTGTCGCCATACACGCTCGACGACGAGGTGAACACAACGCGCCGCACACCCGCCGTGCGCGCGGCCAGGAGCAGGTTGAGCGTGCCGGTAACGTTCGCTTCGTGCGTCGCGCCCGGGTCTTCCACCGAGCGAATGACACTCGGCATGGCGCCCAGGTGGAGCACGAATCGCACGCCGGTGACCGCCTGCTGGATCGACCTGGGATCGTGCAGGTCGCCCTCCACAATCTCGGCTCTGTCGGCGAATGGACGAACGTTGTCCCGTTTGCCGCTGGAAAAATTATCGAAGACCCGCACACTACTCCCCTGCCCGATCAGATGCTCCACAATGTTCGAGCCGATGAACCCCGCACCGCCTGTCACCAGGTAATCCATTCCTAATCTCCCGCGCCGACTGGTTTCGCCTGCATTATATGCCCGTTTCCGATGTCGCCGGACAGCGAAAAGAGATGCCAGGCGGTATCATCGGCGGCCACCTCGCCAAGGTTGGCCCGCGTCGACGTGAACAGCAGATCGGGCACCTGATTCCCCAGCAACCGCAACGGCAGCCGGATGATCAAATGGTTGTCCACGCCTGTGACCGTCACGCCGTCTTCCTTCAGGCGCTGGCCGCCGTCAAACAGGTGTACGTTGCCGAGGGGAGTAACGTTGATGTGAATCTTGGGCATCATTGCGAAATCCTCGCCGCGTTTGTATCCGTAGAGATGCAGATGCACGTTCGCGCGCTTGCCGAGCCGGTTGCGGAGCGTCACCTGCGCGATCAGATCGTTGCCCTGCCGCACGTACGCGGTCTCCTCCAATTCCATCGCGGAGAATTCCTCGAAGAACATCCGTTCCGCGTCGGGCTGATAACTGGATTCGCCCGCCCCGGGTTCGATAACTCTGGTGCGAACGGCCTTCTTCCAGTCAATGACGGTGTCCGCCGGCACCACGGGCACGGGCAGCAGATCAATCGTGGCGAAAATCTCGTTGGAGCGCGCAAATGCGACAAGGTAGTACTCGCGCGTCGTCAATTGCGTGCGGTTTAACAAGATGGCCGCGTACTTCCGTTCCGTCTGATCCGTCGTCAGCGGCACCGAGACCCAATTGCCGTCGTCGAGCAGTTGTGGGGGCGGCGCCAGATCCAACTCGGGGTGGTAATGGTAGGGACGCGGCCAGCGACCAAAGTGGACAAGGTAATAGTAAAGCTGCGGAGGAGGTTGCTCCAGGCCAATTTCCAGTGCCGCGAGGCGCACGAAATTTGCCGCCGCCCGATGGTCGGGATTCGTATCGCACGGGTGGGTGACAAACACACGCGTGGGCCGGAGACGGCGGAACAATTCGACGAAATCCGCCACAACATTTTCGGGTTTGTACGGCTGTCCGAACATGAACGCGTCGCGGTAGGGCACGGCGTTGCTCTCCGTGGCATCGCTGCGAAACGGCGTGCTCTCGCCCCAATAATCGCGCCAGAGTTGCAGCGTCCCGTAGTCGGGAAATCCCAGAAAGATCAGTTGCTCACGGGACGCGCCGAGCAGCGACGTGGCGGCGGCGGCTTCGCGCTGCCGCATGGCACCGAAGCTGACATACTGTTTGGGGCTGAGATGCAGGCGCAGCTTGTAAAGCTTGAAGGCAATCTGGTTGTGGTCGCCACTGGTCAGGTAAATCACGTGGACCTGCGCGCCGGCCGCGCACGCTTGCTGGATCAGCCCGCCCGCGCCCAACACTTCGTCATCGGGATGCGGCGCCACCACGATGATGCGATCCTGATCGGTAAGGGGTGGAAAGGCGCTCTGCCCGAAGGCCGGCGTACGGACGGCGGCGATCAGGAACAGAACAAGTGCCGCGTGCCGCATATTACCTGCCGATGCTCTTGTACACGAAGCCCAGCTCGGCCATTTTCTGCGGGTCGTACAGATTGCGCCCGTCGAGCACAATCGGCTGGGTCATCACGGTCCGCAGCTTTTCCAGATCGAGCTGGCGGAATTCGTCCCATTCAGTGCAGATCACGAGCGCGTCGGCCCCCGTGGCGGCCGCGTACGGGTCATCGCAGAACTCAACCCCCGGCAACACCTCTCGCGCTTTCGCCATCGCTTTGGGATCGTACGCGCGAATCTTCGCGCCTTCCTTCTGCAGCGGCTGAATGACCTCGATTGACGGCGCCAAACGCATGTCGTCGGTGTTCGGCTTGAACGCCAGCCCCAACACGCCGATGGTCTTGTCCTTGACGATCCACAAGGTGTCGTGGATTTTCTTGAGGAAGTGCTGGATCTGGTCGGCGTTGACCTGCTGCACCTCCTTGAGCAATCGAAAGTCGTAGCCCAGCGTCTCGGCGATGTGGATGAACGCGCTGAGGTCCTTCGGAAAACACGAACCGCCGTAGCCCAGACCCGCGTTGAGGAACGCCCGCCCGATGCGTTTGTCCATCCCCATCCCGTGGACCACGTCGGAGATATTCCCGCCACTGACCTCGCAGATAACGGACAGTGCGTTCGCGTAGGAAATCTTCAGGGCCAGGAACGAATTGCACGCGTGCTTGATCAGTTCGGCGCTGTTGATGTCCGTGACAATGATGGGTGCGTTGAACGGTGTGTAAACCTCCTTCATCTTCGCGACGGGCCGCGGGTTGCTCACGCCGATGACGACGCGGTCCGGCTGCATGAGGTCCTGCACCGCGCAGCCTTCCCGCAGGAATTCGGGATTGCTGATGACATCAAAATCAACCTTGTGTTTGTTGTACCGTTTGATGGTCTCGGCAACCTTCTCACCGGTCTTGACGGGCACCGTGGATTTGTCCACCACGATTTTATATTCCGTCATCGCTCCGGCGATCTCCCGGGTTACCCGCTCGACGAAGCTCATGTCCACCGAGCCATCCGTGTTCGGCGGCGTGGGCACCGCGATAAACACCACCTCGGCATGGGCGACACCATCGGCGATTTGTCCCGTGAAGCGCAGCCGACCGGCGGCGACGTTGCGCTTGACGATCTCCTCCAGGCCCGGCTCGTAGATGGGGATGCCGCCGGCCTGCAGCATCTCGACCTTCTTCAAGTCGTTATCGACACACACCACCTGGTGGCCGACTTCAGCGAAGCACGCGCCGGTCACCAACCCCACATACCCCGTTCCAACGATGCTAATTCTAACCATAATACCGCTGCTCCCTGATCGACTCAGTTTACCGTCAAGCCCCCTCCCGGAAACGCCTTCAGCGTCACGCTGAAAAACGCTGTCATCTCATCCTTCTCCAAGCGCTGGGTGAGGTAACGGAACCCATACGTAATGTACCAATCATGCGTCTCCTGACGCAACGTGTACTCCTGCTCTTCCCACGTGCCATCCTCGAGATCCACCCGCTCGTACAGATGCGCCGACCAATGCCGCGTCAGCCGACAGGCCAGATCGAGGCTCACGAGATTGCTATCGCCCTTCAGGTATCGCGTGCCCACGCCCACACTCCAGCGGTCGGCATCGATCACGCGCATTTCCGCGTTGAACTCCCGCAGGATGTCGTCATGGATATCGTACCGCGTAAATGTGTCCACCTCCAACCAGTTCCATGGCCGCAACTCCATTGTGCCAAAAAAATTGGAAAAGTCAGTCTCTCCCTTCGATTTCTCGATTTCATAGTCGATCCAACCCGTCAAATCGACGAGGTTCCATGCCTGACCCTCGCGCCGGGTTTGCAAGGTCTGGCGCAGGCCGAAGCGCACCGTGTCTTCGCCCGTGATCGAGTCGATCGTGTTGTACGCCGGGAATTCCAACGGCGAATATCGCGTCACCGACAGCGAGTCGCCTCCCAACAGAGTCACATCGCGCACGGAATCGAATTGAAACAGGTCGTTGGTCGCCCTGTTGGGAGCAGGCACCCACTGGTAGTCGGCGAACGGCTGCAGGATGTGCCGCAGGCCGTCGACCTGCCACCAACTGCTGTGCACGTCGTCCCACTCCCGCGAGATTTTGAAGGACGTCTCCGCGCCCAGATCGTACACCACCCGCCCCACATTCTGCGTATCGAGCGAGGTGTCCGGCGCCCGCGAGTAGTACGTGCCGCGGACTCCCGCGCGGGGAACCACGGACAGCCAGCCGCCGAGCATCGCGGGCAGGACAATCTGGTGGAACGTGTCAGCGCGCACGGCGTTGCCCACGAAATTCGTGTATCCCGTGCTACCCAGGACATTCGTGTCGCCGGGAACGTTGTGGTATTCTCCGACACTGCTTTCACCCTCGTAGAAAAAAGGCGTGTTGCCAAGCCGTGTTCGGTCCACTGCGAGCTTGGCCTCGGGCAGCCGTTCCGCCTCCGAGAAGAAATCGTTGAACTGCGGCCGGGTCAGAAGTGACAAGGTGTAATTGGGGCCGGCCTTCGTGAGATCCGCGACCGAGTCAGGCGCGCGGTCGGCGTTGAACTCGCGACGGAAGTAATCATTCATCACTTCGGCATCGCTGAGTTTGTTGAGATCGACGGTGAGCGTCACGTCATTGGTCAGATATTGTTTGTGTGCCCATTCGGCGCGGTAGCGGTTGTCGCCGATGGTCAGGGACGGGTCGGCCTTGTTCGGCTCGGCATCGTTGAGATAGTAGCCCGTCAACGTCCCCTGCCCTCCATCCTTGAGTCGATAGCGCAGGTCCGCACCCGAGCCGAACCCGCGATCCGTGCGTTCATCGGCATGCACGGTGAGATCCACGTCTTTGTTCAGTTTCCACGTGAAGCTGGACAACAGGAAGAACCCCCACTGCGAGTCTTCCCCCACCGCCACGGTCATGGGGGGCATGTCTCCTTTGAGCGACCAGACAATCAGTGGGAACCAGAACACGGGCGTGTCGCCGAAACGCAACGTGGCATTGTGGAGTATCAACCGATCTCCCGTCCACAACTCCCCCTGCGTCGACTCCAGATGGTACCCAGGGCGGTCGTAATCGCTCGTCGTCATTGTATTGTGGGCGAATACATAGTGGTTGGTGCCGACTTGCTGCAGCTTCTCGAGATGCAGATACATGGGGTCGACAAAACCGCGTGCGTCGTCAGCCTTGAGTGTATGCGTCGCGAAATTGTAATAGAGCGCTGGGGCCACCCATTCCTGGGCCCCCTGATTGAGACGAACATTGCCTTCGGCCCAGGCCTCCTGCGTCTGCTTGTTGTATCGGACATGGTCGGCTAGCAACGTGGCGTCTTTGTCCTGAATGACCACGTGACCGTCCGCTACGGCGGTCTGTGAGGCTTGTTCCAGCGTCAGTCGATCGTAATGCATGGTCGGAGCGGAACCTTCGGCGACCGCGTCGCCCGCCGGCTCGTCGGCGCACACACCCAGCGCCAACGACAGCAATACCCCAACCGATAGCAGAAATCGCCTCACTCTCCTCATAAAGGCGGGCGAAAAGCTATCACAGCCCGCAGCGCACCAGCAAGGCGAAAGCCTTCCCTCCACAGCACGTCGTGCTCCGTCCGTCGCATTCCTGAGACTTCAACTCGCAGTCCTGCCGTCACACCCTGCTCACAAACGTGCTCGCCCGAGGAAAAATTGCCGTGTTTCCCCAATTTCATGCCCTCGCAACGACCGCGCACGGAGCCTGCTTTGTACGGGACGTTGGTTAGCGGACGACAAGGACAAGCAAATGAATAAAGAAAAGTTTCCTCCGACGAATCTTCGCGAATGGGCTGAGTTTTGCTGGCTGTTTGCAGTCAGTCCGGCGTTTCGGTCGGCGCCCAACAAGCGCAAAGCCTATTTTGAATACCGCCTCGGCAAAATCTACAGCCTCCCCTGCTACTGATCCCACCAGCCAGAAATACCGTCCCCACGGTCTGGCGCAATGGATTGAGTACTACTGGTTGGTGACGACAAATCCGGTCTTCCGGGCCGCGTCCGACAAACACAAAGCCTACCACGAGTACCGCCTCGGCAAGCACTACAGTACTCCCTGTACCTGATACAACTGAGCTTCGCCGCTTCTCCGCTGTCACGTAGCCACAGATCTCGCCCCATCACCTCGTCGCGACAACCTCAATCTCCACCAGCGCGTCCTTTGGCAAGCGGGCCACTTGAACGGTGGAACGGGCGGGCGGTTCCTGGGTGAAATACTTCGCGTACACCTCGTTCATCGCCCCGAAATTGTTCATGTCGCTCAGGAACACCGTGGATTTGACCACGTTCGCGAAATCCAAGCCCTGCGATTTCAACAACCCACGAATGTTTTCCAGCACGCGTGTGGCCTGCTCCGTGATCCCGCCCGGCACCATGTTTCCGGTCGTCGGTTCGACGGGAATCTGGCCTGCGCAAAACAAGATATCTCCGGCCCAAACCGCTTGGGAGTACGGTCCAACTGCTTTCGGCGCCGCATCTGTTGCCACGATTTGTCGTTTCATTCGTCTGCCTCCGTCGTCAGTTCCATTTCAATCTTTCAAACGCCACGCCAACCATGCCGCGATGCCCAGAAGGACAGCGTCCTCTGCCAAGGCCGTAAGACCCACTTTCCGCGCATCGACCGTACCAAAGCAGCCGCAGCGAATGTCGTACCCGTGGGCCAACGCCCAACCAATCGCCATCAGAAACACAATCATCATTGCCGTAATCACCCACACGCTGGCGCGTTTCCAGATGCCGACAACCAGTAACGCCCCGGCCACCAATTCAATCCACGGTAACGTGATGGCTACAAGATTGCCCAGCGCGCTCGGGGGCACATGGTAGTTGGCAACGTCCTCAGCGAATGTCTTCAGATCCGGCACACGCGAGAGTTTCATCACGCGGGACCGTCCGATGGGCACGTCCCAGGTCTTGGGAGCGTCACCGTGTTGGACAGCGACGTCAGCGTGGCTGGCCACCATTTTCGATCGCACGTCACCGGTCTTGAAAGCGTCACCGTGTTGGACAATCTGGACGCTCCAAATCTTGGCGACCGCCGATGCAATGAACACCGCACCGAGAACGAGCCGAAGAATCAGGTTCACGATCTTCACGGCTGGTCTCCCGTGTGCGCCGGCAATCCCGCCGTGTGCCAGGCCGTCCAGCCATTGACCAGCAACCGGACGTGGTGATAGCCGAGGTCGTGCAGCCTGGTCATCAACCGGTGGCTCAGATCACACTCCTGACCATCGCAATAAGCGACGATGGTGGAGTCGGGCGTAAGCATTCCCGCGACCTGCGGGTAATGATCGTCAAATTCCTCGACCGGCAGGCTGACGGCGCCCGCAATATGGCCGGCGGCGTAATCGGCGGCCGCGCGCGCGTCGAGGAAAAACCCCGTCCCGCCAGTCCATAAGTCCTGCGCCTCCTTCAACGTCACCGTATCCTGCGCCGGCGGTGGCGTCTTCGGCGGCGAAAGGTACGGAATGCGGCGTGGAGAGACCGCATTGGCGGCCAACCCCAAAACCGCGCCCGCGAGCACGATTACCAGCGCCCGCTGGACAGTGCGCCACATGTCCGCCCGGTGGCTATTTCAGGACCGTGACGGTCACCGGAATCGTGACCTTGGGCTGCGTGGACGTGTTCGTCTCGAAGCTGATCGTGCCCCGTTCCGATTCCTTTGGCGTCTCGGCGAACTTCGCCACCACGGAATAGGTCTTGCCCGTCTGCACTGTGACGAGCTCGACGCTCAAGTCTTTCAGGCTGCTCGACAGATTCTTGACCTCCAGCACCTGCTCAGGTCGTGTGGACGCTACGGCGACACGGCGGGTGATCTGGGCCTCTGCATTGGCCGGAGGCACTTTGGAGGGATCGGTGATCGGCCAGTACAATTGTTCCGGGGACACGCTCACATCACCCAGCAACTGCCCGACGATCATGACCGTGGCCACAGGCTGGGTGACTCCTTCAATGAATACTTTCACATTGTCGTTAAGCATCCGGGGTCGTCCCTCAGCCGTGACCGTGATAGAGAGCTTGGCGGACTGCTCGTTTGACCCGTCAACGGGTTCCACACGCACCTGCAGTTGTTTGCTGCTTGGCTGGGTATTGTTGATGACCAGTTTCTGGCCATCCGTACGACGCACCGTCACCGTCACATTCGTAGTCATCCCCGGCCGAATCCCCCCCACCGGCACTTGTGCCGGCGAAACTTCGACGACCTGTTTCACGTTGGCTTTGATCGACAAACTGATGCTGGGAGTTTGCGGGTCGTTGGACGTCACCGTGATGTGCTTCTCAATCTGGCCATGGGCGGCCCCAATGTTGACTTTGAAAACCAGTTCACCCTTCTCCCCCTGCTTGAGGACATCAGGCTTCACGCTGGCAACCGTGCATCCGCAAGACGGCTGCGGCTTCCCCATCTTGAGGTCGCCCGTTCCCGTATTTTGGAACGTGAAGGTTCCTGTGACGGAATCGACGAACGAGGTGGCGCCGAAATCGTACACGGTCTTGTCGAACTGAATCTTCGGTGGCGGGGCCGGTGTTGTGGCGGCCGCAGCCGGCTTGTTCGTGTCGTCCGCACGTGCGATGCCCATCGTCGCCATCGCACCCACTGTTACTGCCAACAATATTCGCTTCATGGTGGTGTTCATTCTCTCCGTTTACGTTGACCTTGGGTATTGCCCGCATCTTACTAGGCCCAACCCGCTCTTGACAAGTGTAACTCTACACCTGTTTTACATGGAAAGAAGTTGCATTTGGCCTGTGTCCGGCTGAAGGTTTCCCGGCGATTTCGACAGTGAACATGTGTTTTGCGCTCAATCTTATCCCGCAATGCCTCGCTGCGGCGTCGAATGCCGTCGGCTCGGATCACTTTTCCGACGCGGAATTGTTTTCCCGGTATCCGGTCATCGCCGAAGCGGCCATGGTCCTGTTTACGCTCGGCCTCATCTGTGATCTGTACCTGTTGTTCCGGTACGCCCGGCCCGCGCCTACGAACGATCCAGCCTCGCCGGTCTCCACGCTCAAGATCGACCCCAAACCGTGGGGCCTGCGCGACTTGTGGCTGGCCGCGGGTGCCCTGGTTCTGGTGCTCGTCGCCGGCGATGGAATCGTCATGCTCGCCCTCAAACTCGCGCATCTGGATGAGGACGCCTCACTACCCTGGCTTTTGGTAACAGACATGGTGTTGCGGCTGATGATCCTCTGCGGTTTCATCGGGTTCTTCCGCCGACGCAGCATTGACTGGCAACAAGCGCTCGGCCTTCGGCGCAATTCACCCCTCCGCGCGATTAGCTCAGGTGTCGTCTTCTTCCTCGCGGTCCTGCCTCCGCTGGCAGTCGCGTTCGCCGTGTCGTCCAAGCTCTGCCAACTCCTCGGCATCCCGGATGACCCACAGCCGGTCGCCGACATACTGGCCACCACCGACTCAAAGGCCGTCGTGGCCTTGATCGCGGGGTTTGCGGTCGCCGTTGCCCCGGTATTCGAGGAGTTTTTCTTTCGTGGTTTTGCCTATCCAGCTCTGAAACAGCGGTGGGGCACATGGCAGGCGCTGCTGACGGTGTCCATCGTGTTTGCGGCCATCCATTTTCACGTGCCGTCCCTCGGCCCGCTCGTGGCGCTGGCGATTGGGCTCGGCTTGGCTTATGAATTGACAGGCTCCCTACTGGCGCCCATTACCATGCACGCATTGTTCAATGCCACCAACGTCGCCATGCTCCTGTATGTTCGCGCGCACCCATGAAACACTCCCCCAACAGGATCGTCACCGTCCGTGACCTCGGCGAATTCAGTCTGATTCGCCAACTCCGCACCGGGATCGGTCCCACGGCCAGCTCGGTTGTCGTGGGAATCGGTGACGACTGCGCCGTGTTGCGCTGTGACAATCCAAATAAATACCTGCTCTATACATGTGACCCCGTGGTGGAGGGCGTTCATTATCGCCTGAGAGATCCCGCGCGCCGCGTGGGCTGGAAAGCCATGGCCCGCAATCTCAGCGACATCGCCGCGATGGGCGGGGTGCCGCGTTGGGCCGTCGTCAGCATCGGATTGCGGCGCAATACCGGCGTGCGTTGGGTGACGCAACTGTATGCGGGACTTCGGGCCGCCGCGCGCCAGTTCGACTGCCAGATCGTTGGCGGCGATACGACGCATGTGGCGCACGAGCAGTTTGTCGTGGTCGCGCTCATCGGCGAGGTCGAGAAAACCCGGATGACATTGCGCCGCGGCGCGAAGGTCGGTGACTCAGTGTTCGTCACCGGCACACTCGGTGGTTCGTTACGAGGCAAGCATCTCACGTTCACCCCACGCCTGACGGAAGCGCATTGGCTGGCCGCCCATTTCCCGGTGCACGCGATGATTGATGTGAGCGATGGATTATCGAACGATTTGCAGCGACTCGTGGACGCGAGCCCGCGCGGGATTGGATTTGAAATTCATGCCGCGGAAATTCCCATCGCCCGCGCCGCGCGCGGACGCCTGACCGCGGCGCTCAATGACGGCGAAGATTTCGAGTTGCTGTTCACCATCGACCCACGGCATGTGACGGAGCTACGCCGAAATTGGGCGCGGAAATTTCGCACGGAGTTGACCGAGATCGGCCGCGTCGTTCGCTCGAGGTACACAGTCACGCTCATCGAGCGCGATGGATCGAGAACTGTCCTCCAATCCGCCGGCTATGATCATTTCCCAGCACGTTGACGCGCAGAGCATTGAGGAAACCCTGAACTTCGGCGAGCGGCTCGCCCGCGAGGTTCAGCGGGGTGATGTGATTGCCCTGTTTGGCGACCTTGGCGCAGGAAAAACCGCCCTCATCAAGGGCCTCGCCCGTGGACTCGGCGTCACGCAGGCTGTGACCAGCCCCACATTCACGCTCGTTCATGAATACGCGGGCAGGCGACTCCCACTCTTTCACATCGACCTATATCGCCTCAATAATATGGAGCAAGCACTGGCCATCGGCATCGAGGATTACCTGAACGGGATGGGAGTCACGGCCATCGAATGGGCGGAGAAAATCGAGCCTCTGCTACCAGCGCACACCACGCGCATCCGCATTACCTGGCTCGGTGAAAACGCGCGCCGCATCGAGGTCGGATGATCACGCTGGCCATCGACACGTCAACAACCCGCGGCGCGGTGGCCCTGTTGCGCGACGACAAACCTCTGGCCGAGGAAACATTCGACCGTTCCCTCCCGGACCAGAATCTCTTCGACGCTGCCGCCAAACTTCTTGCCGCCCATGAACTCCGCACCATCGATCTGGGTCTGTTGGCCGTGGGACTCGGCCCGGGATCGTTTACGGGCATTCGCGCGGGGATCGCGGCGGCGAAGGGCCTTGCCCTACCCCGCAAGCTGCCCCTCAAGGGCATCGGCAGTTTCGATGCCCTCGCCCTGACGGCGCTGCCGAAGATGCCGCGCGATTGCCCGCAGATGTGCGTACTCGGTGACGCCCGACGGGACGAAATCTACTTTGCGGTGTACGATCACGCCGGCCGGCGCGTGAAGGACTGCCGGATCGGCGCGCTCGAAACGCTCGCCGACGAGATTCATCATCCGATTTGGTTTGTCAGTTCCGAAATCGAACGCTACAAGAGTGATCTCGTGGCGCTGCTCGGTGGCTTCGCGACTGTGGGCGACGCCCCGGTGTTTCCAAGCGCGGCGGCGGTGGGCTGGCTGGCGTTTCACCGCTTTTGCGATGAGGGTAACCGCGGTGACAAAGACGTGGAGCCAATGTATCTGCGGACGCCGCAGTACAAGACAATTGAAACATGACGCAACCTAACCCAAACCTGAAGCCGCAGTGGTCGGCGAGTTCGGATCATCCAACTGACCCGGGCCAGAAGGCCTTTCAGATCAACGTCGACTCGACCAAGTACGGGACGTTCGCCGAGATCGGCGCGGGCCAGGAAGTGGCGCGCTGGTTCTTTCGCGTCGGCGGCGCGGCCGGCACGGTCGCCAAGACCATCTCCGCGTACGACAAGACGGTCAGCGATGCCATCTACGGTCCCAGCGAGCGCTACGTCAGCCGGGCCCGGCTCCAGCAGATGTTGGACTACGAATACAACCTGCTGCGAGAGCGGCTCGACGCCACGCGGGGTGAGGAAACGTGTTTCTTCGCGTTTGCCAATACTGTCGCGGCCCGCAGCTACACGCGCAAAGACGATTCCAACGGCTGGCTGGGCATCAAGTTCCAGACCCAACCGCGCGCCGAGCCGTCGCAGGTCATGATCCATGTCCGCCTGCTGGACGAGGAGAATCTGCGCGAACAAGAGGCGCTTGGCACCATCGGCGTCAATCTCATCTACGGCGCGCTGGTCCATTTCGATAAACCGCACTACCTCATCAGTTCGCTCCTGGATCAATTGACCAAGAGCCGCGTCGAAGTGGACATGATCAAGGTCTCGGGACCAGGTTTCGCCCAGGTGGATAACCGCCTGATGAGCCTCCAGCTCGTCGAGCAAGGGCTGACCGAGGCCGTGATGTTTACCGTCGACGGCGAAGTCGTCCAACCCTCCGAGGTGCTGTACAAGAAGCCCGTGCTCGTCGAACGCGGCACGTTTCGCCCTGTCAATAATCTCCACGTCGATATGCTGGAATGCGCGCGGCGGCAGTTTGTCGCTGACGCACCGGAGAATAAAGACGCGGTCGTGCTCATGGAAATCACGATGCACAACCTGCTCCAAAATGTGAATGTCCAGCCCGCGGACTTCCTGGCGCGCGTGGACAGCTTGAGCACCATCGGCAAGACCGTGATGATCACCAGCCACGGACAGTTTTTTCACATGGTCGAATATCTTCGTCGCGCGACAAAAAGCATGATTGGCATCGCCATCGGCATGCCCACGCTCCAGGAATTGCTCGACGCGCAGTACTACACCGAATTGCCCGGCGGCCTGTTGGAGGGGCTGGCCCGACTTTTTTCCGGCCCGGTGAAATTGTACGTCTACCCGCGCAAGGTTGGGGGGCATGACAAACTCATCACCACGGACAACATCCCCGTCCACGACAACATCAAGTATCTCCTCGCTCACTTGCGAACCAACCGCATGGTCGAAGACCTGCAGGGCGTCAACGTCGACAACCTCGGCATCCACTATGGCGAGTTGCTCAAGAAAATCCGCAGCGGCGACCCGTCCTGGGAATCCATGGTTCCGACCGCTGTCCGCGACATCATCAAATCAAGAAATTACTTCGGCTTCGGCGGCGGGAATGATGAGTAAGGCATAAACATTAGATAGCCGCTCCCGTGGTCTTTGCCCCCTATGAGCGCGTCATTTCTGGAAGCGGACCACCAAGCCTTCGCCGGAGAACACAACTCCGGCATCTGAAAACTCGACAGTCCAATCTCCGGCCTTGTGGCTGAGAAGGTTCACGCCATTTGCCTGATCTCTGTGGATGTATGAAAAACCCAAAGAGGAACTGTACAAGGCAACGGGCACGAATGCCGCGTGGCGACGAAAATCAACTCCGAACCATGAACACCACTTACAGCCAGAGGCGGGTAGGTGCACGTAGTAAAGACCGGACATCGTCATTGGCTTAAAGAGAGCAGCATCGTCGTGGGAAACGTTGTTGCTTGTGTAGCCAACGGCGTACGTAGCAGACCGAATCAACGGAGGCGCCAAATAGGCAAAGCCGAGCCCACCGAGCGATACCAACACCAGCCCCGCGATCAAGACGTTCTTCAGTGCCTTTGCATTGCACATAGTACCCGCCAATCATCCGTTTAACGAATATCGCTGTAATGGTGCAGCAAGTTGCCGACCGCTGCGGCACCGCGGCAATGCAGCGGTCAAACTACAACTTGAAACCCGGCCTGTTTGAAATGGCGGTCCGTCGTCAACGCCTGTTTTAGTCGCAGTTGCTGCATGACGACGAAGCTGGTGCAGTCGGTGAAGGAGAAATCCTTGTCGGCGTACCGAAAGAACAAATGCAGGGCTTTCTCCGCCCGTTCCGGGGTGATCGGTTCCCAGCGCAGCCGTGCGCTCCCTTCGACCTGTTTCCACCACGCCTCCGCTGCCGATAATCCAAGCCGGAATCGAATCAGGGTGAGTGTCTCGCCCATAACGTAATCGGTCGTCACCAGGACGCCCTTCTGCTCCAAGCAACGGTCGCGTGCGGCTGTCGCTCGCGCGTGCGCTGGACTAGCCGCGTCCGCGCAGGCCATCCAACCTGCCGTATCGACGAACAGGCCTTTCATTTGCCGTAGAGCACGGTATCATGGTCGCGCGAGTTCAATCCATCACGCGAGCGGCCCAGTGCCGGAGCATGATAGAGTGAATCGTTCTCGAGCTTGTCCTGCGGAATCGACCCCGCGTCCACGGGAACGATCTCAAAAGCGGGCCGGCTCCGGTAGAGGACCGTGAACCGCGCGCCTTTTTTCACACGTCCAACAACATCCGGCAATCGCCGCCGCAACTCTTTTGCATTGATCACTGTGTTCATGAGCGATTCCTAAAGTTCATCTTAAGGTGAACCATGTCGGCTCGAATGTCAAACAACAACGATGGTGGGCAAGATGCCCGCCCTAGAATTCGGCGGCGGGAATGAGGAGCGAACCGGCCTCGCCGATCTGCTACTTCGACGGAACGTATGTCGCGGTGCCGGATGTGCCGGACTTGTTGCTGTAACTTAGAACAGGTTTGACATCGAACGCTTCCACCGTTCCGGATTGGAGCACCAAGAGCACGGGAACGGTGACCGGGGTGTTGCTCGCAATCGCTTGCGTCAACCCATGCGTGGCCCATGCGTTGTGCAGGTTGCCTTTCAGTTTACCCGTGAACGTCCAGACAGCGGTCTTCTGGTTGAAGGAGAACTTGATGCTTCCGTTTGCGTTGGCGGCCTGATCTCTGGCGTTCAACTGAAAAGTGACGGGCGCATCACCCACGTCCACGGTGACGCTTGCATTGGCCACCGGAAAAGACGCGGCGAGATTCGGTAGTGTCCCGCTGAACGTGCAGGTGTCAGCGCCGACTCGTGTGAAGTTCGCTTGCAGTTTGAGACTGCTGACGGTCATGGGACACGACACGGCCACGGTTAGCCCTGTGGTGACCGACATTACGCTATCGCTGAGAGTCACCGATACGGCATTCGCCCCGCAGTTGGAGAACACCTGCGACGGATTGCAGTCCGAGATCGTTACGCCATCGCCAAAGTCCCACGAGCAACTCACCGGATTCCCATTGGTACTCATAGCGCCGACGGAAAACCCAATCGTGTCCCCGGGCCCCACGACCGCGATGTCGCCGATGGTGCCCAGCACGTTCGTGGCTGCGGGCGGTGAGGTGATCTGGAGTTCGCTGGGCGGCACATAGTTGATCACACTATTGATCCAGGAAATGTTCGCCGAGACGCGGCTGCTGTAAAACGAAGTGGGAATTGCCACGGGAAAGCTGGGGGGAATCAATGCCCACGTATTGGTAATGGTCACGTAGTACAACCCGCGGGCATCCGTGAGCGCACCGTCAAATTGCGTGTTCGTCGTGCCGTCGAAACTGAATGGCCCGTCCACGGTATAATGAACCGCCGCCAGCTTCCACGTCGTGCCGTCCTCGATAAACAAGCCGCCGCTGGAATCGTGGTAGGACAGGTCGCATTCGTTGGGCACTCCATGACGATCGAAATCAACAGCAAACAACTGCCCGACCTGCGCGTTCGTGACAACTCTCGCGATTACGTTCTCCCCCCAGCGCTCGACATCGTTCGTGTTGCCCCATTCCCAGCCCCGGATGGCTCCATTGACGACGACCGCCGGGCCGCGGTCCGTGCCGCGCCCGAAAACAACGCACCGTTTCCCCACTTCATCCGTATTCGTGTACAGCGACGCGTAACTGGGAAACGTTTCCGCCACTTGCCAGATCCGAAAATCTGTATTCGTCTCGTCGAACAATGCCACCGTGTGATACGTGACCCCATTCAATAGAAAAGCCTGACCGATGCCGCCGCCAACATGCTTTGCCGCGAGGAAAAATTGTGGCGCAATCGGCGTCGCCAGAAACTCGCCCCACTGCCCCTCGTATTGCCACCCGCTATCGCTTAGTGAGCCAGTGGGGGTGGTTGTGTTGAATGTCGGATCGCCAGTGGAGACAAAAAGGACTCCGTGGCTGCCAGGCGAAGACAAGAACATGAGCAGAAGCCCCAGCAATGCCGTTCGTTTTCCCTGCTTCCCATTCATAATCGCAACGGTGATTTGTACACCCAAATCGCGCCGACCACAAGCCGTTCACCCTTTCATGCCGGTGAGGGTCACGCCCTGGATGAAGTATTTCTGGGCGAAAAAGAAGATGATGATAACGGGGGCGGTCATGAGCAGCGAGCCGGCCATCATCATGCCCATCGAGCCACCCGTTTCCACGTTGAAGGCGTACAAACCGAGCGCGAGCGGATATAGCCGCTGGTCCTGGAGATAGATCACGGGGTTGATGAACTCGTTCCACGTGCCCATGAACGTGAAGATGGCGATGGCGGCCAGCGTGGGCTTCACGAGCGGTAACATAATGTGCCAGTACACGCGCCAGAAACCGCAGCCGTCGATTTTCGCCGCGTCTTCCAGATCGCGCGGGATGCCTTTCAGAAACTGGCGCAAGAGAAAGACATTGAATGCGCCGGCAAAAAAACTGCCCACCCACAGCGGGTACAGCGTGTTGTACCAGCCGAGCGAACGCATGATCAGAAAGTAGGGAATCATCGTCACCTGGGCCGGCACCATCATCGTGGCCAGCATCAATGCGAACGAAAAGTTGCGACCGGGCCACTGCAAGCGCGCAAAACTGTAGGCCACGAGGGACGAACTCAGCAACGTGCCGACGAGATTGAGAATCACAAGGAAGACGCTGGTGGCCGTGTAGCGCCAGAACGGCAGGTGTTCGAGCGCCAGCCGATAGTTCCGCAGCATCTTCGACTCCCAGGCGCCGAGTGTCGTATTGCGGGTAATCTCCATCGTCACTCTGATGTCGTTCGGGCCTGTCACCGTGCTCGGGCCGACCTCGTGCAGCAGTTTCCACGACCGGATTTTGTTCGTCCTGTCGTCCGGACCCGGCTCCTGCCATGTGTCGATGCTCCAACTGGTGAAATCCGCGAGATCGTAGGCCTGTTCCGCCCGGTATTTCTTGCCCAACTTCTCGATGTAAACGATGAGCGGGTGCCACGTGTCGTCGTTGCGCAGATACAACTGGAGATGATAGAGCCGCTCAATGGGAAAACTCGTGTGAAACGTTTGTGACAACTCGATCTTGTCCCCGCGCGTGAAGTCGTAGTGCAGTTCGGCGTGCGGTTCGTGCGGGTCATCGACCTGGACGAGCTTCGCTTCCCCTGTCCCACCGACCTGCCAAGTGGCGGACACTTTGTCCGGCGCAACAAGCTGGTCTTCCTGCAAATCGTACGAGCGGGCGCGGAACTGGCCGATCAACAGCGCCCGACGAATCTCGCGTAATATGTCGCCCACCATCGCCGCGTCCACGCGTTTGGTCGCTTCGGCCGGCAGCGTGGCCGAATCCCAGATCTCGACCGGGACGGTGTTCTGGAGTTTCTGGAACAGGCCGCGCGCGACCTGTTTGATGGCCGTCGCCCGATCCACGTCGGATGGCCACGGGTACTCCATTTTCTCGAGGTGCGCTTCCAAAACGGGCAGAAGTTCGGCCATGCGCGTGCCCGAAGTATCATCATAGTAACGCGCGTCGATGTAGGGCGACTTCACCTGTGGGATCGGGCGTTGCGGCCAGAGATGAATCTTCTCGCCGAACATTTCGCGGTCCACCTTGATCGAGGTCGTGGCCAACCACAGGAACGGCCACGCGAAAATCAGCGCCCCCGCAATCAACAATGCGTAAATCCACACGCCCTGGCAGAATTCAAGGAAGCGGTAGTAACCCGTGCTCCGGAGTTGGGTCGTGGAGTCGCTCATCCTTCCTCGTAGTACACCCAGCGTTTTTGCAGGCTGAGCTGCACGACCGTCAGCCCGAACACAATGATGAACAGCACCCATGCCATCGAGGCCGCGTAGCCCATGTGCAGGTAGCGAAAGGCGTTATTGAACAGGTGATAGGCATAGAACAACGTCGAGTTCACGGGCCCACCCTGTGTCATGATGAACGCCTGCGTAAAAATCTGAAACGTGCCGATGAGGCCAATGATGAAATTGAAAAAAATGTACGGTGACAGGAGCGGCAGCGTGATGTGCAGGAATTTCTGCCAGGTCCCCGCCCCATCCAACGACGCGGCTTCATAGTACGACTCGCTGATGCCTTTCAGTCCCGCCAGCCAGATGATCCGGGGGGGGGGCGCGGGGGGGGGGGGCGGGGGGGGGGGCGGGGGGGGGGGGGGGGGGGGGGGGGGGGGGGGGGGGGGGCGGGGGGGGGC